>Ga0257121_1000172_pt1 | contig 56008 bp, 58 predicted proteins | sample SI106_100metaG_FD_190180 | JGI IMG/M metagenome (GOLD analysis project Ga0257121, IMG submission 190180) | Marine microbial communities from Saanich Inlet, British Columbia, Canada - SI106_100 | ecosystem: Environmental > Aquatic > Marine > Inlet | place: Canada: British Columbia | collected...
CTACAGTCTCTCATTAATACTATTGGATCATTTCTCCAACAGGAGCTTTCTCTTGATTTGCATCCACGCAAAGTCACTATCCGAAAGTTTACGCAGGGCATAGATTATCTCGGATATGTACTCCTGCTCGATCTCAGCTCACTCGCTATCGTGTTCCGTAGAGACACGCTACTCTGGTGAGTTTCCACAATCGCTATCCGCTTAGTGGTAGCAGAGATGAGGCGCACTGCGAGACGAAATCATAATCTCGGCTTCAAGAGCATTACACATATCAAGTATATCAAAAAAAGAACCCCCGCGAAAAAAATGTCGCGGAGGTTCAAGGTGTCAAAAGGGTCAAGCCCTCAAGACTTCAAAGTTCAGAACTTCCGAGCGGCCGACAACCACAAGTTGCCATTGCGAAAGCCATCCCAGCGGTTGAGGACGCCCACGCGACCATCGCGAACAAAGAGTTCGACGTGGCTGTCATCGGGGAGCGCCTCTTCGCAACGACACCAGTTGTTTTTGAGAAGATCGTTTCCGATCTCCTTCAAATGAACGAGCAGGGCGGAAGCACCGAGGGCGACAGGAGCAACCTCTTCGTCAGAAAGGAGAAGTCCCTTCTGTTCGGTGAGGTTCTTGCGGTTGCTGTCTGGCACAGGCAGGCGCATGCGGTAGATGCCCTCTGTCAGCTTTGCACTTGCCAAGTCGTACTTGTCGTACCAATCCTGCTGGTGCATCAGCTCGTTGCCGATCTTGCTGTCACGCAGGTCTTGCAGAGACCAGTCTCCGACGCGGATAATGATCTCGCCAGGTGCGGGTTCTGGGAGCGGTTCCGTACTCGCTTCTCCGAAGCCGAGGATTGCCACGGCGTCGTAGGTGAAGGACGATTTGATTGGATTCTTCACAGCAATTCCTTCTCTACCCCTTAGGGGTATAATAGTTACCGATTGTACCGTCGGCTCGGACTTGCTCAGAAATGAGACAAGCACCCTAGGCATGAAAAACGCACAGAGGGCTTGTCTCTTTACCTGAATCTTGACGATGATCTAAAAGAGCATCTTAATATACAATATAACAAAATGACGATACTGTCAATGATCGATTTTAAGAGAATGAGCGACTACAATGCCTTTGTGCGTGTTTATTGCCATCTTTACGAGCGGATCATCTCCACTGAAAATCTCTTTGTTGCATGGGAGGAGTTTCGTAAAGGAAAGCAAGCACGAATGGATGTGCAGCAGTTTGAGCGCCACCTTGAACAAAATCTTTTTCAATTACACAGGGAACTTTCGAGCGACACTTATAAACATCAACCGTATGGTGCCTTTACAATTTGTGATCCAAAGCAGCGTCATATTCACAAAGCATCTGTTCGTGATCGCATCGTTCACCATGCTGTATTCTCTGTTCTCAATCCGATTTTCGAACCGACGTTTATTGCTGATTCTTTCTCTTGTAGAAAGGGTAAGGGTACACATAAAGCAGTAGATGCACTGGAAAAAATGTCGCGAAGAGAAAGCAGAAATAATAGCCGTACCTGTTTTGCTCTGCAGTGTGATATCAACAAATTTTTCGATTCAGTATCGCACCCAATCCTAAAATCCCAAATCACAAAGCGCATCCGTGATAAGGATGTACTTCGACTGATGGATGAAATTATCGATAGCTTCACTGTTACGCAATTTGGAAGTGCTTCGCAGTCTGGCATTCCCATTGGCAATTTAACTTCACAACTCTTTGCAAACGTGTACCTCAACGCCTTAGATCAATTTATGAAGCATGAACTAAAAATATGTCACTACGTTCGATACACTGATGATTTTGTGATCGTCTCTACAGATCGTATGTATCTACAGTCTCTCATTAATACTATTGGATCATTTCTCCAACAGGAGCTTTCTCTTGATTTGCATCCACGCAAAGTCACTATCCGAAAGTTTACGCAGGGCATAGATTATCTCGGATATGTACTCCTGCCTCACCATCGAATGCTTCGCACACGCACAAAGAATCGTATGTTTCGCAAACTTCATGAGAAGGCATCGATGTATAAAACAGGATCGGAAACTGCAGAAAGTGTGGAGCAATCTCTACATTCGTATCTTGGTGCTCTCTCTCATGCCAACACCTACAAACTTCGCTCTAAACTTCTCAATCACTACTGGTTCTGGATGAAAGAATAGCCTCAGATTCTTACGCTTACCCCCTACCCCCAACCCCCCATTTCCCCTATAATAACTCAGGAAGATAGACACTTTCCGTTTTCCACTTCTTGCCAGCCATAGCCTTGGCGTCGGCTGGTCCACTTATTTCCCCCTTCCCCTTGGAAGAACTCCTACAGAAATTACAGGAACTAAAGAATGCTCTGAACACAGGGAAGGACAGTCTTTGAGGAAAGAGGCATACCAACCCAGATAGCAGAACTCGAAATCAAAACTCAGGATCCGAACCTCTGGGATGATCAAGCAAGTGCAAACGTGCTTTTTACGAAACTCAAAGCATTAAAAGCTCAGTCTGAACCTGTTCAGAAGCTTGCCCAAGAAGCATCTGATCTACTGGAGATGGTCGAGATGTCCGAAGTTGCAGACCTGAAAGACCTCACGGAGGAATACAGTGCCCTTGAAGAGAAGTGGAAAGATGTCGAAACATCACTCTACCTGAGTGGAGAATTCGACACGCACAACTGCTACCTAACACTAAGCGGAGGTGCAGGAGGAACAGAAGCACAAGACTGGGCTGCGATGCTGATGCGTATGTATATGCGTTACTGCGAGAGGCAGAATTGGACGATGGAAATTATCGAAAAAACAGACGGCCAAGAGGCGGGCATTAAATCCGCCACGCTACACGTGCAAGGAGAAATGGCATTCGGGTTCCTTCAATGTGAACGCGGCACGCACAGGCTCGTACGACTCTCCCCTTTTAATGCCAAAAGCCTTCGGCAAACAAGCTTTGCACTTGTTGAGGTAATGCCAGAGATCACCGAAACATCCGAAGTAGATATCGATATGAAAGATGTACGCGTCGACACCTACCGTAGTAGCGGTGCCGGAGGACAGCACGTCAACAAGACAGACTCCGCTATCCGTCTTACGCATGAACCAAGTGGTATTATTGTTGCGTGTCAGAGTGGACGGTCTCAACAACAAAATAAAATCCAAGCGATGAACATGTTGCGCGCAAAACTTCTCGAAAAGAAGCGCGCAGAAGATGCAGACAAAAAAGAAGGAATGAAAGGAGCGACAAAGAGTGCAGACTTCGGACAGCAGATTCGCAGCTACGTATTGCACCCGTATCAAATGGTAAAAGACCTCCGCACAAATACCGAAACTGGAAACACAGACAATGTGCTCGACGGGGACATTCAACTCTTCATAGATGCAGAACTCAGACGCGAGAAATAGGCTATCAAAAAAGGCCACCCGGAGGCGGCCTTGTTTTGAAATTCAATGTAAAGACTAGAGGTCTTCAGCACGAACAGTCTTTCGTCCGTTAGCTTTTGCACGTGCACAAGCTTTAGCAACAGATGTTTCAAGGTCTGCAGATACTGCATCAGCAAGATCACCAGAAGACATCATACCGTTCTTCTTAACTAGCTCTTTGAGCTTTGAAGCTACTACGTAACTCATAGGAATAAGTGGTAAGGAATAAATACATGCTAATTTTAAGCAGCCAGACGTCAACCCCGCAAGTCTAAATTGGCAAATTTGTGCAGATATTTTGAACGAAATAGCAATTGACAGATATACGTCCAATTGGTAGCCCCCCATTTTCCTGAAGGTCTAAACAATTACTTTTCATTTACACAGAGCCAAAATATCGATTTTCTATCGACGGCGAAGTTCGCCGCGAAGGGGTAAATCACGAGAAGGGCGTGGCGCAACATTTTGACCATTTTGTATATCCATACGCTTGCGACCAGTGACGCCTTGCTCCAATCGAACCTCATTTTTTGGGTAAATATCCCTTGGTTTGCGTACACGAGAGTGTACATCCAGCATGCGTTTTTTGAATTTTTGCATTTCCCCGCGGGTCACTTCACCACTATCTAGCTTCTCCAAAAACTCTTGGTGCTTCTCGAAACGCGCTTGAAACTTTTCTTCAAGCACTGCTCTCCTCTCCTCTGGAACACGTTCGATGTGCTCCTGAAAACTCTCAACACGTTTCTCTATTCTCTGCTCAAGCATTTCTCTTCGAACCTCTGTAAGACCTGAGCTCTGTGACAAATGTTCAGCCTCATGCAGACGTCTATCAAGACGTCTTTGATCCCACTCAACTTTGCGTTCTGGCGTTCTGTGCATCGCGCCCATAAACCGTTCGTTTACATGAAGCTTCACAGGATACAAAATGTCTTCTGGCATTGCATCTTCTGCAGCGTACACAGCACCTCCTCCTCCAGCTCCCATTAATAGAACTGCACACATTGCCATGGCACCGACGCGATGAAGAGCAAAGAAATGCTGCAACGGATGCTTCTGTACCTTCAAAGGATTGCGTTGCATGTGACGAGTTATACCTGCAAAGCTTTCTGCCTTTTCAAGAGACGACAACTTCACCGGGCTGCTCGACGCACGCATAGAGATCTGGTCCCAGACTTGGGCCTTTTCAGATGGATGCAGCACTACCTTCTTTGCATCGCCGAAGAATTGACGAGTAAGCTTATCCATAGTTCGCAAGGACTCCGCGTAAAAGTTTAAGACCTCTATTTAGTCTCACCGAGACCACGTTTGCCGTCTCACTTAAGAGCTCCGCAATTTCACGCGGTTGTAACTCATCTATGTATCGCATAATAAGAGCTGTTCGATACGGCTCTTCTATTTCATGAAGAACTTCTGCCACTGCCTTCGCGTCAAAGATACGTCCTAGGTCTCTTCCATCATCCCCTGCTACATCAAACCCACTCTCAGCCATATCTTCAAAAGAAACCACTGTCCTCTTCTTCGCCCTGCGAGCTTCATCTATAAGGAGGTTGTTTGCCGTCTTGTATAAGAAGGCCTGAACGTTATCGATGTCTTTACCAGAGACCAAGAAGTCCCATGCTTTGATAAACGTCTCTTGCATCAGCTCTCGCGCACGCTCTCTATTAAAGCACCTAAAGGCACAATGCCTAAATATTGCATCTGCGTATGCATCGTATGCATCCGCAAAATCTGCATCTGCCTGTGGGTGACTTTTGATCTTCACGGGATATATGACGAACAAAGACTCCTATTCTTACAAAAATAATAAGAATTTAAGAGTAACTGAGGCTAATAAGCTCAATGCCATTATAATTCCAGTATAAATAGCGCCTGCTAAGAACATCATAGACAGAGCAGTTTTAGATGAAGTATTAGACACTTTCCTTATTCCAATATATCCAAGAGCAAACGTATAAAGGAATGCAATGATATTGGCAAATGGTATCCATAATACAAGAATGAATGGGGTATATGCATAAACCACAATCATAAATATAGTATTGAATTTTATAGTATTGCCTAAAATTCTAGAGCTAGACAACAAGCTAAAAGCAAAAAGAAATACTACAATAATTAGAATCGACAATAGCATTGTCCCCGTAAGAAATAACACCCCTGTTCGGATACTAGTATCCGCAATATAATATGAAGATAAAACAAAGACTACAGACAAAATGCTGGTAGCAAGTAAAAAGCTTGCCGAAGATCTCAAAGACGAGTCCTTATTAAAGATAGCCCAACATGCCTTTGGCTTTGCCAATAGAAGAATAAATCTTTCAAGTATCCACATGAGACCATAGTAATCTAGTCGATTTTTAAAGTAAAACAGACCCAAGCAAACTTTTTTTGTAAGAGTTATCAAGTTAGATCGTCATAACCCCCGACAGTGTAGTCAAACTTTATTTCTTCCCCCTTATAGTTATGACACTCACACATCGATTCGTATCCCTTACTATGCTTGGAGCAATGGTTCTGGTAAACATACCTCTCGCAGGAGCTCAAGAGACTGATCGTCCTAGCCCTGAACTACGAAGAGAAATCCATGAAGCTATTCGTGCTTGCAGAGCATTAGAGACTGACAGTGAAACACAAGAGTGCATCTCTGCTCTGCGTAAACGTTTTCAAAATGCATTTCCTGGTAGGAATACCGTAAAACGAAAAATAGCAGATCGTTTGAATATTCCAGAAGATGCACGTACTGCCCTAAAAGCGTGCCACGAAGATAATCTGGAACATGAAGATAAACAAGCATGTGCTAAGGATATAGCCGCGCAATATGATTTTGAACTTCCCGAGCATAGGTCTCGCATGAAAAATGCTCAAAAAATTGGTCATACGTTCCGCTCTAGCATTAGAGAGACATGTGGTGAACGTGAAAATACAGACGATTGGCGAGAGTGTGCAAAAGAAGCACGCACAGGAACATTCCAAGAGCTACGTGAAGATCATCCAAAAGCTACTCGTCGTTTTACAATGCGACGTCGCTTCAAAGGACTTGATGATGAATCAAAGCAAGACCTTAAAACATGTAGACAGCTTGAAACACGCGATGAAAAGAAAGCATGTTTCGACGACGTAAGAGACAACCTTGATACAGAATAGTTTTGGAAAACTTTAAAACCGGGGGCGGGTGGCCCTCGGTTTTTTTATGTTAAACTTGTAACATGAACTTCCCGATAGACATCCAGCAGAAGCATCAACTCATTGCAAAGGAGCTTGGTTTCAAGGTGGAAGATGTCGAGGAAAACTTCACTCGCGGTAGTGGGCACGGCGGGCAAAACATTAATAAGAGTACCAACTGCGTAGAGCTTCATCATAAGCCAACAGGAACAAGCGTTCGGTACCAGCACCACAGAGGGCTGATTCAAAACCGCAAAGATGCCTGGGAGCTCCTTATTTTAAAGCTCGAAGAGCAGGCAAAAGGCGTCGAGTCTAAGCTTGGAAGCAAGAAGCATAAGATCCAAAAGCAGAAACAGCGAAGATCGCGTAAATCAAAAGAGAAGATGCTCAATGAAAAAAAGAAGCGAGCAGAGATTAAGGAGTTCCGAAAGGATATTACCTAAACCTTCTTACCTTGTTGAAGTCTCTTTGCGAGTGTTCGGATGTATGAAGCAGCTACTTTGATCGTCTTATATTCGCCTGTTATAGGGTCATAGATGCGAGTTTTCTGGATATTAGGCCTAAACGTACGCTTTGTAGCACGACGTGAGTGGCTTCTGTTATTACCAGAGGATGTTTTCTTGCCAGTTTTTGAACATTTACGAGACATTTCGGACAAATCCTACTTACCTAGGGGAATATGGTCAAACAAATACCTCCCTTTCCTGTGACTCTTTTGACTCTTGTGCATCCTTTTCTTGGAATCCTCATAATCTACTGTATCCTAACCCCCATATGATCCCCTTTATGACCCCAACATTCATTATTGCGATTCTCATCGCGGTAACTGTGCACGAATGGGCACATGCCTACGCAGCCTATAAATTGGGCGATTCTACAGCAAAATATGATGGCAGATTAACCTTAAACCCTATTGCTCACCTCGATCCGATGGGAACTGTCCTCTTCTTGCTCGTTGGCTTTGGATGGGGAAAGCCGGTCCCTGTAGACCCACGGTATTTTAAGAACTACAAAAGAGATAACGCCATTGTCGCTTTCGCAGGCCCTCTGAGCAATATCGTCATTGCCTTCCTCGCTTTTGGCCTCGCATTAGCCCTGGGCATGAAAGGACAGGTTTTGGCAGTTACTGGCGCACTTATCGCTCCTGATAATCAGCCAATAATCATGTCATTTGTGTCAGAGCTCCTTGGTGATCTTATTCATATCAACTTAATCCTCATGGCATTCAACCTATTGCCAGTAGCCCCTCTTGATGGAAGCAAGATCCTACAAATGTGGATCCCATACCAATGGGACGATACCTATCATGAATTCCTACGAAAGGGACCATGGATCTTACTTGGATTAATTATTGCAGGAAGAGCATTCCATATTCCTATTCTCAGTGTATGGATCAGCTATATTATGTCTCCGTTCCTCGCAATTATGTACGCACTACTATGAGCAAATTAAGCATCTTCAAAGAACTCTGGTCCTTCATGCGCATTCGAAAGAAATGGTGGCTTCTACCTATCTTACTATTGATTGTGCTTCTCGGTCTTATCTTGGTCTTTGCACAGGGATCTGCCCTCGCACCGTTTATCTACACAGTATTTTAAATGAAACTCTTCGTAGTCCTCGCAGCACTTGTCCTCTTTGTCCTAGCGTGTGACAAATACGAGGATAAACTCTTTCCGCCAATCAGTTGGATCTATTCCCTGTGGAAAAAGTTCTCACATGTTCTTGGTATTGTCATGAGCTTTATCATTCTGACAGTCCTCTGGATTGTTGGCTTTGGTATCTATGCAATTATTTTAAAAATTATTACATTGCCTAAGCGATTTCACAAAGATCCAAATACATATTGGATAGATGCAGAGCCTTCAGATATCGATTCCATGAAACATCAATTCTAATGAGCAAACCTGTCTACATCCTTGGGCTTTCATGCTTTTACCACGACAGTGGAGCAGTCCTCTTAAAAGATGGTGAGGTAATTTTTGCTGCACAAGAAGAACGCTATACGCGAATAAAACAAGATGAAGACTTACCCATAAATGCGATCTTTAAAGCTCTAGACGTCGCAGGTATAACTATCAAAGACATCGACGCTGTTGGCTTTTATGAAAAGCCAATGCTGAAGTTCTTCGACCGTCTTTTGCAGACATACTTTAAGACATGGCCAATGGGACTCATGCAGTATCAGAAAGCTATGCAAGACTGGATGCATAAGAAGCTCTGGACGCCGCAGCAGATAGAAAAGGACCTTGGGTACTCCGGAGATATTTACTATGTCCCACACCACGAATCTCACGCTGCATCTAGCTTTTATTGCAGCGGGCTCGAAGACTCTACAATCGTCACTGTCGATGGCGTAGGTGAATGGGCAACAGCAACGATTGGTTACGGAAAAGGAAAAGAGTTAAACCTCAAGCAAGAGATCCACTTCCCACACTCACTTGGCCTTCTCTACTCCGCCATCACCTACTACCTCGGGTTTAAAGTAAACAGTGCAGAATACAAAGTAATGGGGCTTGCTCCTTACGGAGAACCGAAATACATGGACGAGTTTCACGAGCTAATCGACATCAAAGATGATGGATCGTTCAAGCTCAATATGAAGTACTTCAACTACGAAGCGGGACTGAAGATGACTGGTCGAAAGATAGAGAAGCTCTTCGGGCAGCCGACACGAAAAGGAGAAAGTGATATGACACAGTTCCACAAAGACATTGCAGCCTCTCTTCAAAAAGTAACAGAGGAGGCAATGCTGAAGATCTGCGCACATGCAAAAGAACTCTGTCCGAGTGATAACCTCTGCCTCGCTGGAGGGGTAGCGCTCAACTGTGTTGCAAACGGAGAGATCCTCCGTAGTGGAATGTTTAAGGAGATCTTCGTACAACCAGCATCGGGTGACGCAGGCGGCGCACTTGGAGTAGCACTGAGTATTTGGCACAAGAAATACGATGGAAAGCGCATGGAGAAAATAGACGGTGTGTACTGGGGAACCGAGTACACAGACGACGAAGTGGAAGCATTTTTGAAAGAAGAAGATATCCCCTACAAGAAACTCGACGAATCAAACCTTATAGATACTGTTTCAACACTGCTTGAAGGAGAGAATGTTATTGGGTGGTTCCAGGGACGAATGGAGTTTGGGCCACGCGCTCTTGGAAATAGGTCTATCATCGCCGATGCCAGAAACAAAGAGAACTGGCAGAAGGTGAACCTCAAAATTAAGTTTAGGGAATCGTTCAGGCCATTTGCTCCAACCATTCTCGAAGAGCGTGTATCTGACTATTTTGATTTAGACCGTGAAAGCCCTTACATGTTACTGGTTGCAGACGTTCGTCCAGACAAACGCGATGAGGTACCTGCCATCACGCACGTCGATGGATCGGCCCGTATCCAGACAATTAATCAAAAGCAGAATAAGAAATACTACGACCTTATAAAGGCCTTCGAGAGCAACACTGGATGCCCTGTGATCATCAATACTTCATTCAACGTTCGTGGCGAGCCAATTGTTGAGAGCCCAAAGGATGCACTCAACTGTTTCCTTAATACCTACATGGACTATTTGGTCCTTGGAAACATCCTGATAAAGAAAACAGATATCTCACAAGAACGAGTACTGAGTAGCAAGGAGTATTTGGAACAGTTTGAGTTGGACTAGATATTACTTTTCAGATGCAATTAGCTCCGCTGTCTTCTTGTCCCTTTTGCCTTGATGCAAAAGAGACGAAAAAATCAAGGCAGACTGAACTCGCTCGAAGAAATAACACAGCAACGACCAGAGCGCTCCTCACCCAGGTCACTTCGTTTGTCAGGCGCGGCTGACAACTGGTTCTCGTCGCTGTATTTCTTTTACTCGTAGTTAGTTCTTCGCCCTCAAACATGCAGTCTGCCAGACGCTCGTCTGCCACAGTAGTATGGACGAAGATCATTCAGCTTTTACTCTCTTGAATAGCGACGAAGAGCAAAGCTCCGCAGAGACTTTGTCGAGGAGCACAATCTATGTTCTCTCAATATTTCTTCGCCCATATCTGTGGCTAAGATTTTTGGTTACTTTTGATCTTTCAAAAGTTACAAAGGAATACGCTATACTAACATCGTGCTCAAAAAAGTATTCACCAATGGCGGACTACTCATTGGATCAATTGTCTTCTTCACGCTAACAATAGAATTCGGATTACGCCTCACTGGTCTTCAGACAGTAAAACCGCGCCCTCCACAGATATACCTCTCATCGAAGAACCCAAGCATTAGCTACACCCTAAAGCCAAACATAAATACAAAAGCATTCAGGTCGACTGTTACCACTGATGAGAATGGTTTTCGTGTAAACGAAACATCGTCTTTTCATTCTGCCCCTGAAAATGTTGAAGAGATCGAGAAGCAAAAGATTGGAAAACCAAATATCGCAGTACTCGGAGACAGTATTACATTTGGATACGGGGTTGAAAACTACCAAACGCTTCCGGCCCGTCTTGAAGAGCTCATTCCAGACTATCATTTTATTAATACCGGTGTTCCTGGCTACTTCCTTAGTCAGGAAATCGCTCTCTATAACAAAATTACAAGAAAGATGGATCCAGAAGCGTTGATCCTCGTCTTCTATTGGAACGACCTAAACGATTTCAACCCAGGTGTACTCGATGAACAGGGAATTTTGCGTACTGCAGACTGGAAACCAGAAGACAAACCGTGTGACCCAATTACAGAAGGCATTCTTGGCTACATTCCAGGAAAATGCTGGCTAGATACACACAGTGCTTTTTACATGGCATTCAAAAAAGCTGTAAACATGGTTCATAACAATCGCATACTCGACGCTACGCGTGAAGAGGCAAGCGCAGGAGAGCTTGCAGACCCTGTCGACATGAAAAACCTAGAGGTCTACATAGAACAACTGACAAACTTCACAGAAACCCTTCCTATCGACCACTACTTTGTTATTTGGCCAGACAGGTTCGTTCACACAGATAGCAAAGCAGAACTTATCAAGGCCGCAAAGAAACTGGAATACATTGTAATAGACTTATCTGAAATCTTTGGAAATAGTGCCCCGACCCTCGGCTGGGATACTGTGCATCCAAACGCACAAACTATAGAAAAAGCAGCCGAGTACATCCGCGATGCAGTAGAAAAAGGAAGCCTATAGCGCATCGAGTATCCGCTTCATACGCTTCTCCCAACTATGCTTCTGCACAAGCTTTAGACCACGCGCAGTTCGCGCTTTAGCTTCTGACTTCTTCGCAAGCACTTCACGAATACCACCCGTAAGCGACGTCACACTTCCTGGGTGTACAAGTTTCACAGTCTCTTTTGTCAGTACCCCATGAAGAGGAGGGATATCTGCACTCACAACCGGACGACCAGCAGCAAGATATTCAAATACTTTTAAAGGAGATGTATCGCGAGCAAAAAATGCTTTCTTTGGTTCTGGAGCTGGGTACACACAGACATCACAAGCGGCAATAGCATCTGGAACCAACTTACTTGGCACCATGCCATGGAATGTAAAGTCATCCTCTCTGAGACCCTTCGCAAGGGCAATTTTTCGATACTTCTGTGCCCACTCAAGCGGTCCACCTACAAAGAATCCGTGAACCTGCTCATCATTTTTTCTCATCACAACGAGGGAATCAATAATAAACTGCAGCCCTTTTTCAATCTTATCCATCGTAACAAACGATCCAACATATCCAATAATTTTACGATCATCGGGAAGGTTAAAGTGATGCCTCGCGCTCTTGGCTGATGGAAGTTTTTTAAATCGATCAAGGTCCACCGCATCCCCTTCCACAATAATCTTTGCCTTCTTCACACCAAAAGTGATGAGCTCTTTGCGCATAGGACCTGTTAGACAGACAACTTTTTTACAACGATTACACTCCGCAGCAAAACTTTTCTGGTTTCTCTTTGGAAGAGTATGAAGTTCTATAACCACAGGAATACCTGTTTCAAGAAGAGTTGGCAATACCGCTGGGGATCTAACATAAATCAAATCAAAAGTATGTGATGCAAAATATTTCTTTAAAGCCCTCCGATACGAATGCATCGTAAAATGAAAAGCAAACTTTCCTGGGATGAATGAAGAGGAAAGAGCATCAAATATAGGCAAATATGCCATATCAATATCTGATTTTAGGTGATAATAGCGCTTCGGATCCTGGCGAATATCTGTAAAAATACTTGGCGTTACAAGTGTCACCTCATTCTTTAAATGCTCCAATGCATCGCATACACGTGCAATTTGATGCCCATGAGCCTTTTCGGTCGGAAACCGTGTGTGGGTGACATAGGCGATATTCATAAATATAGCTTATACGTAATGGCTTTTAGCCAACAGTCCTATTAGAGTAATTCTGAAATGGACAATAAAACTCTTCTCACATTTGGCTTTCCAGATACCGACTCTCCTCGGTATCGAAACTTGGTCGAACTCTATACGACTGAGGGATATACAATCAGTGAATGCCTCACAACAAGAAAGGGATTCTTCGGGAAACACATAGACCTGTATAAGAAATTTAAGATGGCACCAAAGACAGATGCAGTACTCGTAAACTTTCCAGGGTATTACCTCATGCCACTTGCGTGGATACTAACACGGTTTCGACGACAGCAACTTTTGTTTGATGCGTTCATCTCTATAAGTGACACGCTCGTATCAGATAGAAAGAAAGTCTCGTGGTTAAACCCTATTGCATGGTTTTACTTCGCTGCAGATGTCATCAGTTGCCACCTTGCAGATACGGTACTCATAGACACAGAAGCGCATAAGAAGTTTTTTGCATCGCGCTTCTTTCTTTCTTCAAAGAAAATCCGTGTTGCATACGTAGGAACGCGTACGGATCTTTTTTATCCTGGACCAAAGGAAGGCAAGCTTCCAAATGATACGTACAATGTTCTATTTATCGGTAGCTATATTCCGCTTCAAGGAATAGAGCACATCTTGCACGCCGCACATATCCTCAAAGACCAACCAGATATCCACTTCACCCTTATTGGTGGGGGGCAGACGTTTGCGGAGATGGACGCACTGACGAAGAAACTTGAACTCTCAAATGTCACACTCCTCGACTTCATGCCGATTACAGAACTACCGTCGTACCTACGCTCTGCAGACATCGCTCTTGGAATTTTTGGAACATCAGACAAGGCCTCTCGCGTTATTCCTCACAAAGTATATGACGCAGTCGGCTGTGGTATCCCAGTGATCACTGCACATAATCGAGCAATCGAAGAGAAGTTCACCAATGGTAAAGAGGTACACCTTTGTAAGACAGGTGATGCAAAAAGCTTAGCGCAGGCTATAAAGTCCCTTAAAGGATCTTCTCGCTAATATACCGGAAATAGCTCTCTATAGAGAGATAGTCCTGAAATACTGCGCGTGCTTTACGTTGCATCGACTCGAACTCTGCTGGAACGAGATTCTCATAATGCTCAGCTATTATGGCACCGAGTTCCGGAAGATTCTTAAAATCGACACGAAGCACACACGTGTCATAGTCGATAACGTCTTCAAGTGGTAGCAAGCAATCTGTGTCGAGAAGAACGGGGATACGCCCAAGGCTAAGAGCTTCGTAGAACCGATAGCTGTAATTTCCATCCCCTTTCACAACCAATGCATAGTCGGAATCGAGCATGTTCTGAATGTATTCTTTTCGTGTCTGCTCTACGTCTGTTTTTATGGTTTTACTATTACCAGAATAACTACTGCGAATGATAAAATTCTCTTCTACTCTATCCGAATACTTCAACTGCTCAATCGCTTTCATGCGCAGCGTTATCCCTTTTTTCCGGGCGCCAATATTCTGGTTACCAGAAACTCTGACTGCATCAACAATAGTATTTTTTACAGTCGTTCCAAAACGGTTTTTTGCATTCTTATAATCTGCCCATCCACAAAAACCAACAACAGGTTTTGCATCTCGTTTGCTACGAAGAACCAACTCCCCTTGCAGTAAATCTTCTGCATAAGCAGGCATCATCACTTCATTTACTTGCTGGTTGTACCCATACTGAGATGTCCGAAAAACAATAACATTTGAAAGGTTCACAGGAGCATCGCTATCACCATGCCAAAAGATAATAAGCTTCTTATTATGCTTCACTGCCAAGGCAGACTGCTCTTTTATGTATCGCATATGATCTTTTAACGAAGAATAATTATGCGGTAGTAAAATGTAGTCTGCCTCCTCTGGGGTCGATACCAGTTCAACAAATGGTGTTTTCATCCCCTTAAACGCATTGTTTAAAAAGAGGATACTGTCTCGCTCTTGTACGCCAAGATTGGGGTACAGGAATGGAACGTATGGAACGTCCGGCAAGATATTGGCGAAAACTTTCTTCATTCAGAAATTTGGTAAAGAGCCCACGTGTCCGTCTCTGAAACAAGCTTAAGCTTAGTCCGTAATCGCCGCATATTCCACTCTGGCTGCTCTGCTTTATTCCATACAATGTGAGAGGCTTCAAATACTCCTAGGCCCAGCGAAGGCTCTAGGTCTAGCTCTGTACAAGCCGCCTGCACCAAAGCGACTTCCTCCTCTCGCACACTACCCTTAAAGGCCGACACAGCGTCTGGATAAATAAGATGCTGCTGGTCTTCAATATGTCGTTGCTCTGGCCTTAGAGGAAGCTGAGTGAGGCAGAAGCGGAGTGCAATCTCTTTATGTGTAAGAAGAACATTTTTCAGGTACACGGAATACACGACGTCGTGCTTGGTAAAGCCAGCAATAAGCGCTGATGTATGTGGATCGGTCATTATGCGTGTTCGCCTCATACCTTCAAGCTCTGAAAATAACTCTGAAAGATGCTGATCGGCCAAACTACTATCATCAACACTCCACTGGTTCAAAAGATACCGACCGTCATATGAAATAGCGGCAATATACACGCCGGCTGCAGCGATACTGAGAAGTAACCACTTAGGTCTAAAAATAAGTCCTAACAACGCAACCGATACTGCTGCAAGCATCAATGAAAATATTCCATGTGATACAAAATTAAATGTCTGTCCATGCACAACCTGCTGGTTCATGTAGACCACGGCAGCAATGACCAGTGCAAGGACTGGAGTGAAGCGCTTTAGGGTAGATGCATGCGTACGATATGTCATACCAAGACCTACAAGCATAACCAAAAAGAGTCCGCTATACACCAAAGACTCGGGCATCCTAGAAGGATGAATCCCGCTACGAAATTGCGCATACTCGTACAAGGGATGGGACAATAAATTCATGTATTGGATGACCGCAGGCACTGCAGCAACCAGTCCAACCAGTCCTGTCAGCAAAAGAAAATGCCATGACTCTAATCCTTTCTTTCTCCAAAACTGAAGCAGTGCAATAAGAAACAGCGCTCCCCAAAATGCCCACGCAAACATGAAGCTCCATACATAGACAGCAACAAGTAGCCCAAGCATCACGCCTCCGAGTGCAACTCCCCACCATTTCTTGTGATATGCAGCAGTAATGCCAATAAGTGACCACAGCATGAGAAAGAAACTTGCACGCATGTGAATAGGACGACTGAGATTATACAGTTGCACTAGGCAAAATAGTGCAGCGCCACCAAAGGCAATGTCTTTACGAAAACCACACAACCGTAAGAAGAAAAATATTGAAAGAAAAAGAAGGACAGGAACAACGCTATCCATAAGACGAAACACTTCTGAGGCATTCCACCCAGTAAGTCGAAACATATTTCCATACACCCTTTCTATAAGAGCAAATTGCGATCCCTCTACTGAATCGTGCCCCATAAATGCCTCTGCAGAAAGCTCTGGCCTGTCCGAAAGTGATTCTTGCACACGTGCTAAATAAATAGATTCATCGGAATTAAGCGATACAAGTACTCCACGGGCATCCTCATGGTGCATGTGCCTCCATTGAGGTACTTGCATAACTACAGCCAGAAAGACTGAGAATCCTATAAGAGAGAGAGTAAGTCGCATAGCAAAGATAGTGTACCAAATACCTATACCTAACCCCAGAGCTAACCCTATTATACCTCTGTGAACTACTTTGAGATTGTCCCGTACGCCTTCAAGAAATTCTCTGTACTTAGAGCGCTTCGAACAGGGGTACCAACGGCTCTATACCACGCACATCGCACATCCCTACCTGTAAGCGAGAAGCCTGCACTATTTACCATGAACATCATGCCTCCGATGATGACAGTGTGGTATCACCTTGTGCAAAAGAACCTTGGCGACCGGGTCGACACCACTATTTTTGACTGCTCAGGAACACTAAAAAAATCACAGTTCCCGAACGCTCGAGTGCAGAAGTACCTGAACCTCTATGCCGCAACCAAGTCCGACGAATTTTTGTATCACATCGCAAAGAACAGAAAAATTGGATGGGTCTGTGACGACGATATGTTTATATTAAATAGCAAAGCGATAGACCTCGTCGAACAAAGCTTATCAAAGCCAAATGCTGCTACCTTTAGCTTCCGTCCACGAGACTGGTGGCACTTTAATATTGATGGAAAAGAGTACGCACCAAGTAGTAGTTACTGTATCGCGTTTAACAGAGAGATCTACTGTGACAAAGAAAAACTATCGCTCTCTCCATGCGAAGGAAACACCAATGCAGTATCCCACATTGGCAAACCTGTGTCTCGCTATGACACCTTCGACAAAGCAAACGAATCCCTTATCAATAAAGGATATACCTGTGACATTCTACCAGTAGAAAAACAGGGAGAGTACGTCATTGGATATTCTGGAATGAGCACTGCAGTTATGATGATCTGGCACTTCCGTAGGCCAGAACAAATGATTGACTATCTAGAAGCCCCGAAAGCAGAAGCATGGAAAGGAAACACGCTCTTTACCGTGCTCTCTGGTCTTCTTGCTATTGCAGACCTGCAAGATATGCATCAAAAGATCACAGGAAAGCCCTACAACTTACGGTCTATGCCAACTAAAAAAGATCTCGATCGACTGCGTACAAAATACGAGCCACTCCTTCGCGAAGGGAAAAGCTTTGACACAGTCAGTGCTGTATCAGAAGTATTAAATGCTGCTCTCTAACGGGTAAAGTATGACTTTGGCCTAAATCGTAGCGTTACAAATACCCATACCCACTTAAACCAGTCAGTCCAATTGATCTTCTTTCCCTCGTCCATACTTCGTGGATGGTACGAAATTGGCTGCTCTCCGATGGTAAAACCTCTGCGAAGAAGCATAACTGTTAACTCGGGATCGAAGCGGAAATCATCCTCTTTAAGTGGCAAGGTTTTTAAGATGTCTCCTCGGACCATTTTATAACACGTTGGCTGATCTGTGAGACGACTAAGATACAAAATATTACAGACATATGTCAGCGACGTTCCACCAAGGAAATGTCCCATGTGTACAAACTGCTTCTGTTTCTTCAGCCTCCTAGACCCCCACAGTGCTTCTAGATTATTGCTTTCTGCATACTCGAGAAGACCTGGGATCTCTTCTGGGTCGTACTCCAAGTCTGCATCCTGTACGACAACATACGTACCCTTCGCAACGTCATATCCCTTTCGTACAGCAGAACCTTTACCACCATTCTTTTTTGTAATGACAGTGTCTTGGCCGCGTGCAAGCACTTGCAAGATCTCGAGCGATGAGTCTGTTGATCCGTCATTCACAAAAACTACTTCAGCAAAGTTACCGCAGCTATTAAATATCCTCTGCACAATCTCACGGAGAGTCTTTTCTTCATTATAGACGGGCACGATAATACTAAGTCTTGGTTGCGACATATATACAAATGGTACAGACAAGGTCAGTTCCAAGAAACTATTTGGCCTTCATTTCTACCACCAATCTATCGATACAATTTGGCAAGCTATGACGCGTTTCCACAATGTCATGTAGTTCATCACTTAAGTCGTTACGGTCTTCTTGCGGCATCTCTAGTAAAGCTTTAGCGACAGTTGCCATAGTGCTTTCCGATGACCGACACTGAACCGGTAGGTCCTTCTGAGCAGCAACGCTTGACGATACACAGGGGCATCCACAAGACATTGCCTGAAGAATTGCCTTATCAAGTCCTCCTTGCGATGCATGAAGAAAGAGGCTCGCGCCCTGAAGCACTCCAGGAACCATGTCTGGTGCTACCCAGCTGTACTCAACACGGTCTGCAATGCCAAGCTCACCCGCTAGGTTTTGTAATCGCTTCTCTTCGAGTCTATCTGAATCTGTTACTATTCCACCTGCAATAAAGAGTCTCATTTCTTGCGGAAGCTCCGCAAAACATCGAAGAATAACATCATAATTTTTAATACGCGTCACACGTCCAAGGGTTACCACTGGCCCCTCTGTATGTGCTGCTGATTGCGCAAAAAAGTCTGTATCAATTCCATGTCCGATGACAACTAATTTTTTTGATGCATGTGGAATGCCATGCTCTGTCGCAGCAAATACCTTTCGAACAAGCTTCATCGCAATAGTAAGCTTCCAACTTCCACGTTTTACTTCGTACCATAAGTACATACGCTTCCGGAGAAGTATCCAAAGCGGTGCACCAATAATAATCCATATAGGAGTCATATGAACCATCACTACATCGTATTGATGACGATGCTTCCAGAAGAGCTGATAGGACCTGAGCACTTGTGCCCATAGCCGTCTTCCTTTTTCTTTTTCCAAACTTTCAATGATCACATTAGACCCGAACTCATGCTCACCTACCTGTTGTCCAATAACAGTAACGCCCTGTGTACGCTTCGCAAACTCCTCAACCCACTGATGAAAGAACCCAAGGATCGGATCGGTACGGTCTACGTTCTGTGTAACAAGGAGGAGCTTCATGCAAGGCTTTTAAGAAAATCGGCATACTGCTTTATAAGCGTACTCCGCTCATAGAGCTCAAGCACCTTTTTTGCCTCATTTCCCATAGATTCCATAAGGTCATCATTCGCAAGAAGGCTGCGAATCTTCTCTGCAAGGTCTGCTGCTGTACCTGTAGTAAACATGCCATTAACACCATCGGTGATTGCCTCTGGCATCACGCCAACCTTCGTTGCAATAATCGGTAAGCCGCATGCCATTGCTTCAAGTGCGATACGTGGACCGCCTTCACTTTTACTATTCATCACAAAGATACGGGCAGTCTGCATAGCGCCACTAACCGCCTCTTGTGTCGGAAGCCATCCCAAAAATGTTACCCTATTAGCAATACCCAAATCTTTTACTTTGCGCTCCATCTTTGAGCGTTCTGGTCCATCACCAATAATAAGCAGGCGTACTGTTGGCAGGTCTACCAGTGCAGATATCAATTCTGAAAGACCCTTGTTCGCAACCAGTCTTCCGCAAAAAGAAATGTCGTATGACACTGGTGGTTTAAAGTCGTTACTCAGTATTTGTTTATCAAGATAAAACGACGAAATAACATTCACTTTTGCCTTTGGAGCACCAAAAGCAACCACCTGACGTGCCACCGTATCATTCACAGTTCTGACAGCCTTAGCAGCCTTTGTCACAGAACGAAGATACCATCGAGACATCTCTCTTCCAATCATCTCCTGAATATTGGCGGCCCTAGGCCAACCAACAATGTGGTGAATTTCTGTGGCATAAGGAATACCTGTTTTCTTATGAAGTTTTTTGGCACCAATGCCATTATAAAATGGCGGGTAGTCATGAACAGTCATAACATCATGCCCATGCTCTGCAATAAGGGCCTGCCCTTTATTGGCAATCCAAGGGATCTGGAAGACAAGCGAGCTTGGACAAGGGTGAAAAAATATCTCCGCACCTCCCTCATCCGATTCTGGAATTCTATGTCCAGATTCCGACATTCCAGTACCTCCTTCTGTAACCCTAGGGCAAATAATATCGATACGGTCGAAGTGCTTTCGCATCTCTTGCAGAGTGTACCAAAATGCCCCCATCCTTCCCTGAAGGACTGACCGATCCCCAGAGATCATTAATAACTTCATATACGCAAAATAGAATAAAATCTACATCTCTCGCCCGTCCGTAGCTCCGAAGCAGAGCGTAGGAGCGAAGGCGGGTCGCCAGAAATCATAAGTAATTTCATTACTCAATATTATAGCGTAATTGAGCGCAAAAATGAAGATCTAAAGCGAAGCGAATAGTGCCTCATGTTGCTCTGAAACCGCAGTCCACGAACGTTCCTCTAGCGCGCCTTTCAAAGAAGAGCGCATAGCTGCATAACTCTCTCGGGCATGTGTAATTGCAGAAACAATATCGGCTGGTCGCTGTAGTTCTGCCAATGTCATTCCCTTTAGCAATGTTGAACTTAAGCCTGTTTCCTTAGTCAGTAGCACTGGGAGTCCGGCAGCCCTCGCCTCAAGGGCAGTATTTGGACTAATATCTGTATACGAAGGCAGTACCAGTAAGTCATGAGAGGCAAACATGTCCCGCTTCTCTGTACCAGAGACAGAGACACTAAACTGAACTCGTGTATGAAGACCCAAATGCTCTACCTTCTTTCGAAGCATGTCATCCTGAGGCCCTTCACCTACAATGGTTAAGAAGCAGTCTGGAATCTGCGCAACGGCGTCTATAAGAGACAGGATATTTTTAAATTGTACTGTCCGGCCCATAAACAGAAGTCGAAAAGGAGTGTGAGGGGAATTGGAATTTTGAATTAAGAATTTTGAATTTTGAAACGATAAAGCATTTTCGATGACAGAATTCTCTGGCAATCTGCTGTAACTCTTCTTATAGATGCTCTGCTGAAATTCTGTCGAAAATACGATGTGGTCAAACCGATTAAGCAACCTCGTCATCATCCACTTCCCAGCAACAAATGAAGACTCGTAAAACATGCGAAGTGATTTCTTTCCACCAAAGTCTGTATACCTCTCCCACAAAAAGTCTCCTCCAAGTCGTAGCACTCTCTTTGGCTTTTTAAGACCAGATAGTATCAAAGGAACACCACAGCTAATGCTTGAAAATGCATACACAATATCTGCATCAGCAGCTACCTCACGAAGCTTCTGGCTGTACCACCACCATCGAATAATGGGAATACTTCGAGACACACTTTCTATGTTCCACTTCTCAGCTTTCTCGACCTCTCCATATGTCACAACCGTAATTTCATGGCCACTATTAGCCAATTTTTCAGCGAGCGCCTTTGTATACGTAGCAGGACCTCCAATCACTGGAGGGTAAATGCCAGTTGCGAGAACTATCTTCATGAGTACTTATTAGTATACCAATCAATAGTGTGTTTTAGACCTTCGGTGAATTCCACTTTCGGTGCCCAGCCTAGTGTTCGGGTTTCCGATGAATCAACAGCGTAACGCCAATCGTGTCCTTTTCTATCCTCAACAAAAGAGATCAAGTCATGTGGCTTTCCAAGGATATCTAAAATAATTTTAGCAACCTCTAAATTTTCATACTCGCGATCTATCCCGACATTAAATACTGTACGCTTATCTGCATTCCAGTCGACTGTCAGAATAGTTTCGACTGCATCACAGTGGTCTCCTACATGAATCCAGTCTCTCTTATTTTTCCCTGTTCCGTACACTGGAATCGGTTCGTCCTTAAGTGCTTTACGAATAACTGTTGGGATAAATTTTTCATCTGCCTGATGCGGACCATAGTTATTTGTACATCTGGTAATCACTGCCTGAATACCAAACGTTCGAATAGCTGCCTGAACGAGAAGCTCTGCCGCTGCCTTGCTCGCAGAGTACGGAGAGCTGGGACGAAGAGGATCTGTCGTCTTACATGAAGGGTCTGTGTCCCCGACATCGCCATACACTTCATCTGTAGAAATATGTAAAAGACGAACCTCTGGATGAGCCTTCACGACTTCTATAAGTGCCTGCGTTCCAATGACATTGGTATGCAAGAAAGGCATCGCATCTGCGATAGAATTATCAACATGGCTCTCCGCTGCGAAGTTTACAATCGTATCGATTTTATGGTCTTCAACAAGCTTTGTCACAAGTACCTGGTCTGCAATGTCTCCTTCAACAAACGTAATCTTGTCTGCAATAGGATCCAAGAAAGATTTATCTGCTGCATACGTTAACTTATCAAGCACCACGATAGTGTCTTCTGGATGTGCATCTGTGTGTCGCAATACAAAGTGCGACCCGATAAACCCTGCCCCTCCTGTAACAAGTAGATTCATATCTAGCATAGTATCAAAATAGAGCTAAATTACGAGGTAAGAAGGTGGAATTCTCTTTGTAATGTCTTCATACTTCTTTTGATGAAAGGAGTTCTTATCTGCGGCGGTACAGGGTCTCGTTTGGCCCCTTTGACGGATATTACGAACAAATCGCTACTTCCGGTATACAATAAGCCCCTCATTCATTACCCACTTCAGATACTGCTCGATGCAGGAATTAAGGATATTATCATCATCTCTGGAACAGAACACATCGACCAAATTGCTGAATATTTAGGATCAGGATCGAAGTTTGGATGCACATTCACCTTCAAAGTTCAGGAAAAAGCAGGTGGAATCGCTCAAGCTCTAGGGCTTGCAGCCGACGAATTTGATGATGGCGAATCTGTCTGTGCAATTCTTGGAGATAATATCTACTTCGATGATCTCTCTGCACATATTCAGTCATTCAATGGTGGAGGACATGTGTTTTTAAAAGAAGTCGATGACCCAAATCGTTTCGGGATTGCAGAGCTGAGCGATGGAAAAGTAGTCTCTGTAGAAGAGAAGCCAAGCGAGCCAAAAAGTAACCTCGCAATTACAGGGTGTTACATCTACGACAATCGATGTTTCGAAATTATCAAAAACATGAAGCCATCTGCACGTGGAGAATTTGAAATTACAGACGTGACAGACTGGTATCTGCAGCACGGTGAACTTACCGCAACAACCCTAAAGGAAGACTGGATTGATGCCGGAACATTCGAAAGCTTGTTCCTCGCTGCATCAAAAGTACGAGATCAAAATAATTCTTAATACAGCTTCGCATACTGAGAAGCGATCATCTCCCAAGAGAAGTTTTGTGCGTGCGCACTTCCAGCTTTTGCAAGTACTGCCCTGAGCGTCTTATCCGATAAGACTTTTTGAAGTGCTATCACTGCATCGGACATATTATCAGGATCAACCAAGAGTCCTGTCTTGTTGTCCTCGATGATATCTGGAATGCCACCAACACGAGTTCCAATAACCGCGCACCCTGCAGCCTGTGCTTCAAGGAACACATTGCCAAGTGCCTCACTACGGCTAAGCCCACAGAATACTTCTGCAAGAGCATACTCTTTTGCAATCTGGTATGGCTCTACCCTACCAACAAACTCCACACGGTCTGTAATACCAAGGCGCGTTGTCAGCTTCTGTAATGCCCCCCACTCCGATCCATCACCAACAATCCGCAAGTGTGCCCCTGGAGAGAGCTCTGCAAATGCATGGAGTAATGTATCTATTCCCTTTTGCTTCTCCAGCCTTCCAACAAAGAGCACCCTTCCTGGCACTTTTTCTACAGACTGCCTCGCAGCATTCAAAGAAGATAAATCTATACCGTTTGAAATAAGTATTGCATCTTTTCGACCAAGGCTTGAAACGGTATTCATCAGTGCATTACTGATCACCGTAATAACCTGAGGATTTCTAACAATCGTTGATTTCAAAAAGCTTCTATTCGTTGTCTGACAAGTAAGAATTTTCTTAGGAGCATTACAGAAAACCAGTGCAAGACCCGCAAAAGTTTCAAGAACTGCATGTACTACTTCTGGACATAATTTGCGCACAACGCGTGGTGCAAGCATTGGAAATAACCATTTATCAAATGTAAAGCCAAGCCCTACTCGCACAACAGGAATGCTCCCATTGAGCATGTCATTCTTTGGAAGGTCGCGCCTCATACGTGCCGTAACGATTGTGAAATTATGCTGATCCTTTAATGCCAATGGCACTTCTTCCGCACATGCTTCTGCCCCACTTCGAAGTGGAGACAAAAATGCCGACAATATCACAATGTTCTTTTTCATAGAGATTCAAAAAAATCTTGATACATTTTTCCTACCTTTTCCCAGGAGAATTGCTCATCAATTCTTTTACGCGCCTCTCTACCCATTGATGTACGTTTTGCGGGATCGTCTATCAACCGAGCAACATGAGCACGCAGCGCTTCACGGTCTCCAGCAGGAAAGTGGAATCCAGATACACCGTTCTGTGTTAGGTACGTATTGCCACCGACCTCGGACACCACACATGCACACGCGGCACTCATTGCCTCCATAACAGCGTTACTGAGTCCTTCGCTATGACTTGGCATAACAAAGATGTCAGATGCGCTAAGGATCTCTCCAATGTCTGTGCGTAGACCCGTAAATACAACCTCTCTTTGGTATTGCTCTACCAAAGGATGTCCCTCTTTGTACCAACCAACAACCTGAATCTTCCATGATGGATACTCTTTTTTAAGAGGTACAACCGCTGCCAAGAAATCATCAACACCTTTAATAGATTCTAGTCTTCCAACGTATGTAATCGTATTTCCTTTCTTCTTTTCCTGGGTTCCATCAATAACTGTCGGGTCTATACCAGTAGGGATAATCTGCGTCTTTTTTGCAATACCCAGGCGGCGCAATAATCTTTCCGGCTGTGGATGAAATGTCACAACCCTCTGTGCCGAAAGCATAATAAGCCACCCCAGAGTATGCGCATATAGAAACGCACCAATGCGTGGAACCACTCCCCGTGGCCACCATGTCATTCCGACAAAAGCATCAGTAAGTAACACCACCTTATGTCCAGTAAGTCTTAGTGGAATAACGCAGAGCGATGTCCAAAATAAGATCTTATTTGCAACAATATGGTCTGGCTTCTCAGCGCGAATCAGACGCCTGATATATGATGTAAACCCAAAAGAAATACCATAGTTCCACGGATCTGGAATAAAAAAATCTTTACGATAGTGCACACTAAGCGTGCTACTCACTTCTTCCACTCGAGACGAAGAGCCCATACACACGGCAATAACTCTGTATCCTCTTCTCTGCCACAGGTCTGCAAGTTTCACAGAACTGACCATCCAGCGATGCTCCTCTTTCCAGTAGGGACTAATAAGAAGGATAGTCTTCATAATTATTTCTTGGTCTTATCAATGTCTTTTAAGGCAAGCTTTCGAGTCATTCGTGTCTGGCGTTGTTCCAGGTTTTCCAAACGAATAACGAGGTAAAATACAATAAAAAACAGCACACCAAGCGACGTCACCATAACCGCATTTTCTCTGTCTTTAATACCGGTAATAGCAGTAAGGTAGTCCAAAGAATTTGGATAGATTGCGATCACAGAAATAAAACCCCAGAACACAGACCAGAGGAGTGCCTCCCAAATAGTTTTCTTTTGCTTAAACACAAGGTTCCATGCATACGCAATAGCGACGAATGAAATAAGTGGTGTGATGATTTGATACGCAGTGAATTCCATAGTTATCGGAGGAAGGAACGAAGAAGAATTTTTAATGCAGTACGAACACCATTAGCAAAGGACTGGCCTTTCGCAAGAGTGTATTCACTATATAAAACTTTTGCAGGAATCTCTGCAGTACGCCATCGGTGCTGTGCGCTCTCTCGTACAATCTCTGTACAGAACTCATACCCACTCATGCGTAAATCCACCTGAGAAACGGCCTTAGGGCCAAAAACCTTAAAGCCACACTGGCTATCACTCACCCATTTTCCTGTAGCTGCAAACGTAATAATATTTCCAAGACCGTTAAACACCCGACGTATAAGAGGGATGTTATTCCGACGCCCAAATCGATTAGCAAATACCATATCTGCTTTCTTGTCAGTGATGGGCTTTAGTAAAGCTGGGATATCATCCGAGCTGTGTTGCTCGTCTGCATCAAGTGTCACTACCACCTCGGCACCAAGCATACGTGCTGCATCTATCCCCGTCATAGTGGCAGCTCCTGCACCGCAATTTTCTATATGCGTGAGGACTATAGCACCAGCCTTCTTCGCAATCTGTGCTGTATCGTCTGTAGAGCCATCATCAACAACAATAATCTTTTCAACATACTTAGCAACTTCAGAGACAACATTTCCTACACGTGTCCCCTCATTGTACGCCGGTATAACTGCAATAATCTTCATAACTATGGAATAAGAATAAAGCTGACTCCTGCTGATGGATTATAAATAACAACATTAAGTCCAGAGTCTGGATGGTTTAAGAAGTCAACAAATGATTGTACCTTCTTATGAAGCGATCCATTCGCATCCTTTTCAATCGTTGCAGTATTTGTATCAAATACAATACTACTAAAGCCTAGTGCCTTCAGGCGCTGTGCCATTTTTATGTTATTCCGGTCTTGGTACATGCAACTAAAGAAGTCTAGCTGATGATCACTAACGCCAATAATTTCTAAATTCCGCGGAATAAAATACGGCATAAATGTACCAACTCGATAGAGTAGTGGTCGGTCGGGGTTCCTTTCTGCTAGCTCCAATACCACATCTGTAATGTCATCATACAAAGGAATCGTTCTTTCACGAATAGACTCTGCGTTGATCTTGCCGAGTGGATACTCAAATAAGTTCTTCTGTGTGTCGTACTGCCAGTATCGCATCCCAAGACAAGAGATCAGTGCAATAACCACAAAGAATGTTGCAAGGAAGCGACTAGGCTTATCTGGAGACTTTGCAACAAGCACCTCAAGGCTGAGTACCAATCCAAGGAACATCCCAATGCCGTACCAAAGAATTCCATTACCAAGGAACGACCACTGAGTAATCAAGAATGCTGTCGCAATCCACAACCATCGAAACCATTTTCCTTCTTTTCTCCAGAAGAATGGGAGAAGGAGTAATAATGGAAACAAGAGTAATGCTGGCTGTGTTGTCACATAATACCCAGCGCTATCAAGGTTCATGACTGCACGGAATGGCAGTGTGATGTAATGCCCCCATCCATTGCGGTATCCCCAGTAGCGGTCTAACTCCTCTTTCGCACCCGATGGCTTACATGCTGGATGCTGAGGGTCTATCGCAAGCTCTGGAGGGAGCGAGTACTCTGCATCAGGGTTCGTACCAGCCATATCAAGTGTTGGCGTAATATGATTTGGTGCCCTTAGTTCCAACTGTGGAACAATATTTCCAAGCAAGATGTTATTATGCTCTACCCAGGGGAAGATGGTAGCTGCAAATGCACACACAAATACCAGTGTCATAACAGAGGTAGAGCGAACATTCTTTTTTGCTTTTAATGATGCATACCCAAGAGTGGCAGCGCCCAATAGAAGGAACGATGCAGCGACATAGATCTTTGGGATATCTGGAGAATACCCAACACGATCTAGTAATGCAGGGAGTCCCAAAGCGCCTCTTTGGATAAGAATTGCTATAGAAAAGAAAATTGCTGCAATACCAGCTGACCAATGAAGTGCCACACCAAAGAGCACTGCTCCAAGTGCAAACATCACCATAACAGCTGTTACCTTGAATGAGAATGCAAATGCAACAAAGAGCCCTGCTAGTGCGATCCACTTACGCTTTGTTTTGATGTCTTCTTCTTTAAATAGTGCGACAAACATCGCAAACATTCCCATCGCCCCCATCGTGAACACCGCATTGTCGATCTTCATATCTGCAAAAGAGAAGTGTCCAACGAGCGGCAACGAGTAGTAAAGCAATGCAGACAGAAGACCATGTCCTTTTCCAATAAAGGTTCGACCAAAAAGATACACCGCAAGAACGGCAAGAAGTCCCTGTGACCAGTTGATAATCAATGCAGATGTCGCGCCAAAGACTGCGTTGTATCCAAACAATAAGAACCCAAGAGATGTCATGTACTCCCACTGGAACGATGCCATAGAGAATACGAAAGTACCGTAACTCACAAGAAGTCGAGGACGGTTGAGGTAACTTCCAAGGTCATCCCATCCGATCGGGAAAGGCCTAACAACATTAATAAAGTTAAATGCTAAATATGTAAGAAGTATCCAGAATAATAGCGCCTGAACACTAAACCACTTTCCTTCGATCTCCCATGCTGCAGACCAAAATTGTTTCAGCCAGTACCGCGTATCGCGATGGCCAATCAGTGGTACAACAAGAAGAAGAGCCCATCCATACAGCACAGTGTAGATACCAAGAACAGCACCAAGCCACAAAAGAACGACCCAAACACATGCACCTATGCAAAGACTAACAACAGTTTCTAAGAGGAGTGTCTGTGGTCGAATCCTAAACAATCGACGTAGTGTAAATCGTCCAGCGATCAAAAACTGTGATAGCAAAAGAAGAACAACCAAAAGCGGTGGAAGTACTCTGGTAAAGAATGAGCCTTGAATACATCGCATTTTAATCTCCGATGCTTCTGCCACATTTCCAAAAACACCAACACGAGTCAGGCATCCACGCTCCTTAAGGTTATTGTAATTCCGTTGCAATGCTTCAAGAGCCTCTTCGCCTGCCCCTTGGTATACATCAGCGTGTGGCTCTACAAGCGTACGAATAGGAAGATTACTACTCTGTGTAAATGAAAGACATGTAAATAGCATCCACATAGAAGCAACGAACATCAGCAAAACCTTCCACGGCTTCATAGTCATATGCAGTCGAAACTTATTTGTTCGTACAAAGTTCCACAGCAACCCTCCTGCATAAATAAGAGCACACGCTACGGTGTACCACAGTATAAATGGAACGCGCGTGAGTGTATGTTGCAAAAATGGAAAGAACGAATTCACTCCTCTACATAGCGCCCCTCCTGTAGGGCAAATAGAGTTCAATGCATTCGATGCATCAATACCAACAAGGACTCCTGTGTGTACAGGAACGCCAAGATAGTACAAAAGGGTCCACGTCCCCCATGTAAGGAGGGTTATAAATAAGCCGATTGAGAGTAGTTGAACTGTTTTTCTTTCCATACGGTATGGAATGGTACCCGAGATTCATCGTTTTTACAGCCGTTTCCTTACCAAACTCGTGATATCATCCTTCCTGACTATGCCTCTCGATACTCCAAATATTCGGCAGCAATTCCCGATTCTAGCTAAAAATAACACTATCTACCTCGATAGTGCTGCAACCAGCCAAAAGCCAGAATCCGTGATAAAAGCAATGAATGCATACTATGAAACCATCAATGCTAATGTTCACAGAGGCATGCATGAACTTGCAGAGAAGGCCACCATTGCATTTGAAGATGCCCGCAAGACGGTAGCCAATTTTATTGGCAGTGCCGCACACGAAGTTATCTTTACAAAAGGAACAACCGAGTCTATAAACCTTGTTGCAAAAAGTTGGGGGAAAGCGAATCTAAAAAAAGAAGATGTTGTCGTCCTCACAATACTCGAACACCACAGCAACATTGTCCCCTGGCAGCAACTACAACAAGAGATTGGGTTTTCTATTACCTGGATTGATATTGATGAAGACGGAAACCTAAAACTCGAAGAGTTAGACACTGCCCTTGCAACTGGAAATGTAAAACTTGTTTCTGTCACTGGTCAGAGCAACGTCCTCGGAGTCTGTCCGCCATTAGAAGTAATTGTACAAAAAGCACACGCTGCAGGTGCACTGTGTGCAATTGATGCAGCGCAGCTTGTTGCACACAAAAAAGTTGATATTACAAAACTTGATTGTGATTTCTTGGCTTTCTCTGGTCATAAGATCTACGGACCGACAGGAATTGGCGTGTTATATGCCAAGCGTGAAATTCTCGAAGGTATGCCTCCGTTTCTCGGAGGTGGAATGATGATCCAAGAAGTGACAACCGAAGGCTTTACACCTGCAGAAATCCCTGCAAAGTTTGAAGCAGGCACTCCACCAATTGCCGAAGCAGTTGGATTAAAAGCAGCAATCAACTGGATAACAGAATGTAGCTGGGATGATATTTCTCTGCACGACAAAGAGCTCTGTACGTACGCAATTGAAAAACTTTCAACTATTGAAGGTCTTAGTATTCTTGGTACACCGACAGAATGCATCATTAGTTTTACTATCGATACCATTCACCCGCACGACCTGACAGAAATTATTGGTCGCAAAGGTGTCAGTATGCGAGCCGGGCATCATTGCGCGCAGCCACTGCACGATAGACTTGGTATCAATGCAAGCACTCGCCTCTCTATTGGGATATACAATACGTTAGAAGATATCGACACTGCAGTCACAGAAATCAAAAATGCTATCCAAGTCCTCCGCCCTGCTTAACCATGGACTTATACGCAGACAACATCCTCGACCACTACCGTGACCCTAGAAATAGGGGCAAGGGGCAAGGGGCAAGTATTACGGGCACAGAAAATAATCCGAGCTGCGGTGACAATCTTACCGTCCATTTATGGATACAAAATAACATTGTCGAAAAAATAGAATGGGAGGGAACAGGGTGTGCAATCTCCCAAGCGGGAATGTCCATCTTCGCAGAAGAGTTCGAAGGACACAGTGCAGACGCTCTTCTGAAGATGAAGAAAAGTGATATCTACGAGCTTCTAGGAGTCCCAGTCGGTCCTCGTCGCTTCAAATGCGCCCTTATTTGCCTACATACTATTAAAAATGCCCTTCGAAAGCATAGTGGAAAAAATCCACAATCGTGGCTTGAAACAGTTGAGATAGAGTAATATCTGGAAAGAGCCGTAATAGCTTGAACCTTATTATTATGACACTAGCCATACACCATACTACTACTTTACGGCATGATAAGTGGTGTTTGAAATAATGAAACTCTATGTCATAATTTGCCTATGAAGAATAACGAATTAAAGCTACCTTTCCCTCTTATATACGCAACACAATTCTATTGGATTGCCTCTATATCAACAGTACTATTTGGCGCTTTTGTTTTTTGGACAATAAATAAGGATAAAATTGATGGTGGCGATGGCTTTTCAGCAGCAGAGCTCTATTGGATCTTAATGATTGTCGCATTCGTTCCTATAGCTCTGATTTATTTAATGTTTTACAAATTCTATCAAGGGTATAAGCAGCGCAAGCCATCGGTACTATGGCTGTCTTTTTTTGCTGTGATCACTTGTTCATGTGCCTTGATTTCAATTCTGACATACATTACTAAATATAATGGTTCTATGAATACCTATATATGGATAGTAAGTGTAATACTGATTTGCATAAATATTCTTTCCATAGCAACGATTTACAATCGACACTATTTCAAAAATAGTATTGTTTCTTAAAAAGATTTCTTCATAAAAGCTCTTCCAGATTATATTTTAACTCTATTTTCAAATAAAATGTAGTTTGACATTTTCCGAGGCTTGAATTTATTAGTATGAAGTTTCAAGTGTGCCCTAATCTGCCTGCATACTGTTAAGAATGCTCTAAGGAAGCATAGTGGAAAAGATCCACAAAGCTGGCTGGAAACAGTTGAGATAGACCAATAAGAACTTGTAGACTCCTTCAGCACGAAACAAGCCGCCCTAGCTCAGTGGTAGAGCACATCCATGGTAAGGATGGGGTCACGAGTTCAAATCTCGTGGGCGGCTCCAATTTTAAGTCAAAAATCCTTGACCAAAGGCTCTCAAAGCCGTAAATTCTGCACACAAATGATTCTCCTGCCGATTTTACTGCAGGATTTACCCACGAATCTCATGCCAGAACTAACAGAAGACATCACAGAAGAAGATACACGTGTATACGAATTTTGCTTCCTATACCCATGCACCCTCTCCCAGAAGGAAGAGAGCGAATTTCTCAAAGAGATCGAAAAGATCATCGAAGAGACAGGCGCAAAGCAGGTAAGTAAGGACTTATGGGGAAAGCGAGGTTTGGCTTACCGTATTAAGGGTCACGACGAGGGAAACTACGTCGTATACCACTACGAAATGAAGCCACGTGCAATTATCGACATCGATACACCACTCCGTATTACGCCTAACGTGCTGCGTCACATTGTTGTGAAGCCGCCAAAAGGATACGAAGTAACAAACTTCTCTGAAGGATTTGTTCAGTGGTTGAAAGACCGTGAAAACGCTGTCGACGAGAAGAAAAAGGAAAAGGAAGAGAAGCTTGCAAAGCGTGTAGCAGAGAAAGCGAAGCGCCAAGTAAAGCGTGTTGCTGCAAAGAAAGAAGAGGAAGTTGCTGCAGACAAGCCAAAGACTGACAAAAAGCAAATCTCTGACGAGCTAGACAAACTTATTTCTGATGACGATCTCGATCTTTAATCCCAACCCCCAAACCCTACTCCCAACCCCCTAAATAATTATGGCTAAGAAACCACAACGACGATCCGACCCAAGAGGTAAGCAATGTCCATTCTGTGACAAGCAGGTCGCATACATCGATTACAAAGACTACCCAGCTATCAAGCCGTTCATCGACTACTTCGGTAACATTATGAAGCGTTACTACACAGGAGTATGTCTACGACACCAGAAAATGCTCAAGAACTCTACAGAACGAGCTAGGTTCATGGGAATGATGGCTTACCGAAAATAATCCTAAAAACCGAAAGCAGATATTTAAAAAAGTAGTACTATCTATACCAGATAGCTTCTACTTTTTTACGTTCCACTATCATGTCAGGACACAGCAAATGGTCATCCATCAAACACAAGAAGGGGGCAACTGACGCTGCTCGTGGAAAAGTATTTACAAAACATGCAAAACTCATAGAGATCGCGGCACGTGAAGGAGGAAGCGGAGACCTTATGATGAACGCATCCCTGAAGGCTGCTGTTGATAATGCAAAAGCTGCAAACGTACCAAATGCCAATATTGATAGATCTATCAAGAAAGGAACAGGTGAACTGAAAGGAGACATCACTGTTGGTGTTACATACGAAGCATATGCACCGGGTGGCACTGCTCTTATTATTGAATGCCTGACAGACAACAAGAACCGTACACTGCCAAATGTACGAACCATTATTGAAAAGCGTGGTGGAAAAATGGCAGAGTCTGGATCTGTTAAATTCATGTTCACACAAAAAGGAATTGTAACTGGAAAAGGAGAGCTCAATGACGACCTAGAGCTCTCGCTTATGGATGCAAATGCAGAAGATATTGTATCGGACGATGGTGTAGTCACTATCACAACAGATGTAGGATCGTGGACAAAGGCTCGCGATATTATGAAGGAAGCAGGCTTTGAAATTCAGGAAGCAGACATGAAATATGTCCCTTTACAGTCTGTGAATATCGATAATGTAGAAGCTGCGCAAAAGCTTATGGACCTAATAGATGCTATCGAAGAAGATGAAGATGTATCTGACGTTCATACAAATGCAGACATCACAGACGAAGTAGCAGGGCAGATGTAACCTACTGCACTGTGAGCGTTCTCGTGTCTTCCGAAGTGTTACCCGCCATGTCGACAGCTTTTACGGTTAGTGTATACACTCCTGCACCCTGCGTGATTGTATAGTTCATCTCGTATGGCTCTTTTGGTTTTGTCGTAAGTAGAGTTTCGCCTAGATAAAACTGTACATACTTCAGTCCACTTTCCTGATCCTCTGCATCGACCTTCATCCGTAAAGACCCTCCACTCGGCAAAGAAATTTCTTCAGCCGACGGTAACAAAATACGAACCTGCGGTGAGCGCTCGTCCTCTTTAAATGTAAACCGAACAATCGATGACACCGTATTGTAATACGCATCTGTAAGCGTCACTAGCAGTGTATGACTACCGTTCTCAGAGATAGAACGTGGCACTCGCAATGGTTGTACAAATGGCTCCTCGGTCACTGTCGCTATCTTCTTTCCATCAACACTATACGACACCTCTAGAACCTCTGCCTTCGACGTGTATTTAATACGAGGCTTAAACGCAGGATAGGTAGCCGTTCCACCTGGAGCTGGACCCGTAATGCTGAGTATTGGCTTCTCCAGACGCCCTGGAGTGAGCTCTAACGTACAATTCGTTGTCGGTGCCACAGGAAGTGGAATGATAGCCCCTGAATGGTCTGGCGCGGCGTACCAAAGATCCATCTGCCCAGCAACCCAGTCGACGACTCCCTCTTCCCACGTAGGCCAACGCTCTGGAAGAAGGCTATGCGCGTCTAAAAAGTTTCCTTCTTCCTGTGCATCAGTAGGACACTCTTCACTTGCAAGTAGTCGGGTCACTTTATCAATAGTCAGTGATTTGCATGCAGGGTCCTGGGCATTCGGTGCCCTCTCTTTAAGGAATATATCTGCTCGTCTATGGCTTACCGGTGTGCAATCAGTTGGAAACTGACCAGAAAGCGTAGAAATTTGCGGTGTAATAATTCCATCCGGCTTTTCAAAGTCTGTTTTCGGATTTTCTACGAGGCGGTGTGCAGAAATCATATAGTCTCTCCAGATAGGACTCGCAGTATTAAGACCTCCAGCAGTATCGTACATAGATGCACTATCTGCATTTCCAACCCATACACCAGTAACCAGATTTGGTGTATATCCGATAAGCCATGCATTGTCTGGCTTACGGAGCAGGCATTTTTTTACTTTTTGTCCTGGCTTATCTTCGATCGGCACTTCTTTCCACTCCAAACACTTATTACTGGTTCCTGTCTTTGCCGCAGTTTTAAAACCTGGAATTGTCAGCTGTGTTTTCCAGTACTCCTCTGGTCGTACTGTTGCATCACTTAAAACAGATGTAATCTGATAGGCAATACGCTCATCAAGGACCTCTTTTCCCTTTTCATCTGGAGCCTCAAAAAGGATGTTTCCTTTCTTATCAGTAATACGCCTAATACTGGCGACTGGTAATGCTTTCCCTCCACGCGCAAGTCCTCCATAGGCATTAACCATTTCAAGAAGAGGTGTTTCTGCAGCGCCAAGAGCAAGTGGCCAACCGTAATCGAACTCTCCACGTTCAATTTGCAATTCCTCTTTACGCGCTAGCGGTGTTGGTGCCCCAAGAGAAGATACTAGTGTCAGAATCTGGTTCTCTTCACCTCCCAAGAAATATGCCTTAGCAGCAGGAACATTACGTGAAGAACCAAGTGCCTCTCGCATTGTCATAAGTCCCATGAACTTACTATCAAAGTTCTGCGGCTCGTCGTCTCCAATCTTTGTCGGAACATCGTATACCGGAGTTGCGGGGCTGTATCCTTTTTGGAATGCGGCAGCATACACGAACGGCTTGAACGACGAGCCTGGCTGTCGAGGTGCCTGCGCCATATCAATCTTTCCTCCGTGCTCCGTGTCGTTATAATCCATATTTCCTACATATGAAACAATATGATTCGTACGCGGATCAATAGATACTAGCGCAATGTTCTCTGCGCCAAAACGCGCAGCAATATCTTCTCTGTAACGCTCTACAGATGCCTCTGCCCGCTCCTGCATTTTCCAATCGAGCGTTGTTTCGATGCGTAGTCCCCCAAGTTCTAAAAGCCCTTCCTCAGACGTTCCTGAAAACATTTCCTCTACCTGGTCACGGACCCACAACACAAAGTGAGGGGCGCGAATATCTTCTCGAGCGGATGTGAACTCCATAACTTCTAACTGCTCCATTGCAGTAAGTCTTTCAGCATCTGTAATGAACTCGTTTTCTTTCATGTTCTGTAATACCTGGTCTGTTCGTCCCCCAACATACAGCACCCTAGAACCCGTGCCTGCATACGCTCCGAGCAGTCCGATTGTGATGTCCTCTTCAGGAATCTCGGATGTTTTTGTAATAGTACCGTCTATGACTGCGTCATGAACACTCTCTGATACCTCTGTATAAACATGACGGCCATAGGGACTAAAGTACGATGGACGCTGCGGCAAAGATGCAAGGACTGTCGCCTGTGCAATACTCAAATTTTCTGCTGATGTATTAAAGTACCGCTTCGCTGCTTGCTCTACACCATAGGCATTTTGTCCAAATGGAATCCAGTTGAGATACAAATCCAATAGCTCTTCTTTTTCATACTGACTTTCCAGCTGACATCCTAAAATAAATTCTTTCACCTTGCGCTGGTATCGATTGTCTTGCTGCAAGTTCAGCGCATTTCGTGCTAGCTGTCTTGTGATAGTAGAACCTCCACCAGCACGACCAAGTTTTATAACAACACGTGCAACCGCGCGCATATCCACGCACCCACGTTCGTAATATCGTTTGTCTTCAATTGCGACAACCGCGTGCTTCATGTGCTGAGGAATACTACTACCTGGAATAAATGTTCTATCCTCTTCGTTGAAAAGCCGGTAAAGCTCCACTCCATTACGATCAGTAATAACCGTACTCTGTGATGCAAGAAGCTGCACAGGGTCTGTAATGTCTGGCAACGTAAACCATGTAAGTAGCATGTAACAAATTCCAATGACAACTGCGACTGCACCGCCGCGAATCATTAATTGTTTTTTATTCGTCCCACCATTCTGTGTCCTTCCCCATAAAACAGGAATACGCTTTAGGGAAAATGAAGGCATTCTCTGCATATAACCCTTAAAAGCATCAAGTGATACTCGTTTTTTCTGACGCCGAGGGGACGATTGCCCTAGTGTTCGTGTGCGAAAAGACATAAGAGATAACTGCCCCCTAGTTTAGCAATTATTAACAAAAGAAACGACTTTTTTACCCCCTAACCCTACCCCCTATTTCCTAGCCCCTATTTCCAATCTCTTTAATATTCAGTACCATATCAACTATCCCCTTATGACACTTTTCTTTATTCAGTCGGCACTTGCTCAAAACACTCTCACTGTCCCAAACTCTGGGATGACGCCAGCGACAGTCATTGGAAATGTCATAGACACATTAGGGTTAACTATCTTTAGTCTTTCAGGAGCCGCATTCTTACTTGGAGCAATGATGTATGTTGCGGGGTTCGTCAATGAAGAGAATAAGTCGAAGGGAAAAAGCCTTATGATTGGCGCTCTTGTAGGAATGGCGGTAGTCCTTGCATCTCATACAATATTCAACTCAGTATTGTTCTTCGTGTACGGATAAAATTTGTCGACTTCTTTCTGTTCAAATCGATATTTTTGACTATCATTGATAATCGATGACCGATGACACCACTCCAACCTCAGACATACTTGAACGACTTGAGCGTGCAGAGCAATTAAAGCTTATTGGGGAGCACTACGCGGCATTAGAGATTCTGGAACAACTCCTCATTGAGGACCCAGAAAACATTTCAGCATTAGAAGAAGTTGCAGATAATGAATTAAGTCTAGAACAATTTGAGCGAGCAGAAATTGCAGCACTCAGAACTGTTGCTCTTGATAAAGAAAGTTACACCGGGCACTACATCCTCGGGTTTCTTCGTTCAACGACAGGAGACTGGGAAGATGCAGCGAATCATCTACGAAAAGCAAACGCATCACGCTCGAACAATGCAGAAATTTTGCGTTGTCTTGGATGGGCACTCTTTAATACAGGTGAGCGGGCACAAGGGATCGTTACTCTTGAACGTGCACTCAACCTCGATAATGAAAATGCCCTTACACTCTGCGACCTTGGAGTGACGTACCTCCAGACACGAAATTTCCCGAAAGCAAAAGCCCTATTCGAACGTGCACTTAACCTCGATCCAGACAATCCAAAGGCAGTCGAATGTATTCAGGCCATGGGAAAGATAGAAGAGGCTATGAAAAAATAATGAATGTACGTGTATACTGCTATCCATGTTGGATGAAAGTGCAAAAACTGTCGTAAAACGTGGAATCATGCGTGGGATGTTAACGCTTTGGCGTGAACGCCAATGGATGACAGCTCTTGGAGCACTATTTGGTGTATTCCTCCTTGTGCAGCTTCTTATCCTAGTTCTTACAGGTCTTGAAGGAGTACAAACGCTACTGAGAAACCGTACAGACCTGCAGCTAGAGATTCTCCACGAGGCATCTGATAATGATATTCAGTCATTTCTTGTAGAACTAGAAGATCTCGCTTTTGTAAAAAGTACTGTGTATATCACAAAAGAAAAAACATTCGAACAAAACAGAATCTCTGACCCTGAACTCATCGCATTTCTAGAAGAGTTCAAGATGAAAAATCCATTTGCCGATAGCATCAGAGTAAGTCTTAGTAATCTAGACCATTACGATCAATTATCCTCATTCATAGAACAGGAACGCTGGAGAAACGTCGTAGACCCCGCATTCATTTCAAAGATTACAGAGCAAGAGAAGCAGGTACATGCTCTACTTGGCATTGCAGCAGCAGTACGCTCATTGACGGTGCTTATAATACTCATTACTGCTGCAGCACTGATCTTCATTGTCACAGAGCTTGTGCGCAGAAGAGCAATGTCCCGCAGCGATGAAGTTCTTGTCGAAAGACTTGTTGGTGCAACCCCTCTGTCGATCACTATTCCATTTATTACAGAAGCAGTTATCTTACTATTGACAGCAATAATTCTCAGTACAGCGGTCATGCTCATCATTGCATCACTACTGCCACTCTACATTCCAGCATTATCGCACAATGGAATTCTCGGACCACTACGCAATGAAATCACTCCACTGATGACCACACTATTACCAACCCTACTACTAATAGAGGTTCTGATTACCCCACTTCTCGCCGGCATCGGAGCATGGCTAGGAGTACGTTCACAAGTAGCCCTCTAATGTCACATACTCAAAGCATGGAAACCATTGTTCTGCAGACGCATAATGTCGGTGAGGCAGATAGGTTTTGTATTCTCTTTACGAAAGAAAAAGGGAAGCTAGCAGCGCGTGCTCGAGGTGTGCGAAAACTCACCTCACGTTTTGGAGGATCTGTACTCCCACTCAGTTATATCTCTGCAGAAATCAGGGAAGGATCTGCAGGGTTTATGATTACGGGCGCCTCTCGTATTGAATCGTTTTCACAGGATGACATCAATGCCTTCATGCTAGCCCAACAAGGGCTAGAACTACTGATAAGTACACTACAGGATGAAGAGGCTCTTCCAGAAGTCTTCGACGCAACGCTGCACTTTCTACGAAGTTGTAGCACAAACAAAGAGCACGCGATCGTACCATTCACACTACAACTACTGCATCTATACGGACTGCTTCCAAATAAAGAAAGCATTGTACAATTTGGTAAGCATTCCGATGCACAAATCGCCTACATGGAACAAAGTATTACTGGTGACTGGGATACTCTTGAAGTATTACTTCCAGAAGAGCGAAAAGCATTCTCACAACTATGTTCCTCTCTACTTTCTGAAATCTCGACTAGGCCTCTGCAGACTGGAATGGTCATGAAAGACATGCGCAAAGCTACTGCCCAAGCCAGCTAGGCGGCTCTGGCTGTCCGCCAATCTGCGTGTAGTTTGGTCGTGCTTCATAGTAACTATAAAACGGCTCTATAGCCTCTTCCTCGTCCCCATTTTGCATAATACGGAACCACGCAGACTGCATACCAGCTACTGCTTTTCCAACCTGTTTCCTCTCCCCTGGCTGTAAGTCTGTTGTGTACTCTGTACGGTCCGGCGGCGGCGGTCTTTTATCCCATACAAAAGGACCAACAACTTCTGCTTCCCTCTTATCTTTCGTGCCGTAATAAATAAAGTATGCCTTGTCACCGCTCACATGTGTCTGAATAAGCAAATCCCCTGGGCTATCGTTTAAGAATTTAATATCAGTATACGGAGGGTAAATAGTCGCATCGGTTCCCTGTGGAGCGTAATACTGCACAGCAAAACTATGGTTCCGTCTTTGCACTATAGGAAACCCATATTCCCACACACCTCTATAGGCAGTCGTACTTACTTGACAAAGCCCACCTCCGTAGTCGGGTAATGTTTTATCTCCTAAAATAACCAACTCTTTTAGGTACCCTGTTTCACCAGTCACAGGCCCAAGGACTTCATTAAAAGAAAATACTGACCCTTGTGGAACAGTATGCCCATTAAATTTATGAACACCTGTTGCAATATTGTGCCGACGGCTCGTTGCCGAATGTGCAAAGTTCGACTCTCCAATAGCAATCACCTCTGCGATACCTCGGTCTTGAAGATCTGGATGCAATACATGAATAACTGGCTGCTCTTCACGAACAGGAAGATGAATATCTGTTACTGAATGTTCAAGTGCTGCAATGGTCAATGTTGCCGCCTTCACAATTTCTACTGTGCGGCCACGAAACCCAACGCCATCAAATACAATATTGCCTTCATCATTTTTATCGATAGAAACTATGCCGCGTGGCCTGTCGATCACAGTTGCGACGCGCTGAGCAATTGTTGCTGCAATAGCATCGGTATTCCACACCGACCGCAATGTTCGTGTCACCCCCTCTGGCAACGGTGGCGTACTGTCTCCATCTGTACGCAACGATGCATCTGGTCGGATCTCTACACCATTATAGTGCCACACCTCTTCTGTCTTTCTCCAAAAAGGAAACTCATTCGGATTCAGCGTCATTAAATGATGATCGTATCGATACAGCAACTCTGGATAATACGATGCTGCCTCTGCGCCCTGAGGTATGAGCACTAATCCACACAATAGAAATAGACTACGGACGCTCATAATGCGGAGATGGATGTTCGTCTAATGCTTTGTTCACCAATGCGTCTGCCTTATAGTTATCCGCACGTGGTATATGCGTAAAAGACACGCTCGTAAATTGCTGGGAAAGCTCTTTAATCTCGTCAAAGAACACACGAAGTGTTGGCATCTTTACTTTATATTCGCCGCTGAGCTGCTTCACAATAAGCTCGCTATCGAGGTGACAAACAAGCTTGTTTGGATGAAAGCGGTTTGCAATCTTGAGCCCTTCAATAAGAGCCCTGTACTCAGCAACATTATTTGTCTCGATCCCTATACGTTCGTAGTGTTCGCGGATAACTTCTCCTTTTGATGGATCTTCTATAACAAGTCCAATGGCAGCTTGCCCAGGATTACCGCGCGAACCTCCGTCTGTGAAGAGGTGCAGTGTTCCGCCGACAGTTGCAAGGTCATCCCTTTCCATTTGTAGATCATTTTGTTGTAACGCCACCGTCAGTACTTCCGCAATAAAACGATTCCGATCAGTTGCTCTAGGAAATAACTGTTCTAACTTGCGCTCTAGTGATACAGGCAGGCGAATCATCATCGGAAGTATACCACGATTACGTGCAGCCACATCCATCTTTATCTCCTCCGCAACAACCTTCTTCCTCTGGAAGGTCCAACTTAAACCGCCCTTCTCGCATATCGATTGTCGCACCACCTATGCGGCCGAGTGTAAGCACTGATGCAAAAATACGAACACCTGGAACCTCTGGACAACTAAAGTCGATATCTCCTTCAAGTGGAACATCTTGAAACTCCAAACAAAACCCTCCGTTCTCATCCACCATCACAATCAAAATATGGTCTGACTTCCCTTCTTTGGCAGCAATCTCCCCGATACCGCGTGCAGCATCAGCCGTAACCGTAATAGTCTGTGGTCGTTTTGGTGCTTTCCCAATAGCGTCATTAATGTCCTCTACGAGGGCATCGATAGTCTCGTCATCAAAGCTATGCATGTGACATCCTTGCTCTAGTGTTTCCACACCACCAACAGAGCACGAGAAACAGTGCAATCCATACTCAAGCATAATATCGGCACCTGCTGGAACGAGTGTCATAATTTCCCTAACGGTCATGTGTTTTGTGATAGATGCTTTGGACATAACAAAATCATAGTGATTCCAACTACCCTTATGCTAGAAAAAGAACCAGAAAGTAAGTATCATAACTCTACTATGAAAACTTTCCTCAAAAACATCACACTCATCATCCTTCCTGTAGCCACCCTCTTCCTTGGTATGCAAGTAGGAATGAGCTACGAACGTCAACAACTCACTGAAGAGTACACCTCTATGGAGGAGATCTTTGATGGAAATGTTGGAACAGGTACAACAATCACGGACCCCGAAAAAGAAGTCGACATCACCCTGCTATGGAGCGTGTGGAGGCTGCTCTCGAAGCACTACATCTCCCCTGAGAAGATGGAAGTAACACAAATGATCCATGGAGCAACAGAAGGAATTGTAAAAACACTCAACGATCCATACACCGTCTTCATGCCACCAAAGGAAAACAAAGAGTTTAAGCAGTCACTCAATGGTCGTCTCCAAGGAATCGGGGCAGAGCTCACACTACGCGATGGAGATATCGTTGTCGTAGCTCCTCTGAAAGGATCTCCAGCAGAAGCTGCAGGACTCATGCCAGAAGACACTATTACGCATGTCGATGAAAAGTCTGTAGAAGGATTCAGCCTTGGAGATGCAGTAGAAGTAATCCGAGGGCCAAAAGGAACAGATGTAACACTTACTGTCCTAAGAGACGGCACACCTCAAGACATTACCATCACGCGTGACGACATTAAGGTACCAAGTACAGAGAGTGAAGTCATTGAATACGATGGCAAGCGTATCGGAAAGGTATCTCTGAATAGGTTTGGAGACACAACATCAAAAGAAGTTGAAAAGGCTGTCACCGAACTTATGGCAGACAACGTAGATGGAATCGTTATTGATGTTCGCTTTAACGGAGGAGGTTACCTCGATGCTGCAGTAGACCTTGCATCTATGTTCCTTAAGCAAGGAAAAGTAGTCTCTGTTGCTCGTCGTACGGGAGAGCCAACACATCACTACGTATCGGGCTCATCAATAGCACCAGATGTACCACTTGCAATTCTTATTAACGAAGGATCAGCATCAGCATCCGAAATTCTTGCAGGTGCACTGCAAGATGGAGACCGTGCAACAGTCATTGGAAAGCAGAGCTTTGGAAAAGGAACAGTACAAGAAGTATTCGACTTACCGGGTGGCACAAGTATTCGCATCACCACAGCACGTTGGCTAACCCCAAGTGGGAAAGACCTTGGCAAAGAAGGTGTGCATCCAGATATCGTTGTCGAACGCACACGAGAACAGATGCAAGCGGAGGAGGATCCGCAACTAGACACTGCACTCGAACTCCTCACCAAAGGGGAATAAGTAACAAAAAAAAGCCGGGCACTTGCCTCGGCTTTTTTAATATCAAATTAATAGTTAAAGATCTCGTCTTCAGAGAAGAAACGAGCGATCTCAACTGCTGCCGCATCTACACCGTCTGATGCATGAGCGATGTTACACATCTTGTTCTTTCCTTCTTCCTTGCTACCAAATTCAGCCCTAATTGTACCTTCAGCTGCTTCAAGACAATCAGTCACACCAAGCATTTCGCGCATAGTATCGATGATGCCATCAGCTTCAAGAACCAAAGCAACAACAGGAGTCTCTTTCATAAAACTCTCTACATCTGGATAGAAAGGGAACTCTGCAATGTGAGCATAGTGCTCACGGAGGAGGTCATCTGTAAGCTGGATCATCTTGTTTGCTCTGATAGCAAAACCTGCTTCTTCGAATCGTGCGATAACAGTACCAACGAGGTTTTTCTGAACACAGTCAGGCTTTAAGAGGATGAGAGTTTTTTCCATAGAAATCAGGGTATGAATAATGAATAAAGTAATATTTAGACAAGCAATGACTCTAGCCCTGCTTTGTTGTCAGTGTTACCAATAACAGCAAGACGGAGGTTTTCATGTCCAAGAAGATCTTTAGCAAGCTGATCGACATCTTCTTTCGTAACTGCTTCGATCATGCCGATGTACTCATCGACACTACGAACATTTGGGTAAAGCAACTGCTGCTTTCCAAAGAAGTGCGCTAGGTCTTCTGTATCTTCAAGAGACAAAATAATAGAGCCTTTCATGTAAGACTTTGCTCTCGCAATCTCTTCATCAAGTACACCATGAAGTGCAACCTGATCGTACTCATTGATAATCAACTTTACAGCCTCATCAAGACGAGACTGGTCGATACCCGCTCTTGTAGAAAGGGATCCAGCGTCGAGGTAACTATCAACATCACTATCAATGTAGTAACACATCCCCTTTGCTTCGCGAATATTCAGGAACATACGAGAGCTCATGTTTCCACCAAGGATGATAGAAAGAAGTTTTTGTGCAAAGTGACGGTCATCCTGAGAACCAAATGATGGAACACCGATTACCAAGTGTGACTGCTCTGTTTTCTTTGTACGAAGATACACTTTATCTTTTCCATATCCATCCAGTGGTTCGAACTCTCGCTGCTTCGTTCCGCTAAGAGATCCAAAGTACTTTGTAGAAAGGTCTAGCGCCTGCTCGTCTGATGTTTTTCCTGCAAACGTAATCACCAAGTTGTCTGGCGTGTACAGGTTGTCTTTGTGTTTTTGGAAATCTGCTTGCTGCACGCTGTTAATAACATCATGCGTACCAATAGTATCCCAACCAAGTGGGCAGCTTCCAAAGATCAACTCTTCAAAGTCCCATCCTGCTCTGTACATTGGTGTGTCTTGGTACATACGGTCTTCTTCAATAATCACTCCACGTTCTTTTTCAATCTCTTCTTGTGGGAATGACGCATTACATAACATATCTCCAAGGACATCACATCCAAGGTCAACATGCTCTGCTGCTACTTTAACGTAGTATCCTGCGTATTCTTTTCCTGTAAAAGCATTAAACTCCCCACCGACTGCGTCGATCGCAACGCTGACTTCTTTTGTCGTCTTATATCGGTCTCCTCCCTTAAAGAACATGTGCTCTAGGAAGTGACTGATACCGCGCTCAGATTCTTTCTCATAACGAGATCCAGCACCTGCAAATACCATAGCAGTAACAGAAGCTGTGCCATCTGAGGCAGAAGTAAGGACCGGAAGACCGGAATCGAGTGTTTGAGTAGTGTGTGAAATCATAGTGAACGGAGTGTAGAGGAGGCTAAAGGTTTGATCAAAAAATACGTCATATTATCTTGACCAAGGGGCTCTCCGTACGTAATCTGCCTCCACTATGCTCGGAAAGCTCAAATGGCGCAGGCGATTAAGGAAACACGGTTTCCGTCAAAGAATGGCGACTAAAAACGGTCGTGCACTACTTTCACGCCGTCGTAGGAGGGGTCGAGCACGTCTCGCTGTGCAGAAGAGCGTGAAATAAGTATTAAGGGGTATGTATTATGTATTAAGGGTATTTGTCATGCCATTTTTCCCCGTAATACTATAAAATAACCATATGATATCCTATATCCATCGATTAACAGGTTTTCTCTTTTATCTTCTTGGAGGAAGTTTCTTCCTAAGCTTTATGCTTCATTATAACCAGATGGGCAGTTTTGGAGGATGGTGGCTAAAAGTAGCAGATCTACCTCTTGCTCTCGTTGGGGTAATTTTCGGTGGATCGAGCCTCTATTTAAGCGTGAAGCCAAAAGACAAAGATTCCAAAGTCCTATTCGTGATTATCGGCCTACCACTTACACTGCTCTTCATCAGCCTCATTGTGATGAACTTCTGGCCTGTATTCACCTCCTAAGGAAGCCATTGCTGCTCCTGAGTACCGTGAGCCTTATTTGCTGTTCTCGCTAGAAGAAAGAAATAGTCACTCAAACGATTTAGATACACCAACGCATGCTGGTTCACCTCTTCGGCTTCCGCCACCTGAGTGGTCCACCGCTCTGCCCGCCTACAAACTGTCCTCGCCATATGGATATACGATGCTGCCTTGCATCCACTTGGCAGAATAAACTTCTGCAATACAGGAAGACTGTCTTCCATTTCCTTTCCCCACTGTTCGATGTTTACAATATCTCTTTCAGCAATACGTACAACGTTTCCTTCTTTTGACAGTGGCGTTGCGAGGTCTGCCCCAAGGATAAATAAATCTTTTTGAACCTGATGGAGCTGGCTGCGCAGTACTTCTGGGATATCTTCACTGAGAACTACTCCTATTACTGCATTCATTTCATCCACTGTTCCATACGCATGCAGCCTCAAGTTCCCTTTAGAAACACGCTGCCCACCAAAGAGGCCTGTTGTTCCTTTGTCTCCGCCAGTCGTAGAAATTGATGGTCGCATGAAAGCATTATTGTAGCAACTTCTCTACGTTCGCATACTCTTTCTTTACTTCCTCATCTGTCAGAGTTTTATCTGGGCTGCGGTATGTACATCGAAGCGTCAGTTTATACGCACCACTTTCTTTGCCGTATATATCTGCAATATCGACAGACTCAAGAAGCTTCGAGCTTTCAGAAATCTGCTTCAGCAAGTTGCCTGCACTCTTATCATGCGTCATTTCAATTGTTGTGTCGTAGGTAATGGCAGGGAACTCTGGCACCACTGTTGCAACAATCGTTGCTGCAGGAATTTCTTTCAGTGCAGTAACGTCTAACGTAAGTGCTGCTGCCCTCGCTGGAAGATCAAACTTCTGCTTCACTTCCGGGCTTACTTCAAACAGTGTTCCAATAACCTTTCCTTCAACCACTATACTCGCAGTTCTTCCGCTACTTGCGTATGTAGGTACGTCTTTGGAGATATCAAGAGACATCTGGTATCCCGCATCACTCAAGGCTTCCAAGAGCTCTTGTTTGAGCAATAAGAAGGGGTCTAGCTTTAGGTCTGTCTGCTTTTTCGTCACGATAGACATTCCCAGTTCAACGTTACTGTCTATGCCACCTTTAAACACCGTAGACACATGAAAAGTACGAAGGACATCATCAAATTGTAGTAAGTTTTTCTCTGCATGCTCAAGCAAAGCAGGAAGTGTACTCGGTGCCATGAGGCTTGTTTCTTTTCCAATAGCATTGTCGATCTCCGTGCAAGTTTCCACGTCGATACCAACCTTCGACAGAAGGTCTGGTCCAATTAGAGACAGTGGCAATAGTTCGATGTATCCCTGCTCTTGTAATGCATCACGCATACTATTTACCCGTGTATCACGCTCCGGGGGAACAATGGATGCACTTGGCATTGTATCTTCAATGTTATTAAAGCCGTAGATACGACCAATCTCTTCAATGAGGTCATGCTCTCCAGAGACATCACCAATACGGTGAAGAGGTGGAGTGACAAGCATCTCGTCACCAGAGCCAGAAACAGTGAAACCAAGGTCATTAAATATCTTTGTCATAGCCTCTTCCGAGATCTCCGCTCCGAGCAATGAGTGAGCACGAGAAGCAGAGAACCGAATTGGCTTTGCGATCCCATTGTCTCCTCCGCTTTGTAGCTCAGATACAATCTTTGCCCCAGGAACATGAGAAAGGAATAAATCGAGCGCTCTATAGAAACCAATCTCTGTTGATGTATGCGGTACCTTCTTTTCATAAATAGTAGCTGCATCTGTTCGGTGACCAGTTGCGATCACCGTTCGACGAATCTGCACTGGATCGAGGCTAAGAGCATGCAAATAAATACGCTTTGTACTTTCCTTTGTAGAGCTTCGTTTTCCTCCCATGATCCCTACAAGGTCGAAGTTACCCTCTTCATCAGAGAAGACGAGTGCACCCTCTGGAAGCTTCCATTCTTTATCATCAAGAGTTTGCAGTGGCTCTCCTTCGACGGCAACACGTGCAACGATATCTCCTTTAATGTCATCTAAATCAAAACTATGCATCGGCACTCCTACTTCAAGCATGACGTAGTTTGTAATGTCGACAGGAAGGTTGAGACTACGAATGCCAACAGCTGCAAGACGCTTGCGAATGAAGTCTGGTGTTTTACCAAGGCTATCTATCTCTAGAATGCATGAGCAATACCGAGGAACCAGCCCTTCTTTTGTTACGCGAAACGTAAACGGCATCTTATCAGTTGGAAACTCTGGTGTTTTAATCTCTGGCATATCTTTCCACTTAGCAATTCCCATCGCCACGCACTCTGTTGCAAAACCAATGTGCGAAAAGAGGTCTGCTCTGTGCGTAATCGCATGATTATCAATATGCAAAATAACATCGCTGAGTCCTAGTACTTCTTTAAGCGGCTTACCAACGTCTTCATCGCCGTCGCCCATGTCTACAATGTCGTGACCTGTGCATTCTGGAAACTCTGCAACAATGTCGAGCTCCTCTGCAGCGCAAATCATCCCTTCGCTCTGCTCTCCGCGAATTTTAATTGGCTCAAGTGTCATCAGCTCTTCTTCCCCGTGCCACTTCACAGTAGCCCCTATATGTGCGAATGCGACTTTCATTCCGACTCTCAGGTTTGCTCCTCCGCATACAACAGGCTTCTCTCCTTTATCCGTCAATACAGAACAAAGTTGTAACTTATCTGCATTTGGATGCTTATCGAGCGTCAGAATCTTCCCTACACAACAATGGTCAAGAAGTGCTCCTTGTACCTCAACCTCATCTACTTCAGCTGTATGAGCAGTAATTGCATCGGAAATCTTCTGTGGATCCTCTTCTAAGAACTCCACGTACTCAGCCAACCATTCTAGTGATATTTTCATAAGTGTACGCAGGATACATTGCCGTATTGCCAAATAAAACAAAAAACATACAATGGTTACATATATTCCCCCTTATTCTTATGAAAGCTTCTTGTACATTCACCCCATGCGCCATTGCAGGGAAGATCATCCTGCTTCTCCTAACCCTTACAGAGATCGCGGCTCTTATCGCTGTGTATAACTCTTTGTTTGGCACAGGTGGTGCATCATTCGGTTCTACAACCGGATCCCTCTCTATTATGGCTTTTGCCATAAATACTGTTGTTTTGACAAAATATGGCCAAATGCATTGTGAAGGGACATGTAGTAAGACAAAATAATCCGGCTGGAGAGGTCGCATAGTGGCCTAGTGCGCACGCTTGGAAAGCGTGTAAACCTGCAAGGGTTTCAGGGGTTCGAATCCCCTCCTCTCCGCCAGATTTAATTCATGAAAGGAAAACGAGGTTTTCCTCTCATGGGCTCTCCTTTCCTTTAATCTGAACTGCTCCAGCGAAAGCGAGCTTCCGCTTCGCAGGCCTTTATATTGGATGACGCTTCACTACACGCCATCTACCCTCTCTTTAGGCTCGTAAAACCGAAGCTCTAGTGCGCTGTATATATCACTCTCTTCTTTTGAGGCGACAATTGTTTCGCCCTCGAAAAGTCCATATTCATTCAGCTTCCATCCTTTTTTGATAGCAACTTTTCGTACAGCAATGTTGTGTTCTTTACTGCCCGTAAAGTACATGAGCGCTGCGCCCCACTGGTCTGCTTTTACGAGGCGAACATCAACCCGGAGTCCGTTATGAAGGTCAAACGAAATTTTCTTCTCTCCTTTCACAGCAATCTCTCGCACAATAGAAAGCTCTGCAATTGCATCCGACACCTCTTCTGCAGATGTCGTCACTAAAAGAATATCGATATCACCAACTGTTTCTTTCTCGCGCCGAAAACTACCCGCGACATCCACTCTATCTACTCCTGGAACTGCCTTGATAGCACTAAGCAGTAACTCGACATCTGCTGCTGCTTCACTCCTTGGAAAACGCTTGATGCGCTCTTTCACTTTACCTGCATTCTCTATCACTTTCTTTTCCAAAATTTCATCCCACAAAGGCAGATCTCGCAATTTCTCTTGCTTTGCGGCATTCACCAGCTGTGCAACAGACGTAATACCAAGCTCCGTCTGCAACTGACGCACACGCTTTGGTCCAAGTCCTTCGACGTCCATTAGGTCTGCAGAGATCCCTCCCTGTTCTGCCTGAAGCATAACCAAGAACTGCATCTCTCCTGTCTCTAGATATTCGAGTATTTTCTTCGCAATTGCCTCTCCTATGCCTGAAAGCTTTTTTAATTCTTTCTCGTCTCCGTACGTTGAAATATCTTTTGGCAATTCCTGTATCACGGTTGCTGCCTTTCTATATGCCGCAGGTTTAAACGCAACATTCTGCTCCTGCAGCAGTGCTGCAATCTGATTCAACTTAGAGGCAATGGCCGCGTTGTTATCAGCAGTAGGCATATCTATATTATATCAGATAATATAATTAGTTGGCTGTTACCTCATGCATTAGCTGGTATTGTGAGATTGTTACAGTAGCATAAACCGCATCCATTTCATGCTGTACATCTACTTGCCATGAAAGAATATCGCCATCTGAAAAAGGGATTGCATATCCATGTGTATCACTTTCTTCCTGTAGCTCTTGAACACCAGCAATAAAATTTTTAATTTTATAGGAAAAAATACCTCGCAAGGCATCAACGTATTGATACGGACAGGCTGCAATAAGCTCTTGTGCATGATTCACAAGTGCATCTTCACTTTTTTTAGCAGGTGATAATTTCATGAGTAAGTGGAATTAAGAGTAGTAAAATATAATCTGGTCTCGAATAAAATAACTGAACTCGATGCAAGAGATACATCGAGTTCAGAATGTAAGTGACGAGTGTCACTCGTATGGAAGGAGATCTTACATTCCAGAAACGTAACGTAACGGCGAGCGGACGATTGTCTCAGACGAGATCAGTTGCACCAGAACGGGACAAGTTGCCGGCTGCGTCTGGTGATACCCACAATGACTGTCGTCATTCAAAGCGCCTTCTTCAAGGCACCACGGGCATTGTTTTGCGAGCAGCTGAACATCTTTGTTTGCCTTAGACATTGTCTGTCCGGGCTGGTGATGTCTCTCTCGATAACTCATGATCTCTTCTGATCGCACGACTGCCGTTTGAGGAACGACTTCTGTAGTGACAGAACTCTGCATAGTAAAAACTCCACGTCCAATTCTCCAACAAAACATTCCTTACTTAGATTTCCGGAATGGGTTTTTAGTAGTGTCGACTCCGTCGACTTTTCGGATCTACCGTAAACACAGAGAACAGGTTATATAATACAATTTCAATGGTTCCAAGGAACAAATCCGGAACCATACTACTACTATTTACCCATACGTCAAGAGCTTGAAATAAGCCGTTTATGGCTTACGTAAGCACTTAAATCCAATGCAGATCTTAATATCGATAATGATCTGGCTTATACGGACCCTCAACAGGAACACCCATATAGTCAGCTTGCTCTTGGGATAGCTTTGTTAGCTTCACGCCAATCTTATCAAGGTGTAAACGAGCAACCTCCTCGTCCAACCTCTTTGGTAAGCGATACACAGAGACATCGTAGTTATCCGTATGTTCCCAAAGTTCGATTTGGGCAAGAACTTGGTTTGTAAACGACGTGCTCATCACAAAGCTTGGGTGACCTGTCGCACAACCAAGGTTCACCAAGCGACCCTTCGCAAGTATCAAAATAGATGTCCCACTATCTTTGAATGTATAGCGATCCACCGCCCCTTCTTTTTCTCCTTTAATCTCCTCTTTTGACACGCGTCCAGCAGCAACCTCTGCGTCGAGCCATGCAACATCAATTTCAGTATCAAAGTGACCAATATTACAGAGGATCGCATCCTCTGCCATGTGCACCATGTGCTCACCTAGAATAATATCTTTGTTACCAGTCGTTGTGACAAACAAGTTTCCCTCTTTACATGCCTGCTCCATAGTTGTTACCTCGAAGCCTTCCATTGCTGCTTGTAATGCATTGATAGGATCTATTTCAGTAACAAGTACACGGCAACCATAACGCTGCAGGCTCTGCGCGCACCCTTTTCCAACATCGCCATATCCACACACTATGGCAACTTTACCAGCAAGCATAATATCTGTTGCTCGCTTTACACCATCAGCAAGTGATTCTCGGCAACCATACAAATTATCGAACTTACTTTTTGTCGCAGAGTCATTAACATTTATCGCAGGCATTTTTAAACCACCCGATTGGCTCAATACTTCTAGACGATGAATACCCGCTGTCGTCTCTTCACTGAGACCCTTAATATCTGCCAATAATTCTGGGAATTTCTCATGCACCATTGCGGTTAAGTCTCCACCATCATCAAGGATCATATTGAGTGGCTTACCACCTGGAAAAGCGGTGAGTGTTTGTTCGATACACCAATCAAACTCTTCGTCACTAAGGCCTTTCCATGCAAAAACAGGGAATCCAGCTTTCGCAATCGCGCACGCTGCATGGTCCTGTGTGCTAAAGATATTACAACTACTCCAGCTAACTTCTGCTCCTAGTATTGCAAGGGTTTCAATAAGCACTGCTGTCTGAATAGTCATATGCAAACACCCTGCAATGCGGCTACCTGCAAGTGGCTTTGATGGTCCATACTTTTCACGCAACGCCATCAGTCCTGGCATTTCATTCTCAGCGAGTGTTATTTCTTTGCGACCAAATGCAGCCAATCGTTCAAACTCTTCAGGTGAGCATTCTAAAACTTTATATGGGACAGACATAGATGAGAGTGGGAAATTCGAGTCGAATTGTACGCAATGGTTCCAATTTTACCCAGGGAATACAGGCAATTTTTCTCCATATGTCATCTCTGCTCTAGCCCAGACTGCATCATGGTCACAATGGTCTATAAGCGTTCCTTCGAGCTCTACAGCCAAAGACCCCATGGCATTTGCAAGTCTTAGTGAATCGATACGAGACCAACCAGACTTCATTCCAGCAAGCAAACCTGCTCTAAATGCATCTCCTGCACCTGTTGGGTTTACGACCTTTTCTGGAGGACATGGCCCAATGTTTAGTGCTCCATCTTCACAAAAGCACGTCACACCACTTTCACCACGCGTTACAATGAGCATAGGAGTTTTTAGTAATGCATTCTCTTCTGTGATATTTAGCCTCTCAGAGATAAGACCCCACTCATACTCGTTTGCAATAAGCCCTGCACTGTTCTCTATACCAAAGCGTAATTCATCATTACTAAGAGAGATCACCTGCTGCCCTGGATCAAACAGATATGGCACAGCGTTATCTTTGCACCAATGCACTGCCGCATTCATAAGCACAGCATTTCGTGGGCTGACAATGGCATATGCAATATCTTCTTTCCTGTCAGTAATATCCGGCCATTGCCCATCGGCATCTGCACCAGGATGGAAGAAAGTGATCTGACGCTCTCCTGTATCTGTTCCAATAATTGCTGTCGCAGTGACATGATTTTCTAACTTCTCTACAAATTCAGTAGCAATACCTCGCTCTTCGAGAAGTGCCTTATATGCTCCACCATCAGACCCAACGGTCGAAACAAGGAGTGGATCGACACCTAAAAGCTTCAGATTCCATGCGATATTTGCCCCAGTCCCTCCATGATGGCGTTCAAAACGAGGAGAAAAGAAACTTACAGATAGCTCTGAGAGTGCATTAGGGTCAATAGCATCGGCAAACGAGCCATCATATCCGAGCATGACATCATACGCCGTTGATCCAGTTACAAGTATTTTCATCGCAGAAATATTAACACTTTTTTCCCTTACCCCTTAATACTTACCCCTTAATACTGTTAGAATCATTGCAACATGAAGATCACCGTCATTGGTACCGGCTACGTAGGACTCGTCTCAGCGGTCTGTTTTGCAGAACTGGGACACAGTGTTATTGGTGTCGATATCGACGAAGCAAAAGTTGCAAAGTTAAAGGATGGAGTCAGCCCAATCTACGAACCAGAACTCGATGACCTCCTTAAAAGAAATATTGATGCAGGTCGCATCTCTTTCACTGCAGACATTACCACTGCTCTACCGGAAACTCAGGTTGTTTTCTCTGCAGTGGCCACTCCTCCAAACGAAGACTTTAGTGCAGACTTACGCGCCGTATTTATTGTTGCAGAAACTGTAGCGACCCATGCAGGAAGCGACATCGTCTTTGTAAACAAGTCCACAGTTCCTGTTGGAACAGGTGAGAAGTGTGAAGACATTATTAAAAAGAAACTCGAAGAGAGAAATTCAGATGTAAAAATTGCAGTCGTTAGTAATCCCGAGTTCCTTCGTGAAGGACACGCCATTCACGACACCATGCAGCCAGACCGTATTGTGGTTGGCCTTAATGGGTACGAATGGGCAAAGACACTAATGGAAGACATCTATAAGCCACTAACCCGAACAGGAAAACCAATCCTTTGGATGAAGCGTGAGAGCGCAGAGATTGTGAAGTATGCAAGTAACGGATTCCTCGCGAATAAGATCTCTTTTATCAACATGCTTTCAGAACTCTGCGAAGCAACAGGTGGAAACATCAGGGACATTGCAAAAGGAATGGGAATGGACGACCGCATCGGTCCTCGGTTCCTTCAGTCTGGTATCGGATACGGTGGAAGCTGTTTCCCGAAAGACGTCAAAGCTCTTATTGCTTTGAGCCGAGAAACTGGTGTGCCACTCCCTCTTATCGAGGCAACACATAACATTAACCAGTACCAGCGTGAGCGCTACTTCAAAAAAATTCTAAAAGCACTACCTGCAAATGCAACTGTTGGAATCTGGGGACTATCATTCAAGCCTCGTACAGACGACATGCGCGAAGCACCAAGCCTAGACCTCATTCCTCTTCTACTAGAGGCAGGTCACACCGTACGTGTATTCGATCCAATTGCGATGGATAACGCAAAGGGAATGGTAAAAGGAGAAGTGACGTGGTCTGATAATATGATGGATGCCATCACAGATGCAGATGCGACAATCCTTCTCACCGAATGGGACGAGTTCAGGGGAATCAACCTTAAAAAGCTAAAAGAAGTAATGAAAGGAAACGACCTCTTTGATGGTAGAAACATTTACGACCCTGAAGAGGTAGAAACAGCCGGACTCGTGTACCATGGTATCGGAATAGTATGAAAATTCTCCTAACAGGATCGGCAGGATTCATTGGTTTTCACACAGCCAAAAAGCTTCTCGCACGTGGAGACACAATTGTAGGATTCGATAACTTTAACGAATACTACGACCCGACACTCAAAGCTGCCAGAAACACGATCCTTGAAGAGAGCGGTAATTTCCAAGTCATTCGTGGAGACCTTAAAAATACAGACGACTTGCGTAAAGCGTTCGACCTCATTGGTGGAGGTGATGACACACGTGTATGCCATCTAGCAGCCCAAGCAGGAGTACGTCACTCTATTGAAAACCCAGACGAGTTTATCCAAGACAACATTCAAGGAACAAACAATGTGATGGAGCTCTGCAAAGAGTACGGCGTTGGAGGACTGACATACGCTAGTAGTAGCTCTATCTACGGAGACAACGAGCAGAGCCCATTTAGCGAAGAACATAAGTCAGACTCTCCTCTGTCACTCTATGGCATGACAAAAAAGTGCAACGAACTTCAGGCTTTCACATACTACAAACTCCATGGTCTCAAGAGTACGGGTCTTCGGTTCTTCACAGTCTACGGACCATACGGACGCCCAGACATGGCGCTCTTCCTGTTTGCCAACTGGATTACAAAAGGCGAGCCAATGCAGGTGTTCGGAGAAGGAAAGATGCAACGCGACTTCACATACGTCGACGACATTGCAGATGGGATCATCGCAGCGCTCGACAAAAACTACGACTACGAAGTGTTTAACCTTGGTGGAGGACACACAGAAGAACTCATGGACTACATTACAACCCTTGAAGAATCACTCGGTAAAGTTGGTGAAAAAGAAATGCTCCCTATGCAACAAGGAGACGTTGTTGCAACATCTGCAGATATTTCGAAGGCCCAGCGTATGCTTGGCTACAATCCAAAGACACAGATAAAAGAAGGTATTCCAAAGTTTGTAGAGTGGTACAAAGAGTATTATCAAGTTTGAAAAGATTACGAAGAGTACAACGATGACAAGGATAACAAAGATTCCCTGTACTCCTTACTTTCGTCTAACCCACACCTCTGTCGCAGTGTTCCCTATTTGATAAAACCCGTAACTACCTACACCCGGACAAGCATCTAAGCACACGACAGCTTTTGCCTTAGAAAGTAACGATGGCGTGTAACGCATAACAGTGCCTTCACTTTCATACTGCCATTCATGCCCAAAGCTCCCGCTGATAAGCACGATCCCT
>Ga0257121_1000175_pt1 | contig 55796 bp, 90 predicted proteins | sample SI106_100metaG_FD_190180 | JGI IMG/M metagenome (GOLD analysis project Ga0257121, IMG submission 190180) | Marine microbial communities from Saanich Inlet, British Columbia, Canada - SI106_100 | ecosystem: Environmental > Aquatic > Marine > Inlet | place: Canada: British Columbia | collected...
AAGCCTCTGGTGAGGTTTTTAGATAAGTTGATGGACAACCCATCTCGCAGAGCAGTAAACGAGTTATACGCTTTCCTAGAGCATAAAGCGATGCCTCTGACTCCTGACGGTAATTTCCTCGCGTACAAGGGAGTACGTTCCGATTATACTGATTGGCACTCTGGCAAATTCTCTAACAAGGTTGGGGATGAAAACGAAATGTCTCGCAGAAATGTTTGCGACGATGCGAACATTGGATGCTCCTACGGTTTCCATGCTGGCTCATTGGATTACGCACGGCAATACGGCAATGGAGGACACTTGATGGTTGTCGAGATTAACCCTTCTGACGTTGTTAGCGTACCTCTGGATTGCGACCAGCAAAAATTACGCACGGCAAAGTACAAGGTTGTTTCTCATTTTGAGAAGAAGCTAGAGGAACCAATGTGCGACGAGTACGGTGATTACGAAGATTATTGCGAGGATGATTCCGAGGATGACTTCGATCAAGCGAGTTACGATGCGGGATATATAGCCGCAAAGAATGATTTGGTGAAGTATGCCAAGAGCAACTCTAACAGGGACGCTCAAGGACGCTTCGCTAAAAAGTAGCGTAGTAGTCATAGTGACTTGTCAGAGCATTTAAGTTTTCGTTGTTGTTTCTTAATGTAAGTCTCTGTCAAGTTTCTACTACTTGTAAAAACACTAAACCAAAAACTAGAAAAAATAATTTTATGATTACTACAAAAGTTGAGAATTTTTTCGATTCAATCAAAGACAAGGATATAAAATCTTACAATGATTATTGGGGGGAATTGAAACCCCAATCAGACAACGCCGCTTTCAGAAGATATTTGTTTGCCTTCATGTCAGTTCACACAAGCTGGAAAAACAACTGTAAAGGATACAATGCAATCAAACAATTCACAAACTGGACGCTCGAAAAAGGAGAGCAACTTGAACTCTGGAACTACGATTCGGACAATCTATTCAAGCGGATTGAAAAAACGAGGGTTGGGATGCAGAATAATCGAACTAACTATATCGGTCTTTTCAATGATACTTTTTGGGACTCTCCTAGTGACTTTATCGCTCGCAATTCTGGTGAAGGATGGAGTGAGTGGCGCGATAGGCTTGCCAAGAAGATTCTTGGTTTGGGTAAGGCGAAAACTTCCTTCGCAATAGAAATGCTTTATCCTACAGAAGCAAAGGTTGTTTGTATGGATACACATTTGTTTCAAATTTATGGACTAAATCAAACCAAAAACGCAAAACTATATAACACCATTGAAGCGGATTGGCTTGAGCGAAGCGAGCAGCGAGGCGTTGCACCGTACATGGCACGATGCTTGTATTGGGACAAGAACCAGAACCGTAAAAACTCACGCTATTGGAGCAAGGTATTAGAAGCATGAGCTACTCATTCCATCAACGCTGGACATTGCAAAAAGGTTGCTTCGACAAGAATAGATATGATTCAGTAGAGGAAGCATCGAATGAAATTGTGCGCGGTTTTAATAGAAGGGGAGAACTTTTAAGGCACTATAGATGCCCTAATTGTCACGGTTATCATTTAACAAAAAAGGACGCTAATCAAAAACATTTAGACAGAGCAAAAAAAATAATTTTTAGAATAAAAAACAAAGCATGAAGCATACAGCAAGACATATTGAACTACCAAGCTCGCCCATTTCAGAAAGCGAAGCGTTATCAACAAACAGAGTCAGGACTTACTCTATTCAAATTAGATTAGATTCACCTTATCCTTCCCCCAAGACTGCCACAACCAGAAACATAGATGGAGAGTTCGTATGGGAGAGGTTGGTTACTTGTAAGGGACGCTCACAAGCAGTTGTCATTGCAGCAAAGTGGTTTCAAGATTTGCGGAACGATGGCCGAAGAAAAGGAGGAATCGGTAAAATCTTTATAGGAAAAGAAACTCACAACTATGTGACCGTCGATGATAACTGGAACGAATGCGTTTACGGTTCCAACTTCCAACCTCTTTCCACGAACAATCGTCTCCTCGACAAACAAACCATCGAAAGAGTTATCGAGGAATCTAAAGGGAATCTCAAGATCGCTGACAGTCCTTTGAAAAAAGGACGAAAGTATCCCTCGCTAGAATGGGCAAGTGGTTGTAAAAAAGTAAATTCACTCCCCATAAAAATTGGTTTTTCGTCTTACTCTGATCCAACAAAAGGAGGAATGAAGGAGTCTATTGACAATGCCGTGCGGAGAGCAAAGAAAAGAAAAGTGTCTTGGTCGAGAGAGCAGGAGTTGAAGGAGGCTAGGATTACGGTTAAAAGGATGAAAGCAGCAGGACTCCTAAAAGAGAGAGAGTCGAATATGGATGCTATATTTGAAAAAATGTCAAAGTCTAAACACACAAAAGAATTAGAAGCATGACATATCCAAAAGAAGATATTGCCGCAATGCGCGAAACCCTCCACATAAGCGAGTGGGAAGGGCTTGTAGATAGAGATTTGCTTGCGACCCTTTGGGAAGGTTGCGTTGGCTGGAAAAACATTCCTGACAAAGAAGTAATTGAAATGTACGAAAACATTTACGGTGAAACTGACAATGTTGAAATTGTTCAAGAAAAAGAATTATGACATACATAGTAAAATTCAAAGTAGATGGTGATGATGTTTCCTATACAGTCAATGCAGAGAATGTTTTGGAAGCGGAGGAGGCAGGGAAAAAAGCAATGTGCGCTGACGTTAAGATTAGCGACAAACGAGGTTCTCTCGTTTCCTCATGGGAGATCAAAAGCATAGAACATATACCAGACGCATGATTGGAGAATTAAAGAATTGGGCATGGTGCGAGCATTGCCTTGGATGGAAAGATGCTGATGAGGTTAGCTTTATTGAAATGAAGGAAGATGTATACGGTAAAGATTTACTTTCATTTGCTTGTGATGATTGTAGTAAAGATACCATTGATTCCATTGTGATCTCATCAGTAACCAAGCCAATCGGAGGATGAAAAGGAGATGGAAAGGAATTACCGCTTCGCTATGTTTGTCGGTTCTTGCTCTCCTATGGTACGAGGCTTTAACAACTTTGAATGAAATTATATTATTAGCGAGATGAGAGAAGAACAATACTGGAAGCAAGGAAGCGGGGAAGTAATTGCAGTTGGAGACATGAGCGAACATTATGCCAAAAACGTCTTGCGAAAGATGATTAAGAAAAGTAGACAAAGAGGGCAAGATGTTTTGGTAATGCGCGACAAGATTAGTCAAATTAACAATACGCTAGGTGATATTAAAAGAGATTTACTATGACAGAAGAAAAGGAATATCCGCATTATGTAGACTGCTCCAGCAAGCGTAGCTTTATTGGAGATGTAAACGAAGATGCTTTATTTGCCGATGGTTTCGATGATGCTATAATAGGGTACGATGCTTGTGCGTACAGAGTCGTTTACGATTATGATAAGTGCATGGACATTCTAAAAAATAACGATGACATGAGCTTGGCCGATGCAAACGAGTATATGCAGTTTAATGTAGTCGGTGCTTTCGTTGGAGATTTTACACCGTTGTTTGTTCACTCATTAGCATGAATAATATGGATAAATTAGACGAATTACTATGTGAGGTATGCGGCGAGATCATAGAGGGCAAGTGGGATTCTCAAGTTTACTTGGGGCTGGAAACAGGGGAGTTGGATAAAAGCGGCATAGCTCGTTGGTTGATTTACGACAAGCATATCAAATGCTCTCCAAGTCGAGCGCAAAGGATTGTGCATCCAGAATATCCAGCAGTTGTGGACGAAAGACCACAATTCGATTGGCGACCAGAAGCAGACAACTCTTGGACAGATGAGATGCGTAACAAGTGGAAAAAGGTTTATACTGACGCTTGGGTTAGCTTACAAGAAAGATACAACCCAAATTGGCCTACGCAAATTGCCATAAATGTAAAAACTATAACCAAGAAAGCGTAAAAAATAAAAATATGTACATCACATTATCACTAACGCCAGACAGAGACGGTTTTCAAGGCACGATAGCTTTGAATACAGAAAAGATCATAGGCTTCAAGGAAGCCGCATATAAAGACATTGGCGGCAACTCTCAAAAGGATAAGGCGGGATATGTAGGGACATACACCGAGGTTCTCATGGAAGGATCGAAGCTCCCTATCAACGTAGCTGATCCTATTCAGTCCATATTAAGAAACTACGGGAACAATTTAGACGAAACGAAATGACAGGCAGACTAAAAGTTGTATCATCCTCGGAAGGTAAATTGCTTCGCGCCAAAAGCGTACACAAGAAAGCAAGTATACATTTTGATAATCTCTATACTCATACCCTCACGCTTGCAAGGAAAGTATTACAGATTGAGATTCATGCAGTAACCTTTGAATCGGATTCTATTTTAATTGACGCGCAAGGATGGATAGAAGGAAAGAGTAAAGAAGATGTAAGAAACCCTACGTTGTTGGAATTAAGATTTTACCCCGAATGAAGAACTCGCTCGTATATAAACTGATAGACAAAAGAATAGACCAACATATAGCCCAAAAACAAAGTGAGGTTCATTTCAAAAAAGGGAAAGGTTTATTGGAAAAATCCAGAAAAACAAAAATTATGGGCAGCGAAAAGAAAAGCGAGAACAGTAAAGATTCGGGATATTCAAAAATCGGTAGCGAGAGAATGTTCGCTTCTAGGGGATTGCTCCAAGGAAAACATCAACGAGATCACAAGGCTTTATCTCAAGCAGCTTAAAGTAGATGGATTTATCGTTAACCATAAAACAACAGAAGGAAAAAACGCAACTAGGGTAAATTTTTATATAGAAAATGGCACATTTAGTAACATTAACAAATGCGGATAGCAACGAGGATATACTGTTCAATCTTGATACGGTTGTCTCCATTGAAAAAGGTCATCAAAACACGGTCATCACTACCCGATGGGGCAGACAGTATGTTAAGGATACTCTTTCCGAGATAATGGATAGAGCATATTCAGAAGTAAAAACAGTTGACATTGCTCCCGAAATGGAGTAGCCTTACCAGTATGGTTCTAATTCCAATAACAATCACAATAATCGCAGGGTTTTTCTTTGTGCGATGGGTAGTAAATTCAGAAATTTAAGATGGCACTAAATAAGAAGTTTCGGAAAGTAACTAAAAACATAGAATACAACATGAAATCTGGCTCAAGAATTTTATAATTATGGCACTAAAAACTAGACACATACACTACAATATGAGACAGATTAAAACAGAAATTGACAGGGACTTATACGATAAAATAGTCCCGAAGATAAATTGGGAAAAACATGGAGTTGTAAATAGCAATCCAAGAATTGATAAAAATAAAATTATTGCCAAATCACAAACAAGCGATTTTCCCGCCGAATCAATCACGGTAAGGGTAACTAGCGCAAAGAACAAAAGATTCACGGCGTACTTCGCAGGGAAAAGAGTGACTAAACAATGGGGCAACTATACTGCTCAATGGTTAAAAGTACCAGTAGATTGCTCGCGAAAGTGGAGTGACAAGACTATTTGGCACTTTACTGGCGAGATGCCCCATGACACAACTCCAGAAGAAGCAGCCTACGCCTTGGGGTACATAGAGGACGTTTTATATGGAGAGCAGCACTAAAAAATGGACAAGGAAGATAACAAAGATACATATTATTTAGGAGATTTAACAGACTTAAACGAACTTAAACTCTTACGACCCATGAAAGACATAAACGAAAAACCGAATCACGCCTTCAAATTTGATGGCATGACGGCATACGTTTATGATTTAAGTAATGTTTGGGAGGTTCATGTACGCATTTGGGAAGATGAGCCAGAACCAGAAGGCAATAGAGTTGATAAAATGATAGACTATATGCAGCACGAAGGCTTTTTCGCCAGCAATAATAACCCTATTCAAGTTTGGGTTGTCGGAATAAAAAGATGAACAAGAAGGAAGTTTTAGATAAGATAAAGGAGGAAACTGGATGCGACGAAGAATCAGCGGAAAGAATTTTCAGAAAAGCGATAAAAGACGGCATGGTGAAAGCAATGCCAAATTGGAATTTCATTGTCACTATAGCAATATACCTAGCGGTACTAATAACAGGAGCATGGGCTTTATGGCAGCATTTGTAAAAAATACCTTTTTCGCCGCATTACTTTTATTTTTATGCGGTTGTACTATTACCAAGATCGGGGAACCGTTAAAACTCGACTTACCAAGAGAGAATCAGCACAAGTATTACGTCATTGACATAAACGCCGATGTACCAGATGCCAACTTCAAGACGTTTGAGGAAGCGTCAGTATATCAAAAGGAGTTTGCCGAATACCATGATTATGTTATAGTCAAAGCAGATGAGGAATTTAGTGTTTACTACATGGAAGTAATAAAAAATGAGAGATAAATTAGCAAACAAGTACGAATTAGCATATAAAAAACTGTATGCAGAACTGCCACAATGGAAACGTCAGTTAGTTGACGAAAAACATGATAGGCAATGCGATGAGTTAGCCAAGCAAGTAATTAGATATGCCGAAAAAGATAAGAACAAAGAAGATTAAGGACATTCGCCGCTATATAGAGCTAAACATAAAGGGAGTTGATGATGTAATGGCATCTCGTATATACGAAGTAATGACAGGCTTTACTGCTTCCACAAAAGAAAAAGATGGTAGCATTAGATTGATAACATGAACGAAATAGATAATCCATATTATAGGGCAGCGTACTCAAGGTACGTTGCAGAGCAAGACGAGTCGGTAGCTAACCTACTGACTTTGTTTAATCGTCCAGTAGGAATCGGTGAACATACCGATTTCTTAACAGAGATCGACAAGTGGGTAAACCAAGGTGCAAATGCTGTAGATAAGATCCAGTTCATTGCTAATGTATTCTCTCAAAACGAGGATAAGAGCATCGTTCCTAACGATACCCCTGACGTACCTCAAGAAAGCGTACAAACGTCCGCACAAGGGGCATAGAGGCCCAAAGAATGACTATATATAATAACGAAGTTATGGCAACGCTATTTGATATAAGAAAAGACCGAAAAGGAGAAGGAAAAATTGTATTTAATAGTATCGTTAATTATTGGGATGATATGGGGAATCATAAGTAGAAGGAATAAGAAGAAGAAAGAACATCTACCATATCCCTTTATAGAATAGCAAAGATAATCAAACAAAGATGTAAAGATGTAAAAAATAGGTAGTGTTTAATTTATATTTTTAATAAATATAGCAAAGAGTTCAGTAAAATGGACTCTTTTTTTGTTGTATACCTATGTATTAACCCTATCTAATTAGGAATGAATAGTTGTAAAATATAAGAAAAATTAGGAATGAATGTGGTATAAATACGGCTCAATATGATAGGAAATATAAAAATAGGGTAGAAATAGGGGGAGCGGCGGGATATTTATAAAACTTATAATTGCGTTTTTACTAATGTTTTTGCATATTTGGTCAGGTTTTTCATAGGGGTAAACATAAAAAAAAATTATGAATGAATTACTCTTAAATACTGGGTTAATTGTGAATGAATATATCCTAAATACCGCAAATTAGGAATGAGTCTGGTCTAAATACCCAGCGGCCAAAACATTAAAAATTATAGATAAAAAATAATAATATAACCATGTAAAAAACTCATAACTTTCAAACATAAGATAAAATTTTATGGATACTTTTTACAAATAATCTCACTTTTTAACCATATTGATTTATTTTAACTTTTTGCATTGACTCCTAACCAGAAAACCTTTATTATTAAGTTTCCCGTTGAGGGATAACATGAAAACCAAAGGAAGCACATCATATACAGGGGTAACTCTAGGAGAATTAAGTAAGTTCTTTAAGGAGGATGCCGTTATTGAGGTGAGCAAGAAATTCCTGAATATGCACAAACTGGTATCTGGTAATAACCACATATCACTTGTCGTAGGCAAGGAAGATGCTCAAGTCGAGGTCAAGGAAACACAACTGGAAAAACCAGTAGAAGAAAAGAAGGACGATACAATTTGCCATCAAATAGAAAATTGGTAAATTAGTGTTTGACTTCTGATATAATTAAATTATATAATATCGCCGCTATGACTACTGCTGCTACATTATTCCCAAACATTATCGGACAGGATGCCGCGAAACGAAAGATGGCATTCTTTATTAGGGGTTACGAGAAAACTCTCGTTGCCCCTCATCTCTTGCTTACCGCGCCGAAAGGCACGGGTAAGACGCTTCTGGCGAAGGCTTTTGCTAGATGCTTACTGGATTCGGACACACTCAAGCCCAAGGCATTTCTTGAGCTAAATTGTGCTACGATTAAGAACTTGCGTCAATTCGTTGAGCAGATAATGAATGTCTACATGAACAACAACGACATTACTATATTGTTTGATGAATGTTCTGAACTGCCCAAGGACGTAACAATGGCACTATTGACTATATTAAATCCCAATAAGGAGAATATGAATGAATTTTCCTATGAAGGATATAATTTTACAATAGATTTCAGAAGGATAAGTTTTATCTTTGCGACTACCGAGCCTCAAGATTTATTCCATGCTCTGATTGATAGGTTAGAGAGGATTGATCTGATCGACTACACACACGAAGAATTGGCCCAAATTCTCCACTTGAACCTTGAACATATTAAGTTTGAGAAGGGTATTCTATGTCGTATCGCGCCGACATTGCGCGGCAACGCAAGAGCAGCGCAAAAGATGAGTAAACATATCATTAGCTATTGCGAGGCTAAAGGCATAAGTTCTTTTGGAGTGAAAGATTGGCATAATCTTAAAAAGGTACTGGATATACTTCCTTTCGGCATGACGAAGATAGAAATGAAGCTATTGGAGGTGCTGAAACGTGACGGTATGCTGCGATTGTATAACTTGTCTGCCAAAATGCAGATGACTCGTTCTGCTGTCCAGAATGGTATCGAAGTGTATCTACAAAAGCTGAATCTCATTGAGGTAACTCAAAATGGAAGGAGGTTGACCGATGAAGGCAAAGAAATCTTTACATCATAAAAGTCTTGACAAACCTAGGGCGCGTATCCTCTGGAATACGGGGGAGCGCGTCCATCCGCCTAAAAAAGGTAGAGGTAGTTACAAAAGAGAAAATTATAAATAAAAAGGAAATAAATAATTGCTAAATAAAAGGGAATTAAATAAGTACTAAATAAGAAATAAATAATCCCTAAATAAGGAATTACAAATACCTAAATACTAAATAATCATGTAAATCTATCAACTGATTAACAAATTTACATAAATAAATAATTATACTTTTATAAAAAAACAATAATTTTGTCATCGCCCCATTCCAATGACGTAAGTCACTGACTATCAAGGACTTAGCTCGGCGCCCCCCGCCCGCGGCGTAAGTCCTTGCGCTGCAACGACTTAGGTACCTTTTAAAATCATACTTTTTCGCGGATGTCAAGCCTTTTCTTAAAAAAATATCAGAAAAAACTTATCTTTTTGGGTTGACGCGGCGACTTTTTTACAAGATACTCGGGGGCGTTATGACACGTTACATACACAGCAATTGCACCTACGTCCAAAACTACAACGAAGGCACCTATACATTCACCGGCCCGTGTCGGGTAACCGGCAAGCCCTATAGTGTGACAATATTAGGGTGCGAACTTTGGGACTTAAACCAAGGCGCGTTGATACAAGACGCGCTTAAAACTGTAAGCGCAGAGGACAGGGAGTTTGTTTGCAGCGGGACAAGCCCCGAAGGATGGGAAAAATTATTTGCATAAAAAACATTTTTTTGGTTGACTCGAATCATTGATTGAATTATACTTTTTGCAGTTATGGAACTACTCAGCATATCATTTGAAAACGCAAAGCTCAAGGGCATTTATCACTTCTCTCTTCCGAGCGGACACACTTGCCCCGGCGCAAAAAACTGCTTAACTAAAGCGGACAGGGTAACGGGGAAGCTCACGGATCAGCAGACAGAAGTGGACGGGATTATCTTTCGCTGCTATGCAGCAGGGATGGAGAATAGGTTTCCCAAAGTAAGGGCATCGCGCTGGCGCAACTTTGATCTGTTAAAAGAAAAGAAAAGCACAGCCGAAAAAACACAGTTAATTGTGGAGAGTATAAAAGCCACGGGCCTGAAGCGTGGCGGGACATTGCGTGTGCATATCGGCGGCGATTATTATTCCCAAAGTTATTTCAACGCATGGATGAAAGCGGCAAGCTATTTCCCAAACGTGGTTTTTTATTCCTATACTAAAAGCATTAAGTTTTTGTTGGAGTACGCCACCGCAATGGGCGGTTTGCCAAAGAACTTTGTTTTTACCTGCTCGCGCGGTGGAAAGTATGACAATTTAATTCCCTCGACGATGGTTAAAAGCGCAAAGGTTTTCTTCAACAAGGACGAGGCTGATGCACTTGGTTTAGAGATTGACCACACCGACGATCTGGCGATTTCGGGTTCTGATGATTTCGCGCTTGTGATTCACGGAGCGCAGCCAGCGGGAAGTGAAGCCAGCAAAGCCCTTTCGGCTAATAGAAAAAAAGGCTTTACAGGGTACAGCGCAACCGCTAAAATTTGACCCGTGGAGCATACATGGTTCTGGGTCGGAGTAACGGTGTTTTTACTGATGGCCTTCAAAAAATTATTTGAATGACGAAAGTTATAGTACAGAAAGAAGGGACGAACTGGGCAGTCGGCATAGTTGGCGACACAAAAAGAGAAGTCGAAAGAAGATATTTCTATTTTTGGAATAATAAAGCGACAGACGGCGAACTGTTTTGGTTGAAAGATGAAGCCGCGCCATTCGTGGCATATTTTTGGACTGACAAGGACAGATTGAAAGAGTCATTGAAAAATGCCAGTTTATTGGAAGCGATGCAAGCGGGGTTTGGCGATGATTTCAAAGGTAAAAAAGGTGGGCTAATGCCCTTTGCGAAAGATATAGCAGAATCAAAATTTCTAGAGATTAAAACAGAGACGTTTATAGATAGAACAAAAAGATATAACTTCTACACACTAGGGAGCATAAAAGCAGAAAACTTTTATCCCGTTCCCCGGTCTGCTTTAGATCGGACTACGATTCACAATAAAAATGAATCTAACGGGGGTATATTCAAAAAAATAAAATGATAAACGACAATCAAGAACACACACGGCAAGCGGATTCCTTTGATGATGTTTATAGTATCGACCTCGGAGCTATAAAAGAGTTTAATACGGCCTACGAAAAATGGGCAAAGAAAAACAACATTCAAAGCGGATGGCAAAAGAACAAGGGACAATTTAATTGTAAAACTGTAAAAGAATGAAACTACCAAAAATAGATTTGCTAAATACTTATGTTTTTGAAACCAATCACGGTGAGAAAATAACAATAAAAGCATATTTTAAAGAAGAGGCGATTATTGAATTCCAAGAAGATTATCAAAAAATTGGAACCAGTTATTATAAACCCACTGTTTTTGTAAAAGTGGAAAAGGTGGCCTAAGTCGTTGACTACCAAGGACTTACGGCCGCGCCCCCCCCGCGGCGCTAAGTCCTTGTGCGACAGTGACTTACGATGGACCTTAGTTAAAAGCGGTTTGCTGTACTATTTCCGGCAAGGAAACTAGTAGCGACTTTCACAACCCCGTAATGAATGCCTTTTATCGCGGTGGGTTTTTTCCATTTTTCCTTTGTTGTGTCAACCGTTATCTTTCTGTCGTAATGTTTAGAGCCGTGAGTGGGGTGTTTGTGACACCCACGATTGCCAGCTCTATATACATTGAAAAGGATAACTTTTCTAAACTTTTCCTTTTTGTCTTTTTGGGAAACGAAGCGCCAAGGATAGTTGGAGAGAAGTTTAGGCTTTTGATGTTTCATGATTAAATACCCCCCACCCCTTGCGGGGTGGGGGTGTGATGTGTTCCCCTAGACCGTCAGCGTGGTCTCTATTTTCTCCTTGACAAGAGCTTTGGTGGTGAGCTCTCCAAAACGCTTGGCGGAGTTCTGAGCCTTGACCAAGTTCCCCAGCATCGTCTTGCTGACTCGGTTGGCGTACTCGAAGCGATCACCTTGAACCTCATGGGTCAGGTGCTGTGTGGTGGCGTTGTACAGGTTGTACAGGTTGTCACTGCGTTGCTCAAGCCTATCCTGATTAAGGTAAGCCTCGTTTTCCCAGATGAACTGGATGGAGTCCCGCATGGATTCAGCCAGCACCTTCTTGATGGCGAGGTTGTCGAGAATCAGAACACCTTGCTCTTTGGTGATCGTGCGCTCGCGCAGTCCCTTGAACATGGTGAGGGAGGTCTCAAACTTCTCCTTGCAAACGGCGATAGAATTGCCGATGAAGTCCAGCGTCAGCTTGGAGCTGTGCTTTTTAGTGACGCTCGTGTCGTTGACCAGAGCAGTCATCCCGTTGGTGCAGATTTGGCGTAGAAGCCCAATCGACCATGAAACCCCGCAACTTCTATCGAATGAGTTGTTAAGGGTCAAGCGCATACCGACCGCATCACCGTTGGCGACCTTGCCAGTAACGGTAGGGAAGTCGTACACCCCATAGAAACGTGCGCCGTCACGGGCAACAAATTTCTGGCTAGTGAAACCGCTTAAACCGTTTTTGGATAAAGCGTCTTCGACTGAATCAACAATTTTACTATTGTTGACGATCTCGTACTTCTCGGTGGAAGTACCTAAGCAGACATTGCTGTCTGTGCGAAAGTTCCCCATTACTGGAGACTTCCCGATCATGACAGGCTTGCCGCCACGACTGAACAGAGGCTCCTGCACGACTTGGTAGTCGTACTCGGAACTTGTAGTAGGATTTTTAGGTTTTCTCATAACAGTTGTTTCAAGTCCTTCCTCAGGACGCACTAATCATCTCATATTTTTGGAATCAAGTCAACCCCTTTATTGTCACTTTTTTAAAAAAATTTCTTTTATAAATCCTCAACATTGGCACGGTTCTTTCCGAAAAACCCACTTTATTGAAACTTAAGTCGTTGCGCTACAAGGACTTACGCGCGCCGGGGGGGCGCGGACGTAAGTCCTTAAGCGTCAATGGGTTAGGTATAAAAAAAACAACCCCTCGGCGTTGGCCAAGGGGTTGCAGTTATGAGAGAAAACGCATTCCAAGATACGAGAATGCGTTCTCAAGAGATTTTAGAAAAGCCTCATGCTTTTAGCAAGCTTTTTCAAAAGGCTTTCCTTGCTTTCCAAGTAGCTCTCTACCTCTTCGCTTGTTGCGAGACGTAGACTCTTGGCTTGCACGGAACCTTCTTCGCGCTTGTGATGTTCAGTCACTACCCGTGTGTTGCTGAACTGATTGGATATAACCCTTTCGACTCTCTTCTTTGGGACGTTGAAGTAGAGTGAACCGTTTCGTATGTCTTTGGTTTTCATAACCGAGATAAGTATAGATTAAACAGGAGAAGGAGTCAAGTCTATTCTGAAATTGCTTGGCGTATCTTTTTCATCTTACCCTTCAAAAATGAAATAGCATCACAATTTTTGGCGTTGGTCTGCATGATGTGGCTCAGACTATATTCTATTTTGCGCGTAAAGTCTTTGCGTAACGCATCCAACTTATCTGCATCTGCTCGCTTTATTGCGCGAGTCTTCTTGGCCGCTTTCTTCTTGTCAGCCTTCTTTATTAAATGTTTAGTCTTCACTTTTTTTTCTCCGAATGCCTCTAGTAACTTGTCGTAATTGCTTACCTTCATATTAAATAAAATGGTGGCGGGAGTATTTGTGTACCCGCACCTTTTCAGTCCCCAGAAAACAAATGTTTCAGATCGACTTACTTCGGACTCACCCACGATTTTCCTCTGCCACTAGGCCGTTGTACTTCTCGCAGTCGCTACGTTACCCCTTTGGGAGGGGTTATTCCGTCACACCGAACTCTCTCCGTCGAGAGAGAAATTGATTTGAATGGCGGTCAATCAAGGGAGAAATCTCAGCCACCGGCTCCAACCCCAGTAAGCTCAGCAAAGCCCCGCTGCATCTTAATAGCAATCTGCACCATTCAAAATTAAATGAGTTGTTACCGCGCCACCAGTAAATGCACAGGTAAGTCCTGCTCCAGCGTAAGATGTCTTACCATCCCTGTCCCTAGCGCGTTTATAGCTTAAGGGCGACGGAGGCGTATTTAAATCACCAACTCAAATTCAAAGAACAATTAAAAAGTGTCAGGGGTGATTAGCATTGCGTTCCCGCCCTAATCTTTTTTTGTTAAGTCAGCCCTGCCTGACTCGCATTTTATGAAAGCTCCCCTAAGGGAAAGTATAGTCTATCAGCTTTCTGTTTCGCTGTCAACCTGAAAATCATCCTTTGAAGGAATTTGATTCTCTTTTAGACTCTTGCGAATGTACTCCAAAGCTACGCGCTGCTTCGCAACGGTAAGTTTGATTTGATTCAAGCTCAAGTCGTTAGCCTCTTCCAAGAAACCGAGAGCATCACCTACCATGCGAATCTCTTTAACAGCTTCGCGCTGGTTGCTGCTTCTGCGTTCGATTTCGTCTCTCCCCGCTTTAGTGCGGGCCTGTAACCAATGTAATGGGATATCCATAACTTTTTATATATTACTTTGTTTCTGCTTGAAGGTCAAGCAAATTTTTCATCTTATCCTTTGGGGTATAGAAAATATTGTAGTGCGGCCCGATAGCGGTCTTGTCTCGGATGATCACCCTGTCAGACTTGTGAATGGGTGTTTTCTCTACATCATCAACAAAAGTCTCATGTTTATAGGGGTTGTAATACCCTCCGCGAAAATCTTCGCTCGACTCTGGGACGCATTGCTCGCAGTAGTCGTATGGTTTGTCGCTACAGTCACAGATACTGTACTTTTCGTATAACTCATTATCAACCTCGCGAAAGCGTTCCTTGGAAACGTCACCAATCTCATGACATTTTCCGACAATATAAGCGTGAACATTCTTACGCTTTTCCCGAAGGACTCGCTGCCGACCTGCTGGCTGAACCCGAAACTTGGCATCATGCAATTCGACACGGTGAGCATGGCAGTATAACAGTCCCGTCTCAGCATCGATCACCGACAGGCAATCCAAGTTCAGATTAAAATAAACCTTCACACGATCCGGTGCGACTTCGATGCCGTCTACCATCTTGCGTGGCCCTGCATCCTTCCAACTAATGAATCCTTTTCTTTCCCTCATAACTTCAAATAGTATAATTCAGTTCTTCTTGAATGTCAACGATTAATTTCAACTTTTTTAAAATTAAATTGGACGCGAGGGACGGAATCGAACCGTCAATTGTTCTTTTGCAGAGAACCGTCTTACCGTTTGACCACCCCGCGAGCACAAGAAAATAGTCTCATGCTTTCGGAAACTTGTCAACAGAAAAAAATAAGAAATAAGAAATCATTAAATAGGAAATAGGAAACGGTTAAATACTAAATAGAGGGACGTTTTATAAATATATTTTTGGAAAAATTTTATAATTTACCTAAGTCACTGATTACCAAGGACTTACGCGCGCCCCCTCCCCCCCGGCCTAAGTCCTTGTAGCGCAACGACTTACGACTTTAAAAAGACACAAAAAAAACTCACGCTTTTTAGCGTGAGTGATGAGGGTTGGCACGGTTTATGCCTTGCCGAAGCACGTGGGGCACGACTCGAAAATTTTGCACCAGCACACCTCCTCGACCTCGGCCATAGCCAGATCGCGCTCGCGATCCTCGCGCTCGCGTTGCGCTTGCTGGGCGGCTTCGGATTCCATAGCGGCGTCCTGCGCGGCGATGTCAGCCTCGCGCACCTCGTCGCAATGACGTTCCAATTCGAACACCTCTTCGCATGAGAGGTCGGCGTATAACGATTTCGTAAGTCCCATAACTGATTAGAGAGTAACAGATTTCCGGAAAAAGTCAACAAAAAATCTCACTTTTTTAATACCATTGTTTGCGGTCGGTTTCCTGATCATAGCCCGCGTGGTAGGCCTCCACCTCGGCCTTGGCCATATCCTCCACCTTGACGCGAGGAGCGTTCCCCGTGCCGTTCGGATAATGGTGGGGCTCGCTGCCCCTGCCGTAGTAACGGTCAGCGGATCCCCGATCATAGGGGCTGCCGTGCTTCGTGTCGTATTTATTCATTTCAGTCCTCATAATAAAATTACCAATCGCAGCATCCACCGTAATCCTCGTCGGTGCCAAAACCAGCGCTCGCGAGCGCGTCCCCGTCCGCTTCTGCGTCTGAGCGGAAACCGTCCCACGGCTCATCCGTGGCATCATCGATAGACCACACCACGACACGAGTGCCGTCCGCGAGATGCTCGACGACATCCTCGCCCGCACGTTGGGCCAAATCGATGGCATCATTCAGCGCACTGTGATCCGCGTCGCCCATGTTCTGCGTGAAACTCCGCACGACACCCTCTTCGTCAACAACTGAGTACTTCCTCATAACGCAAAACAGTATACCAGAAACCGGCGAGATGTCAACCAATAATCTCACTTTTTTTCTTTTTTTTTCTTATGATTTTTGGCACGGTTGGCACGGAAACCCTTCTTAAAACGCTTTTCTGGAAACTTAAGTCACTGAGTATCAGGGACTTACGCGCGCGGGGGGGCCGCGGCCGTAAGTCCTTGTGGCTTAACGACTTACGACGTGGTTCCTTAGCATGTTGCGTGCCAAGTCAGGGGCTTTTATCTTGTGTCGCGATTACAGTAATCGCCAGCATTATTAAAAACGCAATGGTCGATATTAAAACAGTTGGGTCAGGGACTAAGTGGAGAATCATTTGTAATTTGTAAAGTTGAAGTTGAAGGTTTTCTTTTCTTTCGCCGTCAATTTCAATTCTGTATTTTCAGCTTTAGCAATTACAGTTTCCCTTAATTTTTTTCTCCTTCGCGCGTCACCTTCGCAAGCTGCGCGATCGTTTAAACTTAAGCCGCTCCAAATTTCGATTGAATTTTGTTTTTCCATAATTTATCTTTTCCTTTTCTTTTGTCGGTTGGTGGCTTTTGTTTTATTTGATCCGGCTGGTCTTTCAAAAACTGTATGGACATTATTGCGACATCCGTCTTTACGGCCATTGGAATCTGTTCCTTGGCTGCCCCAACTCCTTTTACCGCCGCTAGAACTATACAACATTTCTTGGTGGGCTTCTAGTCCTCCTAGCGGCATATGTCCGAGATCGCCCATGTGTCGTTTTTCGTTTTTCATGCGCGCCCTCCGTGTATGGCTTGCGCCATGTTAATAAGGTTGACGGCCTTGACCATACGATCCCAGCGGAAACGTCGAGTCTGGCCGGTTGGGCCTTGGTTGTCGTGGATCTCGACCGTTACCCCAGAAAAGGTTTCCCCCTCGGTAGTGTTGCGGAAGTGGTCAACGATTACCCCAAGGTAGTTGTAAACGTGGTTGCCGTGATTTACCTCGCCCTCGTGGCGAGCCGGTTGATATTCGAACTTGTACATGTCTCTCATAACTTCAAAAAGTATAACTGATTTTTCCTTAAACGTCAACCCCTAATTTGATATTTTAACCGTGGCAGCCAAGATTCTTTTTTCCATTCTAAAGCGAGCCGGTGGTTTTCCTTATTCTTTTTCCATCTCGCGATCCGAAGATCCAGCTTGAAAGCCGCGTAAAGCACTTTCTTAATCAAAAACACCTGCAACCTTACGGCCACGGCTAGCGGATGCAGAATCTTTTCAGCAATCGCAAAAACCGTTCCTTTTTCATTTTCATTTTTCATTTTTTCAGTTTTTAGTGAGCCTCTCACTTCCTTAATCATGAAGCAATCAGGCAAAAAGGTCAACCCTTAAAATTAACTTTTTTAACTTTTGATTGGTCTTGCTTGTTTTTAGCTTCCCAATTAGCTATCCTTAAGCGCATCCTGTGGTTCGTCTGAAGCATTCGCATTGCAGTATTCCAACCGTGTTTCATTCCGTCAAGTAGAGCTTTTTGCTCAAGTCCATCTACTTCTCTGGTGTGCGCTTGGACACCACTTGCGGCCTTTCTGATCTTGAACCATTCTGATTTGATCAAGTCCGCTTCCGCTTGTTTGAAAATCTCCAACGGCCGCGGCTGTTTCCATGTTTTGGCGAGTTCGGCATCCTTCAGGTCATTGGCTTCAGCGGCTTGTTTGTCAGCAGCAGCCATGTCCATTTTGGCGATCCAATTTTCATTCTTGTCTTTATTTTTCATTTTTTTCATTTCAGTGAGTCTCTCACTTCCCTTATTCTGAAGCAACCAGAGAAAAAGGTCAACCCTTAAATTTAATTTTTATCCGCAAGTCGGAAACAAGCGGCCCCTGTTCAATTGATCGCCGCCCCAACCGAAGGCGATTTCCTGACCGTCTCTCTCGATGATCCAAGGCCACATATTCCCATCCAAAACCTGCGCCATTTCGCAAGCGGCATCAAATGCAGAGTGGTCTTTGCCTCGTTCGTTCGTGAACTTTTTGCTGCCCACGCGGTTGGTGTCTTCGTCTCTCCAACTTAACTCGTATGTGATCTTGTCTCTCATAACTTCAAAAATTATCGTTTATTTCGCCTTAAAAGTCAACACTTATTTTAAAGTATATTTGGCATACGCCGCCGCGTTACTACTATCTCGGCCGCTTTCCCGATCCTCTTAAGATTAGCCTCACGCTTGAACTGCTCCCAAGTGGGGCGATCGCTTTCGGCGGTCGTCATGTCTAGTTGCAGAGCTTTCCACTCTTTCATGTCGGCCCTTCGGAGTGCTTGAACGCGTAGGGCAAGTTGCTTGAATTGGTTGTCTGTCATGTCTCTCATAACTGGGTTTATTGTCTCAAAAAACTGATAAGGTTGCAAGCTTTTATTCGCACTCGCGGCATTGGAACCAGTCGGTATCAGTCCATTGGCTGGCCTCTTCATGGCTAATGTGAAGCTCTTCATTGCATCCGCAGCAGGATACCAGTACTTTTTCGTTAGCCTTTTTGACTGCCTCTCGGCGGTTCCGGAGGTTGAAGTGTCGGCGAATTTCGGTCATTGTCATTGTGTTTTTCATGTTGTTCTTAATCTCTCTCACTGAAAAAAGTATAGCAGAATCCGAGAAAAAGTCAACCAATAATCTCACTTTTTTTCATTTTATTAAAGAAAGTTTTTTTTGTAATCGGGAGGGGTTGGCACGGTTCTACTTTGAAAAACGTTATTTTTTACCTTTTAAGAGTCGTAAGTCGTTGAAGCTTAAGGACTTACGCGCGGGGGGAGGGGGCGGCCGTAAGTCCTTGGTACTCAATGGGTTAGGGTATAGAAAACGCCCCGCCGAGAAGAAATGAAGAAAGACCCGACGGGGCGCGCTGTTAGTTATGAGGTAACAGAAAAACTATAATTTATTAAAAGTCTTTTTTAGTTTACGGCTTACTTTCAACCGGCGCTGAACAGTATCATTGATTTCTTGTTCTGTCAATTCTTCTTTTTCGAAGTTTGGGTCTTTGCCTCTATACGGTTTAGTGTGACGGTATTCTTGTTTCATAGTTTATAAGTACTCTTTTCTGTCTGGTTCTACATTTTTTTTGTAGTGGTCAAAGAATTTTTTTCTAGCTTGTTTCCTTAACTCTTTAAAGTATCCATCAAAGCTCATTGAGACTTCCCACTTAGAATCCTCGCTCCAAGGCATCCCCTGTATGTCATCAACAACAATATTAACGATTTCTTCTATTGGCTTGCCCCATAGATTGCTCTCGTCTTTTACTAGAAACGATCTAGGACTGCACATCGATAACTGGCCTTCCTCTTTTTGGTTGTCCCACTTATCGCTAGCTTCTTCCCAAATTTCCTCCAAGCCTTTTTCTATTGTAGAGTTCATTATAGTTTATTATAGTTTATAGAAAGCGTGTTGACCTATAACTTTGACAGGCTTTTCGCCTTTGGCCCAGTATGGTTTTTTCTTCATCCATGTGGCATGGTAGTGATTAGCAAAGCCAACGTAGTCGCGGCTTAAAAGTTTGATATTCTTTGCCAACCCCAGCGCGTACTTACCTTGCGGAACCTTCAGCAGATGTTCTAGGTCTTTTAATTGCTTACCGTTCCAGCAACTAAACTGATAGGGTTTGAGACAGATTTCGGTTGGTGTTCTCTTTCTCTCGAATGCACGTTGAGCAATGACAGCAGCCACCGCGTACATTCCCTTTTCCCCTTCTCCCCTTGCTTCGGCAAGGATAGTGATCGCAATTATTTTCGTTTCACGGGTGAATTTTGCGTTGTTATGCGTGTGCGCATAAACAGAACAAAAGATGATAGGTAGGGCTAGTAGTGTTATTATTTTTTTCATTTTCAATATCCGTTATATGTTGTGGTTGTGCCGTACTTTTTGCGCTTGGCATCAGCGGCCTTCCTCATTGTATCATGGTAAGAGCCTTCGCTCCAGTCTGATTTTGGATAATGTCTCCAAATGTTCATTGCCGTTATTTCTTCTTTTATTATTGGTTTTTTCATGGGTCTACCGATTCCGTTTTCTTTCAAGACATCTGAGGACTTTTGCTTCGGCGAGTTCATCCTCGCCAGCGATACTCCGCTCATCAATGCCGCGCTCGCGTAAACTTTTGGTTACAGACTCGTCAGATAACCATTCAAGATCTTCGCTATGTTCGATCTCTCGGAGGGTGTCGCTGATAGTTTCGAGCCTTTGCTTGAGTTGGCCTAGTCGGAGCTGGATATGTGCCTTGTCAACTAGGTTGGTTTGTGCAAGTATATCGACCATACCGGTGATATCCTCAATCTTGCTCGCTTCGTTTCTGATGTGTTTTTGTGTTTCAACTCTCATAACTTCAAAAAGTATAACTGATTTTTCCTTAAACGTCAACCCTTAAATCTAATTTTTTCAACTCTTCATTAGTCTCCGCTATTCGCTTTTGGAGGCTGTCCTTCTCGGTTTGCAGCCTTATCCTTGCGGCTTCCGAATCTGAAGTGTTGGCGAAATAATTAACGATTGTCTCGACGATAACGGTCATCGATACACCCAATCGACTGGACAGATCTTCGAGCTGCTGTTTTGTCTCCACTTTCAGCCGATAAGTAGCCATTACTCTATCGGGGATTTCTGGACTTTTCCCAACTTGGACGTTCGTTCGTTCAGCGACTGGGATTCTTTTGATTTTGGTATTCATTGTTATTTTTTTTTGCTTTAGTGAGTCTCTCACTTCCCCTAGTATGAAGCAACCAGAGAAAAAGTCAACCCCTTTATTATCTTTTTGGCCGTCTCCCGTTGTCCCTATATTTGGGGCCGCGTGGGCCTTTGTATGGTTTTGGGGGTTGTGTGGGCCGTTTGCTCCAGTGAACGACGATCTCGGAAGGGTCGTAGCACTCGTTCGCGAGAACCTCGCCCAAGGTTACTTTGGCTTGGTGGTCGTCGGATAGGTGATGACGATGGCCTTCCGTCCCTTCGGGGAAGTACTCAAGGAATGACCACGCTATGCCGTCATCTAGTTTGCCGCAAGTGTCGTGGTTTAGGTAAACGTCCTGACCGTTCTCTGCCGCAAAAGCAATGGCATCAGCAAAACCGATTCTGTTTGCGGGCCAAGCCCATGTGCCGCAGTCGTAAACCGCGTAATGCGCGCCGAGTGGGACGCCGATCATCCATGCGTGACCCGAATGGTGGGAATCGGGCGGCGATGCGTATTTGCCCGATTTACACATAGGGCAACCCCTGCTGTGCTTTTCCATTGTCTCTTCGCTGTGGTCTATGTTGTCGTGTATTTCGCTCATAACTTCAAAAAGTATAGTTTATTCGATGGTGGAAGTCAACCCTTAAAAGTCACTTTTTTACCATTTCACCACTCGGAACCATTCTCCGCGTACTCGCCTATTTAATGGCGTGTAGCTTGTCCACTCGTCCTGACTGATCTCTTTGACCGTTTGGACTCCGTCAACCCAAGGCCCTTTGACCTTGACCATCTTCGGGCGACTGGCTTCAACCAACTCACGGGCGAATAACTCTTCATTTTCGAAGACCTCTTCTAGTTCGATTCTATCCCTCATAACAGAAAACAGTATATCACAATCGCCGAAAAAGTCAACTTAAAAAGTCACTTTATTTCACTTTTTTTATTTTTATTTTTTGCTGTATTTGGCACCAGTTGGCACGCGTCCTGCACAAAAGTGTGATGTTTTAAAACCTAAGTTGTTGATTACCAAAGACTTACGCGCGCGGGGGGGCCGCGGCCGTAAGTCCTTGCGGCACAGTGACTTACGTACTAGCGGTGTTAGCATGTAGCGTGCCATGTAGCACCGATTATACTTTATTGTTTTAATTGTAATTATTAGATTATAAAAAAACCCCGCCTCTTTCAAGGCGGGGACAAATGAATACAAGTAGATATGTTAGTTAACAACAACGGTTGACCTCCACCGTCAGGGGAAATTGTGCTGAGCTTAAGCCTTGGGGCCAAAGGCAATGCTGCCCTTGATCTTGCGCTTGCTTTTGCCGACCTTTTCCTTGGCCCACGTTAGCAGGCCTTTCTTGTTTAGGTCGACCATTACCGCGTTGACGCGATCCACTTCCTTCTTTGTCCAGAAGGGCGTACCCATGAACGTGGCGACGAACTTACCGGACAGGGAGTAGAACCCATCGTGGCCAGCGGCCTTGGCGTATTCTTCCTTGGCGTTCAGTAACGCCTTGACGGCCAGCCAAACGGCCCATTGCCGTGTGGTTAGCTTCACGTCCTTATGGGCGTGAGTGTACCTGCTGGACTTGACCTTAGCCTTGGCCTTAGCCTTGACTAACGATACCTTGGCCTTCGTCGTCTTGATGACGACCTTCTTCTCCCTCTTGGGGGACGTTACCGCGCTTACGGTGATGCTGCGCCCGGGGGCGTGTAGGCAATTCGCCAGAGCTAATGCGCCCTTCACGTTGCCGTTGATCAGTAACTGACTTACCGCATTATGGATAGCGGCTGAACCTTCATTTTGCTTACTCATCTCGTTGTGTTTTTACCAAGAGGCGTTCGCCTCCATACCTCTAATGTAAGGGCTTCGAGCTATTCTGTCAACCCTTTTTTAAATTCTTCCGGCACCTTGTCTGGTGCTGGCTCGTCGTAGTCCATCTCGTTATCCTCCATCTTGGGCGGTGCGCCGTAGGGGAAGTTATTCGCTGCTACGAAGTATCTGCTTGTATTGTCGGTTAAGCTAAAGAATCTCATGTTATTGATTGTCGTTTGCATCTTCTTGGCACTCATCGCAGATCGTCCCGTGATCATACTCATTGCCCCAGCTATGCACGCTGATCGTGCCTTCCCACTCGCTCTTTGCGCCGTCTTCCCTGTTGCATATGTCGCAAACCAATTGACCAAAATTTTCTTTTGGTGTTAAGCTGCTATGAATGAAGCCTGCAAAGGCCGCTCCGTATGTGTTTATTGTTTCTTTCTTGTCCCTCATAACTTCAAAAATTATCGTTTATTTCTTTGGATAAGTCAACAACTATTCGCAAGAACCTTCGTAACATTCCGCGATGCTCACGACTTGGATCATCTCGCCGTTTGTCCATGTCTTACCGTGGATATCCTTTACGACTGTTTCCGCATGGAATTTGTCGATCATGTCGGCCTCGCTTGTGCCGAGCGGGAAGGTCGTGTGAATCCTGTTGAATCTGGTAAGCTCATGGCTGCCATTGTAAGCGGGGTTGCGCTCGATGTTGAACACTACGTTGAGGAATCTCTTTTTGGTTTTCATTGTATCTCTCATAACTGGGAAAAGTATAACAGGTTTTTCAGATAATGCAAGTAATAATCTGACTTTTTTCAAAAAAGTTCAATTAATTTATCGATCCTTTCCCGAAGCATTTCGGCCCTGTCGTTAGCTTCTGCCAACGCCTTGGTCAAGAATGTGTTTCCATTCTCGGCTTCCATCCAATCGCTGGACACTTTGCAGATCGATTGAATCTCGATTAGCTCGCTGCTGATTTGTGCCTTCTCCTTGCTGATCTCCTTGACCTGCTCCAATGTCATTTCATTTACATTAACTTTCATAACTGGGTTTATTGTCTCAAAAAACTGATAAGGTTGCAAGCTTTTATTCGCATTCGTGGCATTGGAACCAGTCCAGATCATTCCAGTTTGCAGCCTCTTCTTGGCTGATGCGAAGCTCTTCGTTGCATCCGCAGCAGGACACTAACACCTCGCTGGTAATCACTTGGCCGTTGTCGATAGGGTTCACTATTTCGTTGTTCTTATTCATCTTATTTATTTCGTTGTTATTTCTCTCACTCACTGGGAATAGTATAGCACAACCTCCGAAAATTGCAAGCAAAAAAAGTCACTTTTTTAATCTTTTTTTAGGAGGGGGCGTGGCAGGTATCGTGCCAACATGGGCCATTTATCTGAAATATTTTGTTGTGTAATCGGTGGCGGTCGGCGGGGGGTGGGTAATTTCATTCTACCCTTTTATCCTACAAATATATTTTCAAAAATACAAAACGAGAGAAGATAAAATATATTTTCAAAAATACTGATAAGTCGCTATAATAGGATATATGAAAATGTGCACAAGCTGCCACGAGTCCAAACCTTACGATTTGTTTAGGAGACAGTCGAAAACCAAGGATGGGTACAAATATAGATGTAAAGAGTGCGATAATTTGGCCGCTAGGGAATACTATAAGAGAAAAAAGAGTAAAATTATTGAAAACGCGAAAGAATGGCAGAAAAATAACCCGGATAAGGTAAAGGAATACAAAAAAAAGTATTATAGTAAGTAAAGACTGCCCTAAGGCTTATTGTACCGATTCGGCAGCTTCTTCTTAAGCCATTTTATAGATGAAACTTCGTAGCCGGAGTCTTTTACCATCTTTTTTATCTTCGAGGGATGAATTTCCACATTCCAATAATCTAGAAAGAGATTTCCCTGCTTGTAATCCATTTTAAGACTCTTGACCTTACTGTTTTTGCTGAAGATCTTCTTAAGTCCTATGGCGCACGAGGGACAAACGAGTCCTCTGACGGCTATTTCGACATCAAAGAGTGGCGGCCGATCTTTTGCGTGAATTAAAGTCGCCGTTAAAAAAAATAATATAAAAAAACTTCTCATTTTGATTTGATTTGCCGCTGTCCAGACTGAAGGGACTCCATCCTTTTCAAAAGATAGTCTCTTTTTTCCCCTTCTTCCATTCTTCCTAGGTACTCCAAGCCTTTTTCATTTAGGGGTGCTTTTATCACAATCGTTGGAAGACCGTTCTTCTCGAAGCTAATTACCTGTTCTTTTCCGTAGGATGAGATAATGGCAGAGCTCGAAAGCACTTTTTCAAGTTCTAAGTTGTACAGCTTCTCGTTAGCTTTAAGAGAAACGAACTTATCCGGTTCCCCAGCCTTTCTGAGGATAAGATGAACCTTTTTAACTCCGTTTAATCGAGTAATGCCCGTTAGAAAAACTGTTGGAGCCGTTATATCATTAATTGGAGGGAGCACAAAGTCCGGCAGGGCTGGCTTTGAGGTTAGATCAAAAGCATTTCGGGCGCTTATTGATTTATATGGATTATCTTCGGCGAGAATAGAAACTGTAAATAGAAATATTAGTATGCTAATATTTTTCATTGGGTATCGTGATTGGGTTTGACCCTGATGGGTACATTTCGAGTAAATTCCTTATAATTTTTATCTAGCTTTTCGTCTAGTTTATCGAACCTGTCATGTATGATATCTATAGCGCGAGTTAAATCATTTCTAGATGCATAGTTTTTAGGTAGTTCGATTGCCATATTTGTTATTTTTTCTGTCACGTCATCATGCTTCCTCCATAGATCATCTATACTCTGGTATGCTCTTTTGATAATTAGTGCAACCATGAAGCCCCCAGCGGCCAAAACACCCTCGATAATATAATGTACTGAATTATCCATGTAAACATAGATATCTTACACAAATTTGGGCAATAACAACAATCTAAATGGTAAATATCTCCCAAAATATAAAATAAAATTTAAAGTTTAGCAATTTTTACTGTAGAATTTACAAATTTGACATTGGCACGAATCCTGCAGTGTAGTATTTGTTATGTTTATCAAAAGTATACTTAAGATAGGGTTAGTTGCTGCCACGACGTCAGCGTTAACAGTTTCAGCGCAGGTCGCTAAACCCACACCAGCGTCGGATATATGTCCAGCCGCGCCTAAACCAGATAAACCTGAGAAGGGGAAGCCTGAGCGCGGTGGCAAGAAATTTGATCCGGCCAAAGCCAAGGAGAGGCTTAAGGCAGCTTTCGATAAACGCAGGAAAAAGCGCGGAGACGCAAAGAAGCGCGGTCACAAGGTTCATGATCGCAAAAAGGGCGACCACGAGAAAGATAGTGGGTTCGGCAAGCTCGTGAGAGACGACGCCAAGATCAAAGAGCTCAAGGACGCCTTCTCTAAGGCCGCTAAGGGGCTCAAGGGGGCTTTTGATAGAGCTGGATGGAAAGATGCCACCGACGAAGAGAAAAAGGCTCTGAGGGAGAAAATGGCAGCTTCGAGAAAAGAGTGGGCGCAGCAAATGAGAGCTCACCAAAAAGAAGTACATGCCCGCATCAAGGAAATCCGCGAGGAGTTCAAAAATAACCGCGATGAAGTTATTGATGGAAACAAACCCGGAGAATAGGCTATATACAATATAAGTAAATATGAAACTTAAAATACTTGACTGGAAATCATTCGCGATTGGTGTATTGTTGACCACTACGGTAATACTTGGAACAGGTGCTACATCCAGCCCGTTGATCATTTCTTGGGACCCAACTCAACAGTGGGAATATAAAACCTCCAATACTAAAAATATTCCCGAAGGCTGGGAGCCATTTGCTTATGACAGCAACGATAATTTTGATCCACTCCTCTTACGGCGTCGTATAAAATAATCGAGACTCTATAAAGCTAAAAGCCCCGTGAAAACGGGGCTTTTTTATTAACTTGTTATTTCAGGGCCTACTCTAACGAGACCTTCTTGAATTCGAATAACATTCGCACCGCTCGTTACTTCAACGTCGTATCTTAAATCTCCTACGATTAAAGCGGCGGTTTCCGTCGCAGTTAAAGAAAGGTCGACTAGTCCGTTAACATAACTGTCTTGGACGCTCGTTGTGAAGTCAACCAGAGAAGTTCCCGTACTATAATTATACTTGATTTTACCGGCGGCAGAATACCCAGTGAGGTTCAACAGGTTTCCATCAACGTCATAACCTGTTATAGTGGTCGAAAACGTTGATCCCTGATCTATTAGTAGATTTGATTTTGTATAAGCCATTTTTTATCCTATGCCGTGGGCCATTTTAATATATTACACTAAAAAAACCCCGTTCAAGTTTGACGGGGTCACGTTATACGTCTATTTTATTTGGATTTTATGGAATTAAATTTTCCAGTATTTTATCCTTAGCTTTATCTTTGGCTTTATCAGCTACCTTATCCACCACTTCATCTACGGCGGTATCGACAGCCTGTTTAACTACTTTCTCTTTGAGTTGTTGTCCAAAAGATTTCTCAACTACGTTAGTAGTTGCCGAAGTTTCCGTGGCAGCTTCCTTATTACTGCAAGCTGCCAGAAAACCCAATAAAGCTATCGCAGCGTATTTTTTCATACGCAATATATTACACTAATTTTAGTAACGAAGGTTTGCTAAAACTAGCAAATGTGTATTTTATGATATGAAAAGGAAGAATTATGATATTTTACCTGAAGATTGGTCTGGCGAGGACTATACGGTGTGGGTTTGGTAAAACTGTTGTGTAATATAAGGAATGAGTGAACTGCATACTTTAGCCAGCAATGGCAACATAAAAGGTATTAGAAAAGCTTTATCCGAAGCAGCCGTCAAGAGAGCATTTTCATCTTTGGACGAGGAACTGGGCTGGACCCCTTTGCATTATGCCGCAAATTACAGCAAGGCGAAAGTAGTACAGGTTATATTAGAAGCGGGCATATCTCCGAATATTAAAAGCTCTCCCCCTCAGCACGAAAAACAAAGCGACTGGAATCTTGCTCTCCAGAAAAACGAACATGCTAAAGACCCTGTCGTATACCCTATGGACGTAGCAGAAGGCCCTAGTCGTCTTAAAATAATAAACAACTTAAAAGCAAAAGGGGGTAAATTTTACGGAAACGACATGACTCTTCACCAAGCTATTCAAATGCAGGATATGGATGAAGTAGAAACTCTCTTAGAAGATGAGTCTATAAGAGTAAACGGCAGAGATGGCCGGGGGTGGATGGCTATACATTATGCCGTAGAACTAAACAGTCAAGAGATGTGCGATTTATTATTTGAGTATAAAGCTAACCCTAATGGCTCCTGTCATGACGGACAGTTAAATCCTTATGAAATTGCCTTAGACAACAACCATGAAAATCTTTTAAAATACCTAAAAACTAAAGGTTGCCTCAAAAACCCAAATAGAAACAAAACGAGACAGCACAAGACGGTATCGACCACGAAAGTCGGAGTAGCCAAAGACCCTAGAGAATACAAGTCAATGGAGTTTCAGGACGTTAAACAGGCGCCGAAAAGCTTATGGGGTAAAATGACAGAGTCTAAATCCGACAGGGAAGCTCGAGACGCGGCCCTACAAAAAGAACATGACGAAAGAAGTGCTCGAATAAAAGAAGCTACCGACAAAGCCAAAAAAGACGAGGAGAGAATAAAAAGGTCCAGAGTTATAACATGGAAATGGGGAGAAGATCCATTTTCCTGCAAAGGGGACTCTATTACTTACGATAGCCCCTGTGAATCTTATACATATTTTATGGATATTGTGGGGTATTCCAAAAAAAGCACCGCAATGCAGAAGAAAGTGATGGATGATCTTATAGCTATAGTTAAAGGGACAGAAGGCTATCAACAGGCCCAAAGACAAGGTAAGCTGATTGTTCTTCCGACTGGAGACGGAATGGCTCTCGTCTTCTTCAACAGCGTTCACGCCGCTTTTAAATGTGCCGTTGACGTGGGTAAGAAATGCTACAAGAGCGCAAGCATAGGTTTAAGGAATGGGCTTTATACAGGCCCAGTTGTCCCTGTGAGAGATATAAACAATAACCCTAATGTTAGTGGGCACGGGATCAATATGGCTCAAAGATGTATGGATGCTGGAGATAATGACCATATTTTAATCTCTAATGGTGTATATATGAATGTTAGTGAAATGGGTATTCCGGGTCTAAAATTTGAAGATTGGGGGCCAGTTATTGTAAAACATGGATCTACGGTCCACCTTCACACAGCTTACGGCCCCAACTTCGGTCGCACGGAGTTTCCCGACTGGAGAGGAACAAAGAAAGCAGAATACAAATGACGAATAAAAGAAATAGACTAAATCACTTATTTATCGTCTTTATGTTAATTTTGTTACTTCTTTTCGGGTTAACCTATTCTCCTAAAGCGCCCGTAAAAAGAACCGGTATTTTCATCCCTTTATTCGGTCATTTTTACCCCGAAGCATCAACCAATGTTTTTTCGATGCCGAATTCAAGATATGGGTCGGGGATAAGATAAGAAAGCTAAATAAAATGAGCAGAACCACGAGAAACAATTTAAACCTAGAAACCGGCAGGTCAGAGAAGACAAGAGATAATAAGCCCCGCTGTGAATGCTGCTGTAATCCTCGTCGCAGCAAATACGGCAATAAAAAAGAAAAGCTAACCATACAAGAGAGAAAGGAAATCGGATAATGAAAAAAAACATTCACTGTATAAATCCAAATTGTTTCGATGACAACTGTCATGGATCATGCGAATCAAAAGACATGGATATGAACGAAGAACACTGGGATAGTTTAGCTAGAGATTTTTCGCTTAAAAAGGAAGAAAGCGATCAAGAAGACTAGCATTATGCCCGTAATGTAAAAATGAAAAACCCAATAGGAGAAAAACTTCTTTTAATTGTGGGATGGATAGCTGTTTCACCATTTGTGATTCAGTACTATGTTATAGAGGGGTTTAAGTGGATCATGAAAAAAATAAAAAAAGATAAGATATAATGACAGAAAAGAACAATAAACCCCTTCGAGTTAAGTGGGAAATGGCTGATAAAAAGAGAAAGAAGTAGTTCCCGGAACGTGACTTATTCACGACCATAGTAATAACAATAATTGTAGGGGCCGCTATACTAATTAAAGCTTATAATGGCTAAACTGATAGGGAAACCAACATGGAGGAACCTTTATCACTACTTAAGGCGCGAAATCAAAAAAACGTGGAAAGAATATGCAATAATAGCTGGGGGAGCCTTCTTGGGGATACTGCTGCTTATTCTTTGGATTACATATGCTAACTGGGAGTTTAGGTCAACATACGGAGGCTTTTTAAAATAACTTTGTGAATATAGAATCTATAACTCAAGAAGCCCTGACTATAGCAGTATATAAGGAAATAGAATCTTCGCGATTAATGGAAGCTAAAGAATTAGACGATATTAACAGAGTCAAACAAATAGACGAAGTTCAAGAGCTTAACGCGTTAATGAACGCTGAAGTGATGATAAACCAAGGAGGCTTCTTTGATTTATATGTCTAAGATAGAATTATAGAATAATGAAATTCCATTTGTATTTAAAACAGCTTAGATCCGTACGGTTCAAGGACACTAAAAAATTATGCATGATGCTTGGCGTCTCAAAAGAGAAATGGCGTAAAATTGAACGAGGAATAAACCCTCCGCCTCGAAGATCGCTATTAAACAAGTTTTGCGTTTTGACGGCCGCTTTAAGTTATGAACAGGCCCAGCTTTTCGAGCTCGCTAGAAGATGGACGCCGCATGAAAATACTAACACGGGTCACCATAGACTGCTGAGCGAAAACTCTAGTCCTGAATGGATCCAAGCGATGACGAAAGAAAATACCCCTGACTACCCTATACCCAAAGAGTGGTCTAGGTCTAATTAAGTTGCCTCTACTCCGTGCTCAAAAAAGCTGAGGTGGGTGGTGTGAAACTAGATGTATAACGAGCTTCACCTTTCGTGATTCTAAGTTCGTCTATATAACCATTAAAAGGATAATCAGTAGGAGGTTCAGATCTGCTGTCCATACCTACTATAATATTCTGCGTTGTATCCGTTATTGCGCCCGACCAAGTAGCGGTCGCGTTGGAGACGCCATTTCTGTATATATTTATAGCAGTTCCGTTGCGGACAACAGCTACATGATGCCAAATATTGTTTGTCCATCCACTTGTACTTCCGGCCTGAACGTTTCCGAGATTAGTGCGAAGCCCTAATCCATCTTCCCAACTACCCTTGCTAGAGAAAACAACCCTGAAACCACCGCCAATCTGATTGCCTATAATATCTTGATGATACCCCGCCATTATATCTGTAGCGTACATCCAAAACTCGATGGTGAAATCACTACTGCCAAAATTAAAATCAGCACTATTTAGAACTTTTGCGTAATCGTTGGATCCGTCAAACTTAGCGCTGCTCCCCCCGAACTTGCTTTGGGTTGTGGAGATTTGAGTCCCGTTATGAAACGTAACCGTATGACTGTTCGTGGTGCTGTCAGTAGTTGTAGTAGCTCCGTCTGAGCCGTCAAAATGAAGCAGGAGCTTAAGGTTAGCATTGCCAGCAGAAGCAGTACCCTCGTAAAGCCCAGTAGGAGTCATGGATATAGTTCTAAAAGATGAGTCTACTGCATCCGTTATTAAATTATCTAGTCCAGCATAATGCAACGAGCTATAATACACTCTACCTAAATGGTTTCTTAAAAAAGAATCATCTGCCGCATTTCCGGAAGTTAAAACTCCTGTAATATGAGGTTTGTATCCTGTTAGCTCGGCTTTGTTTGGTGCCGAGTGAATCATATTAAGAAGAGCAGTTTTCCCTTCGCCGTTATAAGTTGGATTGGTTCCTTGACTCATTTTAAATTATTTCCTTGTGGTTTTCTTATTATTTTCTCTTTCAACGACTTCTACCTGCATAGGAGCTGGCTGAATAAGGGCCTCTTCGGTTCCTATGTACCCGGGATCCCCTCCCGATGGTAGGTATGGGACTTTCCCGTTTTGCATTAGCTTCTTTTCTATAGTTAATTGTTTTAATTGCTCATTAGGAACGACCATTTTAGATGATCTGTCTGTCATGTAAAAGCAGGTTGTTCTTATGCCTACTCTCACTATTCGTGCCTGACGACCTGAAATATATATTATGTCATCATTATTAAAATCACTCCCCATAAACACTAATAACGCTTGCGCGAAATTTATAATCATGTCTTTCGCTAATATCGCTGCAAGTGCGCCCATTATAAGCCATCCGTACTGCCCAACCAAGTCCTGAGCCACTTTCTCTGCTTGCTCTGTGGTTACTCCTTGGCTTAATAGGCTGACGGCATGAGGCACCGCATTTGTGATTTCGTTCATAATCCTCATAGGTATTTACACTTAAAATAGTGTATAATATGAAGATGCCTAAAGTTAAAAGCGTAGAGGGCTTTGATTCCCTTGAGGTTACGAACGGAAAAATCAAAATTCACCAAAGAGGCCCAATTAAACCAAAAGATAATTTTTATATAGAAGAATTACCTTGGACAAACAAACAAAAGAGTTTTTTAGAAGTTGCATTAGATAAATCTACTAGGCTTATTTTATGCAAAGGCCCCGCGGGAAGTTCTAAAACTCTAATATCAGTATATGCGTCCTTAAACCTCCTTAACCAAAGTAAAGTCTCAGATATTCTTTATATGCGTTCTGCGGTAGAGAGTTCTGATGCTAGACTGGGTTTTCTCCCCGGAGACGCTGATGAAAAGCTCCATTATTATAATTTACCATTTATGGATAAATTAGACGAATTACTAAGCGAAGAAACAGTAAAAAAACTTCAAAAGGAAAGAAGAGTCTCTATTCATCCGGTTAATTTTGCTAGAGGAATGAGCTGGAATGGAAAAGCTATATTACTTGACGAGGCTCAGAATAGCTCTTTTCGGGAAATAGTTACTGTTTTGACTCGTATCGGTAAATATTCTAGATGTGTTATAACAGCTGATCCTATGCAGACAGATTTAAAAAACGGAAACCGAGGAGGCTTCGAGAAAATCTATCACGTTTTCGATAACGAAGAGAGTAAAGATAAGGGAATCCATACTTTCGAATTCAGCGAAGAAGATATCGTAAGGTCAGAATTAACCAAGTTTATCGTATCAAAACTCTCCGAAGTAAATATTACTTGATCTGTTTATTAATTAATCCAGCTAGGACAGAGGAGAACTTTCTAACCTCTCTCTCGGACTTGTCCCAAAAGAAAGCATGAGTCACTTCTTCTATTAAAGTGCTTAATTTCCTTCTTTTCTTAAGCTTTGGGTCTACTAGGATCTTAGGATTGTCCATTTCCGGAGAGTGGCATAAACCATCTGCGTTATAAGTATAATGGGGCTTTCTCCATATTAGCTCGTATTCCACTCCGTCCGAATTTTTAAACTTGACGTTTTCCATATCTTTAAAGATTACACACTTTTTTTTAGAAAAAAGTTTTTTTTACCATAGAATATATAGTGTAAATTCATTTATGAAACTATATTGCAGTAAATGTGGATCCGGACATTCGTACTCCATGCAGAAGCCAAAATTTTGCGCTAACTGCGGTAAGTCTTATATGTCGACTCCGTCCGCTATAAAGAAAAAGCGAATTGCAGCCAAACCTGCCGAATCTAAGGCTAAGTTAGAAGATGACGAAGAGTTCTTTGAAGTGGGGATTGATTCGTTGGAGTTCGATCTAAAAACCTCTTTCGCGAATGTTCATAAATTGGGGGATATCGTAGGAAGCGCTACAGAGGAGCAAGCGGAAGGATCTAGAGAGAGAGATCCTAGTTATAACAAGGGGAATATTGAGAAGGACTTCTTAAACGATGCGGGGAGCATAAAGAAGTCATAGGATGCCGAGAAAAAAGAAGCTTAAATTTGAAGATTGTATAGAGCAAATTGACTCAGAAATAAGAAAAAGAAAAAGCAGATGGAACTTGACTGCTCTTTCTTGGATGGATTTTGATGATGTTTCTCAGATAATTAGAATTCATATTTTTAAAAAGTGGCATTTATATGACCAGTCTAAAGCTTTAGCTCCTTGGATAAATACTCTTATCTCTAATCAAATTAAAAATTTGATCAGAAACAATTATGGAAATTACTGTAGACCTTGTTTAAAATGTGCAGCCGCAGAGTCCGATTCTCTATGCTACATCTACGGAACCCAAAGTTCTGCTTGTCCGCTATTCGCTCAGTGGGAAAAAACAAAAAAAGCTGCGTACTTAACTAAACTTCCCTCACCCCTAGAATCGGTAGAGCACGAAACTGAAAATATGCAGTTGCAGGAATTTGACTTTGATACGGTATTAGAAAAACTAAATAAGCAGCTCAAAGAAAAACTAAAAGAAAACGAATGGATAGTCTATCAGAACCTTTTTCTAAAAAGAAAAACAGAACAAGAAGTGGCGAAAATGCTAGGGTATAAAACTTCAGAAAAGAACAGGAGTCCCGGATACAAACAAATCAAAAACATAAAAAAATCTATTATAGAAAAAGCTAAGGAAATAGTATCGGAGGATATGCATATATGAAGAAAAAAGAAGAAATACTGCTAACAGAAGAGCAAATCGCAGAAGTCGATAATTTATACGATAATAAAAACATAACAGCGATAAAAGAATTAGTGGCTCAAGTATTTCCTGATATCGATGAAAAATACAGAGATGGCAGAAGCATCTACGGGAGAGCGATTAAAAAGCACCTAGCGTCAAAAGGTAAAAAAACAATTGCGACTTCTGACTACATAAAAAAAGAATACGAACTAAGCCAAGAAGAAAGAGACTTTTTGTATAATAACTGTTCGACAATGAAGGTTTCCGACATGGCTAACACTTTATACGAAGAACAAATAAACCCTCTGGATAGAAGATACAGAGCTTGCAGCGACTTCGTAAAAACTATCGACAATAAAGTCGTTCTTTCTGAGGTCGTTAAAGAAGTTTCTCCTAGCGATTATCTACCTCCCAAGAACGAAACAAAGGCTGTAGCCAGAATTAATAAATACGTCCACGAAGGAATAGATAAAAACAATCTTAAAGCTTCGGATAAAAAAAATATTTCTAGACTCATAGCGTATATGCATACTTATAGATTTTTGCATCAAATATCAAATTATACCTCTCAAAGTAACCGAGAACTTTTTGAGAGCAGTTTCGTAAGATACACTAACGATAAGCCAGATTTAACACAAGAGGAAGTTGATCAGTACATAGTCCTATCTGCAGAAGTTGTTATTGCATCTAATATTCAAATAAGAGTAGAGAGGCTTCAAGAATTACTTGATCAAGCGGCCGAAGAAACCGAAGGAAAAAAAATGGCAATGAGTTTAGTCGAATCAATCAACACTGCTCAAACAGAATATAATCAGTGTGTAAACCGACAAACAAAACTCTTAAACGAACTTAAAGAAAAACGAAGCCAAAGAATCAGTAAACAGATCAAGGAAAACGCCTCGATTTTAAATCTTGTGGAAATGTGGAGAGACGAAGAGTCTAGGCATAAAATGATCAAGCTGGCCGAAATCAGAAAAAAAGCGCTCGAAGAAGAAGTAGGCAGGCTCTCCAGCATGGATGAAATTAAATGCAGGATCATGGGTCTGACGGAAGAGGAGGTATTAAATGGTTGATTGTAAAGAATGCGGAAAAGATTTTACCTCAGATAGAAGTCTTCACGCTCACTTAAAAGCTCACAAGCTTAAGGTCAAAGAGTATTACTATAAATATTTCCCTAGAAGAGATAAATACGACAACAAACTAATAAACTTTACAAACAAAGATAATTATTTCTCTTCAGACTTTAATAATAAAACTAACCTGAAAAAATGGATGGCTCACGTTGTTCCAGAAACTGCTAAAACGTATTTTAAAAATTTCCTCATCAACAGAAAAAAAAAGAAAGATTTAGAGTTCGCCCCATGCCAAGTCGAGCTTAGATCTTTGATGAGCCCTTCTGTAACTTATTACCAAAAAGTGTTTGGGGATTATAATGAAATATGCGAAGAAGTTGGGCTTTCTACAAAATACGAAACTATTTCTAAACCGTTGGAATTTTCCCCGGAAAAATACGAAGGGGGGAAAATTTATATAGACACAAGGGAACAACGTCCTTTGGAAATTGACGATTACCCTACAGAGGTTAAGGGCTTAAAATATGGCGATTACGCTTTTAGCGACAAAGACTTGACCTGTAATTGCTATATAGAAAGAAAATCTATTCAGGATTTAATCGGTACTTTGAGTGGCGGATACGAAAGATTTTGCGACGAAATAGAAAGAGCTGAAACGGAAAACGCTAATTTAATTGTTCTTGTGGAAAGTGATTATAATGCGAGTTTAATGTTCCATAAGCTTAAAAGAACCTATAAAAACATAAGAACTAACCCGCAACATATTTTCCACAACATAAGAACTGTGATTCAGGAATACCCCAATGTACAGTTTCTCTTTGTTAAAGACAGACGGGAGTCTATAAGAGTAATGAAAAGGATATTCTTTAGTAATTGCGAGTATGCAAAAGTAGATTTGCAATACGCATATGATTCAAAACTGTTGTAAATAATTAAACATGTGGTACACTCACGAGAAGTATAACCGAGTCGTAAACGACACTAATCTAGAACTGTTAAATTTAAAAGGAGAGCTCGATTCCAAGGAGGCGAAGATAACGCTAGCGAAATTTCTAAGGGCCAACTTAGGGTTTACGGTAGAGTTGATTTCCGGAATAAAACTGGCGCCATATCAAGAAGTTACCCTTAAAGGTTTTTTTAATAGGAATTTTAATATGTGTGTTTGGGGACGCGGATGCGGCAAAACTTTTATCGCGTCTATTTATTGTTTTCTTCAATGCATATTTGAACCCAATACAAAAATCCTTATAGCTGGCCCAACGTTTCGTACTGCTAGATTTATTTTCCAGAATCTAGAAAATATAGTAGAAACCAAAGGGGCTGAATTGCTAGCGCAGGCTTTCGGAGCAAAGTCTAAACGTAATGATCAGTTTGAGTGGAGAATTAACGGAGGAAGCGTAACAGCTATACCTTTGAGTGGAGAAAAGATTCGTGGATTTCGAGCGAACATTCTGGTGCTTGACGAGTACCTTTTACTTCCCGAAGAAACTATTAAAACAGTCCTTATGCCTTTCTTGGTTGCCCCTCAAGACATGGCGGAAAGAATAAAGATCAGAGAAATAGAGGACTCGTTGATTAAGGCTGGAAAGATGGGGGAAAAAGATCGTATGGTTTTTGAGAATAAATCAAAAATGATAGCTTTATCTTCTGCTAGTTATAGCTTCGAAAATTTATACAAAACATATAAAGAATGGATGGGGAATATTTATTCGGATGACATTCTAGACTCTAAGTATTTTATATCTCAAATGGGCTACGACTCTATTCCCAAAGATATGATCGATGAAACGATTATTGAAGAAGCTCAAGCTGGGGGCGCGTCCTCTTCTTCTTTTCAGCGGGAATACTGTGCTCAGTTTACTGATGGAAGCGATAGCTATTTTAGCGCGAAAAAAATGTATGAATGCACAGTGCCCGACGGAGAATCTCCGCATTCAAGGATAGCCGGGAGCCCCGACAAAGAGTATATTCTAGCGATCGACCCAAGTTTTAGTAATAGCCCGAGTTCAGATTATTTCGCAATGTCTATACTGGAATTAGACGAAACGTCTTATACATTGGTTCATTCTTATGCAGTGGCGGGAGGAAACCTAAAGGATCATATCAAGTATTTATTTTACGTATACAAGAACTTTAATATCAAGCTGATTATAATTGATAACGCCGGGTATCAATTTATTGATGGGGCAAATGAATCTGAGTTATTCAGAGAAGCTAAGTTGAAAATTAAGTTTTTTGATTTTAATACCGAAAAAGAAGGTGTTGAATATGAAAAAGAGCTTAGATCAGTCAAAAGGAAATATAGCGCTAAAGACAATGTTGTTTGCTTTAGGCAGATTTTCAGCTCCGATTTCTTAAGAAACGCTAATGAATACTTGCAGTCTTGTATCGACCATAAAAAAATATTTTTCGCTTCAAGGACTTCGGCGTATGGAAGTTTCTTTTCAAGAGCTACATCGTTAAAGATTCCGGTAAACCTCACTCCCTTTAACGATATAGGGGAATTAATCGAGACTCAAGACGATCTAATTTACCAAACTAAGAAGCAATGTGCTCTAATCGAGGTTAAGTCAACAGCTAAAGGAACACAAACCTTTGACCTCCCCCAGCATCTTCGCCGAAGTAATTCTGCGAGCAGGGCCAGAAGAGATAACTATACGACGTTAATGTTAGGTAATTGGGCCGTAAAGGCCTATAATGACCTTAGGGACGTAAAGGTTGAAGAAGCTAACTTTACTTTTGTTCCAAGAATGATTAATTAAGTGTAATTTTAAATTAAATATGGCCGTAACAAGAAAAACTAAGGAAGAAAATTCTCTTAAAGAGCCCTTAATGGCCGGAGAAGGGTTTCAGGAGTCTTTCGCTTCTACTAGGACGCGGCGCAACAGGGCTGGGTCAATAGAAAGAACTGACAGGTATTCGAATATCAACGACGGCATTATCCCTTTTCGTTATTCTCAGGGGGTTTCCAACAATTCTAGTCTTGACATAAGGGACACTATAGTTCTTTGCCAGAAGGCTTATTATAACTTTTCAGTCTTTAGGAACACTATAGATCTCATGACAGAATTCTCTATGAGTAATCTATATCTTACGGGAGGAAGCAAGAAGTCTAAAGATTTTTTTAACGCTTTACTTAAAAAGATAAACATTAATAATTTACAAAGTAAGTTCTTTCGCGAGTATTACAGATCAGGAAACGTTTTCGTCCATAGGTTTGACGCGAATCTTTCACAAGAAGACGTTACGAGGATGACCCAAACTTTTGGCTTGGTTTCAAATGCTTCTTATTCGCTACCTGCAAGGTATATTATCCTAAACCCTGCCGATATCCAAATTACAGGAAATATCACTTTTACTTCGGGAGAGTTTAGAAAAGTATTAACCGATTACGAATTAGAAAGGTTACGAAATCCCAAAACAGAAGAAGACGTTCAGGTTCTAGAGAATCTCGATCCGGAGACTGTAAAGAAAATTAAAGGAGGAAAGAAAAAGCCCGGCCATAGCGCTGTGTCGATTCCTCTTCCTGTTGAAAAAATGACGGCGGTCTTTTATAAAAAACAAGACTATGAGCCTTTTGCTGTGCCGATGGGTTATCCTGTTCTGGAAGATATTAACTGGAAGCAGGAGATGAAAAAAATGGACATGGCTCTAACCCGTACGACAAACCAAGCTATCTTGTTGGTAACGATGGGGTCCGAGCCTGAGAAGGGTGGGGTCAACCAAAAGAACCTCCACGCCATGCAAAAGCTTTTTGAGAACGAGTCTGTTGGTAGGGTTTTAATTTCTGACTATACGACTCAAGCTAAATTTGTAATACCTGACATCGCTGGTATTCTCGATCCTAAAAAATATGAAGTAGTCAATCATGATATTCAAATGGGTTTGAATAATATTCTCTTGAGCGATGAAAAATTTGCAAACTCAAGTATCAAGGTTCAAGTCTTCATGGAAAGACTTAACGAAGGTAGAAAAGTTTTCATTAACGATTTCTTAATTCCAGAAATTAAGAGATTGTCTAAAGAAATGGGTTTCAAAAACTACCCAACTCCTCATTTTGAAGATTTAGATTTAAAAGATAATTCTGTTTATGCTAGAGTATACAGTAGGCTAATAGAACTGGGAGTTTTGACTCCCGAAGAAGGGATTCAGGCTATAGAGTCCGGCCGCATGCCAACTACGGAAGAATCGTTAGAATCTCAAGAAAGGTTTAAATCGCTCAGAGACGAAGGCTTATATGAGCCGGTTTTGGGTAATAAGCAAATCGAAGTCCCGAAAGAAACGCCTAACCAAAATAACAAAAAGCCGGTACCGCAACAAAAGGGAAGGCCGCAGGGAACCGGTAGGCCAAAAGAAACCGATAAGAAGAACCCAATAGGTCTAAAAGCTTCGACTAAATTCAGCTTAACTAAAATTCAAAATAATTTAAATCTTGCGGATAAGCTAAATCTAGAAGTGGAAGCTTCCTTGAGGGAGCTTCATAACAGAAAAAGATTAAACAAGTCTCAAAAAGAAATTGCTCAACAAATTTCTAATATAGTTATTCATAACGAAGATCCAGAAAACTGGTTAGCTAAAGCCGGAAGATATGCGGCTGAGCCTATTGACAGAAATGAGGAAAGGGTAAAGGAAATCCAGTCTATTGCTTACGAGCATCAAGTAGATGATTTTCTCGCTGGTATATTGTACTGTAGTAAGCATGATGGGGAATAATGTCAAGAGTTATTTACAATGTAGAGGGGCTTTTTACAGGGCCATCCGGACATAACTTTCTGAGTTATATAGGAGAGAGGCCTCACGACGACTATTCTAATCCGTTACTCACTCATAACTTAATAAAACAAATAGATAGGGTTCAGTCTTTTTCTTATGACATAAACATTCCCCATACCCAAATCAATCAGCTAAATACTAGATCTGTATTAGGTAGACCTATCATTAACCCCCCGCAAGTAGACTTTAGTTTTAGATATTTAGTCGCGGACGTTTCAAACGAATCAAAACTCGGCCTTTATGTAAACTATCCTCAGTATGAACGCGCCGGAGAAGGAAGTTCGTCGTACGATCTTAACGGTACGCCTTTTTACTTAAATAACACAGGGCATACTTTACTATCCGGTTTTGTCGACGAGGAAGAGCATCAAGATTATTATTACCAAACAGGAAAGTATGATCCGTTTTTCCCCGCTAGAACTTATAGAGATAGGAAAAACTTTTACTTAGCGGTAAGAAGTGACCTTGAGGATATATACACCGGGGAAAGACTAGAGGATTTAAACGCTAAGGACCCCCAAGAGGTAGTAGATCCAAACGCTACTGGTTACAACGTCATTTCTTTTGGTCGCTGTTACATGACTTCATATTCAACCGAAGCTTCTGTCGGAACCCTTCCAACCGTAGATGTTACTTATGTCGGGGAAAATGTAATGTTCGAAACGAGCGGGAGTGGGTTTTTAAGCCCAACGATAGAGCCTAAATACGGAAAACAGTTTGCTGACATGCATTGTGTTATCCCGAAGAGAATAGAGAGAAATCCTATATCTGTAGTAAGACCGGGGGACATTAATTTTTCAGTAGATTCTTTTTCTGGGGTAGGTGTAGATTTCAATAATCTTCATTTAGAATCTTATGTTATATCTTTTGATATTCCGCGAGAAAGAGAAAATAATCTAGGGTACAAGTTTCCAATAAGCAGAAAAGTTAATTTCACCGCCCCGGTGACCATAAGCATTAATGGGGTAGTAGAAAAAATGAGCTCCGGATCTCTGATTGATTTAGTTAATTTAAATCAGGATTATAACTTCACAATAACTTTGGATATGCCTCAAAACTGTAAAACTCCTTTAACCGGAGACCCAGTTAACGCCGGTGTCGCCCCTCTGCAGTTAAGAGAAGAAGAGTTAATAAGGTATTCTTTTAATAGCGCTAAATTAGATCAATTTTCATACGATACTTCAATCGGGGAAAATAAACTTTTCTCAGCAAGCTTCAGTACAGAAATAGATCCAGACGATTTATCCAAAGGTCTTTTTATTAGTGGGTTTTTATCAGATAGAAAACTAGAAGACTTTCAACTTTTAGAAACAACTCCGGAGGCAGAAGTGCATACTGAGGATATCGAAAGATTCCATCTGGAATTAGAGGAATCTAGCGGGTTACTGGTTTCTAACTACCTACCCCTCTATTAAAAAGTGTATAATATAAAAGGAATAAGGAATGCCAAATAAAAAAATATCACAGCTTTCGGGCATATCTCCGGTACCCACTGGAGCCTTAATGGTTTTAGCTAATTCAGGCGTTAGCAGAAGCGCTACCGTCAAAGACATAGCGGAAGCTATTCAAGGGGAATCTTCTACTACGTGGAGCGGTCTTTCTGATACTCCGTCTGACATAACTGGTAATATGTTTGTAATGGGGCATTCTGACGCTCATGGCCTCACCTTTTCAAATGACGCTGGAATTCTCACGGGGGGTTATTGGCTGGATAAAAGATATGGAGGTATTGTTAGCGGTGATGTGACAATGGCTGCTGGGGATACGATATATTTAAACGATAATGCTTTTAACAAAAACTATATCAGTCATGATGGTACTGGAGTTGTCACTATTGGTGCCGGAAAGTTTTTACGGTTAACTTCTAGAACTGGCGTCGTAGTTTATGGGGACGGACAAGACAGCGCTATAACTTTAGTAAGCGCTCTGGATGATGCAGGCATAGATCAGGGTCATAAAATATCTCTCAAAGGCGCCCAGTTGTTACTTTCTGGCGCTGGCAACACTGTCATACAAAGCTCCGAAGACCATACAAAAGGTTTAGATGTAAGCGGAAGATATTATCAAAGCGGTGTTGAGATAAATTTTGGAGATTTCTTTAAATCAGGACAGGGGTTCACGGGACTAGATGATACGCCAAACAGTTACCATCTTCCCGGCGGCGCGCCCGGAGACACTGTTGCAGGAAGTGGGATTGTAGTAAATGCTGCTGGAGATGGTTTGGAGTTTCTAAACACTGGTTCCTATTTCGTTGGTCATTGGCAAACCGGAGGTTTTATCGACACAAACATGACGGGCAATTTCTTGGATATAAATTATGATTCTGGAAAATTTGTTCCTAGGACGGAAACGGGCCTTTTTGTTTCAGGTTCAGGTATAGCTGGCTATTATACTAAATGGGCAGAAAAACAAATTCTTACTTCGGGAATATTTTTAGACGATGGTACTCATCTTTATCCTGTTTCGGGGGGCGGCGGATTGGGATCCTCTGCAAATAGATGGAGCGGGATAAACGCAAGAACAATAGATATCTTACAAGGAGGGTACGATCCGACTACTCAGGTTGGTTTCGGAGCGAATATAACGGCGAAGTCGAGCTACACAGGCTACGTTAGCACTAATATATTTTTAAAAAATAGCGATGATGATCGGCTTATAGCGGGAATTTCTTCGACAGGCAAAAAATGGACTAATAATTCTGGGGACTCTTATATATATACATCGAATACCGGGTACCCTTTTCATATAGGTAGCAAAAGTCAGCTTAATATTTACGCTAATCGGCTTACGGGATATAACCAAGTAGATGTTGAGCCTTCGATTGAACTGTCGAACGAGGATCCTTATACTATATCTTTAAATAAACAGGTTGAGTTTAGTAAAGCTTTCACTTTCCCTACGGAAGATGGAACAACAAATACGCCTATTTTGATGACGGACGGAGCCGGAACGGTAACTTGGGGTAATCATTTTTCTGGGTACATCACAGGGTTGTGGGACGTTAACGTTGATGCATCAACTAAAATTCCCCAAGGCGGTTACGGTAACCCTTTGGATTCTCTCGTAGTTGATCCGGCCGGAAATGGGATGATATGGTCAGGGGTTGCTGGTGGGGGAGCGGGTACGGCTGTATCCGTTTTTACAACTAGCTTAACAGATACTCCGGCTAATTATACTTCCCCTGCCGCCGGAGGTAATTTAGTTAGAGTCAAGGATACTCAAGACGGTTTAGAATTTATTCCCACAGGAGATTTCGTGGGGGCTGGAGAAACTGGAGATTTCCTAACTCAATATCTTTTAAATAATAAGTTTCCATGGGGTCCTTCTGGTCCGTTCAATCATGCCTACACTGGATACCTGATGGATAAACATGATTCTGGGGTGCTTGTTAATACTGATATGACGGGCGGGTTCATGGATTTGAACGATTCTGGCTTTTTTATAACTCAAACAAAACTAGATGATGTAACCGACAAAGCCTACACAGGGCATTTTATTGCGTCTGGCGTAGTTTTTACGGGGGCTTTCTCTGATTATTGTGCCGAATATAATATCGGCATACACTCTACTCATAAAATAAGCGTAAGAGAAACGAGCCCGTTAGGCCCAGCGCATCCCGAGGGGAATTCGGATACTCTAGCTGGAGCCCAAAGAAATCAACCAGATTTGTTTTTGCAAAAAGGTTGCACGTATAAATTTAATGTAACTGGGTCGAATGTTACTAATGCTCATTTCGGTATTTCTACAGGGCTTCTTGGTACACATAACGCTGCTCCGTATCCGGCAACTTGGTCAGATTACCTGTATAGATCTGGGCAGTTTGCCGGAGATGATATTACTGCGACTCGAGCCGCAGCTAATGGGCAAAGCTTATACTTCAGAGTACCGCAAACCGCACCGAATACTCTTTATTATAATGCTTTTACTTCTAGTGATCCGTCATCATTTTCTTTAATAAATGATTATGGTGGCACAATCAAACTTTACGACGATAGTAGAGTTGGTCACGACGAAACAGGGAATTTGATTAGCAATATAATGACCGGTGGATTTGTTGATGTAAATATGACCGGTGGATTTGTTGATATTAACATGACGGGAGGTTATGTTGACATTAACATGACAGGAAAATTCTTAGATCATCAAGACTCTGGACATTTTTACAGTAGATACGGCGGACCCATTACCGGCGACGTTTTAATAACTGGCAGCGCAAACAACGCCTTCAAGGTTAAGTATACAGACCCGTTATGTGAAATCGATGGTTACGATAGGGACGTAGTAGTTATTAATAACTCTGGAATATTTGTTTCTGGCGATGTTCATATTCGTTCTGGTGTTTCTCATCACAAACCTCATAGCGGAGAAGGAGCTGTAATTGATTGGAGTAGGAGTAACGCACAGTTTAAAGACGTGGCAGCTAGTACAAACTTTAGTTTTACAAACGTAAAAGATGGACAGACTTTAACAATGTACGTTAAGAATACCTCGGCGTCGTTGATCGATTGCACTTTTATGTCTGGCGACCCTGCTACCGCTGCGGCAAACAGGGTTAAAATGCCAATGGATGCTCTCGGTAGCACAGACGCTCCACAAATCCAAATAAAGAAAGCTAATGTTTATACTTTCGTTAGAATAAACACAGGTATTTTTACTAGTTATATAACTGGGTATGATTTCATCGATTAATGCAACCCTTTCCTACAGCATTTTGGAAAAAGGAAAACCTAATCTTAGAAGAAGATAGTTGTTTTTCTCCTTTTAAGGGATCCTTCTCCCAAAACCCTACGGACTCTGTATATAGAATGCTGGTCGCTGAGGAGCCAAGTACTCCGACCAAAGCAGAAACTTCCGACGGGGCTATAGGCCTTTATGTTGACATAATACCCCAATCCCATCTTCATCGTCGAATTTTAATAGATGAATATGGGTTAGAAGAACCTTTCGGTGCATGGCGTATGTGGTGGGGCGATTTAAATCCGTATTTCGCAATAGATGAAGCCAGTGGCGCGTATAACAGATTTGATAACTGGGCGACAGATATCCTACAAGACAATATCGTCGCAGAAGGAGTTTTCGGCCCGATAGACGTAAAAGTTGAGGGTAAGTTTCTCGGGGTGTTACCAGTTCCAATTAATTTAGGGAAGACAGACGCGACTGCGCTAATTTCAAACGCATATTCAATATACGAAGTCAATAAAGGTCATGCCGATTACGAAGAGTTAGTGAAACATTTTTGGAACCGGCCAACATGCCATTGGCCATACGTCAAAGCAGATAAAGATAAAGATAATGACGGTACAGTTTTTTTAACTAACGAGCCCATCTATATCCTGTTATTTGATAGTTCCTATCAATACATTTCTGCTAGCGAAGAAATAAAACGAAAGGGGTTTTTAAGTGCAAATAATACAAATGGCATGGGAATCAGTTCATCTTACGGACAGATAGATTATACTGGACGAGAAGTCGATAATTATCCCGAGACTATAAAGCATAGTTGGCTAGATTCTTGGATACGAAGAGATGACCTTCACAGAGCGCTTGGCCCGGTAACTTATTCCTCCTCGGAAGACTGTAAAACTATTACTGTGAAATGCTATTTCGAAAAAGATGCTTTTCAAGCTATATCAGAACATTTACAAAACTCTGGTCACAACCCTAATGGTTTTTTCGGAGACAATGAGAAATTCGGCGGGGATTTTATTAGTCACGACGTTTTAAAAGCTATCAGAATGGGGTACAATGGATATAGTGACACCAGCACTCTTCAGCAGTTTTTTTATCGACAAAGAGCCAAGGCCAGATTTTCATTTGCTCTCGGCTCACAAAAAGCTATCAGGATTACGATAAAAGGATTAGGGACAGACACCGTTGGTGGTGGATACGGCGGTGGGCTGAATCTACATATAGGCCAAGACGCGGCCCTTAAAGGGGGAACGAAACAAGATGAGGGAGAATCATACCCTAAATCTTTTACTAATAAAGAGTCCGCGGGAACTCCTTATCCATGTGCCCCGAGCGATTCACAAACATGTAAAATATTTATAGACAACACTGAAAAAATAAAGTGCGTTGCCCCACAGATAGGTTACTTCGAGTTTGAAGATGCTTCTTATCCTTCAATCGGTCCTGCAGAATCTAACCCTATCTACAATGAGACTTGGAAGGGTAACTATCTAAAAGGTCCAGTTAGAATTTTTGAACTAGCAAGTTCGACAATTAACGATGAAGGTGAAACGGTTAACAATTATAAAGGTACCGGCGGGGATAAATTTGCGCTAGATTCAAACCTCGATATTGTAAATGGGACCAGAGGCGGTCTAGAGGCTGACGATTATCATTATTTTCATGGGCTAGAATATATTGATATATCGAACTTTGATAATAGAAAATCTTACTCAACAAACAGCGAAATTGACGCTGGCAACACTACGGTTAATCCATATGGTAATTCGTGGAAAAACGGAGACTCGACTAATTTTTACGATTATGATTCGATTATGGTCACCCCAACTTACGAAAGCCCGTATTCATTTATTAAAGACTATACGTTAGAAAAAGGAGATCATACAATAGACTTACTCTTTGATAGTGTGCGTTGTTCCATGAATGGTGGGGCTTATTACGAAATACAAATAGAAATACGCGACTGATATGTCTTATACGAGATACGCAGGAGATAGATTTGTTGGCCCAGCCGGAAACCCTACTGGGTTTCCGCTTGATGTCGCTGATGGCGCGGTTCTGTTTACTTCTGGAGCTTTCGGAAATAATCAAGCTTCGTATATTAAAGTTTCTGGGACTTGGCAACAGGTAGTCCAAACTGGCGTGGTTTTACAAACCATGACCGGCGATCTTCTGGATAAGTATTCGGACCAAGATATACACGGGGTAAAAAGCTTTCATAATAATGTTTTTATAAGAGATTTAACCGTTACCGGTACGCAAACTACGCTTAATACGGTAGACTCTACGATCAAAGACAATATTATACTACTTAATAGTGGTGAGGTTGGAGCGGGAATAACCTTGTTGTCCGGAGGGGTACAAATAGATCGAGGAACAAAGCCCGACGTTTCTTTGGTTTTTGACGAAACTTTATCCGGAGAATTTTATACTGGCGCTTTCAACTTTAGCTCTGAAGTAACCGTAACTGGAGACAAGCTAGTTAAATCTAGCGAGACAGGAATCTTTCAAACGGTAATAAACTCGGTGCACGAAACAGGGTATACAACCACTACCGGAGTTTCCGAAATGCTTCTTACTGGGGTTTCTAGTATATACAATATAGACGGAGTAGTTTTAGGGGAGGCAACTATTACTCAAAGTCAGCAGATTCAATGTTATGTCGGAGGCGTAGTCCAAACTCCTGTAAGATACTCTTTGTCTAATGCTTCAGCAGGTACCGGAGTCCCTACTGTTACTTTTAGTGAAAATCTGTTTTCTGGAGTCAGGGCTGATTTTATCTATTCGGCTTCAGCTAGGGTGGTTTAAAGACTAAAAAATAGTGTAATACTTTTCGTATGAAAGCACTTTCAGGCAAAAAAACTTATTTTACCGCTGGTGCAGCGGTTTTGACGGCTCTCGGCGCATATTTCGCTGGAGAGGTAGATATGCAAACAACGATTTCTGCTCTATTTGCATCACTAATGGCTATTTTCCTTAGAAAGGGTATCACTTCGGAAGCTAAAAAAGCTGCTTCTGATGAAGCTGCTCCCGCCGAAGATAAACCAGCCGAGTGATGGGGTGGCTTAATTCTATATTATCTATACTTACTTCGTTTTTTAAGGTTTTAGATAAAAAAACTTTGACTTATGAGGAAAAGGTAGATAAGATAGAAAGAGGCGAAAAGGAACAGGTAAAAAGTGATTGGAAAGAAACACAGAATGAGATTGATCGTGCTTTTGAGCGCGCTAAGTCTCGTAATAAGTTGCAAGACAACTAATAACCATATTTCTTTACCATCTGTTCCCCAAGATGTTGTAAAAAGGATGATGAACCATCCTCAAATAGACAAGGCTTGGGAGAATGTTCCTGAATTTACCAGAGACACTCTTAAGGTTATCTCTGATCAGTCAGCTGAAATAGAAACCTTAAAAATCGATAAATAACATTATGAAAAGAACACTAGCACTAGTTGCAATATTAGCAATCTTTTCTCTTACGGCTAACGCAGGAGAAGAGAAAGAAAGTTGGTTCGCGGCAGGCGTTAAGCCTGATCCTTATATCACTATTCCTTTTATTGGAATCAAAACGCCTCTTCCTGCCGTTTGTGCGGGTAAGGGAATTTCCGCGTCTTTTGATTTTAAATGCACGAAGGAAAACTTTATGCTTAAACTTCCTTATTTTAAGATAGACTGGGATTTTCCCGCTTTGTCTCTCGGAAGAGGAAAAGCAAAGGTGACTTTGGGTACAGAATAGTTAGAGTGGGTTTAGAGGACCCCATCTTTAAATTCTAAAAGTTAATTGCAAACCTCTCATTAGACCTACCTTTTTGGTAGGTCTTTTTTTTCTAAAAACTCATAATTACGTGTATATTACGGATAAGTGACTAGGGAAAGACATATGATTTTAGATATCTCCTCTTCGAAGGAAGAAGCTCCGCAGGATGAATTCATAGATCACTCTCTAAAAGTTAAAAAATATTTAGAAGCTAAAGCTGAAGAAGCCGGAGGAATCAGTTCGGAAAAGCTTATCGAAGTTTTTAAAGAAGCCGCAAAAGAAGAAGCGGAAATGGTCTTTTGTTTAGCTAAAATTAATAATTTTTTAGAACTGTTTTTAGGAAATCAAAGCTTTAAGACAGCGGTCGCTAACGAATTCTTCCCAGAAGAACAGTGTTTCATTAAAGCGAAGGAAGAAGTTAAGGAATTTGGTTTGGAGGAAATTGTTTTCGAAGATGCGAGTCAGTTTTACCTCGAGACAGAAATGATGAATTTAGAAATTCTATAGAAACATGAAAACGAAATATACAACTATTTTTAGTTCTCATATCAAACCTTTGGTTTCTGAGGAGAAAGATAAATATCTTGCTTTGGCGTCACTGGTTGATTTAGAGAAGTTCGTGCCCAATGTCGACACAGAGGAAAACTACGATCTGCTTCCTGTGGCATTCAACGCTTTTGTCGCAAATAGAGTGAATAAGAACGGCGATGTTGTAGACACTGAAACAGCTTTGGCGATGTATAAAAATTTCATCAATAAGCCTGTCAACATCGAACATAACCGTAAATCTGTTATCGGAACTATACTTACGGCAGGATTCTCCTCTTTCGGCGAAGATAAGCCATTAACAGAAGAGGAAGTCAAGGGGTCAAACGAGCCGTTTAATGTTACTCTTGGGGGAATTGTCTGGAAAATAACAGACCAAGACCTCGCCAATAAAATAGAAAACTCTAGCGACCCTACCAGCGAAGACTATATGAATATTAGCGCAAGCTGGGAGCTCGGCTTTAACGATTACAATATTGTAGTAGTGGAGGGCGAGGAAAAAAATATCGGAAACGCCAAAGAAATTTCTGACCCAAAAGAAATCGAAGAGCTCGAGCCTAAACTAAGAGGTTTCGGCGGAGAAGGCAAACTAGAAGACGGCTCTCATATCTATAGAAAGGTGATAAACAAAGTAATTCCTTTAGGAATTGGACTGACAGAAGCGCCAGCAGCTGACGTAAAAGGTGTCCTTACCGCTTCGGGAGAAAAAGAAGATACACAAATCGAAGCTGAAATTGCCGAACAAAAAGAAGAAAAAATTTCCCAAAATACTAAAACAAATGTAAGTATTCGAAAGGTGGAACCTATGAAAATAGAAAATATCACAGACATAAATGATGAGTCCTTGCAGACTCTTAAAGCTTCTGCGATTCATGAGTACATCCAAAAGAGCCTTCAAGACGCTTCTGAGAAGTTTACTTCTGAGAAGCAGGAAAAAGATAGCGTTCTAGCGGAGTCTCAAGAAAAGCACGATGGCTTGCTTAAAGAGCACGATTCTCTTAAGGCTGAATTAGAATCCATTAAGGAGAAGTTGGCTTCTCTGGAAACTGAAAAAGCAGAAAGAGAAATGCTAGAGCGATTCAATCAAAGAATGGCCTCTTTTGACGAGCGCTATGATTTGACTGACGAAGACCGCAAGGTTCTCGCTAGTCAGGTTAAGAACTTGTCAGACGAAGAGTTCGCCGCCTTTGATGAGAACATGACGGTTCTTCTCTCCTCTAAAACTAAGAGGGAAGAAGAAGTAGTTGAGGAAGTAGAAGCATCTACTGCTGAAGAAGTTGTTGAGGCCGCTGTTGAAAACGCAGAGGTTGAAAAGGAAACTGTTCCTGTATCTTCGCCAGCTGAAGAGCCTTCTATTACCGATAAATATAGTAAAGCTTTTAATATCGATCAGTTCGATATAAAATTGTAAATTGGAGAAAATAAAATATTATGGCAAATGAAAGATTAGAGCCGTTTAGAGATTATGACGAGCACGACGTTATCAATTTGTTCAGCTTCGATGATGCTGCAGTTACCCTTAATAATTCAACCGTCGTTTACGCCGGTTCGGTTGTTAAGATTAGAACAGGCTGGAGCAACACCGATGAGGTTCAATTTTTAGGTGGCGCAGGTGCTGATTACGATAACGTTGTTTCACAACGTTATGGCGTTAACGCAAAAGTAGAATACTGTAACGGCGGACCTTCCGAGGTTCCGTTGGGTATTACTCTTTATGACGTTAGAGAATACGACGAGAACGGAGAGCTTCTGAAATTTAACCCTCAGAAGGCCTGCGAACTACAAGCTACTGTTAGCGGACAGGCTGTCCCGGTTGCTACAAAGGGAATTTTCCTTATGGCAACTGGTGCATTTACCGATGCTGACGCGCTTGCTGCGGGTTCCTCGCTTTATGCGACAGGAAATGGTCAACTCTCTCCGACTGTTGGCGGAGTCAAAGTGGGTAAAGCCCTCGGTGATTCAGACGCAGACGGAAGTGTTCTGGTTAAACTTGAACTGTAATTTTAAAGGAGATTTAATAAAATGAAATTAAAATTTAAAAATACCCCAGAACAGGTTGAATTAATTAAAGCTATGGGCTCAAAGCGTCCAGAGGTTTCTCGCGAAGCTTCTGAGGCTTTTGCAGCTTTTATTGGCCCCGTTATTCAACAAGTACTTAGTCAGGCTGATACCGCTTCTGCTGTATATGCTGACGTCGTTTATGACGAAGACGATAACCCAAGCTATCCTCTTGATTTGTTCTACGAGCAAAGAAACGCGGATAACTACGTGACTGTCTTTCAGCAGAACATGGCCGGTGGTCTTCCTAGTTCTCAAGTCGCAGGCGCCAACGAGCTGAAGGTTTCGACCTATAAGCTTGATAGCGCTGTCAGCTTCTTGAAGAAGTATGCTCGTCGCGGCCGTTTGGACGTTGTGAGTAAGGCTGTTGAGCGTATGGCTCAGGAAGTCTTGGTTAAACAGGAGCGTAATGCTTGGGCCGTTCTTTTGAAAGCTCTCTCAGAGGGTAAAGGAACTGGTTCCGCTAACGGTAACCATATCGTCAACAATGTTGGGTCTACAGAGACCTTCCAGCTGGACACTCTTAATGCGATGATTACTCGTATGAAGCGTATTAATAAGTCGTTCGCTGGCGGCACTGCTGCTCAGGTTTATTCCGAGGGCATTACCGACTTGTTTGTTAGCCCTGAAGTTAAGCAGGATATCAGAGCCTTCTCGTATTCTCCGATCGGCAATAATGCTGCTCAGAGTTTGCCAGAAGACGCCAAGAGTGGCGCTTATAGGGCCGCTGGTATCGCTAATATCTTCGGTGTTAATATCATCGACTTGCAGGAGCTCGGTGTTGGTCAGAAGTACAATACTCTGTACGAGACCTTCAGTGACGCTGCCGGTTTGGCCGCTGCTGTTAACGAGGCTGGTGCTACTACTACCTCCGCGTTTAACGATGCTTCCAGCCATGAGGTTGTTGTTGGCGTTGACGCAAGTCGCGAGGCCCTTATCCGGCCTGTCGCTGCTAACTCTGAAACTGGCGGAACCTTTACGGCTCTTCCGGACGATCAGTTCACGCAACGTGCAGACAAGACCGGTTTCTACGGTTCTGTCGAAGAGGGACGCGTGTGTATTGATGCTCGTGTTTTGGCAGGTGCTCATCTCAAGCGTTCTTAATAGAAGCGCTATTAAATTCAAAAACCCGTCGACTTCGGTCGGCGGGTTTTTTATTTCTATTTTTTAGATAAAATGTGTAAAATATATTATAATAAGGAAAGGTAAAAGGTAATGGCAGCAAAAAGGAAAAAGAGAAAATTAGACAGCGTTAAACAAACTCACGCAAAGGTGGAGAAAAAGTTCCAACCAACAACCCTTGATCAGATTTGGGGGGATGATGGCTCTTCAGAATACGGTACTTTGAGCTATGAAAAGTACAAGGATAAAGTGTATGATATGAATATGTCCGATCTTCAGGCTCATGCATCAAGAGTAGGAATAGTTCCTGTTGACAATAGAAACATGCTTACGGACAGACTTTTGAGAGAGTTCGGCAGACATGCGTCGACGTATTCAAAACCAGCAGAAGCCTCCGCCGCAGAACAAAAAATTCCTGAAAAAATAAAGCAAATCCTTGCCGAGGGGAGATAAATAAATGTCTCACGGGTTGGATAAAATAGACCCTAGGTATGTAGACGGCTCCAAAGGAAGAAATAGTCAAATACTAAGACTTGACTCTGACTTAGATTCTGATTTTGGAGACTTACTAAGGGTAGCTAACCCTTCCGGCACGACTGGGAATAACGGAACATATTACTTTGATCATGGTTCCGAGTTTCATACTTTTATCCTGAATCACAACAACTCAAACATATACTTTTCAGGCACTCCTGACGTCAAGGGTAGTTATCAAGTTAGAATATATAATAACTCAGGAAATGGAAATATCACAGTAAATGAATACGAAAAATTTGCTTGGCAGGGACAGAAACCTCCAGTAAGCGTTATCGTCCCAAGCGGACAACATTATATATATGCTTTGACTCACCACGGAGATTTCACTTCTTCATATCCAGATTTGAAGGACTGGTCTGCTATATTTGTTTCAGAAAGTCCATAAAAAAGTGTAATAGATAAAACAAGATGATTAAATACGAGCCTAAAAAAGTGGTAGAAATACCAGAAATAGAATTTAATAGATCTGTACAAGGACAGTATAAGACATCTGTAATTAACCCTGACGGATCTGCCGAAAGAGAAGGAGACTGGAGTAAGAACTTAATTCTTGATTGTGGCTTGGATAAAATTGCCTACATGCCTTGGGCTCAGGTGTTTCAGTTTTGCGTAGCCGGAGATCAGCTTTCTGGATCAGTAACCCCCGCAACGATTTCTGACACCGAGTTAGAAAAACCTGCGATGATGAATTCTTTCTACCTTCCGGGTAGCGGGAACTGTGGATATAATGTTTATTCCAGCGGGGACAACAGGTATTTGCAGCTTTTCAGAACTTTTGATTTTCTCGCTCAAAAGCAAAACGCTACGATTACAGAGCTAGGATTTAAAGAAACCCCCGGCGCAAAGAAGCTTTTTTCTCGAGTTGTGTTAGACGGAAACACAGCGGCCGGAAGACCAGACCCAGAAGTTCTTCGCCCGGGTCAATTCTTAAGAGTAAAATACGAATTAAATGTTCAGCTTGATCCTGTGGCTCCAAGTACGACAGGGTTAATTCCTACCGGTTCAGACGGAAATCTTCCTACTATTTCGTGGAGCGGAACAGCGGCTTCTGGGGATAGGCATGGTCTACAGCACATAGGAATGGTAGGTATAGATCATTCCGGTATAGCTACTCCTGTAGACGATGGAGGGGCTTGTAATGAGCCGTTTGCTGTTGGGGCTGTGGACTTTGGTCCGGGGTTTGGTTATGTTAATAGATGGCAAAATGGGGAAGGGGTACCTAACGAATTTAATACGGCATACGTTTACAGCGGGGAATCTGGCAACGCGGTGGATGGTTGGAGCGGGGACCTATCTTATGCGCTTAAATACCCGGCAGTACCATCTGGGGTCTGTATAGGGTATAAACAACCGACAGGGACAGAAAGGCTTTCTGATAGACCGGGGCCGCTTTTGACTTTGGTTGATCATCAAGATTTTAACAGATTTATAAATCACGAGGCGATAACGAGCTCTACCTTTTTGGGTACTGATATTCACAAGAATATGAGTGGGATTGCAGGAAATGGCACTACCTCTAATCTTGTTTCCGGAGCTTCGGGATACTGGCCTTGGGGGGATTACTTGCGTTATCAACAGCTTCAGGATTTTGATACGGTTTACAGTTTGCCGGGGCAACAGAAGACCTCATTCAGCAGCAATTTCTATGGCCATAGCCAGCTGTTTAACTTCAGCAACAACTCGCTTACTTATGCTACCGTTTTTAAAACTCCGTTTTTTACTCAAGGTCCATTGACTTTTGTAATGCGTCCTGTCGCTCGATACGGGATAGATAATAGCATGATAAATTGGAGTGCTTTTGGTCCGTACGTAGGATCTGATGCGGGAACCTCCGCGGATACTAGTTCCGACATCACCAATATGAAGTATTCTCCTCACCATAATCTTTATGCAGTAGAGCTTAACGCAGAATACGTAAGCAATAACTCGTCTCCAAACAGCAACGATATAAACGAAAGAGCTCAGTATTTTAACGTTACTCACTTTTATGCTCCTAACCAAAACTCTAATGCTGGGTCTTATTTAACAATGGATGAAAGCGTAACCACTAGAGGTTTTGACGACGCTTCGTCGAGCGTTTTTTGGGGGCCTTGGGATATGAGAGGAGCTTCCTGTTTCTTATCTACGAACACAGGGACCGTTCAACCTTTCGGAAGCACAGGCGTAGCTTTTGATAGGTCGGCTGGAGAAGATTTTTACGAGCTTCCTTTAAGGAAGGCAGAATACAACGCCGCTCAAAGCGGAGACTCAAGGACTCTTACTAAGTTTTGCTTCTATGATAACGCAGTTGGCAATACAATAGAAAACGGTCAAACTGTGCATCCTTCATGGAGTACTATAGGGGTTGGAGCCACTACTGACTGGTCAATTAATCCGGTTTCTATGAGCGGTGCGGCTAGAGACAATGGTTATGTCTACAGGCTTGAAACCCCTAGAGAAAAAGATAACGACCATATCTTAAAGGTTTCATTTAAGTATACTTGGACTAGGAACACTGGGCAACTATAATGAATTTAAATGAGTTTCAATCTAGAAGTCATAAATACAGGGACTACCGCAAATGACGGAAATGGAGACCCTTTAAGGACCGCGTTTTATTATACTTATAAGAATGACCTTCTGTTAAGCGGGGAAATAGTTAACTTAAGCGGCAACTTAGCTGTGGCTTATACAGATGCGGATAACGCTTTAAGCGCCAGAATAGAATCTACTGGGTCCAACTTACAATCCCAGCTACCAATAGAAACAAACAGAACTTACAATAATTTAAACAGCGGCGAATATATAGATATAACCAACGGA
>Ga0257121_1000179_pt1 | contig 55499 bp, 47 predicted proteins | sample SI106_100metaG_FD_190180 | JGI IMG/M metagenome (GOLD analysis project Ga0257121, IMG submission 190180) | Marine microbial communities from Saanich Inlet, British Columbia, Canada - SI106_100 | ecosystem: Environmental > Aquatic > Marine > Inlet | place: Canada: British Columbia | collected...
CGGAGATCGGAGTGCTAGTATTGAGCTTCATCGATCAGGAAATGAAAACCCGTCGCTCAGCAGCCGATCGTTTACTCACGATGGATGAAGTAAGGGATGTGGTGCTGACTGCAACCTCAAAACGGGTTAGAGCGGTGGTGATGACAGCGATATCCACCATTGCAGGCCTGATTCCCATCATATTAAGCAGTGGCACCGGTTCTGATGTGACTCACCGAATCGCAGCGCCTATGTTGGGTGGTATGGTGACGGTCATGATACTGAATCTGTTGGTACTGCCGGTTATTTACAGTTATGTGCTGGAGTTTCAGGAGCGCAGACGGGTTGCATGAATATAGAAGTGCGCTATCGATGTGAAGCCTGCAACATACTGCGAGTTACACTTCTTGCTCTTATAGTGTTGTTTGCTGCGGGAGTAGAGGCTGCTCCAGGTTTGAGCCTGGAGCGGGTGCCCGACCATGGGATCCAGCCGAGACTTTAAAAGCTGTCTTTACGTCGCCGGGTTTCGGCAAACACCTCAACAAGATCAGCGCCCTGTAAGTTGAGATTGGCTTGCAGGTCTTTACTCATCGGCCGCAGGAATGGGTTGGTTGCTTTCTCAAGCCCAATTGAAGAAGGCACGGTAGGCAAACCCCTGGCGCGAAGGTCATCTATTTCTCTCGAGCGCTGCTGCAGGTCGTTGTTCTGCGGTTCTACTGAAAGTGCGAAAGCCGCGTTCGCCTGGGTGTACTCATGAGCGCAGTAAACGCCCGTTGCGTCCGGTAATGCGGCCAGCTTCTGCAGGCTGGTCCACATCTGGGCAGGTGAGCCTTCGAACAGGCGACCACACCCGAGTGCAAATAGAGCATCTCCACAAAACAGCTTTTCAGCGTCGGGGAAGTAGTAGGCTATGTGACCGATGGTGTGACCGGATACGTCAAAAACCTGCGCCTCGTGTCCACCGAATTGATAGGTGTCTCTATCGCCGACCTTGATGTCAATGCCAGGAATACGGTCTGCGTCGTCTCTTGAACCGACGATCACACAGTTCCACTGCTTCTTTAATTCCAGATTGCCACCGGCATGATCGAAGTGGTGATGGGTATTTAGGATGTGAGTCAGCTTCCATCCTTTTTGTGCCAGCGCTGCGTTAACAGGCGCTACTTCGGGTGTATCGATAGTCGCAGTAACACCAGTTTCCGGGTCGTGGATCAGGTAGCCGTAATTATCGGATAAACAGGGGATTTGATGGACTTCCAGAGTAGCCATGGTCTTTACCGTTAGTTTGCGTTGACGTAGATGATAGGATTTTTTTTCACGATGACTTTCCGCACGTTTGGTAGGGGGCATCGATCTTTAGGTTTTCGTACATATAACACTGCCTGGCCGATGAAGCTCACGATTAACAAACTTGAGGCGTAAATAGAAACACGAAGCCTCGATTGATTCAATGTTGCGTTAGTGGATCCCTGATGGCTAGTTAATAAAAGCTTTTCAATAGAAGCTACCCCACGGTAAATTCGACCTTGTGGTCGAGCATTGTTTCTTCCACAAAGGTGAAGTATCCACGAACACTCTGTCCGGAGAGAATCTGAGGCAGCCAGAGTCGATCGTCATCCCACATCTCGTCAAAGGGTAATTCGTCGAGTTTGAACCAAAGGGGGATCGCTTCGTCAGTCTCCGTGGGCGTGCCTTCGTAGTCGGTAGCAATAAATACGTACCCGTGAATGCGGGGCATGTCCTCTGCGTGGAAAAAGAGTTCTCCTGCGGCGCGAACATTCAGGGGGTTAACGACAAGCTCTTCATTCGTTTCCCTTATCGCACACGCTTCGGGAGTCTCACCATCTTCCAGTCGGCCACCGGGCCCGTTGATCTTGCCGGCGCCTAATCCTCGTTTCTTTCTGATAAGAAGTACCGAGTCACCCTGGATGATAAACATGAGAGTAGCGACTTCTTCGGGTTGCCAGGTGTCCCAATCAATGTCGCTGACTGGCATCGAAATATCATTTGTGGACATAGACACTCCTATCGATTGCCCACTGCCTTTGCGGCATCCAGAGAATCCATGGATTCTGGCTCTTTATTAAATCCCAGACGATTCAACCCTTGGGTAATCATTTCCAGGACCCCAGGTTTTCTGGAAGATTCGATGACTGGAATAGGGGCCTTGGAATCAAGGAGAAGGCCAAGGTCATCTAGATCTGTGCTCATCTTGAAAACATTCATTTGAATCGATGCAGACTAACGGCTTTAACCCAGCCTCGCAATGTTCTGGTGTTCTTAAAGCGTTTCCCGCCAGACCTTCTTCAACAGGCGAGACAGGCTTCTATTGCCAAGCTATTGCCAAGCAGGTTTCCCTGACTCTGGCAGTTTGCGCATTAGTGACGTTCGTCGTTTGAGTATCGAATACGCTGTATTGGTTTCCCGGTAATCTTATCCGCGGTTGTATCTACTATTCGCAGCACAAACGGGCTTAAAAACTTGATGCCGGTGCTGGGTTCGCCAATGATGCGAGCCTTTACTGAATCGATATAGGGGGACCTCCCAGGGAGTCCGGGCAAGATCAGGACATGCGGGCGATGATGTTCCCGTTACTGAGATTTAGTTCGGGCGCTGCTGGCAGCGTGCAATCTGCGTGTTCGGGGAATACACATTTACCTGAGTTAATATCAAACTGGTAACCATGCCACGGACACCTGACAAGCCCTCCGTGGGTATCGATTGCAAGGAGTGGTCCCATCAGGTGCGGGCATATGGTGGAAATGGCAACCAATCGGCCATCGACTTCCGCGATCTGGTATTCACGACGCTTTATCTGGAAAGTGACGGCATCTCCGCCAGCAAGCTTTGAACGAATGCTTGCCTCCTCCCCAAGGATACGTTCCGGGCGATCGTCTCTATGCTCGTGAAGCCGTTTATGACGTTGCTGCATCATGGCTTCATCTTCATCCCACAGCCGTGTGTAGAGACTGGTCATCACCTGGCTGAGTTTTGCTATTTTGTTTTCTTCAATATTGGGCATGAAAAATCTAACTTGCACCTGGGTGGCGTCGTCTACATCGGTCAGTGTTGTCCATATCTCTGAGACCTGGTGCCCCGCCTGGTAACTTCTGGCGACGTAGCTGTCTGCAGACGCCAGAGTCAACTCCACATGGTCTGTGTGATCGGCGTTTGACCAGGTACGCCAGCCCCACTGTCCGCCCGTATCCAGTTCAACATAGTTGAATGAAGTGTCGTGCAGGTAAGGTAAATGTTCCCAATCCAGGACGTTCTCCCAGACCCTCACAAGAGGGGCCAGAATGAGCCGGTCATAGGTGGCTACCTGAACCATGTTGAGAGCATTCGGATTGAAGGTTTCGGCGTGATGCTGGTTAGCTGACATTCCCGCATTCTATGACGTTAAAGGGAACGGAGGGAATTATATTGCCTGCCGCTCATTCCTTCAGGTAACTCCCTCCGTCCCCTTTAAGTTTAGGAGGGCGAATATCCATAGTTATGGATGATGTATGAGGGTTGTACTATTCACAAATGTTATTTTGTTGACTTAAAAGTGATCTGGGACGATATAGGGCTTGAAAAGCAGGAATTTGCCCACATGTATGGAACTAGTAGGCGTGATTGCCCTCTAAGTTACTGACTCGGAAGAGTTTATGGAGAAATATTAAATGACAGCATTGGGTCAAACATCTCGGTTTCCAGTATTAAGTACCGGAACTTTGCAGGGCTATCTGGATTCAATTCAGCAGATTTCTGTGCTGACGGCAGAGGAAGAAACTGAACTCTTCCAGCGCTTTCAGGTGGACGAGGATCTTGATGCTGCTCGCGAATTGGTCATGTCTCACCTGCGGTATGTGGCATACATTGCGCGGGGATACAGTGGCTATGGATTGCCGCTGGAAGACCTGATTCAGCAGGGTAATGTTGGTCTGATGAAATCTGTCAAAAAATTCGATCTTAGCCATGGCGTACGACTCGTGTCGTTTGCAGTGCACTGGATCAAAGCGGAAATTCACGAGTATGTCCTTAAGAACTGGAAGATCGTGAAGGTCGCAACAACCAAGGCCCAGCGAAAGCTCTTTTTTAACCTGCGCAAGGCAAAGGAAAGACTGGGATGGTTTAACTCTGATGAAGTGAACCAGGTTGCGAGCGATCTTGGTGTCAAGCCGGAAGAAGTTCTGGAAATGGAATCGAGGCTCGCTAACTTCGATGAGAGTTTTGAGCCGGTCACCGCTAATGACGATGGTGAATTCAACTATAGCCCGTCAGGTTATTTGTCTCATGGTGAAGCTGAAGACCCTTCTTTTGTGGTGTCAGAAGAAGAGCAAGCAGCCATCATTGCGGGTGGCTTGGTAGAAGCGCTCAAATCCCTTGATGAAAGATCCCGGGATATTGTTGAGGCTCGCTGGCTGCAGGGAGAAAAAACCAGTTTGAAGGAACTGGCAGAAAAGTATGGCGTATCCCTCGAGCGAATACGGCAGGTTGAGGCGAAAGCCTTCAAAACAATGCAGCCATTCCTCCAGACGGCATAAAATAGGGTACGCGCGTTACTTAACCGGGATGTCATCCCGGGTTTTTAGTCTTCTACGGTTAATCGTCCTTTTATAAGTTTCATTGATTCAATGTTTCAACGAATCAATTCGATCTGCTTCAGCTCAACAGCCACACAATAAGTAGGCCAGAACAGTAGTATTGCCCCTGCATACTCGCCCAATACGCTCATCTAAAACACTGTAATCTTTATCTCCAGGAAGATTGTCTTCGTGGTACTTTACGTTATCTTGAATAATGTGAGGCGACAACAGATGTCAGATTCCATGATCACTTCTGACCAGCAGTTCGATGGTGCAACCTGCGTAGATGAACTTAACAAGCTGCTAAGACTCCGAACGACACCCATTGGTATGAAGATGTTCAAAACCCGGGAAGAGATGGAGCAGGTGCCCAGAATCCGGCGACCGAAAGACATCCATACGACAGACCAGATTGTCGGCCAGGCCGCCAGGAATGGTTGGACAGTGGGCATTACCATGGAAGACCTGGTGGGTGCGCAGTGTGGCACCGTGATTGGTTTACACCCACGTAGTGATGACTGGCTTTCCGGGGATCGAATGGCCGGCGTATGGTATGCAGATCAGGAAGAAGCAGCTCGTCATCAGGCGGCTATGGACGTATTGGAGTATGGCCAATATGAAGCCATGGCAGTGAGTCCGTTGGCATCTGGTCGTCTTGACCCGCCGGATATCTGTCTCATTTATGCAACACCTGCCCAGATGATTCTGTTTATCAATGGATTACAGTGGACAGGTTATAAGAAGCTCGAGTTTAGCTGCGTAGGGGAGTCAGCCTGTGCAGATTCCTGGGGCAGGGCGCTTCAAACGAAAGAGCCAAGTCTTTCTATTCCCTGTTTTGCGGAACGACGTTACGGAGGGGTGCAGGATGATGAATTACTTATCGCAATCCCTCCATCTTTCCTGCCGAAGACCATCGCGGGTCTGCATGCGCTATCGAGCAATGGGCTGCGCTATCCCATACCCCCCTACGGAGTTAACAACGACGTAAGGGCAGGTATGGGCGTTAGCTACTGATTCATCAAGCGGTGAAGAAGTGCCCTCGTGCGACACCGGTGTCGTCATACACTGGCTCTTCCAGATCGACCCGGTATTTTTTGATGACATTGGTCATCGGTTTGCGATCGAAAGAGCCGAGGTACGCACCCATATCACGATACCAGTGAGTATTTAAATGCGCATCAAGCGTATCCTCTGAAGACCACTCCTCGTAAACCCATACTCTTCCGGGTGTCAGGTGATCTTCCGTCCAGGAATAGGCTATGCATCCATCTTCTGCAAGCGCGCCTTCGATATGCGCCCGTGCACCCTTCAAAATGTCTGGTATTTGTTCCGGATGTTCAAATTCAAAGTATCCGGAAATGATAATTGTCATGGGTCGTCCTTTTTTAGCTGATTTTATCTCAAGCCCAGAGCATAACGTTGTGCGCTGCAAACTGAAAGATTGTTGGGTTACTTTAGGGCTAAGCGCCTATAAACCTCTTTGTTGCTTCGCAGACCGACTAGTTCGCGCGTTGTGCAGACCAGAGCCATGCCAGCGCTATTCCAGAGCTATTCCAGAGCTATTCCAGAGCTATGCCAGCACAATGAGCAGATTTAATTTTCATGGGGTTCTTACCTGGGGCTATTGCTACAGGTTCAGTTGCGTTAATAATTGAGCGGTGTCGGGTTCCGCGGTAACCTCAGACCCTGCATACAGAGATTACAGATGATGGAAGTGACACAAGCCCAGTTAGATGCGCACTGGATGCCTTTTACGGCTAACCGGCAGTTCAAGAAAGACCCCAGGATGATTCATGAGGCAGACGGTCGATATTACAAAGACGCTGATGGGCGAAAGGTGTTCGATGGATTGTCCGGGTTATGGACCTGTGGCCTTGGGCACAACGTATCAAAAATAAATGAGGCGATAACGTCCCAGCTTTCAACGTTGGATATGAGCCCCAGCTTCCAGTTTGGACACCCTAAGTCTTTCCAGCTGGCGGAACGTATCACCGATTTTACGCCCGAAGAATTAAACCGTGTGTTCTTCACGTGTTCAGGCTCCGAGGCGGTAGAAACTGCACTCAAAATAGCGCGAGCCTACTGGCGCAAGAAAAACATGCCATCAAAATCAAAGCTGATTGGTCGCGTAAAGGGCTATCACGGAGTAAATTTTGGCGGCATCTCTGTTGGTGGTATAGGGGCAAACCGGGCCATATTCGGGGAAACTTTAACGGTAGATCATCTCCGCCATACCATGTTGGAGAGTAATGTCTTTACAAGGGGCCAACCGGAAGAAGGTGCAGACCTTGCTGAGGAGCTTCTCGAACTGATTGGTCTTCATGATGCTTCAAACATTGCCGCGGTGATTGTAGAGCCAATGCCGGGCTCTGCCGGGGTCATTCCGCCGCCCGTTGGGTACCTGAACCGGCTGCGGGAAATTTGCACCCAGCACAACATTTTGCTGATTTTTGATGAAGTCATCTGCGGGTTCGGACGCCTGGGTGCAAAGTCCGGCGCTGATGCGTTTGGTGTTACTCCTGACATTATGACGATTGCCAAACAGGTGACCAATGGAGTGATCCCGATGGGCGCCGCTATTGTCAGACAGGAAATCTATGATGCCTTTATGGATACGGATGCGCCCGAGTACATGCTCGAATTTCCCCATGGCTATACCTACTCCGCGCACCCCGTTGCCTGTGCGGCTGGGCTGGCGACTCTGGATGTAATTGAAGACGAAGACATGTTGGGGCGGGTACGAAACATCTCACCATACTTCGAAAGTCTGTTGCACGGTCTTCAGAATTGCCCGCACGTTACAGACATAAGGAATTATGGTTTGGCAGGAGGCATCACTCTTGAGCACTATCCTGGTGAACCTGCCCGCAGGCCATACGAGGTTGCGATGAAGATGTGGGAGAAAGGATTCTATGTGCGATATGGTGCAGACACGATTCAGCTTGCGCCGGCGTTTACAGTTGAAGAAACCGAGATTGATAACCTGGTGAATGCGTTGGCAGATTGCCTTAGCCGATAAGGATAAATATGGAAATTGTAGGACATTTGATTGGCGGCGAACGTGTCACCGAAAACGTAAAAACGTTACCGCTTAACAACCCGGCAACGGGTCGTCAGGAAGCCGAGCTGGCGATGGCGTCGGCAGATCAAACAATGCTCGCCATCAAGGCAGCAACAGAAGCCTACCCTGCCTGGCGAGCAACCCCGCCGGCAAAGAGGGCTCAGGTCATGTTTCGCTTTAAAGCGCTACTTGAAGCCCATGTTGATGAGATTTGCGCACTGGTCAGTCGGGAGCATGGAAAGATTCCGCATGATGCCGCGGGCGAGGTTCAGCGTGGTATTGAAAACGTGGAGTTTGCCTGTTTTGTACCTGAACTGCTGAAAGGTGAGTTCTCCAAAAATGTTGGCCCGGGTATCGACTCCTGGAGCGAGTTCCAGCCCCTGGGCGTCGTCGCGGGCATTACACCGTTTAACTTCCCTGTCATGGTGCCGTTGTGGATGTATCCACTCGCAATCGCCTGCGGCAATACATTTGTACTTAAACCCTCGGAAAGAGACCCATCGGCGACTCTCTACGTTGCACAACTGGCTCATGAAGCCGGTCTGCCACCCGGTGTGCTGAATGTGGTGAACGGTGACAGAGAAGTCGTAGAAGTTTTGCTTAACGACCCGGCAATCCAGGCGGTCAGTTTCGTTGGTTCAACGCCAGTCGCCGAGTCCGTGTATGCGACGGCGACCAATGGTGGGAAACGTTGCCAGGCGTTGGGCGGAGCCAAGAATCATGCGATTGTTATGCCCGACGCGGACCTCGATAACGCGGTTCAGGCTTTAATGGGCGCTGCCTTTGGGTCGTCCGGCGAACGCTGTATGGCGATTTCGGTTGCAGTCGCGATAGGTGAACAAACCGCGACAAGCCTGGTTGAAAAACTTAAGGCGGAAATGTCCAGCCTGAAGGTTGGTAGCGCGCAGGATAATAACAATGATTTTGGGCCGCTTATTACTGCTGAACATCGCGACAAGGTGGTTGGGTTGATCACCAGCGCCGAACGCGAAGGTGCGGTGATCGTGGTAGATGGCCGCGCACCGAAATTGGCCGACGAGGATACTGGCTTCTTCGTCGGTGGAACCCTGATTGACCAGGTGCAATCGTCGATGAGCTGTTATCGCCAGGAAATATTTGGTCCAGTGCTCTGTGTAGTCCATGTTGATAATCTGGATGAGGCCATGCAACTGGTTGACGATCATGAATACGGTAACGGCACCTGTCTTTTTACAAGAGACGGCGAGGCAGCAAGATACTTTTCAGACAACATTAAGGCGGGAATGGTGGGTATCAATGTGCCATTACCCGTGCCTGTTTCCTATCACAGTTTTGGCGGCTGGAAGCGTTCGCTGTTTGGTGACTTGAGTGCCTATGGTCCTGATGGTGTGCGTTTCTACACACGGCGGAAAACGATTACCCAGCGTTGGCCGTCATCAACGGTAAGGGAGGCTTCGAGCTTTTCGTTTCCTTCGAACTAGTGCTTATTCTATAATGGATCAGGTGAATGGCTGATTGTTGCGAATCAGAATTGGAAGTCTCGGGGCTCGAGGCGTCACAGCGGCGGGTGCTGATTATCGTCCTGGTCATCAATCTGGTGACCTTTGTCGGGATGGTATTCGCATCGTGGTTAAGTCATTCCTCCGCCCTCTTGTCAGGGACTCTCGATAACCTGGGAGATGCTCTGACTTACTCACTGAGTCTTTTTGTCGTTGGTGCTAGCGTTACCGCAAAAGCCCGTGTCGCCGTTTTTAAGGGCGTGTTGATAGCGTTGGCTGCGGTTGCTGTCGCGGCCCAAATTGTCTGGCGTATTTACCATTTGGATGTGCCTGTCGTGGCAACAATGGGCATCGCCGCCGTCCTGAACCTGCTGGCCAACGGCGTTTGTCTCTATTTGCTGAATGATCACCGGCATGATGATGTGAATATGATGTCTGTGTGGGAATGTTCAAGAAATGATGTCAATGAAGGCGTGGCAGTTATCGCGACAGTAGGGCTGGTCTGGTTTACCCAATCTGCGTGGCCTGATCTTTTGGTTGCCATCGTGTTGCTTGTCATGTTTTCGCGATCAGCAATCAGAGTCCTGACTTCTGCATTTGAACAATTGAACACAGCTTCCTTGCAAGACGCCTAGTCAAAAACAGTCGTTGATCGAAGATTGTTGTTGAACCTGGGTTTCCCGAAGAACATGCTCGTAGGCGCAATGGGCTGCAGTTTTTTAGCCATGGTAAGCCAGCTGTCTTCTGTTAGTTATTATCGCTCGATAGTTTGTTCACCAACGCATTCAGTTGGCTGGTCTGTATCGAGTCGACGATGTCTGCGACGTCTTTCAGGCCGCCCGGTGCGTAACCTGTCACATTGTAGGTCTGGATAATTCGAGTGCCATCGGCCATCGGCTCAAACCGCCAGCTCATGCCGCCATGAACCCCCATCATCTGGAGCGAACCAAGTCCGCCCACCATTTTGAGTTCAACGCCGGGCTGGACGTAAGAGACAAGCATGTGCAGAACCTGGTTATCGCCGGATATTTCACAAAAACAGCCACCGGCTCTGGGTTCTATTGAAAGATTTTCACTCTTTCCGTACCAGGTATGACCTTTGAGCCACCACTCTTCGATTCGAATAAATTGGTCATAGGCTTCTACTGGTGTTGTCTTAACTTCCCCGGTAATGACCAACGTAAAACCGGTGTCTCCTTTACTGATGACATCAGCCAGTGCCGCCGCTGATAGCAGAAACAGGGCGGTGCTAAAGACCCACTTCGTCATCGGTTATCTCCATAAAATCCTGCCACATATCATCCATTTTTGGTCGCCACTTGACCATTACAGGGGAGCTGGCGGCATCAACAGGTAGCCCCTTAACCTTGGTTAAATAGTGATACATGAATGCAGAAACACGTGCGTTGACCTCACAGTGCACCCAGATTCTTCTCTTTTCGAGAACCTTGAGAATACCGATGAAATCCTGCAGATGCTGGGCGGTTGGTTCGTCAAACGGAACCGGAATGTTGATGTACTGCATGCCAAGGGATGCCACAAGGCTACCTTCCTCGGGGATGGCGTTGTTCGAATCATGCATCGCAAGGTTAATCACGACCTCGTAACCTTCATCAGCGATCCAGTGAAACTGGCGGCGATCGGGTTGCCCTGATGTCGCGATTTGGTCTGTGCTTTGGTGAAAATTGAGGGGTTTGTCTGCCATTAGCGTGAGCCAGTCATCAAATAATACCTGTATTTCTTAAGCGTTCTATTTCTTTGGGTTCGTAACCCAGCTCGGCCAGAATGTCGTCAGTATCGGCGCCAAGCATTGGTGGTCCGCTGCGCACCTCGGGCCCGTCCACGTTGGTGACATAGCCTGCCTTTGCCACAGTCACCGTTGCATCTGGGTCCAACGGCGAAGGCAGGGTGACCAGGGCGTTTCTATGTGTGATATCCGGGTCGCTGGCAACCTCTGGAAGTTCACGCACTTCGGCGACGGGAATGCCTGCTGGTGCAAGCTGTTTCATCCACGCCGCGGTGGTCTGCCGGTTAAGCGCCAGGGACATGGCGTCAAAAATTGCCTCTGGATGATTGATACGTGAATCAGGGGTAGCGAATTTTTTATCTTCCAGCATTTGCTCGAGACCGAGTTCGGTAAACAGTTTTTCAACCTGTGGTTGTCGGAGCGCGGTTATCTGGATGTGTCCGTCCATGGTGGGGAACACGTTGGCAGTGGGCTGGCCCGTGGGGGAAGCATTTCCACGAAGCCCAATGAGGGTGCCCTGGTTAAGGTAGTTGCTGAACTGGGATGCTTGCATAATGATCGCGGTATCTAGCATAGCGACATCGATGTACTGGCCTTCGCCCGTAGTAGCTTTGCGGTAAAGGGCCGCTGAAATGGCAAATGCTGAATTAAGTCCAGTGGACATATCTACTGGCATATAGCCTGTTCGGGTTGGGCCTGTTTCCGGGTGTCCGTTCTGGGACATCATGCCGCTGGATGCCTGAATCGCGCCGTCATAAGCGGCTTCTCCGGCTTTGGGTCCAGTCTGGCCGTAGCCGGTGATGGAACAGTAAATGAGGTCGGGTTTCAGTTGCCTGAGAGTCTCATAGTCAAGACCGCGGCGTTGCATGGTGCCCGCTTTAAAGTTCTCAACGATCACGTCAACCGTGGGCAAAAGTTTCTTGATAATTCCCGCCGCATTTTCAGCTTTCAAATTCAGGGTAAGGCTTCGCTTGTTAAGATTCATGCCCATGAACGACGGAGACATTTTTAGGTCTTCACCTGCGTTCATCAGGCCGCGAGTCTGATCGCCGGTAATAGGTTGTTCTACCTTGATAACATCCGCGCCGAGTAGCGCCAGTTGCATGACGGCGAAAGGGCCAGCAAGTACCTGCGTAAAATCAAGAATTCTGATGCCATCAAATGCAGTGGTCATAAACGACTAACCTTTTAGGGCCTCTGTAACTAAGGGGCTCTAGAAATTTGCGTATCCACCATCAATCAAAAAGGTTTCTGACGTGTGGTAGCTGCTGGCGCTGCTCATAATGTAAACGGCAATGCCTGCGAAATCTTCGGGTTGTCCCCAGCGGCGCATCGGAACGCGTGGCATAACGTTGCCCACAAATTTTTCTGAGTTGAAGGTCTGCTGCGTCATTTCAGTTTCGATCCACCCGGGAAGGATAGTGTGGGCAGTGACATTATGCCTGGCGTATTCGACAGCGAGCGCCTTGTTCATCGAGATCAGGCCACCTTTGGTTGCCGCATAATGTTCGCCGCGTGCCTGCCCGGATATCGCCGCTAAGCTGGCGGTTGAGATAAGGCGGCCAAAGGGGTCGCCTGCTTCAGAGCGCAGGCGCATATGTTCCGCCGCGCAACGAAAAGTATGGAAGACACCATCAAGGTTAACCTCCATGATGCGTGTCCATTCTTCCTTTTCCATCTGGTCGAATTGCGTTGGCCGACCACCGATACCGGCATTTGCAAAACATCCGTCTACCCGGCCGTGAGTTGCAAGTGTTTGCTTGAAGCAGGCTTCTACTGCCTGCTGGTCTGCGACATCGCATTTCAGGGCTGAAACTTTAGGGCCATACTGCTGCAGCGTTTCGAGCGCTTTGGCATTTTTATCAGGCTTGGTGCCCCAGATACTGACTTCGCAACCCTGAGAGGCCAGCCCCTCTGCCATGCCAAGGCCAATGCCACCATTACCACCGGTGATCAGTGCAACGCGGCCAGAGAGATCGAACAGTTTATTTATCATTAGCTTGTTGTTTCCCAGTACTTGTCTTTGAGGAGTCGTTTGTAGAGTTTACCTGTTGGATGCCGTGGCAGCTCCGCTATAAAATCGATGGATCGGGGACATTTGATGTGCGATATCTTCTGCCTGGCGTAATTCATCAACTCGGCTGCCAGTGCTGGTCCAGCGGATCCAAAATCAGCTAGTTGCACCACGGCTTTCACTTCTTCCCCGAATTCTTCATTAGGGACACCGAAAACTGCAACGTCTATCACTGCAGGGTGGGTAATTAGCGCGTTTTCTGCTTCCTGCGGGTAGATGTTGACGCCGCCCGAGATGATCATGAAAGACTTTCGGTCAGTAAGGTACAGGTAACCTTCTTTATCAAGGTGTCCGATATCTCCCAGGGTCGACCAGCCATTGGAGGTTCGGCTGGCATTGGTTTTTTCTTCGTCGTGGAGATATTCGAACTGCCCACCACCTTCGAAATACACGCCGCCGGCTTCGCCTGTTGGCAATACGACACCTTCGTCATCCATGATGTGCACTTTGCACTCACCGGCGGGCTTTCCGACGGAGCCTTTGTGACTCAGCCATTCTTCGGAGGTAATGGTTGTTGAACCGTTACCTTCGGTTCCCGCATAGTACTCGTGAACAATGGGTCCCCACCAATCAATCATTTGTTCCTTCACACTAATAGGGCAAGGCGCCGCTGCGTGAATGGCCACCCGGTGGCTGCTCAGGTCGTGCCTGCTTCGATCGCCCTCGGGTAACTTCAGCATACGAACAAACATAGTTGGTACCCATTGGCTGTGAGTGACCTTGAACTGCTCAATAAGCTCAAGCGCGCGTTCTGACTCGTAATGTTCCATCACAATACAGGTGCCACCGTATCGCAGAACATTCATCGTGAACCCTAAAGGCGCGGCATGGTAAAGCGGCGCCGGGGACAAATAGATAGCGTCTTCATCGAATTCGTATCGAATTCGTCGGGCTTCAAAAACCGGGTCTGGCTCCCCCCAGGGAACATCAACCATGGGTTTTTTTATGCCTTTCGGCATGCCGGTGGTTCCAGAGGAATAAAGCAGACTCTGGCCATAGGACTGATCAGCTATTGGCTCTGTCGGGTAGGGCTTGATTGCGTCTTCGAATGAACTGGCTCCCTGCGCAGTGCCATCGAGCATGTAACACGCAGGCTTGTTAACCAGCTTGTCTTTAAAACCATTGAATGTGTCTTCGAGCAGGGCGGACGTGATCAAAATTTTCGCACCGCAGTCGTTGACAATATATTCGACTTCGTCTGCCTGCAGGCGGTAGCTGATCGCCGTAAAGTAGATGCCGGAACGATGAGCTGCCCAACAGATCTGGAAGAAGGTGCGGTGGTTTTCCAGACAGAGCGCGATACTATCGCCGCGTTTCAGGCCCAAATCCCTGAACAGATGAGCGATCTGGTTAGAAACAGCTTCCAGTTCGCCGTAGCTGACGGTCAGGCCAGCGTCTGCCATGATATAAGCTGGACGATCGGGGTCAAAATTTCCTGGGTACATATATAGGGTTGGCCCAATAATGGTCAAAGAAGTCGTGCAGCATAGCGAAATGCATCTACTTTGATAAGACAAACTAACCTGACTCTGGGTCGTTATCCGCTAAACTTGCGCCCAATGGATGAAATGTCTCACTACTACAAAGAGCGTGCGCCGGGCTACAATCTCGTTTTTAGCTACCCGGAGCGCGAGGCTGATCTGCGGTTTCTTGGGGTCCATCTACAGGAGATGTTTGATGGCTGTGGGGAGCTGGCATCAGGCATCAGGCATCAGGTATTGAAAAATTTCCCGACCCTGGAAGAACTGAAGCAAACCACTGAACCCTTTGGTGAGTTCCATCGCTATATTGACCTCAAGAATTTTTGGCTGTTTCAATACGTGTTCAAAAAATAGGTGAAATGACTGTGCCGGAACAAAAACTAGAACCGGATAATAATGCACTGAAAGTGCCCTTTGACGATCTGGGTTGGGTGGAAGTCGACCCAATGAGTGAAGAGGTTGTCGAATTAAGGGAGAACTTGTCTGAAAATAATGGCATCCGGGGTCTAGAGGTTGTCTCACCCGATGAAGTCGAGCGGGCCACAGAGATATTCCACAGAGACGGTTTTGTGGTGGTGCGAGATGTTCTGACACCGGAACAGCTGACTTACATTCAGCAGGGTTGCGATCGCGAAATACGTGAAATTATGTCAATGGATGGGAACCGGCAGGGAAACCGAGGCTCACACCGATACTCCTTTGGCAGCGCGAGCGTAACGGGCCAGCTAATGCACCATCTGGAATGGGCTATGCTGGTTGATCTGCCGTTGGTAACACCGATCATCACGTCAATATTCGGTGCGCCTACCTATATGTGCCGTGGTGCTGCCGGAGACTTTTGTCTTCCTGGAGCTGTCGAGTATCAGCGGCTGCATTCGGACATGGGAGATCGTCGAACTCATGGTGATTATGTGGCGGGGTCCTTTCATGATCACCGTGGCCTTCTTACCTATAGGGATCTTCCGGTGCCCAGCGTGGTTTGCAACTTCCTGATGATAGATTTCACAGCAATTAATGGTCCCACGCGCCAGATTCCAGGTACCCAGCACAATCATGATCCGATCCCGCGCTTGATGGATGAACCGGAATGGATGAAATTGTCGACAGTCTGTCCTGCTTCGGCAGGCAGTGTACTCATTCGGGATATCCGGGCGTGGCATGGTGGGACACCAAACTTGTCAAATCATGTTCGGGCGCTGCCGAATGTTGAGTATTGGGCGCCCTGGTATCGTGAACCTCACCACATCAGTATGCCGAGAGAGGTCTTCGATACGTTGTCACCACATGGGCAGGACCTGTGTCGATATATCGTAATGGACCCTGGCGAGAATGCTGCCCGTGGTTATCGAGACAACCTGGGTAAGACGCCTTACCTGATGCGGCGGGAAAATCAGGCGCTAACCTCCTGAGGTTAGCGTCAGGATCAGACGCGATTTTGATATATCCACCGGATTTTTTGACGAAGCTGCACACGATGCTGACGCGCGGGGCATTAGTATGACCTGCGGGTTTGGTTGCGTAACAAGGTTCAGGTCTGCACTTTCATTGGCGATCAGGGTGATAGGATCAATGGCTTGCTCAAGTAGTATTTTGTTGAGCCTGCCCTGTTTATGCTGTTCTTTCGTCAGACCCTAACCACGACGATATCCTCACGCTGAAGATTTTCCGGTAGTGCTCCTGGGCGTTGTAGAACGTGCCTGATTAACCCTTACTGCCCGCTGGCTGCGCGTCGATCATCTTCAGTCTGGTATTGCGGTTCTGTGGTGCGTGGGCTTCGATGGTCCAGCTTCCCTTTTTCCCTTTCGTTCAGCATCTCCCAGCCTGCCTGCCACTCGAAGTCCAGCGGTACGATGCCCGGAGAGGTAATGTCTGCGAACCCTTTCAGTGCCTCGCGAACAACGGCAAGCTGATCAGTCTTATCCCTGAATCGGCCTGATTCAAATCCCAGCGGATAATTCACAAACCTGGCTCGAGGCGGTTTCCCCGCGCTCATGATATCAAGTGCACTTCCCAGGATCAGCGTAGGCAATCCGAGTGATTCGAAATGGCGAGCGATCAGACACACGGTCTGGTGGCAAACAGGTCACAAAGGAATTAACAGAAGAAGATCTAACTGTTCTTTAGAGACGGCTTGCTCGAGGTTGGGTAGCAGCTCGTTGATCACCCGATTCTTTGAATAGATTCCGCCCATGCAGGAGAAGTAGTTCCCGGCCAGTTCGCCAATAATACCTTCTGATTCGAGCTGGTTGAGAGCCTCCAGGGGAAAGACTGTGCAAGGGTCCTGGCGGGCCTCTTCAAGGTAGTTTTCCATGATATGCGAGAATCGAATGTCTTTGACGGCGGTATCACTTGGGATCGCGCGGATGCTCGTGTCATCTTTGTAGTAGTAGGCAACCTGTCCGTGAACATACGTGCCCGCGGTAGAGATTAGCCCCAGCTTTGATTCTGATAATGGTTTTGCCAGCGGCGCAAGTTTAGGTTCATCTTCAGCGTGGAACCATTGATAGGGTTCAAATCCCAGTTTTTCGTAGCTTTCCCGAGTCTGGCGAATATATTCTGTTGGCGTCGGCTTCATGGCATCCCTATTTTTCATAACAACCTATGTAGATGTTACAGGTAAGGTGTAAAGGCTTGGAAACGGTTCCAGGTTTAATTACCCCACTGATGATACCCCGCAGTTGCGTGTACGGGAACGAGGGATTTAGCTCAGCGGATAGAGGTGGTCGTAGGTTCTAGGCAAAGAAGGGTTATTAGCGCCTGTCTTCAAGTTAGTAACAGTAATATCGCCAATAGTTGGAGTATGTGTGTCTGCGATTGTCAGGCATCGATGTTTAGTCTTGCGGACCGGGTGCAAACGTAGCGTGTCGACCAGGTGCTCGGCCAACTGATCTCCGAGATTTAGTAAAGCGGTTATATGCCTTCGACGGCGACGATAAACTGAACGTCGAGATGCCCTTCACGAAGTTTCTTTGCTTGCTGATATTCGGGGGAATACCAGAACTTATGTAAGGCCGCTTTGGACTCGAATTTTTCCAAAGTCAGGGCCGGAAAATGATCCCAGTCGCCTTCCATCAACTCTATTTCACCGCTGCCGAGTATTTCTAATCCAGCGGCTTCTGCCAGCGGCACGGCCTGTTTCCGGTATGGCTCGAGTGCTTCTTCGTTTCTAACTTCGGCACTCACAACCAGATAAACGGGTTTTCTGCGTTTCATTATGGAAATGTGAATGACGATGCCAAGCGCAATCCCGACGCCAAATGCTATTACGATAGGTAGGTATGCCATGTAACACTCCTTTGCCAGCTGTTCAGGGACCATAGCTTATAAATACATCATACGGTAAGCCCATAGGTCACGTTCCGTTACATTAGTGCACATTGGCGTTAACCGGCGTTTACAAGACACCCTTACAATCTCTTCCCATAAACCAAATATGTAAAAGAGAGAACAACATGTACAAGACTATCCTGGCTTTCCTGCTCATCGCACTGACCACAGGTTGCTCTACTTATAGCGGCACACAATCTACTGCTGAAATGGAATTCTGCTGGGAAAGAGGCATGAACTTTCAGTGGATTGAAGAGTTTGACGCGGGTTGTGTTGACCCTACGGCCCAGACTACAGCAACGCGAATTTCTAAAATCAAGTGGTTAGAAAAGAACCTGGGCACATTGGCTGGACAGGCTTCACATAAAAGCACAAGGAACATATAACGCTCGGACAAGGCTGGAAGCGCTACCCCAACTTCACAAACCCAGTCGCAGATTGTCGCGTAGGAGGTTTCAGGCAGATCGGATTCTCCTTTGCCGATCCAGCACACGCAGTCGTGACTCGAGTTCTTCTCTTTCCATATAGCAACCACGCAACCAACGATGACCGGCGTCAGGTGCAAAGCCGGTTCTCCCATGCAGAACCCTGCGGTTATCAACCCCGATCAGATCACCGGGCTTCAGCGGGAATCTAAGCTGGTAGTCCTCATGGTCGGCATAGTGATGAAATAGTCGAAGCGCCGAATATAAGTTATCCAGAGTCGCCAAATCGCCGGTCATCGGCGCGCGAAGCCAATACGTAAACCGGACTGTAGTGATGTCGCCGTGGTGATCGGTTTCTAAAATAGGGACTTCGTAGCGGTATTCAGAATCTCTGTCGGTATTGACGAAGGGTATGGGTTGCTCCGTCAGAAAAGCGTATTCTTCAGGGTGATCGGTGCGAATCTTTTCTGCGACAGCAAGTCCGTCTGTAAGAATTGTTTCTCCGCCGGAGACTGAATTTTCCATACAAAAAAAGAACTGCAGGCCGGGCTGATATTCGCGGGTCGCAAGGTCGGTGTGTGCTCTCAGAGGCTGGGAGGTATAGGCATTCGAATTTGTTTCGGCCTTTAGTTCGACATCGAAAATCCGACCGAAGTTAGAAGTCCTGATGGGACCGATTCGATCGACCACTTTTTCGAGTGCTTCGGGTGCAATTGGCAGATCTGTGATCACTGCAACGCCGCTGGAATGTAAAGCGCCCAGCCACTCGCTAAATTCTTTATCGGTGTCGATCTGTGCGCCACTAAATGTTGGTGGGAAGGTCTGACTGGCGGCGGTTCTGGTGGCAGTCCAGAGAGTTCGTTTTGGCAACTCGAAATTTGGTTTTGGGTTCGAGGGGCAGTGGGCTCGAAGCCATCCCGGGTGGTACCGGCTGTCCAGGTTTTCGGGTTGCCAGTTGACGATGACTGAGCCGTCAGCGCCAATTTCCGTGCTCGAGATGTTCAGTTTATCCGGCAGATCTGTCACGGCGATATTCTGTTCCCGAGTGATGTCGTTAAAAGTACCGGCATCCGGGCTGTATTCTCTCAACCAGACAAAGGGGTAATGGCTGATTTTACCGTCATCCCAGGTAATGATGAGCCTCTGCTCTGCAACGATGAGTTTCTCTGGCAGATGATCAATCGCGTAAATATCAAAATCCGGGACGTCAGGCAGCATGGTCAAACTCTTGCGTCGTCTACGACCGTCACCCGGTGCATCCTGCGGTAATGAGGCAGGTAATCGGCTATCGCATAGTGTTGCGTCACCCTATTGTCCCACAGCCCCATGGAGCCGGCTCGCCAGCGATATCGAACCTGGAATTCGGGCTGGTTGATGTGGTCGTAGAGAAAACGTTTGCCCGTCACAGGATGCACGGGCGTTATCGGGTGAACCGCTGAACCCAGTTCCCGCATTGCCTGGTTGACGGCATTGGTGTCCATGGTTGCTCCGAGATAATCATTTCTAAGGGTGCCCATGTCGTAGATTGCTGACAACTCATGCAGCATGGATTTCATTGCTTGCTGCAGGGCGTCATATGCCGCGTACATATTGGCCCAGATTGTGTCACCGCCAATGATCGGAGTACTCAGGTCTATTTGCTGATCCAGCATAGTGGGGATTAGTGCTCGGTTTAATAATGTTGTCATGGTCAGTATAGCCTCAGACCTGAATGCGCCATTATGACCCGACATTGTCTGTCGAAGAAAGCATCCTGGTTCAACCTGGCGGGGGCAATGGCATCAACGGCCCAGTAGTAACCCAGAAATCCACCGAGGCCATAGCCGGGGACATCAAGACAGTGCCAGACCTGACAGTGTTGTTATTCAGGGTCATGTTAAAGGTTCAATATAGCAAGTTGATTAGGGCGCTGCCATGGTAGGGTCATGACTTTAATGGTGATGGTAACTTTCATGAAAATCATCTTGTTGCTCATCGGATTATTGATGCCGGTCGCTGCTCTGGCAAAACCTGATCTCCCCGGCAATGTGCTGCCGGAAGTGTTCGATTCGCTGGGTCCCACAGTTCAAGAACTGGTGTTGGCCGATGGCAGAAGAGTGCACTACATCGACGATGGCGAACCAGATTGGTTGCCGGTGGTGTTTACAGGTGGCCTCGGCACTTCGGTCCGTGTCATTCGATTGCTCGATTTTTTAAGATCGATGCGGGAAACGCTGCAGATTCGGGTGATTACGGTTGAACGAAATGGCTTCGGCCAGACCGAATACGATCCTGATCTGGACATGGCAGATTTTTCCGAAGATGTTGAAGCCGTATTGAGTCATGTCGGTGTTGATAAGTTCGCAGTGTTTGGTATTTCCGGCGGCGGTCCATACACGGCAAAGATCGCCTCACGTAATACCAACCGACTCTTGTCAGTCCACATGGCCGCGACATCGCCGTCGCTCGGCCAACCGTCGAGATGTGGTCAGGATTCACCGGCCAGTGGATATCGTGACATGTTGCACCAGCCGATGCGGTTTTTCGGCTTTGCGCCAGACAGCCCCATGCACCAGGTACAAGGCTTTCAGGACACTGCGTTTGATGAGGCCGCAAGAGCTCACAATTTGCGTGGCCAGATGGCAGATGCAACGCCACTGGATCACGAAATCTCCCTTTATTGCAAAGAAGGTGCGATCGACACGTCAAACGTTAAAGTCCCGGTCTTTGTTTATCGCGGTCTCGCCGATACGGTGCTGGGTGAAGAGGACTTGCAGGTCTGGCGTAATACTTTTCCGGCAGCCGATGTGACAATGCGGGAATATGCTGGAGAAGGACATGACGTTCAGTATCGCCACCTGGACCAGATCCTGCTGGATATCGCGGGCTATGGTGATGATGTTCTAGTGTGCGCAAACAACAAAAATAAGTTGATTACACCAGAGAAAGTCCAGGCCACTGACAATGTTCGCCTGGGATTATGCGCCTGGCCGAAATAGTCTGCGTCGAACAGTGATATAGTCAAAGAACGTGTGAAATCAATTCTGGGGAAAGATATGTCGGTCATCGTTCTCGATGGTGGAATGGGCGCCGAGATAGCTAAACGCTATCAGGGCGCGCAGCAAGGTCTATGGTCTGCCACCGTGCTGATTGAAAAGCCTGAACTGGTTGTCGAAATTCATCGGGATTACATCGATGCCGGTGCCCGGATGATTATCACCAATACCTACTCGACGATCCCTAGTTACCTCGGGAAAGAGGAACGGGAGGATGATTACGTTGCGCTGACAAGACTGGGCGGCGAACTTGCCAGAAGAGCAGTAGATGAAAGCGGTCAAGCCGTACAGATTGCCGGTTCGCTGCCACCACTTTCGGAAAGCTATCGTCCTGACATGGTGCCACCTGCTGATGAGGCGATGCCGGTTTATCTGAATCTGGTTGAAGCGCTGGCCCCCTATGTGGACGTATTCATTTGTGAAACCATGTCTTCGGCAACCGAGGCCCTCAATGCTGCGACTCAGGCGCTGGCCTTTGGCGGAGGTAAACCGGTCTACGTTTCCTGGACCCTCAACGAGACGCCCGGCAGTGGTTTGCGCAGCGGCGAGTCCATTACCGCGGCCTACAACAAGATTGCGCATCTCGACCTGGCCGGATTCTTCTTTAACTGCACCCTGCCTGAAGCGATTGAGTTTGGGCTGCAGGAAGTGAAAGCCCTGACGGATAAACCACTTGGCTGTTACGCTAACCGAATCGCTCAGGTACCGGAAGGCTGGACGCTGGACAATGACCTCAAGACTGAGCGCCACACTGATTTGACGACTGACTATTTTGTTGATGCCTGCATTCGTTTCATCGATCAGGGTGCCAGTATTATTGGCGGTTGTTGTGGCATCGGCCCTGAGGACATCAGGGCTTTTTCAGCTGCGCTCGATAACAAGAGCCAGTAGAAACCCCTTCCATCATTGTAATTAGGGAAATTATTTGCTCGCTCTCATAGGCAGACGCTTCGTTTATGCTCTCATCACTCTGTGGGTGGTTTCTGTTGTCGTTTTTAGCGCCGTCGAAATGTTGCCTGGAGACGCCTGCCAGGCATTTTTGGGTCAGATGGCACAGGGCAAGCGACTTGAAAACTGTCGGGCCGAACACAATCTCAGCGCACCGGCCTATGTCAGGTACAAAGACTGGGCAGTCGGCCTGGCGCAGGGCGATCTAGGCAAGAGCATCAAGCGAAGCAAGCCTCTCGAGGAGGTCATCGGCCCTCGATTTCGCAACACGATAATTCTTGGGCTGACTGCAGCGCTGATTGGCATTCCCCTGGCAATTGTTCTCGGTGCGATAGCGGCGCTTTACCGTGACAGGAAAGCCGATCTGTGGATTTCTTCGGTGGCCATTTTCTGCATGACAGTCCCTGAATTCATTACCGGGACGCTGCTCATCTCTCTTTTTAGTGTCTGGCTCGGATGGTTTCCTGGCATTGTCATTATGCGGGCCGATGCACCGCTACTGGAAGTGCTCTCAAAAATCATTCTGCCGGTCATGACGCTGACGCTTGTGATGGTGGCACACATCATGCGGATGGTTCGCACCAGCATGATTGATGTGCTCGCTTCAGATTTTGTCCAGATGGGGCAACTGAAAGGCTTACCGCGATTGCGCCTGGTCGTGATGCACGCGCTACCCAATGCTCTGTTACCGGCGATCAATCTAATCGCGCTCAATATCGCGTGGCTGATTGGCGGTGTGCTGGTGGTTGAGGTGGTGTTCAACTATCCAGGGATCGGCAGATTGTCGGTTAATGCGATTTCGGATCGGGACTTTCCTCTGGTGCAGGCTATTGCCTTGCTCATGGCGTCGATTTATGTCGCGCTGAATCTTATCGCTGATCTATTGTCCTTGCTGCTCAACCCCAAGCTGCGCACTCAGAGCCTGCAGTCATGAATATTCTTCGAGAGATTCTGGAGGGCGTGCTGGCGTCAAGATCAGGCAAAATTGGTTTCTCGATTGTAATCTTTCATCTGGTGATGGCAGTGGCGTCCCCCTGGATCGTCCCTTATGAATTTAATGCGCAGGCAGAGGTCATCGACCACATTGGGCCGTCGCTGCAACACTGGGCAGGTCTCGATACGCTTGGTAGGGACGTGCTCACCCGCACGATGCTCGGTGGTAGGGAAGCGATTCTGGTGACGCTTTTCGGCACTTTTCTGGCCGTCACGTGGGGTGGTTTTTTCGGGATTCTTGCTGGCTTCCTGGGCGGTCGGTTCGATGAGTTGATTATGCGATCGGTTGACATATTCCTGGCGATTCCCTGGATGATATTTTTGCTGCTGGTCATCGCGAGTTTCGGCAATGGGGCTCATGTGATGATTTTCACACTCGGATTTTTTTACGGTATTGGCGTCGTGCGCCTTGCTCGTGCTGCGACACTTGAGATCGTTGTAAAGGACTATGTGCTCGCAGCCAGAGCGCGAGGCGAAGGAACCCTGAGCGTTATTTTCAGAGAGATTTTGCCGAACGTGCGCGATGTCCTAATGGTGGAAAGCGCGATGCGTTGGTCTTGGATGCTGCTGGCATTCAGCGCCCTGTCGTTTCTCGGTTTTGGTGTGACGCCACCAACGCCGGATTGGGGATTAATGATTGCCAATTCCAGAATTTATCTGCCGCTTGCTCCGTGGCCCGTACTCGTTCCAATGATTGCGCTCAGTTCATTGATCATCGGTATCAATCTGACCGCGGACGCCATGGCGAAATCGATGGGCCTGGATAAAACGACGAGAACGCCGGTATGAGTGAGTCGTTACTCTCGATTGAAAACCTTACCATTGGCTACCCCGGTTCAGACGGGCGCGAGGTGCCGATAGTCCATGATGTCAATTTGACACTAGCGGCGGGCGATACGCTGGGTCTGGTGGGCGAGAGTGGTTGCGGTAAGAGTACGCTCCTGTTGGCCATTATGGGCTACTACAAAACAGGCTTAAGTCGATTGAACGGGTCAGTGACGTTTCAGGGTGAGGACCCTGGAGAGCTCGCCGCCCATCAATTGCAGCTTCTACGTGGTGGTCGAATGGCGCTAATCCCGCAGAATGCGGGGCAGGCGTTGACACCCACACTTAGAATCGAAGCGCAGATGTTTGAAGCGTTGAGTCTGCATGCCAACATCGCACCAGCGCATTGGAATGCACGGTGCATTGAGTTGTTCGAGCGAGTGAGACTGCCGACGCCTGAGCAGATCCTGACCCGCTATCCCCACGAGCTCTCGGGTGGTCAGCAGCAGCGTGTTGCGATTGCTATGGCGCTGGCAGGAGAACCTGATCTATTACTGCTGGATGAACCGACCACGGGATTGGACGTCACCACACAGGCACATGTGCTGGAATTGCTTCAGAAAATATCGGCTGAATCTAATACGGCAATGGTCTACGTCAGTCATGATATCGGCGTAATCAGTACTGTCTGTCGCCAGATAGCGATCATGTATGCCGGTGAGGTGGTTGAAAAAGGCAGCCGAGAAGTCCTTTTGGAATCGCCCGTTCACCCTTACACCCAGGGTCTGCTCGCCAGCATTCCTCATCTCCACCAGCAGACCTTACCCCAGGCCATTGAGGGCATGTTGCCGCAACCCGGTAAGCGAGGTTCGATGGCCGGATGTGTCTACGCAGAACGATGCCCGCTGGTAGAGCAACACTGCAGGGAGATGACACCGCTGACCCGGCAGTTGCTGGACCGAGAGGTGAAATGTAATCTGGTAGAAGCGGCGGTGTCTCAGGACCTGATCCGTCCTGGTCTGGAAATTGTCACGGTTGAACCCGGTGAAAACACGGTGCTTGAAGTTGAAGGACTCGGCGTCAGCTACGAACGACCGTCGTTGTTCAGAAAACTGAGGGGCCATGAACCAACATTGACCACTCGCGACATCAGTTTTCGAATCAGGCGTGGGGAGATTCTGGGCCTTGTTGGCGAATCCGGCAGTGGTAAGAGCACGATTCTCAAAACTGTCGCGGGACTGCAGCGGCCTTATCAGGGCCGCATCACCTTGTTGGATGAACATGATCTTGCTTTGCCGGTTGAGTCACGGCACCGGGAGTGTCTGCGTAAAGTGCAACTGGTCTTCCAGAATCCTGATGCGTCGCTCAATCCGAGAAAAACAATCGAAGAAATTTTACGCCGACCAGTCGAACTGTACTTCGATTTTGAGCGTGGTGCGATAGAGGATGAAGTCGATGCGTTACTTGAGCGGGTCAACCTGCCAGTTTCGTATCGTCGGCGCTTTCCCGCTCAGTTGTCTGGTGGCGAAAAACAACGTGTTGCTATTGCACGGGCACTGGCTGCAAAACCTGACCTGATACTGTGTGATGAGATTACTTCAGCACTTGACGTGTCGGTTCAGGCGTCAATTATCAAATTGTTGCTGGTGTTGCGATCTGAAAGTGATCTGTCACTGCTGTTTGTCTCACATGATCTGGCCGTCGTCGAAACACTTTGTGATGAGGTGATTGTGTTACAGAAAGGGGAGATACGTGAAGCGGGCGCTGCGGCCGCTGTTTTTAGAAACCCTCAGCATGCGTACACTCGTTCGTTGCTGGATTCAGTACTTTAGGGAAGCTCTCCGATGATCTTCGGATCGAATGCCGGTCTTGAGAAAACCTCCCGCACCATCGGCGCAAAGTGTTCGAGGCTCTGCATGGGATAGTCAGGGTCGAACGACGACTGATCCCAGCGCTGACAAAACCTGACACAGCTTTCATAGAAAGGATGATCCTTGTAGGCGTCGTGACCATTAGGATCCTCACCCAGGAATTCTGCGTAATAAACCATCTGAAAGAGCCCGTGCATGTCTACTACCCAGGTGACCTCAGCCCGTACATAGGGCCGGATCAGTGCCGCTGCGAGTTGTGAATGGTTGAGTGGTGCAAGGTCATCGCCGATATCATGAATCAGGGCAGCGACGATCCACTCGATGTCCATGCCGTCAGCTTCCGCCCGGGTCGCGGCTTGCAGGGAATGCTGCAAGCGATCGATTTTGTAGCCATCGAGACTGTTGGTCAGCCCCTGCAGCGCGCTCAGAATTCTATCTGGCAGACCGTCAACGTGGGTCTGTTGTAATTCATCAAGTAAACGGTAGTCGGCTTCAGTGCCGTCTGCCATAGCCGAGAAACTGACGGTATTCATAACCTAGTCCTTGGTAACCTTGTACCACGGCACAGCAAATTCCATGATGGGCTCAAGGTTTTTGACCGCAGCGTTTAACACCCGAATGTTGACGTAGTGCATGGGCATGAAACTGCCACCTTCTTCAAACAACATTTCCTGAGCCTGCCAGTAGCGCGCTTTACGTTTTTCGAAATCAAGTTCGGCCCTTGCAGCATCGAGCAATGCATCGAAGTCCGGGCGATTCCAGTAGGTTTCATTCCAGGCACCTCCAGACCGATAGAGTTCGTTGAGGTATTGATCTGCTGGCCGGTGACTCCAGTAGCCGACACAGGCAGATTTAGTTAACCAGACATCCCCGTAGTAACCGTCAGCCGGAGCCAGGATGATGTTAACCTTCACGCCGACTTCAGAAAGCTGCTTCTGGTAAACCTCGGCAATGCTTACTCCCGCCGCGAACAGTGTGGTCGTGTAAAGATCAAATTCCAGCGTGTCCTCATATCCCGCTTCTGCCAGCAGTTGTCTCGCCAGTGCCTGGTCCTGTTTACACTCGCCGGGCCAGCGATAGGGATCACCGGGCCACACCGGGTGGTCGCAGGCAACGACAGCACCGCCGTGACCCACCGCGGTGTTAATCAGCTTTTGCCGATCGACGGCGACACGAATGGCCTTCCGAACCCTCACATCGTCGAAAGGCGGCATGTCGGTGCGAAAAACGATGGGATTCATGTCGCCCGTTGGAAAACGTTGCACACTGAAGCGATCATTGCCGCGAAATAATCCTTCCAGCCTTGGGCTGATGCGCTCGACGATGTCCAGCTGATCTGACAGTAACGCCTGCATTCTAGCGTTGGCGTCGTTAACCGCGATGATTTCGATACCATCGAGTCCAGGTGGACCCAGGAAATAATCGGGATTGGCAACCAGTCTGGTGATGCCTTCCGGATCAAGATCGGACAACACAAAGGGTCCTGTGCCGATGCCCTTTTCGCGAATATCCATGCCGATGTCTTCCGGAATGATTCGTGCTCGATAGTCCATCAACAACACAGGGAAATCTGCGTGAGCTGCCTTGAGATGCATGTCGACAGTGTACTGATCGATCACCTCGACATGATCGACGATACCGAGTGTAGAAATCAGTGGTGAGTCTATGGCGGGATCCAGCATGAACGACATTGAATAGGCGACGTCAGTGGCATCAAAGCTTGACCCGTCATGAAAAGTGACTTCGTGCCTCAGATTAAATCGCCAGATCGTTGCTGTCTCGTTCCCTGACCACGACAAAGCCAGATCAGGAGAAGGGCTATCTTTGTTGTCCGGTCTGACGAGTCTGCTATAAAGGTAGTAGATCGTTGGGGTAAATCGATTGGGGTCGTAAGGATTTAGATTCTCAGCACCACCATATTCCATGGCATGGCTAGCACGAAAGGTACCGCCAGCCAGAGACACGCCCGGTAGCGAGAAGAATAAAAACGATATTAGTACGAGGGCTCTCTGCAAAAACCTGTCACCATATAAAAATTGAACCAGCAATGAGTCTAGCATGGCGCGATGCGGCTCGAACAAGGAGAGCCTACTACGATGGGAAAGCTACAGATGAAATTTGATGTACAGGCTGCCTTGGGCATCCTGGTGATGTTGTGCTGCTCGGTGATCGGAGCGCAGGCAGAAGAACTAACTCCAGCAGAAGAGTTGGGTATCTCGGCAGAGAGGTTACAACGAGTCGATCAGGTCGCCAGCAGATATGTTGAGGAAGGTCGCGTCATGGGCATGGTGACGATGATTACGCGACACGGAAAACTCGTGCAGACGAGCGCGCAAGGCGTGCTTGGCATGGACAACGAGTTGCCCGTTCAGGCAGATACCCTGTTCCGGATTTATTCTATGACCAAGGCTGTAACTGCTGTTGCCGCGCTCATCCTCTACGAGGAAGGTCATTTTCATTTGGATGACCCGGTCGAGAAATTTTTACCAGACTTCAAGGATATGCAGGTCTACGAGAATGGTGCGCTGCGTCCAGCAAAGATAAAAATGACTATGCATCATCTGTTCACGCACATGTCTGGTCTGAGTTACGGTTATGGAGACGAGATGCTGACAAAGCTGATCGGCGAAGCAGACCTGGTAGGTAGTCAGGATGTTGACACCTTTGTCGAACGGCTCTCGCGATTACCGCTCCATCATGATCCGGGAGAAGGCTGGAAGTACGGTTATTCCTCGGATGTCCTGGGCGCCGTTGTCGCAAATATTTCCGGGCAGAGCCTCGGCGAATTCATGAAGTCACGCCTGTTCGAACCACTGCAGATGCAGGACACGTTTTTTGCTGTGCCCGCAGAAAAACTGCACAGGCTCGCATCCAGTCATGCCTGGAACAAAGCTGAAAACGGCATGCTGCTCGTTTCCGGCTTGCCGTTTCAATCGGGCTATCGAGTTGCACCGTTTGATGCCGGTGGTTTCGGGCTTATATCCACTGCGGGTGACTATCTGAAATTTCTGGAAATGCTGCGTCGGGGCGGTGAAGTGGATGGCAAGTGGCTTCTCAGCCCCAAGCTCATCAAGTATATGGCCAAAGATCATCTGCCCCGATCGATTACCGAAGCCAATATTGGACCTGACCATGATCGCAATCTGGGGATTGGTGGCGGTCACGGACTGGGCATTGGTGTTTACATAGATCCGATAAGGCGAGGCGTGCTGTCTTCAAAGGGAGAACTGGACTGGGGTGGCGCCGCGGGCACGGTTTATTGGCTGGACCCGGTCGAGGACGTCATCGTCATCTGCATGTCACAACTATTCGCCTCACCATGGCGGTTGCGTGATGATCTGTCGGTGGCCATCTACCAGTCTCTGACAGTATCTCTTGAGTAGTTCGGGTTTCACCGGCCTTGTTCTGTCACTGGTCTTAAGCTGCCAGGTCAATGCGAGCAGTCACATGGCGACGCGCAAAACTCTCTTTGTGCTACTCGATGGCATTCCGGCAGATGTGATTGAGCGGGTCGAAACGCCCAACCTCGATTTGATCAGTGGTGAAGGCGGATACACTCGAGCTTATGTTGGCGGCGAAGTGGGCGGCGACTCAGAGAGTCCGACCGTTTCTGCGGTGAGCTATCAGAGCCTGCTGACCGGGACCTGGGCGAACAAACATAATGTCTGGAATAATCGGGTTAGTAATCCCGACTATGGCTACTGGGGAATATTTCGCATCGCCAAAGCTCACGACCCTTCGTTGCATACCGCGCTATTCTCGACCTGGGAGGATAATCGGACCCGACTCATTGGCGACGGCCTGGATGCGGCCGGTGGTATGAAACTGGATCACTATGTCGATGGAATGGAAAACGATCAAAAGCGTTTCCCGATAGCACCGGATTCGGGGAACATTAAAAATATCGACACCTTCGTTGCGAGTCAGGCAGCTGAGTACATCGCAGCTCATGGTCCCGATCTTACCTGGGTCTACCTTCAATATACTGATGATATGGGCCATCGATACGGCGAGAGCACAGAGTTCGACGCCGCCGTTCGGTTCGCGGATGATCTCCTGGGTGATATCTGGCAATCGATTCAGGCCAGGCAGGCAAAGTCAGGCGAAAATTGGCTGGTGGTCGTCACGACGGATCACGGGCGCAAGGAGAAAGGTGGCAAAGGTCATGGCGGTCAGTCGTCAAGAGAACGGACGACATGGATTGTGACCAACAGTACGTGCCGCAACGATCGTTACTACAAGATGCCGGGAATCGTTGATATCCTGCCATCTATTGTCGAACACATGAAAATCACCATGCCTGAAGAGATTAGACGTCATCTTGACGGTGCCAGTTTTCTGGACTGCCCGTGAGTGCAGCAGACCCGTCAGGTCCATTCGCTGAAAATCCCCGGATCGTTTGGCATACTGCGGCAACCAACGTTCCCCGTGATCGGCACTGGCAGGTCATACTGTTGACGCTTTTTTTGGCAACGGTTATCTGGCTCTGGGTTCTGGAGCGGTGCTTTCAACCGTTCTGGCCTATGGGTTGGCAAGCGAGCGTGGAGGCGTAATGTGGTGATTGATGTTCGTTTTTTGTCGGTATCAGCATTGTTGGTTAGCCTGGTTTTCTACCATTCACTGCCTGTAGCGAATGACTCTGACTCCGGACAGATGCATAAGCGCGCGATGGTTCATGATGGTGTCCAACGCGAGTATTTTGTCTATGTGCCCAAATCAAAAAAATCTATCCCGCCTCCTTTGGTCCTTGGCCTTCATGGATAGTTGAGTACTGCGACCGGCTTTGAAGCTTTTCACGGTGTTAACCGTCACGCAGCAAGGTTTGGATACATCGCTGTCTATCCACAGGGCCAACACTTTCGTACCTCACAACAACCAGGATTTGGTTATCAGATTACGTCGTGGAACGATATGGCATCAAACCTTGCGTCCTCGGATCCAGATTCAACGCCACATTGTGTTGCTGATGCACAAAAGTTTCCGTGCCCGCCGGATTGTTCAAATTGTTCACGGTGCGCATGGACTTCCTGTGGTGATGATCTGGGGTTTATCGAGAAAGTGCTGAATGCCGTTGAGCTTGAATTTCATACTGATCCTCAGCGGCACTATCCTCTTGGGGTGAGTAATGGAGGTATGATGGCATTTAGACTCGGTTGCAACTTGAGTCATCGATTCGCAGCCATCGCGTCGATCCTTGCGCAATTAGCGCCAGGTTTTGCCTGCGCGCCTGAGCAATCTGTTCCTATGTTTCATCTCTACTCGGAGGGAGACGATACAGTGCGCAGCGACGGTAAACCTGCTGCTGATGGTTTTATTTATGAAACCGCCGATGATACTTTGGCGGCCTGGGCTCACGGTTTGTCATGTGCATCGGGTCCGATCGGGTGGAAAAATAAACTCTCGGAGGACAATGGCTTGCGATGTGTAGCCTATACAGATTGTTCAATAACAGGCCATGAAGCCGTAAGTTGTGGCCAACCCGATTCTGGTCACCTATGGCCCGGCATGTCCGTGAAAGGCGCAATAGCAACCTGTGCGACATTGCTTCAATCGCCGAGTATGCCGGAACAGGCGGTTTGTGGATTGACTGAGGATGCCGAATTCGAAAGTTGGGGCATGGATCTTATTTGGCAATTTTTTCAGCGTTACACTCTGAGGGGCAAACCATAGATGTAAAGCTTCTCCCTGGCAGCGTAAACGGCCCACGTATTGATAACCTCAGAGAAAAGGCGGCCAAAGAGCAAAGCGTGGTCGCCAACAGGATCCGGCAAACCTATCAGCGCCAGAGTTCGATACTTCAATTTACTGACGCCGAGGATGTAGCAGCCATGGCGCCCTTTTTGATTCTAATCCCTAGTTGCCACTGCTGAGGAGAGTGTTCTCACGATAGATACAGCAAGCATTAGATAGACCAACAACAGAGGCAGGGAGGCAACGACAGATGCCGTCTGAAGTACTCTGATGCCACCAAGATAGAGAAGACTCGCTGGCAGTACACCCAGCGCAGCAGCCCAGAAGACACGATGCCATCGCGCGGGGTGATCATGTTCTCCCAGATAGCGCGAGGCACCTGCAGCCAGTGTGTAGGACGCAGAGTCGTAAGTGGTGGCGGTGAATATGATGCCGATGACGGCGAGGTAAAAGAGCCAGAAGGTGCCGAACGGAAGTATCGCGATGATACTGGCTATCGCGGCGGAAGGGCTGACCTCGGACGCTTCCTGAACAATAGGTAAAATGCCCTGTTGTTCGAGGAAGAAAGCGTGATTGCCGAGGACGATAAAAAACAACCAACAGCCAAGACTACCCCAACCCATCATGCCGAAAATCACTTCTCTAATGGTACGGCCGTGTGAAATCTTGCACACAAACATACCAACAAAAGGTCCAAGCGCCAGCCACCATGCCCAGTAAAAAACGGTCCAGCTCTCAACGAAGCTTGAACGCTCCAGTGGGTCAGCCCAGGTCATCATTCGGACAAAATTGCTGGTGATGTGGCCTATGCTGACAATGGCCATTTCCAGGATGAATCGAGTCGGCCCAACCAGCAGAACAAAGGTAACCAGGATCAATGCAAGGCTCATATTGATGTTACTGAGCACTCTTATGCCATCGTCCATGCCGCGATAAACAGAGTAGGCAATAGTGATGGTGACGATGAAGATGATGATTGCCTGCATCTCAAAGCCGTCCTCAATACCGGTCATGCGGGTTGCAGCAGAGGCAACGACGGATGTTCCAAGTCCGAGGCCCGTTGCAGCCGTTCCTAGAAGGCCAATGATAAAAAGCAGATCAATGATACGACCTGGTATTCGGTGGGTGTATGAACCAAGTACCGGTTCGCAGGCACCGCTGAGCCTGAGTGAAGGAATTTTCTTGATATGATAACTGCAGGCCAGTGCGATGGCGGGAAGACAGTAAAGTGCCCAGCCAACAGGCCCCCAATGAAACATGCCGTAGCTCATTGCCCACAATACCGCTTCATCGGATTTTGCTTCGATACCGAATGGCGGATCCAGATAATAAAAAACCCACTCAGCGGCGCCCCAGTAAATGAGACTTGCGCCGATGCCACATGAGAACAGCATCGCGATCCAGCTGGCCGAGGAATATTGTGGGGGTTGATCGCCCAGCCTGATACTGCCCCAGCCACTCACTGCGACGACCAGCAGAAAGACGAAGATAAGTGTAGCAGCGATGATGTAGACGACACCCATTTCGGTGGTGAGAAACGTGAATACGTGAGCAATCAGTTCTCGACTGGCATCAGGTGCGAAAACAATAGGTAAGATGACTGCGACGAGTAACAGGCTGCCAGCGACAAATATAAACCAGTCGACTTCCGGTTCCGGTGGATAATCGCTCATAGAGTGTAATCGTCTTGCTGGATAATCTTATTATCCATCACGTGTATTCAACATCTGATGAAACACTGACTGCATGTTGATGGGTTTTCTTCTTCTTCCTGGAAGCAACCAGTATAGGACACAAGCGGTTTCTTTGTCGGCGTTGTTAACCCTGCAACACGTTGCAGGGTTCAAATACCGGTATTTCACGTGCTTGCGTACTTTTTACCATTGGTGTACGGAACACGAGTTTCGCCGGTCGCGGCGGTACCGGCAGAATTTTAGCGCCTGGCTCGTTTTTACTTAAACGTCAGCCCTTCGAAGTTCCCATCCTCGCGCCACTCTTTCAACAGTTCAAAAAAGCGGATTGAACCACCGCCGTAAGGCGCTGATTGCTGGGCATTGGGGTTCGGCTGCCCCTCATTGTTGTAATAACCGGGGGTGCAATCAGGTCCGCCGAGACCTCCGAGCGGGCCGCCTGTAAAGCCGACAATGGTGTCGATCCACTCTTCTTCAGCTGTCGCCGTGACCTCAACCGTGTTGTAGCCCTGAACCAGTGCATGGGCAATGATATGTGCCTGGTGCACTGCCGATTCATCCAGCAGGTGCGGGAAGTTGGCCGTAAAGCCGCCCTGGGAAGTATTCATAATGAAAACATTAGGGAAACCATGACTGCCCATGCCGTGCAGTGAACGGGTGCCGTCACGCCAGTGATCACTCAGCGATTTTGCCTCCCGGCCGATGACGTCGTAACCGGACCGGCGGGTGTAACTGGTGCCGACTTCAAAGCCTGTGCTATAGATGATGCAGTCAACTTCATATTCGACGCCATCAACCATCAGGCCTTTTTCAGTGATGCGCTCAACGCCCTGGCCGTCGGTATCGACCAGGGTCACATTGGATCGATTGAAGGTCGGTAGATAATCATCATTGAACGTCGGCCTTTTGCAGAACATTTTGTAATAAGGTTTGAGCTTTTCCGCAACGTCATCGTCTTCCACCAACTCATCAACGCGGGCGCGGATTTCTTCCATCTTCTCGAAGTTCGCCATCTCGATCATTTGCTCAAGGCTCATGTTGGAATCGGCCTTTGCATTCTGGAACTGATTGATCATCTTGCCAATGAGGTCGGTCCAGCCATCGTTCACCAGGTCCTCTTCCTGGGGAACGCCAGAGATCATCGAGTTAAAGTTTTCCATACGGTGTTTCTGCCAACCGGGCTGCAGGCCTTCTGCCCAGGCGGGGTCAGTGGGTGAGTTGCCACGAACATCAACGGTCGACGGGGTGCGTTGAAACACATAAAGGTGCTCTGCTGCTTCACCCAGGAACGGGACACATTGAATGGCGGTCGCGCCAGTACCAATGATGGCAATCTTCTTGTCACTCAATTTGTCGAGCCCGCCATCCGGACCACCGCCGGTGTAGTCGTAGTCCCAGCGACTGGTGTGGAACGTGTGGCCTTTAAAGTCGCGGACACCCGGGATACCCGGCAACTTTGGACGATGCAATGGACCGTTGGCCATGGACACAAACCGGGCCTTGATAGCATCACCGCGGTTGGTTGACACAATCCAGCGTTCGATCGATTCATCCCAGCGAAGTTCTGTGACCTCTGTCTGAAACAAAGCGCAGTCGTGCAGGTCGAAATGCTGACCAATCGCCTCACTGTGATCCAGAATTTCCCGCGCGAAGGCATACTTTTCTTTTGGAACGTAGTTCAGTTCTTCAAGCAGCGGCAGGTAGCAATAGGCTTCAATGTCACACTGGGCGCCGGGGTAACGATTCCAATACCAGGTGCCGCCAAAAGCGCCGCCCTTTTCAATGATCTTGATGTCCTTGATGCCAGCATCGCGCAATCGTGCGCCGGCCTGAAGGCCGCCAAAACCGCCACCGATCAGTACAACATCCACTTCATCGGTGACGGGTTTACGTTCCGTCTTCTCATCAACGTAAGGGTCTTCAAGATAGTGCGCGAAAGTGCCAGTCATCTCGACATACTGCTCATTGGCGTCTTCGCGGAGGCGCTTATCGCGTTCAACGCGATAACGCTCCCTTAATGCGTCAGGGTCAAAAACCAGCTCAGCTGCTGAGTCACTCATATTGTTCGCTCTCTCTATCTAATTGACTTAAGTTGTAGGAATCCTAACCTCACAGCTTACCCCTATTTTGGCACGACGGCAGCTGAAGAATAGTGGCTAACGGTTAAACGAGCTTTGGTCTATTCATTTTTGGCTTTTTTGGCATTCCGTGGAGTATTGGAGACTAGCTATTTGCGCGGTCGAGCAATTATTGGAATCTATATGAGAGGCGTATGTGAGAGGCGGTGGATGGGTTCATGACCGAGGGTAAGTATAGACCAGCGTTTAACGTATTCCGGGATCACAGCGAGTAGCCTCGGTTCCACCCATACCCCCAGCCACTGTTAAAGCGCAGACGACGCAGTCTGGGGGTGAACCATTTGCGAGTAAAACGCGGTACTTTTGAATCATGTCTTCGCGGCAGGCACCGCCTGGAAATCCATTGCCGATTGGTTTTTTATCAGGAATTAACATCAGACCGATGATAATGTGATAATCAAGCGCAGCTAGGCCATCTGAACGTGACAATATGGCCGCACGACTTGCGAACTACAGCGAATGGTAGCTGTAGAGAGCACCAGGTAGAGTGCAGTAACCATGAGCTTCAATCGAACTAAAAGCATACCGCTATTAATCAGGCTGACGGTGCTGATTTCGCTACTGGTATTCAGTTCTATCTCGCTCATCAGTCTTACCACGATGAGCAAACAGGGGGACTTGCAAAGTAGCCAGATCAGAGACTTTGGCCATGCTATGGCGATGCAATTGGCGGCCAGCGCAACAGAACCCCTGTTTACCGAGGACAATTTATCGCTGGAGCTGCAACTCATTAACTTTCTCAATCTTCCCCGGGTACAGGGAGGTGCCATTTTTGATGCTGAACAGAATACTTTAATGACAAAGGGCGATATTGGTACCGAACCGTCACTGCACATACTACTGCAAGAGTCTCAGACCAGGCTTGCTCCGGTCAGTCGCAGTGACGCAGATAACATGTTGCAAGTAGTCGCACCGATTGTCTTCCGCGATGTTACGGCAGGTTTCGTCGCTATCAACCTAAAGGCGGAGAGCATCGCAAAGGCGTATACCGACATGCTCGTTTTACTGCTGGTCGTTGCTGTGGCGCTCGCTGCCGTCGCTGCCGTCGCTGCCTACTATATTAGCCGACATGTCTCACGGCCCATATCACATTTACTCGCTGCTACTCATCAATTTGAAGCTGGAAATTATGAAGTTAAGGTTAAAGAACGACGCTATGATGAAATCGGTCGCCTGACAGAGGCCATCAATTCAATGAGCCAGGGTTTGTACCGCAAAAACCAGGTCGAATCCCTGTTGGACCAATTTTTGGCGAAAGATATCGCCAACGAAGTACTACGCCAACTTGACACAGTACAAGTCGGCGGAGAGAGAGTCACCGCCACGGTCTTATTTGTCGATATTGTCGGTTTTACCAACAGATCTGAGAAAATGTCACCGGAAGAAGTGGCCGATTTTCTTAACGAATGGTTCAATTATTTTATCGTCTGTGCGCGAATGTATTTTGGCACCGTCGACAAATTTATTGGTGATTGCGCTATGGTGGTATTTGGCGCTCCAAAAGAAAACCCCAATCACCAGTTTCACGCTGTTGCGTGTGCGGTGTTAATGCAAAAACTGGCACGCAGCCATAATGCCAGACGCCGTCTGAAAGATCAGCCTCCGGTAGAGTTACGCATCGGCATTAACACAGGGCAAATGCTCGCTGGCATACTCGGCACGCAACAACGAAAGGAATATACTGTGGTCGGTGACAGTGTTAATCTCGCATCACGACTTTGTTCAGAAGCAGAGGCGGGGCAAACCATCATCTCTCAGGATTTTTTTCAGACGCTATCCGCAGAGCACAAAATTGTCGCCCAAGCCCATCGGAAAAATAGCATCCGCGGTAAAGAAATCCCCATCGACACCTATATCGTTGAAGACGTCGAGAAGGAATATCAACGCGCGATGGACAGTCTGATCGAAGATGTATTAAGCAGCAATTAAAAAACCATGACACCATGACACCATGAAACGACAAAGGGTCGGCCAGCATGTTCTATTGGCACTGACGCTGGTTGGCTGCAGTAATTTTCCCGCTCTGTTACAAGACAGCGAAGATTATCTTCAGCAACTGATTAGCGAAAATAAATACCATAAAGCGCTACAGAAAATCGAGCAGCTCAGTGAGAATGACCCACTTTATCCACAACGTAGCGCCCTAAGAAAAACGATCAACCGACAGGCCAGCCAGTACGAGGACCGGGAAACCGAAGCGATTACAACCCTGATCAATAACACCGAATGGCCAAAGGCGATCGCCCGAGCCAACCAGGCCAGGAAAAACCTGCCCGAGAGCGAGGCAATTACTGCTATCCAGTCTGAATTGCTACGCACGCGTGATCAATACATCAAGCAACAACAACTGCAACTGGCCATAGAGGTAGCGCAACATCTACCTTTAGAACTACGATTACTGCAATCATTAGTAAAGGCATCCGACCAAGACAGCAAAGTACCACTAGCCGCTGTGCAATCCCGATTGGTCGCTTCCCATGCGACGCTAATGGCCGCCGCCAGCCAGGAAATTGACCGACAGAACTGGCGTACCGCCAATTACTATTTGCAATTGGCACTGTTAATCAAGGACGATACCAAGCTCCAGGATTCGCTTGCACTGACTCAAAAGAGGATTAAATCAGAACTTAAGATCCAGGAAAGCGGCAATCGCAGTCAGCGGGAAAAACTGCGCATCAGCACCGTAGAGTCACTACGTGATGCAATCGAGCGCGGCCAGTTATTGGAGGCGCAGGCCATATTGCCTCAACTGATCCCCTGGAAAGATGAACCGGAGGAGGCACGACTACAAAATATGTTGATGAGAGCTGTCAACGTAAAAGTCACTCAGCTTTCAGAGCAAGGCCAGCGTATGTACACAGACGGGCAGTTAAACAGCGCTATTGAACTATGGCAGCAGGCGCTTGCACTGGACCCCGGTAATTCGTCCATCAGCGATAAACTTCATCGCGCCGAATTATTTAAAGCAAATTATGACAAGCTTAGACGCCCCTGATTCTTCTTGTCCAATAGCGGACTTTTGTTTTATTTCACCAGCACATCTCACGGGACGCCGCTTCCGACCCAGGCTGCGTGAAAAGTTGGCTGTCAAATTGCTCGTTGTTCGCACCGTTACCTGACGTCAGTTCTTTAGCGAGAAATTGAAAACCAGGCGACGGTACCGTGAATCTCAGAAAGGACGGCATCTTGGATTTGTTTGTACCCCTGGCAGGTGTGGCACTGTCCGGCCTTCCGGGGCTTGAAATCTCCAAATTTGTGCTTAGTCTAGAGCGAATAGAAAGGAAATTCGCGAATCGTGACTTGGAGTCCATCGTTGGAAGGATGATTGAATATATTGGTGAGCATTCGAGCGTTGAGGGTTTGTTCAGACAGCTGACGTCTTTCGCTTTTCGACAAATAGACCGCAATAGATGCTAGCTTCGTTTCCCTGGTACGACTTTCCCAGTGTCCAATGGGCAAACGATAGCTTGTGGGAAGCTACAGGATATCCTGGAGAGCTTAACCGTCATCAAACTGTGTCTGAGCTTTGGCATGACCCAGATCTACTGGTCACTCAAGCGTGTGGTCTTGATTTGTTTCTATCGGGAGCTCCTGTTGAGCCGGTTGCATCGCCCGTGTTCGATCTGGATTGTGAAGCAGGTATGTACTTCAGCCACATCGTCGGCAACGTCAATGGTCGCGTTGCTGCGGTTAATTCACTTTCATCTCGATCTGGGTGGTCGGCACTTCTTTCGATATGCACACCACAAAGAGTCGTTGTGACTGGATCTCATCAGGCAAGTCTCGAGGTGTTAAAAAATGGTATCGCAGATGTGGCTGCGATTGATGCAGTTACCTGGAGCATAATCGAGCGTGATACGCCTGCAAAGGTAGCAGGGCTAGAAATTGTTGACCGGAGCTCTGAGGCCCCGTCTCCGCCGTATGTTGTGAGGCGTGGTGTTGATCGCGAGGAGGTATTTCGTTCCTTAAACAGCGCACTTGAATCACCAGCGTCGATTGACGCGAAAAAAGCGTTGCTCATAAAGGGCATAATTCCCACACAACGTTGCCACTATTTTCCGATCTTAACTGAATACAAGGCCATCAGAGATTCGGCGTCACTTAATGGCCAGTTCATCTTCGATAGCCTTTAACTTTCAGAGGATTAACTGCGTCTGATTGCTCTTGTGCTGATGGCGACGGGTCAGAACGATGAAAAGCTGCGGGCAGGAATCTGGTTGAGTCAGCAGCGCCATGATGCGAAGGTAATGATGCGACTGGTATTCACACATTTAGTCTTCAGCAGGTCTTCCTGGGAATCCTTCCCGGTGACTGGTTTGAGGCTTCATAAAACCCGGGAGGAATGATGTCTGTAACCTTACTTTGGCCCGCAACTCGATGGGGTGACGACAATCAGCCCGAGAAAGAAACTGCAGGAAATGATGTGGAATGTATTTTTGTTGATAGACCATCAGACGTAGCAGATGAGCAATGGGCGCAGGCGGATGCGCTGCTCAGCGTGCCAGATCCTGTCAATATAGAGCGGCTTCCGAAAATAGCAAACTGCAAAATATTTGTTACGCCCAAAGTCGGATTCGACAACGTTGACCTGAAGCTCTACGCAGATGCTGGCATCCCTGTCTGTAATGTGCCGGATTATGGGACACAGGATGTTGCCGACCATGCAATGGCGATGCTGCTTGGATTAATGAAGGGAATTAATCGCTGGGATAACCGATTGCGTTCAGCGCCAACCGAATGGAAACAGCGAGATAATCCGTTGGCTCTTCGCCTGTCGGTCGCCAAAGTTGGTCTTGTTGGGTTGGGCCGTATTGGCACTGCAATGGCCCTGCGATGTAAAGCGTTCGGAATGCAGGTCTCTTTCTATGACCCTTATGTCTCTAACGGCGCTGATCTGGCGCTAAATATCAACCGTGTAGAGAGCCTTGAAGCACTGTTTGCTGAATCTGACATCGTTAGCCTGCACGCGCCGCTGAGTGAAGAAACTCGCGATATGGTGAACGCTGATGTGCTGGCGCACGCAAAGAAGGGAATGGTGTTAATTAACGCCGCACGAGGGGAGATAGTAGACCTGGATGCTCTCTATGACTCGATGTTGTCTGACCAGATTGGTGGCGTGGGACTGGACGTTATGCCGGAAGAACCACTTAACCTGGAGCGAAAGTTGATCCGTGCATGGCAGGGTGAGGACGAGTGGATACGTGATCGATTACTCATCACCCCGCATTCAGCTTTCTATACGCCGCAATCCCTCTACGATATGCGTACGAAGGGCATCACCGTCGCGCTTAAATACCTGCGAACCGGTAAGTTGGAAAATTGTGTGAATCAGGAATATCTGAAAAATGTGCGGCCGTTAACATAGGTAACATGATCTATCCTGTGGTTAGATATTCCGCGGCAAAAGTTATCGTTTTATCGCCAGATTTGCGTGAGTTGGGTCTTCTTGAGCTTCAAGTCTGTACTCCCTGAGCCAACTTCGGAACCCGAAGAAGATGATGACCAGGTACACAAGGAAAAGAATCATGGTGAAATAAAGCTCTCTGTCGAAGTACAGGTAGAGCGATGCACTATCGATGACGATCCAATAGAGCCAGTTTTCCAGGACCTTTCTGGTCACCATAAACGTCGCGACGACAGCGCCCCAGGTAGTAAAAGAATCCAGATAACCAAGCCGCTGTTCCGTGCCGGATAGCAGGCTGCCGCTGACAAAGGTTGCGGCCACTACTATTCCGATTACGATCAGGTGTTGTCTGAGTGACCAGGTGCTGATTGTTAACCCAGACTTGCCCTCACTCCTTCCACGTTGCCATGCCCACCATCCATAAACCGCCATCCCCAGGTAGTAAACCTGTAGACCAGATTCCATATACAGATTTACCTGCCAGAAGACGTACAGGAAGATAGCTGTCGAGATGAATGCAGCATACCAGCAGGCGATGTGCTGGCGCACTGCCAGTAAGAGGTAGGCAATAGCAAGGACAACAGCGCTTAGTTCGAGTAACGAGTTCTGGTGGAATTCACCCAGCGCCGAGGACAAAAAATCCGTCATCACCCACCCATTGTTAATTGCAGGGTCACACCAGTCACCCTGGGTTCGCCATACTGAAAATAAGGTTCAGTAACATAGAAATTGCGCGGGTCGTTGCCAAAGCTGCCAAACCCGCGCACATAATAGTCTTTGTCGGCCAGATTCCTTCCCCATAACGTGACTTTCCATTGCCCCGACTCAAAACCGAGGGAAGCGTTGTACAAGGTGTAGCGCTTGCTCTTGATTGAGTGCCGATCTGAAAAGAAAAAGTTATCTTTACCGTCGGCGGAAACACTGGCAAACCAAGGGCCCTGTTGATAGTTAAAGTTCAGGCTGAAGGTGTAGGAGGGTGCATGGGCCTGGTCCCTGCCAGACAGGTCTTCACCGAACTCATTGATGAATTCGTCAAATTCTGCATCTAACCAACCTGCATTGGCGTTGATGTTGAAGTTGTCATTAACAAACCAGTTGATGTCCATCTCTACGCCGCGGTTCGTACCTTCTGCTGCGTTACCCAGAAAGTCGATGAACTCGGTACTCCCGTCCGGTCGAGAGCGAACGACTGAACTTTTTACCTGCTGGTCGTGTCGATCGTCGTAGAAGATCGCTAGTTGAAGCGCAACGCGTTCATTTGCCAGCAGCGTTTTGACACCAAGCTCATATTCGATCAGGTATTCTTCATCGAAGGATCGAAGGTCAGCATCCAGCGAACCGTCGATGTTGAACCCTCCCGCCTTGTAGCCCCGTGAAACAGAACCATAAGCCAGTGTGTTTTCCCCGGCCAGGTATTCGAGGGCAACCTTACCGCCCCAGAATGAATCGTCAGGTGAAAATGTTGCGCCATCTGAGTCGCCATATTCAGTGTCACGCTCTTCCAGTCGCAAGCCAGCACTTAGTGTCATTCGATCCGAGAGGGCGACATCGAGTTGGGAGAAAATCGCGAAGGTGTCAAACTCGTAGTCGCTCAGGAAATCTGACGGCAGGAAGGTGTATTGGCGTTGAAGCGCTTCACTTGATCTAAGGTAATACAAACCAAGGACCCAGTCCGTCGTGTCGGCAAAAACTCGACTGGATTCGTTGGATAACAGCCTTATTTCGGCGCTGGTGGTGTCGCGCTCACGGAAGTAATGATCAGTTGATGTGTATCCCCACGGATGGATACCGGTGAAAGACCAGTCCTCGTCGTAACCGTAGTCAAGGTCGGAATCCGATTGGTTCCACAGCACGTCGATGTTCATCCCATCCAACTGCCAGCTGCTTTTCAGGGACACGTAAGCAGAGTTTTGGCGATCAAAACCAGGCTCGTCCGACAATGTGTGTCTGTTGTTGTCGAGTGAAAAAGCGTCATAGCCATTGTCGATATCTATAGAGGCTAGTGAGAGGTTCAGACTCCAGTTTTTTTTGACCTGCCAGGAAAATTTTGCTCTGCTGGTCAGCTCGTCGCGATCGTTCGTCGTGTTGCTGTCCTGGAAATCATTTTCAACGTAACCGTCACTTTCGTGCGACTCAAAGACAAACCTAGAAAGGAATTTTTCGCTGATAGGCACATTTAAGACGACGCCGGCGGTTTGTGTCCCAAACTCCCCGCCGGATAGTTTGACAGAGGTGAAGAAAGCTTCGTCCGGTTCATTGGTGGAAAAGTTGATTAGCCCGGCCAGTGCGTTAGCGCCATATCGTGTTCCCTGAGGGCCCCGTAGAACCTCGACCTGTTGAACATCCATCAGCGTGGCGATGGTTCCAGCTCCGCTAAAATCGACATCATCGATAAGAACGCCAACGGAAGGATTGACAGGATTGACAAACTGGCTGCGCTCGCCGATGCCGCGAATCTGAAAGAATCGAGCCCGGTTGCTGCCGGAAGCAAAATTAACGTTGGGGATGACATTTATGATGTCTTCGAAATGTTGCGCAGACCTCGCTTCGATGACCTGCTCGGACACGATTGTCAGGCTACTGGCGGTCTCCATGGTTGTTGATTGCCGAAGGTCTGCAGTGACGACGATTTCCGGGATGTCGTTTGAATGGGTATAGGCGGCAAAGAAAAGCAGCAGCCCAGGGGTGTTTCTAAGGATGGCTTTAACAATGGCTCTAATAAAGCTCATGAGTCTCTCCAGTAAAAAAATAAGAGACCCGGTATGGACGTAATGGGAGATTTAGCGATCATCCTTTTCCTACGCCGGGACTAACCGGATCAGGTTCTGGGGTTTGATCTCAGGTGTAATACCACCCCCAAGGAACTGCGCGCAGTATAGCTGATCCTGCTTGCCTATGCATGAAGTTTGCGGATAGTTGAAGTTTGTCGATAAGAGCGCTGTTAGATACAGATGTTGGGCTGGGTTTTCCAGGTGTTTGTTGCCTGTTCAAAGGCATAGGCGATCCTCAGGACGGCCAGTTCCTGTAGTGGTTTGCCAATGATCTGTATGCCGACCGGCAACCCCTCCGGCGTAAATCCGCATGGTATCGAGATCGCTGGTAGGCCTGTGACGGTGATGTAGTAGCAGGATTTCATCCAGTCTATGTACGTTTCCATCCGGGTGCCGTTGATGCTGGTAACGTACTCGTTGGTGAGGGGGAAGGGTGCTACCTGGGATACCGGCAGTACCAGGAAGTCATAGTCCTGGAAGAAGCTGTTAACGCGCTGGTAAATTTGGGTGCGTGCTTTGTTTGCTTCTGAGACATCAGTGCCGGAGAGTTTCAATCCTGCTTCGACATTCCAGATAATAGTTTCCTTGTACTGTTCTGGATACCGCTTGATATCTTCTCCATGGCGTGACGCAAAGCTCCATGCTCGCAGAGTCTTAAACACTTCATCCGCCCCACTGAAGTCAGGACAGCTTTCACTGACCTTGCAACCAATATCCGACAACACTTGCACGCCCTGTGTAATAACATTCCGGACGGCTGGTTCGACCGGGAGTTGTCCCCCGAAGTCAGTTGAGAAAGCAACACGGGCCCCCTGTTGATCGCTATCTAGTGTTTGCAGAAATAGCGCTGCAGAATCAGGCAGTGAAATGGGTGTTCTGTCATCTGGCCCTGTAATGGCGGCCAGCATCAATGCGCAATCTGAAACAGTGCGCGCCATCGGGCCGAGGACGCCAAGGTTGCTCCAGCCATCAGGGACAGGATAGGCAGGCACCCGACCAGCGCTGGTCCTGAACCCGACAACGTTACAGAAGCTAGCAGGATTCCGGAGCGAACCACCCATGTCGCTGCCATCTGCCGCCGGCATCAATCAGGCGCTGCACGATCAGCGCATTTTCCTTAGGGACGAAATTTTCAAACAGCCGTGAGCCAAAAGTTGTTCTGATAGCTTTGGTTTGAACAAGGTCTTTATGTGCAATAGGGAGTCCTGCCAGCAACCCGGGTTTTTCACCTCTTGCAATTTGATGGTCGACTTTTTGCGCCATCTCTTTAGCGTGATCCGGGACCAGGGTCACGATGGCGTTCAACGAGGGGTTGGTTAACTCGATCTGTTCGAGATGGGCATCCAGTAATTCGACGGCGCTGATTTCTTTTTCGCCAATCAGGTTGCGAAGTTCCACGGCGGTTTTTGCGCAAAGTTCGTTCATAAAATAGAGGATACAATAATATGGGTGAAATTTTTCCTGCCTTGGGCTATGAGCGATTACCTTGTTAAGCCTGGGCAGCAGCCTCTTTTTGAGCGAACCCAATAGTGATCCGGAAAAATAAGGCGAGACTCATCATGGTGAGTATCGCTGCAAGAATGAAAGGAGCGCCCGGAAAGTAGAAGGGGGCATCCGGGCCAGTATAGATCCCGAAAACCATCGTCATAAGTAGCGGACTGATGATGTTCGTCAGTGACCCCACGCTACCAATCGCACCCTGTAATTCCCCTTGCTGATCCGGGCCGACCTGACTTGAAGCAATGCCGCTCATGGCTGGGCCCGCAAGCCCCCCCAGGGCACCGGCGATCATAAACATGTAGGCCATGGTCGGCGTTTGTGACATTGCATATCCGAGGAAGGCGGTGATAGTGAAGCTGAGTCCGACGACACCCGCCCACCGCATGCCAAGGGCCGGTATCACGATTCTTATCAGGTAGCCCTGTGAAAATACCATCAGGATACCAATGAAGCCGAGGCTGTAGCCGATCTCACGTGGTGTCCAGTCGAATTTTTCGATGCCCCAAAAAGTCCACACGGCGGGCAGCGCGTGGTGACCCATGTTGTACAGGAACAGGACGCCGATAATTCCGAAGGCAATCTTGAATTGACTCATCTGTTTCATGGCAGAAAATGGATTTGCGCGACGTATTTCAAAGGGGCGTCGGTTGTTCGGCGTATGGGACTCCGGCAGAAAAATCAGCCCGACTAACAGGTTAAAGAAAATCAGCCCAGCGGTGGCAAAGAATGGCACGCGGCTTCCATATTCCCCAAGAAAGCCTCCCAGGACAGGCCCGATAACGAATCCCAGACCAAAAGCAGCACCCATCAAACCAAAGAACTGAGCACGTTCTTCGACCGAGGTAGTGTCTGCAATGTATGCGTTACAGGTACTAAATGTCGCAGACCCGATGCCAGAGATCAACCTGCCGATAAACAGCAGCACCAGGGATTGTGCCAGGCCCATGATCAGGTAGTTGATGCTTAGTACCAATAGCGAACCTAACAGGACTGGTTTTCGTCCGTAAGCGTCGGAGAGGTTCCCAAGTACCGGCATAGAGACGAATTGCATGATAGCGAAGGAAAACATCAACCAGCCACCGTACACGGCAGAGTTTGAAAGTCCCTCGTCACTGACTTCCATCAACAGAGTCGGCGTCACCGGTAGAATGATGCCAAAGCCAATGGAGTCCATGAGTGCTGTAAAAAAAACAACAGCCAATGCAAAACGTCTGTTAATCATGTTGAGTTCATTTTCTGGCGTTACATGCCGATCAATTCGGCCTTGTCGATGATGTTCTTCAGGATACGCACACTGGCTGCATCGACCATGATACCGTCCACCTGGATGGCACCAAGCCCCTGTTTCAGCGCCTCGTCATAAGCTGTTTGTTGTTTCCTCGCGGAACTCACGGCTTTTGCACTGGGAGAAAAAGCGTCCTGTGCAAGTTCGACCTGGCTTGGGTGAATTGCCCATTTTCCGGCCATCCCCAGGACGTTACCTCGCTCACACTCCGTTCTGAAAAAGTCCGGATTGCGGAAATCCGCGAATGGACCATCAACAGGGTCCAGGCCATTGGCGCGACACGCGATAATCAGCTTGTATCTTGGGTAGTGCCAGAGGTCAGGTGGATAGCTGGCGCTGTCTCCGCCAATGTTGTCAATATTCATCACCTGGGATGCAGAGTAGTCACCCATACCAAAAATCAGGCACTCGAGTCTATCGCTGCATGCTGCGATTTCTTCTACGTTCATCATGCCTTCGACTTCTTCGATCAGGCACTCAATACCGATTCTGTTCTTGAGTCCAAGTTTTGCTTCGAGCTGGTCGAGCATCATATGCACGAACATGACATCGTGTGCGCTTTTTGCTTTTGTTAGCATGATCGTATCGAGCTTGTCACCGGCACCTGTCACGACTTCGATGATATCGTCGTGACAGTATTCGGTTTCGACGTCATTGATTCGTACGCAAAGCGTTTTGGGTTTCCAGTCGTGTTTGTTCAAGGCCTCAACAATCATGCCACGGGCGTCTGACTTTACGTTGGGTGCAACTGCATCCTCCAGATCCAGGAACACATGGTCGCAATCAAGGCCAGCAGACTTCGCCATCATTTTTTCACTACTGCCGGGAACGGATAACTGGCACCTTCTTAATCGTTGGGGGCGAGACATTTGAGATCCTTATAAATTTCTTTCGAACATCGCAAACAATCGTTCGTAATGTCGTTCTGCTGATTCTTTGTGGTATTTGCCCTCGCGTAATGGAAAGACAAACCCATGATGTGTGCCCGGGTACCATTCAATGCGGTAATTAGCGCCGGTAGTCTGCATATGTTTGTCCAGGGCTTCAACCATTTCTGGTGGTGCCCAGTCATCTGTCTCTGCCATGCCGAAGTACATTTCGCCCTGTATCTTGTCGGCATCCAGGTGAGGTGAATCTTCGGTATCAACGCAAAGTCTGACCCCGTGGAAGGAAGCTGATGCTTTGATGCGATCAGCTAGCTGGGCGGCGGCAGCGAAGGCGAAGGGGCCACTCATGCAATATCCCGTGCAACCGACAGCGCCGTCACGCGCTGCAACCTGCGAACCAGCAAAGTCCAGCAGTGCTTTGCAATCATCCACGACCATCGAATTGGAAAGACTATTCATATGACCAAACATAATCTCACGGCTTTCTGGCACACCATTAATCATGGGTTCCCGCGTGCGGCGATAGTAAAGATTGGGCAACATTACGTAGTACCCTGCGGTGGCTATTCTTCGAGCCATATCATGAAGTTCTTCGCGGTACCCCGGCGCGTCCATTAGAAAAAGAATGACGGGATACGGTCCTCCTTCTTCCGGGTGTGAAATGAAGGTGTTCATGTTTCCATCGTTAGTGACGATGTCGATTTCTGTGTCCAGCATTCTTAACACTCCTTGATGGTTTTTAGTCAGCGTTTATGGGTAGCTCGTGTAGCTCTTTCAAAGAGATAGATTGACCGGTATCAGTCACCACCCTGGCGTGATGACGCGATAACCGGCGAGGCTCTTCGACACCGCAGGCATGAGCGATGACACCAACTTCGTAGTTCATGTTGTGGCAGTAATTTTTGACACGTTCTGCTTTATCGCTCACGACAAGCCCCTTCTGAAGCGAAGGATTATTCGTTGTAATCCCAGTAGGGCAGCTGTTCTTGTTGCATTGGAGTGCCTGAATGCAGCCCAAGGCAAACATGAAACCACGAGCAGAAACGGCGAAGTCGGCGCCCAGGCAAAGTGCCCAGGCGACGGATGCGGGGTCGACCAGCTTACCCGATGCAATCACACGAATCCGGCGCTTAAGATTATGCTTGATAAGGGAATTAGCGAGTATTGGTAGACTTTCCCTCAGGGGTAAGCCCATGTAGTCAATGAGGCTTTGAGGTGCAGCACCTGTGCCGCCGTTAGCGCTATCGAGAGTGATGAAATCCGGGGCTGACGCTACTCCCCGCGCGTTAATGGCGATACAAAGCTCGTCGACAAAATGATCGTCGCCCAGGACTATCTTAAAGCCCGTGGGCTTCCCTGTGATGTCACGGATGTGTTCGATGGTATCCAGCAGATCCTCTACTGAGTCAATTTCAGGATGGCGATTTGGGCTGATGGAATCCTGACCTTCTGGAATACCGCGAATAGCGGCAATTTCTTCACTGACCTTTTCGCCAGGCAGCATGCCACCCTTTCCAGGCTTGGCGCCTTGGCTCAATTTCAATTCGAACATTTTAACCTGAGCGATAGCACTGATTTCCCGTAGCTTGTCGTCGCTTAGCTTTCCCTCTTGGTCCCGAACACCGTATTTTGCTGTGCCAATTTGCATGACAATATCGGCGCCGCCTTGCAGATGAAATGGGCTTAACCCCCCTTCACCGGTATTTATCCAGCAACCGGCCATTTTTGCGCCTTTCGACAGGGCCAGGATGGCCGGTTTCGAAATGGCGCCATAGCTCATGGCTGAAATATTGAATATCGACAGTGGTCGGTAGGGTTCCCGGCAGTGCGGACCGATCTCCATCTCTTGGCTATCTACAGAATCGCCTGTCAGTTTAGGAAAGGCAGTATTTGAGAAGATAACAGTCCCGGGCGGATTCAGGCTTCTGGTCGAGCCGAAAGCGACCGTGCTGTCCACATTTTTGGCGGAGCGATACACCCAGGCGCGTTCGGCGCGATTGAAAGGCAATTCTTCTCGGTCTTGAGCAAAAAAATACTGTCGAAAGAATTCACCCATGTTCTCAAACAGGTAGCGGAATCGACCAACGACCGGGTAGTTCCTGCGAATAGCGTGGGATGTTTGGGTAATATCGGCAATGTACATAACGATAATTGCGATGATCAACGCCGTGAAACCAATTACAAAAGCATCGACTAATAGCGTGGTAACAATCTGAACATAATGGTGTAGCCGGTTAAATTCCATTTCCTTTCCTGTGGGGCTGGTTTGGCCAGCATAAGTGGTTTTGATGATTCATAAAACCATTGCGTGACATGCAAGATAGGGGTAATTGGCGTAGCATGCGACTTCTTCAGGGTGCCAACGAGGTGCCTGAATATTGAATCTGCGATATAAAGCAAAGTGAGTTGGAAAGTAGAGCTATGACAGAAAGAGTGACGATTGGCCAGTTAGACATCGCGAAGGTTCTGAGTGATCTTCTGGAAAATGAAATTGCGCCGGGTACGGGCGTGTCGGCAGCGCATTTTTGGTCGGAAATGGAGGCTGTTCTTGAAGAATTTGTGCCGAGAAATCGAGCTCTGTTGGCGAAGCGTGATGAGCTCCAGTCGAAAATTGACAGCTGGCATCAGGAGCATGCAGGACAGCAGATTGATGAAGCCGAATACACCGCCTTTCTTCGTGATATCGGCTACCTCCTGGAAGAGGGGCCGGATTTTGAAATCACCACTGAAAATGTAGACAAGGAAATTGCATTAACAGCCGGGCCACAACTGGTCGTACCGGTGATGAATGCACGTTTTTCATTGAACGCAGCTAACGCACGTTGGGGAAGTTTGTACGATGCCCTATATGGTACCGATGTTATCCCGGAGAGCGGTGGCGCCGAAAAAGGTGGCGCATATAACACCGTTCGGGGTGATCGCGTGATTGCATACGCAGCGAATTTCCTGAATGAAACCTATCCGCTAGAGGGCGCGCAGCACCAGGATGCTGTCCAGTACCGGATTGTGGGTGGGGCAGTTGAAATCCAGCTTGAAAATGGTGAAACGACGAGCCTGGCTAACCCCGACCAGTTTGTGGGTTACCTTGGCGATGAAGGTGAACCCTCTGGAATTCTGTTGAAACACAATGGCTTACATATCGAAATTCAGATCGATCGCGAAGACTCGATTGGTAAAAATGAAAAATCTGGTATGAAGGATGTTTTGGTTGAATCTGCGCTCACCACTATCCAGGATTGCGAGGATTCCATTGCTGCCGTCGATGCGGACGACAAGGTGATTGTATATGGCAACTGGCTTGGTCTGATGTCAGGCAAGTTGATGGAAGAATTCAAAAAAGGCGACCAGGTGGTTCGGCGCACGTTAAACCCGGATCGCATTTATAAGGGTGCAGATGGGAATGATGTGACGCTGCACGGTCGGAGTCTGCTGTTGATTCGTAATGTTGGCCACCTGATGACCAATGATGCCATCCTGATGGCTGATGGCAGTGAAATACCGGAAGGCATCATGGACGGCATGTTCACGAGTCTGATTGCGATGCATGATCTGAACAAGACGGGTTCGCTCAGCAACTCCAGGACGGGCAGCGTATATATTGTTAAACCAAAAATGCACGGCCCCGAAGAAGTACAACTAACGGTCGACCTGTTTGCGCGAATCGAGAAGGCATTTGGACTCCCCGTGAATACGCTGAAAGTAGGCATTATGGACGAAGAGCGGCGTACAACGCTCAACCTGAAGGAATGCATCCGCGTTGCAAAAGATCGTGTGATCTTTATCAACACTGGGTTTCTTGATCGCACGGGAGATGAAATTCACACCAGTATGGAAGCCGGTCCGATGGTAAAGAAAACCGCTATGAAGCAGCAGGTTTGGATCAGATCCTACGAAGACTGGAATGTGGATGTTGGTCTGGCGGCCGGATTGCAAGGTAAGGCGCAGATCGGCAAAGGCATGTGGGCTATGCCGGACGAAATGGCCCAGATGATGGAGCAGAAAATAGGCCACCCGGCCGCGGGTGCAAACACTGCATGGGTACCTTCGCCGACGGCTGCAACATTACATGCGATGCATTATCACCAGTTGAATGTGATGAGCAGGCAGGACGAGCTGAAGGCGCGAAGCCGGGCGAACCTGGCGGACTTGTTGACCATTCCGACACTAAGCGGTGAAAACCTGTCAGAGCAAGATGTGCAGCAGGAACTTGAGAACAACGCCCAGGGAATTTTAGGTTACGTTGTTCGCTGGATTGACCAGGGCGTGGGATGTTCGAAAGTGCCGGATATTAATGATGTGGGTTTGATGGAAGATCGGGCGACACTGCGAATATCTTCCCAGCACATTGCTAACTGGATTCGCCATGGCGTGTGTAGTGAAGAGCAGGTGATGCAAACGTTGAAAAAAATGGCAGCGGTAGTTGATCGCCAGAATTCAGCAGATGCGGAGTATCGGGACATGGCCCCGAATTTTGACGATAACGTTGCCTTCCAGGCGGCGTGTGATCTTGTGTTTAAGGGTAAGGATCAACCTAATGGTTATACCGAGCCTGTTCTGCACGCAAGACGGAAGGAAGCTAAGGCGCGATTCGGCGCATAACCACATGCCACTTATACAGGCACTGTGTGAAGCGAGGTTAGAGTGACTGAGGAATCGGCTCCGGCAAAAATTCTCATCGTAGAAGATGAAGCGCTGATCGCGCATGAAATTCGGCAAAGGCTCACAAAGATGGGTTGGGAAGTCGTTGGCATTGCTTTCGGCGAAGAAGCGGTTGAACTCGCGCTTGAAACCCGGCCGGACCTCTTGCTAAGTGATATTCAGCTGCGCCACGGTTTAAGTGGTATCGACCTGGCCGAAAGAATCCAGGCGTTGATGGACATTCCGATTGTTTTTCTCACGGCCTTCTCTGATGAAGACACGGTTGCCAGAGCCAAAACAGTCACTCCCTTTGGATACATCATTAAGCCTGTTGAGAATCGTGATCTACAAATCACGATTGAAATGGCGCTGTATAAATTTCGCGTAGAAAAAGAGCTCAAAGAAAAACAACAGCTGCTGGAAACCGCACTTGCCTGTATTGGCAATGCACTGATTTTTTTAGACCAGGAAGGCAACATCATCAACATCAACCAGGATGCCCGAGAATTGCTGGGGCGGGACCTGGATACGGGTGCCGCCTGGCGTCAAGTGCTTGGTGAAAAATCATCAGTCGCCGGTAACGTAAAAAGTGCGCTACGTGACAAGAACCTGACTAAGCTGCCACCTTTTCTAATGCAGCGCGCGCCCGGTACCACCAAGCTGGTCGATGGTATTGTAGGCCCCATGGACGAGGGTGCGGTATTGATCCTGAGAGATCTTGGCGATATCGAAGACCCTGTAAAACTTGGCGCTACAGAAAGATATGCCATGCTTGGCTCAGGTCAACTGTCCCCCAGTGAATCATCTTTTTGCCAGGTGTTGATCTCGCCGGACGGCGCGACCAGCGCGGTTTTAGCTGAAATTGTTGAAGATGTGCGTGCCAGGCTCGACTCATCCATGAGAGCGACCGACCTGGTCAGTATATTCGCTAATTCTATGGTATCTGTTAGTTTGCCCTACACCACTGTGACAGCTGGTGAGCAGATCGCTTTTGCGCTTCTGGAGCAACTCAATGAATACGAGCATTCGGGCAAGCCGTTTACCTTTAGTGCCGGGCTTGCCCATAGCACCGGAGGGGATCAGGAACCGATTGAATTGTTTCGCCGTGCCACTTCTGCGCTGGATACAGCAAGACGTTCAGGTGGTAATCGTCTTTGGGTTGATGGCGGTGAACCCGATATCGATTCGAGAGAGATGAGCGGCAGCCAAGACTACCGGCACGTCGTGTTGCTGTGGAATGTGATGAATGCACTAGCCACGGCCAATGACCTTGACACGATGTGTGATGAATTCTGTCGACACCTTTTCCATGTGTTTAGGACACAGCGTTCGGCGCTACTCAGCGTTGCCGATGACAAGATTAATCTTGAGGTTGGGTATACCCAAAGTAATGGCAAGGCTGGCGATATATCAGGTCTGGAATTAAGTGAACGTGAATTTTCCGCTATCAAAGCGGTATCAAAAGGAGATTGGCATGATCAGTTGAGCAGCGATACGGCGTTGTTTGATCTGGCAGGGCGATGGGTGCTCTTCTTGTCGGGTGGTGAGTTTAGTGATGAGGACCAGCCCTTTCTGTCCTCATTAAGTACCTACTTCGGCAGCAGTATTTCACGCTTTGATGTTGAGCCGGAGCCTGTTCAGGTCCTTGATTCGACGGATCAGCAGCTGGTTTATGATTCTGCGGAAATGCAGCATGTGCTTGATACTGCAGACCTTGCGGCACCCACAGATGTTACGGTACTGCTCTTAGGTGAGTCAGGTACCGGCAAGGAAGTCGTCGCCAGGTACATTCACCACGAAGGCAGCCGCAGGAATAAGCCGCTGGTTGTCGTGGATTGCGGCGCGGTGGCACCCAGCCTGATTGAGAGTGAGCTTTTTGGTCACGTCAAGGGTGCTTTTACCGGGGCGACATCCAACTTCACCGGGCGACTGAAAGAAGCGAATGGTGGAACAGTTTTGCTTGATGAAATTGGTGAATTACCATTAGACACTCAGGTAAAGCTTCTGCGGTTCGTCCAGGACAGGCAGGTCGCGGCAGTTGGTTCTAACCAGTATGAAACAGTTGATGCCCGGGTTATTGCTGCTACCAACAGAGATCTTAAGGAGATGGTGGGTGAAGGCAGGTTCAGGGAAGACCTTTATTACCGGCTCAATGTCTTTTCAATTGCTGTACCGCCGCTGCGTGATCGACAGGCCGACATCTTGAAAGTGGCTCGATACTACCTGCAGCATTTTGCTGCCCGCTACAACAAAACGGTCACAGGTTTTACTGCCGATGCTGAACAAGCTCTTCTGGATTACGCTTGGCCAGGTAACATCCGAGAGCTGTCGAATGTGGTTAACCGGGCGGTGATACTGAGCAAGGACCAATTGATTACCGCGATCCAGGTAGGTGTTTTTAGCGGCGTAACCGAGCGCCATGAACCGCCTCGAACAACTATTGGGCTGCGGCCAATTTTACAAGCAGTGGTAGATGTGGGGGCCAGCGGCAGTAAACCTGTGGCGGTTGGACGCTACCTTGAGGAGGATTTCATCCTCATGAGCATTAAACATCACGATGGTGTGCTTAACCGTGCAGCACTTTCGATTGCGGTACCGGAATCAACACTGCGCCGAAAGGTCCAGAAAATGGAGGCAACCTACGGCTCTCTCGAGGCTGAACGACCAGCTGAATGGCCGGTTACCCCTGAGTTGTATCATGAAGTGATGAAAATGGCTTCGCTGGAATCAGCGCAGCCGCTGGATATCCTGGCGGCGCTGTTGATGAGCGAACTCCAAGACCGAAAACTAAGCCGCAGCGTTTGCGCGCAACTGCTGGGTGTGTCACTGCCAACCTATCGTCGAATGACAGAAGAATTCGCCAATATTTTCTAAAATGAAAATATAAGCGGTAAAAAAACGGCGAATACGCCGATATTTTTCGCCATAAATGACCATTTTTGACCGATCAACACCTTCCTCCCCAAAAATCTTTAATTAAATCAATGCCATAGAAGTTCTTACAGAGCTGGCACAAAGACTGCATACTATACCGGCGATAAACCAATTGTTGGAGCACTAGCAGATGCAGAAGATTTTTCTTTATACGGTCGCGATAATATTTTGTCTGACCAGCTTCCATTCGTCCTTGGCACGTGAGGACGGGATACTGAGACAGAACGACTCGCTAATATCGGTGGATGAGACACGGCGCACGGAGGCTGACAACACGCAAGTTGTGGGCAGGGATGTCCAGCCTGATCCTCTGCTGGCACGGTTTTTATGGCGGGATGCGAGTCCAACCGCATTGCCGAGCAACCAGGAGCTTCAATGGAGCGAACAGGCAACGCTTGACCCGGACCAACTATTGGCCCGCTTTTTATGGGAAGAAGAACCCGCGAAGCAAAGTGCCGCGCTACAGGATGTTACTTTGAGCAAGGATGCTCAGCCACAGCTTGCAAGGTTCCTCTGGCGTGACGCGACGCCAACCTTATTGCCGAGTGGTCCTGAGCTTCAATGGAGTGAGCAGGCCCCGCTGCAGGCCACGCTAGATCCAGACCATCTATTAGCCGGTTTTTATTGGCAACTTCGTGATTACGACGAGAAGCAATGGCCGGAAGAACAGGACTTAGCGAGGTTCCTGTGGGATGAAGCCCCTGCAAAGCAGGTGGATGCACCGCAGCTTGCAAGGTTCTTATGGCGTGATGCGACGCCAACCTTATTGCCGAGTGGTCCTGAGCTTCAATGGAGTGAGCAGGCC
>Ga0257121_1000184_pt1 | contig 54914 bp, 50 predicted proteins | sample SI106_100metaG_FD_190180 | JGI IMG/M metagenome (GOLD analysis project Ga0257121, IMG submission 190180) | Marine microbial communities from Saanich Inlet, British Columbia, Canada - SI106_100 | ecosystem: Environmental > Aquatic > Marine > Inlet | place: Canada: British Columbia | collected...
ACAAGCCCAAGTCTCCATTTACGTCGAGCGCTGCTCCTAGAACATATCGTCCACTTCCTCCACCAGCACTACCTGCAGCAATTGCTGCTACTTCTGATGCAGCGAGGGCGCGGTTGTAGATGCGGACATCGTCTATGAGGCCGAGGAAATAACCATTGTATCCAACCCCCATATGCAAACCATTGCTTGTACCGGAAGATGCATCGACGGTTCTGTCTATCTTATTTATTCCATTTAAGTATGCTTTCTCATTACCATTCACTCTTGTCACAGAGACATGATACCATTGCCCAGTTGATATTGTATCCATTGTTGCATATCCTTGTACATTTGAATATGTTCTTAATACACCGTTGTTGTTTTGGAGAAGCCAATATGGTTGTGTACTTTTTATTCCTGTTGTACTTTCAAATATTCCTTGGTCTGCTGCATGGACATCTACATATATCCATCCACTAAATGTAAAAGAATCTTTAGTGATAACTGTATATGGAACATTAACATAATCATCACTCCCATCAAAGTCCAATGCATAAGGGTTAAAGAATGTTGTCGTTCCTGTATTTGTCGTTACCCAATCCGTACTACCATCCATATTCGTCAACGTTCCATCATTTCCAAATCGAGAACTATCTTTCGCTACCGTCCCTGTTCCTTCATCAAGCTTCCAATATCCAACAAGGCCACTATCAAGAGTTAGGTTATTAAATGCACTACTTCCAGAAAGTGTTAATGTGTCTCCTGTACCAGTAAGATAGACAGTTCCAGACCGTGCGGTAAAGGTACTAGCTCCATATTGCTGCCAATCTCCTGTAACGTTTAAATCGTAGTTACTTGCAGACACGTCGAGTGTTCCACCGCTCATAATAAGAGAGCCAGAAATGCTAAGAGGTGCCCCGAGTGTGATGGTTCCATCATAATTCGGTCCAACTCTTAATCCTCCAATATTGGTTGTAAAGCTACTGTCGAGTGTCGCATTGTTATCACTTGTGCCGTCAAATACAGCGATTTCACCGCTAGCCAAGACGCTATCACTACTCCAGTTTACTGCTGTACTCCAGTTGGTATCAACACCTCCTCCACCATCCCATACTTTGATGTCTCCTGCAGCATCATTCGCGATTTGCCATGCACGTTGCTCATAGAGAGCATCATTGAGTTGTGTTCCATCAAGCTCCAAAGGGCCTATCAAATAGAACTCTGGACTAATATCCGGAGCATCATAGGTGTATTGGAAAGTTGCTGTATCCCCCTGTTTCCAGTTTCCTTGCCAGGACAGTGTTGTTCCAGACCCACCGAGTTCATTTGCAATACTTGCTGATGAACTACTTGAAACTATTTCAAATCCTTCGGGGACGGTATCGGTAATACTTCCTTTAAATGCTGTATGAAAGTCCACAGTAATCTCCATTGTTGATGGTGCAAACGGCCAAAGACGTGTTGCCGCTTTTCGTAGCACCGTAAATGGTGCACTGTCTCCTACTGGTACTGTAGCTGTAATAGTTCTGTCATCAAGCCCCTCTCTACTTGCTGTTAAGTTAAAGTTGTATGTACCGATTTGGTCTAAGGTTAGGGCTGTTTCGAAATCTGGATTTAGAAGACCTCCTACTTTATCGCCACACGTACTGGTTGTAATGATACTACTATCATCCGTACTGAGTGACTGAGTAGTTCCATTCGGTGCTGTAATCACTAAGTTCAAGGTTGCATCACATACGATTTCTCCTTCATCGTCCAGCACACCAAAAGCAAAGTGTGCCTTGTCGCCCTTGTCGTATCTATCTTTGTCTGCATTGATTGCAAGTACTCCCCAGGCAAAGTCCTGGACAATGACTTGTTGCTCTCCTGTAAGTGGGTTTGTTATTCTTACTTCAAGAGTATAGAGACCTGGTTTGAACCTCCGGATAGGTTCGATAACTAGTACAATAGAACCTTGCTTAAAGTGAAATGGAGAGGGGACGATATTTCCATTCTTGTCCGTTAGGGTCATAGAGAAGATAGGTTCTGCATCTTTTTTCTTATTATCAGAGATTGTTTCAACAGAATCTACAATAGTATCCGAGGCATCCTTTGTATTAATAATGCTTTGTACAATTGCATTTTCTGCAATTTCTTTCAGGGACTTCGACTCTTCTGATAGAGAGTTGAGAATGATAGTACTATCTGTGCCTGCTGTATTAGTTGCATCCTTATAGGAGTCTTCAACAATAGAATCTTCCACCTCATCTGTAATGATCTCATTAAGGATTTCTTGAACATTTGAGTCTTCAAGAATTTCTGATGCAATTTTCTCCTGTAGAGAGGTATCTGCCTTAAGAATTTTTGCCACTTCATCTACTAGGACATCTCTGCGTCGTATCCTTTGATCTGTTTTACCTTCTAGTATTTGCTTAATTGAGTTATATGCAGTGGGATCATTTATAATTTCTTTTGCAATTTCCTGGCTCTGATCTTCAATAATAGTCTCTATAACTTTCTTTTGGATCTCATCATTAGTGGTAATATTTTTGAAGATCTCATCAAAGACTACCTCTTCTTTTAGGCGGTTATTACTGTCATTAACAGTATCATCTGAATCTGCAAATGAAACATTTTCAATAAGTGTAAACTCTGGAAGTTCATTTGCCTGGAAGGTAAGAGTATCTGTCTTCAGGGTTATAACCTCATTGATTTCTTTTTTCTGTGAGCCTGCTTTGTGATTTGTAATAATTAATTCCCATTGGCCTGGTTCTTCGTAGCGCACATCACGACCAGAAAAAGAGGTATTAGTAGTAAGGATGGATCCGATCTTGGTATTCCCCTTTCTATTTTGTATCATTCCAATAATAGTCAAAGGTTGCTTGCTAAGCATTACCACTGTCTGCATGTCTCTAAGAGACACCTCTTCTACCTCTTCAACTTTTTCTATCTCCTCTACCTTCTCTATCTCTTCAACTTTTTCTTCCTCAACCTCTACTTCTTTTACCTCCTCTTCTTCAACTTCTTCTTCTATCACCTCTACTTCTACCTCTTCTTTTACCTCCTCTTCTTCAACTTCTTCTTCTATCACCTCTACTTCTACCTCTTCTTTTACCTCCTCTACTTCTTCAGAGGATACAGACGAAAATACTGATGACTCTTCAGAGCTTTCTATTAATCCTTGAATTGAAACGGATGATCCAGATGAAACGGATGATCCAGATGAATGCACAGAAGAAGAGCTACGAGAGACTTTCGATAGGGCTGATGAGGAAGATGACGATTCAGGTTCATCGGGAAGATCAACAGATTTTTGACCTATTTCATCTATGATTCCATCAAACGTTAATGGTCCATGCAATGTGAATAGCGGTTCTATTGCAGGTGATTGTAGTGTGTATGTAAGGACAACAGGAATACCTGCTTCCCAAATTTTATTCCATGTAATAGTCGTAAAGTCATTATTATTATTAACGAGTCCTGCAGGTACTGTGCTGATAACAGTAAACCCTGAAGGTATTTTCTCAACTATTTTTCCAATAATCGACTTGGTTGCCGTTACTGTGATTGTGGTTGTCTCTTGTTTTTCAGAATATGAACGTGTGACAAATGATCTTTGTACATCAATAATTTCAGGATGTTCAAGAACATGAATAGTTTTTGTAGTGCTTCTTATAGTGGACTCTGTTTTGTTCAATGTTGCTTCTACACTTAGTTCATATTCACCCGCTTTAGGAAGTGGAATGCTAAGCGAGTAGTCAGGCTCATTTGAGTGCTTCGCAATAGAACATTTTTCAATAGTATTAATTGATCCATTTGCTGATGAGAAGACTGTGTCAGTACCATTTTTATCAGTAAGTGTGACTGTAATATCTGCATCACATACCGGAGATCCATCATCGTCGAGTACTGAGATTTGAACATGCGCCGTTTGTCCTGATACATAGACTTGCCTATCTGTATTGATTCCCAGAAGTCCCCATTCCACCTCTGTTTCAATGAGGTCGATATCGCTTGATTCTGTATTGGTACCTGCCTTCCTAAATGCTCTTTGTATACGTCTTGTCGCACCATGTGCAGCATCTAATGACGCCTTCATAAGGTACTTTCCTGGGACAAATTGAGATGTTGGCTGTACTATAGCTATGTATTGATCATTATCTTTTTGAATTTCTGTATCAGCAATAATATCTGTTCCATTCAAACTGGTTAATGAGACTTTGAGCCTCTCTTTAAGTTCGTCTATATTGATAATCTCTCTGTGCTTCTCTATAGCAAAACTTGGATGTGTATGAGAAGGATATTTTGTAGTAGTTACCGATGATATTATCGGATCTGTTTTGATTGATGAGCTACTAGATGTAGCACCGGATCCAGTCGCTATTGCACTAGATTCAGAACCTGATCCAGTCACTATTTTACCAGATCCACTTTCTACAGATGTATCTGAGCTGTTACTAACGCTAGTTTCACTGCTTATTTCTAGGCTACTACTAACACTTGTGCCGCTACTACTTTTTACCGAACCAGAAGCACTGGATGTCGGCACAATACTAGATGACAGACTACTAGATTCAGAACCTGATCCAGTCACTATTTTACCAGATCCACTTTCTACAGATACGTCTGAGCTGTTACCAGCATTAGTCTCACTGCTTATTTCTAGGCTACTACTAACACTTGTGCCGCTACCACTTTTTACCGAACCAGAAGAACTGGATGTCGGCACAATACTAGATGACAGACTACTAGATTCAGAACCTGATCCAGTCGCTATTTTACCAGATCCACTTTCTACAGATTCATCTGAGTTAACAAGAGAAGAGGTTAGACTAGCAGACAATTGCATATCATGATCCGCGGCAATACTATTTGCGTATACCAAGGAAAAAAGACTCAATACAATAAGTCTGTTCACAGACTTTTTTGTTTTAGACAGCCTTAAAGTTTGTATTTTTTTGTTTTGCATTAAATCTAACTATTTTACCATAAAACAGCGATTTAAGGCAGTATGAATCTATATATAAGGATATATAAACCAAAAATAGCAATACCAATATTTATTGGCTCCAGAATGGGAAAAGATAAGTATTCTGTACTACTAGTATTTACGATGCGAACATAATTGGGTCCCGTGGAGGGACCCTTCGTTCTACTCAGGACAAGCTCGAACTTCCATGGCTTGCCATGAGGAACAGAGTGACGAATGGTGCCCGTGGAGGGACTCGAACCCCCAACCCTCGGTTCCGAAGACCGATGCTCTATCCAATTGAGCCACACGGGCAGGTCGGTGGTATACTACTGGAGCCCATGAGAGTATTCCAGATAATCACCGCAGTAATATTGATTGCAATCCCTGCGACAGGATATGCGCTCAATGACATAGATGAGTACGAATATCGCAGTGCAATAACGCTTTTGGAGGATCATGGCATTATCGATGGTTATGAAGATGGGTCATTTCGACCGTTTAAGCCTATCAATAGGGCAGAGTTTTTAAAGCTGGTGATGCTTTCTGTGTATGGAGGTCAGGTGCAAAGTAGTGGAAATAACAAATGTTTTACAGACTTCATTGGTGAAGAGCGGTGGTACTGGACATATGCCTGTGCGGCAAAGCAGGTGGAAATTGTTCACGGTAACCCCGATGGAACATTTAGAGGAGAGAATACTGTAAACCTTGCAGAGGCATTGAAGATGAGTTTCGAAGCATGGAACGTAGCTCTTGGTCCTGATGATGCTACTCGCCCATGGTACGAGCGCTATATGAATGAAGCAGCCCCTCGTGAAGTATTTAGGCGGTTTCCATTTACACCCAGTTACTTACTGACAAGAGGGGAGATGGCACAGTTGCTTATTCAACTTGGCGAACCAATCGCGATGGTAAACGGCGGTTCCTCCAATAGTGACTCGAGCACCACACTTGTGCCAGTGATCTTTCCACCGAAAGCTGCATACTGTGGAAACGGAGTCCGCGAAGGTGCAGAGCAGTGTGACGACGGAAACACAGAAGATGGTGACGGTTGCAGTCGTATTTGTATTCTTGTTGTCGAACCGATTCGCCACGGTGCAATGCGAATCGAGCAACAGTCGGTGTCAAATAATTCCCGAGCATCTGGAACAGACGACATTCCATTGTTTGCATTTACCGCAATTGCCGGACGGCAAGATGTGTACCTTACAACTCTAAAACTAAAAAGTGCTGCAGGGTCGCTTGGGTATGCAGAAAATTATCGTTTGATCATTGATAATGATGGCGACGGAATAGTCGAAACTCTGTATGGACGTGCAAGACCGAGTGGAGAATTTATAACATTTGGTAATGTGAATATTCTTGTCGAAGATGGAGTGTATAAACGCGTAGAACTATGGGCAGATATTTCAAATACTTTCTCTATGTCGTCTATTGCAATTGCATTCGATACGCAATCAACAGACTTTGTTGAGGGTGTAGATAAAATAGACGGAGAAGAACTGTCTGGAATAATTCTTGATGATGGCCAATGCCTGCAAAATGACATTTGTTGGATTACAGTACAGACACAACCAGACCAGACAGTGAGTATTCAGGCACAGGGGAACCTATACGTCATGAAAGACTCTTCGCCCATTGGAGAGAGGCAAGTGGTGGCAAGTACGGTGACAGACACCTTACTACGCTTAAACTTCAGAGCAGATAGTGAAGACATCGCCGTCAAAGAATTAGCTATTGATGGTGTGTCGCAAAGCGTGGAACACTTAGAATTTTTTATAGAAGGAGCAGCCCAGCCTTTTGCATTTGGACGAAAGGTGTCGTGTGGCACTGTTGTGAGTGGTCGGTTCTGTATGGATAACGACATTCTTATTCCACAAGGAGGAGAAAAAATGATCGCAATTAAGGCAGCACTAAAGGCAGACACGGAAGGCGCTGTCAGTGGAGAGCAATTCACATTGGCAGTAAGTGCCTTAACAGATGCAACAATGGCAATAGAGGCAGAAGGGTATTACTCCGGACAAAGGCTATTGCAAAATGACAGTGACAGTAATGCAGAAGGAGAGATCTTCATTGGAAGAAACTCTGCGGGTGTGAATACTGCAATAGCGTCAGAAGAGCACGAAGTTGTCTTTGCAAAGATAGCATCAGTCACAAATGCAAATGCAGACATAAACAACACTCCTATTCCAACGGGTAGTCTTACATTTGCTGAGTTCACATTTACCGCAGCACCGCATCAAAATACTTCTGGAGGTTCTAATTCTGTTGAAATTGAAAAGATAGAAGCAATTGTTAGTGCTGTAAATATGCAGTTCGATAGTACGTCGTTTTACATATATAATACGGAAAACTCTGCAACAGTGTCACTTTGTACATCAACAGGAGAAACAGGAACACTGACTGTAACATGCGATGGACTCGATGCCTCTGCTGTAAGCACGTATATTTCACAAGATGATTCCATTAACCTTGCAATGCGTGCAGCTATTCTAAGTGCACAGATATCCCCTGGTGTCAGCATCCTCCAAGCAAGCTTAAACCCGCTAAGTAACCCAAGCTTAACAGGGGTCATCGAATGGACAGATGGTGAAATAAGTCGTGGCTGGGTGGATATTGGTATCACGAGTGTGAAATCTACAAGTTACAGGTTGGATTAACTAAAGACTTGTAGGGTAACTTACCTACACCTCTGGACTTCGGTGGACAACCTGCTGCGCAGGTTGGCTGGGGCGGAGGGATTCGAACCCCCGAATACTGGTACCAGAAACCAGTGCCTTACCACTTGGCGACGCCCCATAATCTACCACTACCAGTATATCGCTCGCGCGGAGGAATTCAATGCATTACACTGGCTAATATGAATAAAATACTCCCAATCTTTGTATTCCTTCTAAACATTGCACTTCTGCTCGGCTCTGGGCTTATCCTCTTCACCGTTGTTGGCCTGAGCGCCATGATGTTTGATGCAGGGGAAACCCCTACAGTATGGGCATTTTTTGCAATAATATGCACTATCTGCCTTGGTCTCATGGGGGCGGCACTCTACATAGGAACATCACGCTTCCGAAGGAAGAAGTATGGTCAGTCTATTCTAGGGTGTGCATTACCACTGATTGCATTTGCACTCTTCCAGCTGGCACTACAGATGATTGCTTAGTGAATACAATTTGTATACAAATAATTTGGCTGCAATAAGACATTTATCACAGCCAATTACTGAATAAATTTTGTGTACATCAATCGCTCCACGGAAGATCATAGTCGTCACCCGACATTTCTCGTGGATTAATAACCTCTTCAACAACAGGTTCAGTTCGAAATTCTTGTTGCACATCTCTAACAGCCTCGTCTGGACTTATTACTTCGACACCAAGATTGGTTGCCATATCTGCTGGTTCTTCGTGACTAAATCGGCCTGCTTCGTCTTTGATTGCTGTATCTGGTTGTTCCATGGGATAAAAAGGAAAATATATAAAAAAAGAAACTCCGGCTTGGAAGGGGAGTTCGTACTAAGAGTTAAATAATCTTATTATGCACGCAACCCCCGTTCCACCGTAAGGCAGACGAGAAGATTGAGCTTAATAATAAGATTCTGTCGAGTCATTACCAGTATCTTAATAACAATTTTTCTTGAATGCAAGTTTATCAATTTATTTTTTTGCATCAGCAAGATTGATCATGGGGTGAGGTTTTCTGTACGGCATCTCACTAATTTCCATACTCTGTTGATTTTGACTAATTTTTGTGTGCTGCGAAGGCTTGTTTTTCACTTCAGATACATCAGGTTTGCTACGCATTAGACACATCGTATCTCTTTTTGTGTCGAATAGGCAATGAGCTTTTTTACGACGAACATGTAATGCTTGATCCATCGAACGCAGTAACACTGACGTCAGGTCCGGCAGTAACACTTCCTGCAACTTGTGCTTCTATTCCTGATTTTTTAAGTTCTGCAATAGTAGTATGTGCGTCTGAAGCATCAACAATAACGAGCATTCCATTTCCCATATTCCATGTGTTATAGGCTTCTTTTATTGGTACATTCCCAAGAACGATCAAGTCTTTTAGTGCATCGTGCGGTTCGAATAAACTTGTCAGAGTTGCTCCTGTACCAGAGGTTTTTAGTGTTCGTTTAAGGTTTTCAGCAATCCCACCACCAGTAATGTGTGCAAGTCCTTTAATGTTTACTAAACGCTGCTCGCCATGGCGACCAAGAAGTTTTAGAAGTGCACCGTGGTAGATAATACTAGGGGTCAACATGACCTCTCCCCACGTTTGACCTCTCCAGACAACGTTCTGCCAATTCCTTCCCTGGGTATCGAGTAGTATTCTACGAATAAGACTAAAGCCGTTGCTACGAGCGACGCCAGATTTCAGAGCGATAATTGTGTCTCCTTCTTTGATGTCAGCTCCGGTAATCACTTTGTCTTTTGTGACAACCCCTACAGATGTTGCGTTCCAGACAGGGGAGTGAACAGCACCTGGTACTTCTGCAATTTCTCCTCCAGGAATAACAATCTTTTGCTCTATACAAGCTTTTGCAAGGCCTGCAAGAAGCGAGTCTATAACAGAGGTATCAACTATTCCTACGTCGAGTGTGTTACTTATAGAGATCACCTCAGCTCCTGTGCAAATGGCATCATCTACAACCATAGCAAGAAGATCGTACCCAATAGTGTCGTAGTTGTTCATGAGGACAGCTAATTCCATCTTTGACCCTGTGCCATCATCATTTTGAACGAGGTAGAAGTCTCCCATATCGAGCATTCCAGCAAATCCACCATCATCTGTTACGGGTGCACCAATTTTGCCAGATCTGCTATCGAAGGTAGATTTTGCATGTGTATAGGCAATTCGAGATGCCTCGTTGCCGGCCGTTATGTCGACTCCAGAGTCTTTGTAGCTTGTCATGGCCGGAGTATAGCCTTAATCTGGGTCTAATGAAAAACGGAATCATGATTAGGCTTGTTCTTCTAGTGGTCTGTGCAGCCAACTTTTATGCTGCGTATCTCTTCTTTATGACTCCAGAGATCATTGCAGACATATTTCAGCTGCCACCACTCGATAATGTGCACAATTACCTCACAATGATTATTGGTGCACTGCTCTCTGTATTTGGACTAGGGGCCCTGCTTGCATTTGCTCGTCCTCGTAAATATGGAACGATCATCATTATGTTGCTCCTGATGCATTTCATGATCTTCTTGATCGATGTCATTGTTCTTGCCCGAGGCCAAATGCCATGGGAAGCAATACTTCCAGAGCTTGTGTATTTCCTTATTGTATCAACAGCACTTGTGAGATGGTATCCAATAAACGCTCCTAAAAAAGAAGAGAAAAAGCCAGAAGAGCCTGAAGTCATAAAGCCAGAAGTGCTAGACCCAGTCGAGTAGTTACGCACCAATACCTGTTACTTTCACTTTTCGTTTTGGAATTTTAGATGTGCTTTTAGTCGAAGTAGTTGCTGTAGGTTTTTTTATAGTATTTTGATATTTCCCAGTGCTATCGCGAATGATCTCTCCATCTACGAGTTGGATGACTCGAGGCTTGAGAGCATCAACAAGGCCACTGTCATGCGTTGCAATAACAATAGTCGTTCCACTGTCGTGAATCTGTTTGAAGAGTTTCATAATTTTGACAGATTGATCGGGGTCGATATTTCCAGTTGGCTCATCTGCAAGAATGATAATTGGATCGTGCACTATTGCTCTGCCAATAGCCGCGCGAGCTTTTTCTCCGCCAGAGAGTGCATGCGGTAATGTGTGTGCATGCTTCGTAAGATCGACAAGCTCTAGAACCTTTCGTACGCGCTTTTCAATCTGCTCATCTGGTACACCGCAAACCTCCAATGGAAATGCGATATTCTCTGCCACGGTTCTGTTACCGAGTAACTTGTAGTCCTGAAAGACAATACCAAGCTTCCTCCTAAACATCTGAAGGGCGAGCGGTGGAACAAGTCGCAGGTCTACTCCGTCGACTTCGATCTTTCCTTTTGTGATATTTTCAGCACCAGTCAGCACATGTAGGAGTGTCGATTTCCCGGCTCCGCTCGGACCGGTAATACAAACGAACTCTCCAGGGTCGATGCGAAAAGAGATGTCTATAAGGACTTTTACTTTTTCATACAGCTTTGATGCTCCTTTCAGTTCTATCATAATTATATTATAGCAATTTAGCGCACATCACACTATCACAGATTTATTGCAATAGTATTAAGGGCTACGTATTAAGTATTAAGGGGAAATATCTCGGAGATTCGCTAGCGCCCTTAATACATAATACTTAATACATAATACTTATATTACTTCCATAAAATCACATAGATCTCGTTACTCCGGTCTCGCGATGCTTCAACAGAGAAGACTTTCAGCTTTTTCCAGCGCTGCTTGCACTCAGCGATAAATTCTTCAAAGTCTCCTCCGCGTAGTACTTTAAGGACGCATTTTCCACCAGGACGAAGAATTTCTAGTGCAGTTTCAACAACTGCCTGGCTAAGCTCTATTGATTTCCATTGGTCGACATCGCGTATGCCACTTGTTTTTGGAGCAAGGTCTGAAAGGATGAGGTCCACCTCTTCTGGAACTATCTTTTTAATAGCGTCGATGTTCGTAATGTCTTCGACGTATGTCTCCACATTATCGATCGGTTCTATTTCGGTTAAGTCTATCCCGATGACACGTCCCTTTGGGCCAACTTCTTCTGCGGTGTACTGAAGCCAACTTCCGGGGGCTGCTCCTAGGTCCAGTACCGTCATACCATTACGAATAATATAAAACTTTTCATTCAGTTCCATCAGCTTATAGACAGACCGCGCACGGTAACCTTCTTCGGCAGCCTTTTTAGACCATTTGTCATTGGGGATGTATCGCTTTGGCATTAGAGAAGGGGGTGAAGTTTAGGGATCCCAATTTCACGCGGGTACTTTCCACTGGTGGTTGAAGTCTTTTCAAATACAAGTAATTGCCTCTTGCCCCAGTCTCCCGGTAGCTCGTATTCATATTGCTGATTCAAATGGCAAGAGAGTTCCGCCCGTGCAAGTAAAGATTCTTCAAGCTCTGTGTCGACCTTCATGCTCTTCCATGCAATAAAGTGTCCTCCCGGCTTCACGAATGGTGCTGCGTATTCTAGAAGAATGTTTAGAGGGGCAACTGCTCTGGCAGTAACAATATCGTATTGGTTCCTATGTTGCTGGTCTCTTCCTTTTTCTTCACATCGACCGGCAAGCATGCGAACATTCTCTATGCCGAGCGCGTCTGTCATACGGCTTACTGCATCAAGCTTCTTCTTTGTAGAGTCGAGCCCTACAAACTGTGTATCTGGCAGACAAATAGCCAGAGGGAGCAAAGGGAAGCCTCCTCCGGTGCCAACATCAAGAATCTTGATGTCTGGTGCGTGGAATATTTCTAGGTCCAAAGCGACAAGGCTATCAGAGATATTGCCTATCCATATAGCATCCTCATCCCGAAGGGCTGAAAGGTTTAGCTTTTGGTTCTCTTCTAGGAAAACCTTTTTGAGATCTTGCAGCCGTTGTTGTTGCTCTTCGGTAATCATGCTGTCAAACTTGAAGTATATTTTAAACTACTCACCATTCTTATGCCACACGGAAAGAGAATCGCCGAACTTCTTATAGACATCGGAGCTGTAAAGCTTAGTATCGATCCGCCATTTACGTGGGCTTCGGGTATAAAATCGCCTATCTACTGTGATAACAGAATGGTTTATAGCCACCCAGAGGCACGAAATTTCGTTGTAGATGCCTTGGTAAGCAGAGTACGGTCGCTTCATGTGCAGCCAGACTGCCTGGCCGGAACAGCCACAGCGGCTATTGGATGGGCAGCGCTTGTCGCTGACAGAATGGACCTTCCATTCGTGTATGTTCGTAGTAAGGCAAAAGAGCATGGAGCAAAGAAAATGATAGAAGGAGACCTAAAACCAGGGACTGATGTGGTTGTTATTGAAGACTTGATCTCTACTGGTGGAAGCAGTGTTCACACAGTAAATGCCCTCAGGGACGAAGGAGGAGCAAATGTATCTGACGTTGTTGCCATCTTTACCTACGAACTCCTCGCTAGTAAGGAGAAAGAGGCTGAGGCACGCGTAAAGTTCCATCCTGTGGCCGATTTCACTGCATTGCTTAAGGTAGCAGTAGAGCAGGGAAGGCTGGACTTGAGTGATATGGACACGGTAGCTAAATTCGCTCAGAACCCGAAAGAGTGGATGTAGGAGGTGATCATCTATTGTAAAAAAGGCATAAATATTGTATAATAATATCAAATGTCAAAACCAATAGAAGTCACACCACCTGCAATACCTGTTCAGATTAGTCCTCCTATTTCAGTTAAGTAAGGATTAAAACTGTCTCAAGAACCGTAGATCTCCCTCATAAAATGAGCGAAGGTCTGGTATTTGATGTTTGATCATAAGAGGTCGCTCGATACCAAAGCCAAAGGCAAACCCTTGCCACTCTTTAGGGTCTATCCCCACACCCTCAAGAACATTTGGGTGCACCATTCCACAGCCTCCCATCTCTAGCCACTTTCCTTCACGGCTTTTGCTGAGGTCTCCTTGCCACATCATATCCATTTCCATTCCAGGTTCTACGAACGGGAAGTAGCCCGTACGAAAGCGAAATTCTACTTTGCGGCCAATCAGTTCCTGAAGAGATGTCACGAGTACTGCTTTCAGGTTTGATAGCGAGATATCTTTCCCGATCATGAGCCCCTCAAACTGGTGGAACATTGGCGAATGCGTTGCATCACTATCTTTTCTGTATACCTTTCCAGGACAGATCATTCTAAATGGAGGCTTGTGCTCCTGCATGTAACGGATCTGCACGGGTGATGTGTGTGTACGAAGAACCGTGTTCTTTACTCCTTTTGCCCAGAATGTGTCTTGGCCATCACGTGCTGGATGGTCATCGGGAATGTTTAGCTTATTAAAGTTAAAATCTTCACTTTCGATCTCTGGTCCGTATGCTGTATCGAAACCCATTCGACCAAATACCTCTTCGACTTCTCTGATAAATTCAGGAATAAGATGAAGGTGTCCACGTTCTTTCCGCGGAAGGTTCAAACTGATATCAATACTGTCTCCTGAGTCTGATCCTAGGAGTTCTTTCTTCTTCTCTTCTATAAGACCGGAGAGCTTCTTTTTCCATGTGTTTAAGTCTGCAGCGAATTCTTTCTTCTGTTCATTGGGGACATCTTTAATCCCTTTCATAGCCTCGGTGATCAGTCCTGCCTTACGTCCAAAAAGCTCCTGCTCGATAGTTTCGAGTTCTTCTGCGTTACTTGTAGCCAGTACTTTTGCTTCGTAGTCAGACCAATTCATACGGGCAGTATATTACCTTTAGTGATCCAGTGCCATTTCTACCAGTACAAATACTCCATAAATCATAATAGAAATCCACCAGTTTAGAAGACCAAGAAGGTGAAATAGCAGGAGAATGCTTGTTGCACTACCAAGGAAAACCCCTTGGCGGAATGAAATAGATGTCAGTCGACCAGTATCCCATGTGTGATGAGGAACATGCTGCCAGATACCCATGAACATGAGTGTTCCGACGGTACAGACACTAAGGAAGACACTCAGAAAGAATGCAACAACTGCTTGGGTCGGGGCTAGTAGAGGACTCACACGGAACAACACAATCAACAATGATGTTGTAGAGAAGAGTGCAGCCACTGATATTCCAAAGAGTAGGGAGTTCATTGTATAATTTATTTATTCAACTTGGTGGGCTAACACCAGCCTCATCAAGGAAATTTTTCAGCTTTTGAAAGTCATCTTTCAGTGTTTGTCGCAGGCCTCCATTATGCAGCGCTGCTGCTGGGTGATACAAAGGAAAAATAGTGATGTCGTCCGAGTACTTCTGAGCAATACCATGAACGTCAGAAATGCTGACATCTGTGCAGAAGTTTCCAAGTGCATGTCGACCAAGTGGGACAATGACTTTTGGCTTGATGATACCAATCTCCATCATGAGCCATGGCATACACTGATTTTTTTCTTCTGTTGTCGGGTCTCTATTTTCTGGTGGCCGGTATTTTACAACATTACTGATATAGACCTGACTTCTGCACCATCCAATGGAATCGATAAGGTCATCGAGAAACTTTCCAGATGCACCAACAAAAGGACGGCCAAGCTCATCCTCTTTCTTTCCTGGTGCTTCGCCAATAAAAATAATGTCTGCGTTGAAATTCCCTTCACCAAGAACGATATTGGATTGCTTGCTTAGTGCGCAGCCATCCCACGCTTTGAGCTTTTCCTGAAGATCTGGAAGAGTATGTTGCATGCTCCCATGTTAACACAGAACACTTCTAATATTTACTCTTCACATTCTTGATGCGATCTGCAACTTTCTGTTTAAGCTCTGCATTTCCCTCTCCGAGAATCTTTGCTGCTGCAATCGCGGCGTTCTTTGCACTGAGTACTGTCATCGAAGGGACTTCTGATGGGTACCGTAGGTTAGAGTGAATATCGATAGAGTACTCATCAAGTGTTTCGTAGGGGGGGCAGTTGATTACAGGGTGAACAAGGCTAGCTGCAGCTACTCCTGCAAGACCATTACTCATACCAACAACGGTGATTATCACCTGAGGTTGAGGGTCAGCATTCAATTTCTCGATAATATCAACTACCATCTCTGGCACCTTATGAGCACTCGCTACAACGATTTCTGATGGAATATCGAACTCTGAGAGCACTGTAGTGATCTTCTCTGCATATGGCGTATCTGTGGTGGATCCGAGGAGTAATGTAACTTTCATACATATATTATAGCGTAATACGTTGTTTCTCTAAAGGGGAGATGATACCCTTTTCGGGCTTTAATAAGCATTAGACCCTCACGTGCGCTCGTAGCTCAGCTCGGATAGAGCATCTGGTTGCGGTCCAGAAGGTCGTAGGTTCAAATCCTGCCGGGCGCACCACACTTCACTCTCTGAGGAGAGTTTCGCGTGGCACGCCACATTTCTACTGTTGCTTGCTTTGAAGTGTGCCCCGCGAAGCTTTAGCGAAGTGGGGCTATTTAATATATAGTCACCTACTATGTACTACGTATATATTCTAGAGCTAGAGAACGGCCAGTATTACTCTGGATTTACAAGAGATTTAAAGAAAAGGCTCATTGCCCATAAAAATCATTCATCACCTACTACCAGTAGAATAGAGCCTAAGGAATTGGTATTTTATTCTGCTTTTAAGTCAAAACAAAAGGCATTGGACTTTGAAAAGTATTTAAAAAGCTCTTCGGGTTTTGCTTTTAGAAATAAGCGTTTAATATAAAAGCGTGGGGCTGTAGCTCAGTTGGCTAGAGCACTTGCATGGCATGCAAGGGGTCAGGAGTTCGAGTCTCCTCAGCTCCACCAATTATCCTACGTATTCAAACCGAGGCACTGTCTTACCATCTACCTCAACGTCACCGGTAAACATCTCTAGTGGCCGTACCCAAAGAGGGGACAGGTCATTTTCGTGAAGGCACGTATACACCACAACGTCTTCGAGTGTTTCACTATGTTTTGCGACCCCAAGGACAAGGTAGTCTTTCCCTTTGTAGTGTCTGTAAGTTCCTGTTTTGAGTGCAGCGTCTTTCATGAACATACTGTGCCCTAGCTCGGATGAAAACTCTATGTATAATGCGGTTATGTTTCACATCTTTCATAAAGACTCATCATTACTTGATGCTTCACGCAAGGAGCGCCAAAAAGCTATTGAGAAGCTCATCTCTCAAGGTACATTCCACAGCGGATACTACCTCCTCCTAATGCTTGCAACATTGATTGTGACACCAGGAATTCTGATCGATAACGTTTCCGTGATTATCGGAGGAATGATACTCGCGCCTTTACTCATTCCATTGCTTTCGATTTCACTATCGTTGGTCTCTGGAAACACAAGAGGCTTTTTACGTTCATTAAAGATACTAATAGTTTCAATTGCTTTGACCATTGGAACATCTGCAGCACTGACGATGATCCTTGCAGAAACGGGCGTAGTAGTGAATTGGATTCCAGACCGTATCAATACAGGAGTGTATATCTTCATTGCATTCTGTAGCGGAATCGCAGCTTCCTTTGCATGGGTAAAAGAAAACCTTTCAAGTTCTGTAGCGGGCGTTGCAGTTGCAGTGTCTTTGCTACCACCTCTATGTGCAGCAGGTATAGGTATTGCTCTGTGGCAACCACTCCTGATTAACAACTCACTCATATTATTCCTCGCAAACCTTATTGGAATTTGCATGGCAGGATTCCTTGTATTCTGGATCCTTGGGTTTATCGATACTGCAGGAGTTGAAGAGAAAGCTATTGAAAAAGCGGATGATGCATAATCCATCTTTTGTAACTTTTCCGACCTCACCCCCAACCCCTCTCCTTCCACGCCTAACTCCTTTCCAGGAGAGGGGAGCTCTGTTATCCGTATAGTGGATCGTCGTGGTAGTCTGCCATGCTCACCCGCTTCACTCCTTAGAAAGACATCTTGCAGCCACTGTCGGATGGACGAAGATCACACCGCTGCACCCCAATTTAGTGACGAAGAGCTAAGTTGCCGCAGCAAGCTTAGTCGAGGAACGCACAGCATTATATTCTTACTATTTCTTCGTTCATATCAGTGGCTAAGATTTTTGGTTACTTTTGATCTTTCAAAAGTTACAAAGAGATAGATCAAAGTTCAAAAAAAGGGACAAAAGAATTAGCGGAGCTATTCATTTAAAAAGGGCACTGCTTCCACGAATGGATGTAGTACCCTTATGACACTGTGACTTGCAGTATCTCCTGACCTACTCTTTGAACGCATTCGGTGCGTAAAACCTTATTTATGTTTATTATAACCCGAGACTTCGGGTATCGAGTCTTAGTGATAGGTAACCAAGATTACCTTTGTATGTTTGTTTGGGGCGATAAGTCATATCGCAGAGTAGAGAGGGGAGAGAAGTGACTGAAAACATCAGACGAGCTGATGTCCAGGGACTGCGTCCCTGGAAATAACCTGACCTACATGGAACATTCGAGCGCCCTTCGGCAAGCGTAGGAGGCCAAAAAGGCCATGCTTGTTAGGCGTCACTCCTCACCTCTTTCTACTATCAATGTTTTTAAAGACCGAACAGATTATTATAGCAAAAAACGGCCTATAATGGAAGGGTAAAATACGCTACACTAAGCCGTAATGAGCGGTAAATTAGTCCTCATCATCGGCCCAAGTGGTGTAGGGAAAAGTGTTATCCTTCAGTCTTTGAAGGATAATCATCCAGACGTCCATTTTCCACGAAGTGCAACAACGCGTGATAAGCGAGAAGGGGAGGGGGACGACCTGTATCAGTTCGTTTCAGATGCCGATTTTGACCAGTTGCTAGAGGATGGAAAGGTGCTTGAATACGCAGTCGTTCATGGCCAAAAGCGCTATGGGACTTTGGTAGATGAGATTATTCCGTTTATCGACAAGGGGGAGATCGTCATCAGAGAGGTAGATATTCAAGGATTTGATAGCATCTCCAATCATCAGCATTTTCGAGAGAGTGATAGTGCGTACGAGCTTCAGTCCATTTTCATTCTTCCAGAGGATAACGATCAATTGATTAGGCATATTACAGAACGTGCACCTATTAGTGATGAGGAGCTAAAGAGGAGGATTGCAAGCATGGAGATAGAATTAGCACACGCAAAAGACTGTGATGTCCAAATTGTGAATAAAGAGGGTAAGCTAGCAGGTACTATTGCAGAAGTTGAGAAGACAATATTTGGCTAGTTCTCTGAAGATCCCTACACTTAACCTATGTCGAGATCAAAAATTGCTCTCCTCTATGTCGGAGGATCCATCGGAATGAAAGTAAACCAGAAAACTGGATGTATAGAACCTCTTGAGTCTTTATCTGAGGTGCATCGTTTTTTACCAGAGCTACAGAAAGAAGTATCGTTACAGTTTTTCTCTGTAGCAAATGTAGGGTCTTCCGAGATTAACCCTAGCCACTGGGAAGAAATTGCACTGCTTATAAGAGATATATATGAAGACTTTGATGGCTTTGTTGTCGTCCATGGAACAAATACCATGAGCTACACAGCAGCAGCTCTTAGCTTTGCCTTGCAAGGGCTCAGTAAGCCTGTTGTACTTACTGGAGCCCTGCTTCCTATTAACGACCTTGCAGGAGATGGAAGAATGAACCTTGTCTTTGCTATTCGCACAGCACAGCTGGACATTGCAGAGGTGTGCATTGCTCTTGGGCCTAACGTTCTACGTGGGACGAGGGCAAAGAAGGTCGAAGCATCATTCTTGCAAACATTTGAAAGTCCAAACTGTATGCCACTGGCAGACTTTAGCAGAGAGGTCTCCTTAGCAGACCATCGTATTGTAAGAAGGAAGAGAACACTGAATTGCACACCGAGCTTCAATCCAAATGTGGTACTACTCTCTGTGTATCCAGGTATGCCCGAGGCATTTATGGATTCAGTGCTAGCAGCCTTGCCAGATGGAATTATCCTACGTACCTATGGACCGGGGATGCTTTCAAAGGAACTCTTTCCTTGGTTGCAAAAAGTAACAGAGGCAGAGATTCCCATATGCATTACATCCCAGGCTTTGCGTGGAATGGTCGACTTACACAAGTATCGTAAGCAACTGGTACTTGAAAAGCTCGGAATCATTTCGGGAAAGAATATGACGTTTGAGTGTGCAGTCGTCAAAATGATGTGGGCACTGACACAGTCAAAAGACCCACGGAAGATCCGCAACCTCATGGAAAAAAATATTGTAGGAGAAATGGACGACTAGTCTTTCAGGTCATCCTCTTGGTCAGGGGTCTTATCGTCGAGTTCAACTTCATGTTTTTCAATAAGCTTTTTCCCAACAACAGAGCCAATGGCACCACCAATAATAAGCCCAGTCACAAGACGTTTAATCATCTTGTCTCCTTTGCATTCCTTTGGTTTTTTCTTTGGCCACATCTCTTATATTTTACCATGAAAAAACTTCCTATGCAGTGCCCTATGGTGCAATATTTGGCACTTTAGAGCGAAATATCTGGATAAGTCTTCATGTGATCGAAGACAATCGTTTCAACCTCTTTTAAGTGCTCTTCACTCCGAGCTTCAATGCATATGCTTAACTTTGGACTGGTATTGCTCTGACGCACTCCTGCCCATGCCCCTTCGCCAAAGTCGATGCGTACTCCGTCGAGGTCATTGACTGGGTAGTCTGCACTAAAATGCGCAGTCACACTGCGAACAATTTCTGACTTTTTATCATCAGGACAGTCGGGTCTATTTTCTGGCATTTGATACACCGTCGGGAAGTCCGAACAGAGTTCGGAGAGTGTTCGTCCAGATACTTTTACAATCTGCATTATACGAAGGGCCGAGACAAGGGCGTCATCGAATCCAAAGTATCCTTCCGAGCAGAAGAAGTGACCAGACTGTTCGCCACCAAGAAGTGCGTGGTTGTCCCTCATAGCATGCTCTACAAAACTATGGCCAACGGTCGTCATAACAGGTCGTCCTCCCCATGCAGTGATTTCACTTTCAAGGGCACCAGAATTACTGACCGTAAAGACAACAGCTCTTCCAGGGTTCCGTTCAAGGTGGTCACGTGCAAGAAGAAGAAGTATTTCATCAGCTGTTCGAATGACTCCATTTTCATCAACAAGACCGAGCCGGTCTCCGTCTCCGTCAAAGGCAAGTCCCATATCGGACGCAGTATCTTTTACTGATGCCTGCAGGTCTTTTAAGGTGTCGTATTTACTTGGGTCTGCTGCATGGTTCGGAAACGTGCCATCGGGTTCTATGAAAAGTCCAGTGACACTAGCTCCTACAGTGCTGACTGCTTCTTTGTAGGCAGGACCCGCAACGCCATTACCACTATCGATAACAATGTTCATACCATCTCCAATATCTGGGAAGAGTGCACAGACATGATTGAGGTACGGAGTAACTGCATCGATCTCTTCGACCATTCCCTCTCCAGTTAGCACATCTTCCTGTACTATTTTTTTGTACAACTTCTGTAAACTTCCTCCGCTATATGCATCGGCATTGCGCACTTGAAGCTTAATACCATTATCTTCTTTTGGATTGTGACTCGCGGTGATCTGTACTCCTCCATCAATCCCTTCATTGCAAATTGTAAAGTAGTTCACAGGACTTGGGGTCTGTCCGATGACTCGTACATGGCAACCGCTGGAGACGAGACCCTGAATGACAGCATCTTGGAACTTTGGACCATGCGTCCTAGCGTCTCTTCCGACAGCAATGACAGGATGCTCTTTTTGATAGAGATCTCTGACGGTAGACCCAAAGGCTTTTCCAATCCATAAACAAGCTTCTTCGGTAATCTGGGTATCTGCTTTTCCGCGTATGTCATACGCTCTGAAAATAAGGGGATCTAGGTTAGGCATACAGGTATTCTAACACGATTTATTTCTATATCTCTACGAATTTCCTATACTGATTGTATGAATATGTCCCAGATTGTTGGCATACTTAATACCACCCCAGACTCCTATTTTGATGGCGGTCGCTATACCATCCTAGATGACGCCCTACGTAGGGCAGGAGAGATGGTAGAGCAGGGGGTAGACATCATAGAGGTTGGTGGAGAATCGACAGGACCTGGCTCTAAAGAGGTCTCTGTAGAAGAGGAACTCGCACGTACAATTCCTATTATTAAGGCTTTACGGTCTGCTTTTCCAGACACTCAGTTGTCTATAGACACCTACAAGGCATCTGTTGCATCCGCTGCAGTAGGGGCTGGAGTAAGTATGGTAAATGACATCACTGCGGGAAGAGGGGACACGACGCTCTTTAGCGTTATCGCAAAGACAGATGCACAGATTGTCCTTATGTATGCCAAAGACTCTACACCTCGTACCACTATAGATACTGTCGAGTACAATGATGTTATTCGTACGGTTAAAGACTTCCTTGTCGGACGCGTCGAGGCTGCGGTCACTGCCGGAATAGATACAACTAGAATAGTTGTCGACCCAGGTATGGGGCATTTTGTCAGTGCTGATGCTGCCTATTCCTTCGAGATTATCCGAAGACTGGGAGAGCTCTGTACACTTGCACCTGTGTTTGTAAGCCCTTCCAGAAAGTCATTTTTGGCAGGACAACAAAACCTTGGTCCAGACGATAGGCTGCCTGCAACCATTGTTGCCTCTGTAGCGTGCGTCAATAACGGTGCACAGTATATTCGTACACACGATGTTCAAGATACGAGAAGAGCACTAGAGGCCAACGCGGCTATATCCCAGTGCCCTCAATAACGATACCGATTAGGCCAAAGACTATTGCCATAAGAACAAGACCACCGATAACACTAATGATAACCTTCTTGGCTTTTTCGTAACGGCTTTCATCTCCAATATTCACAATCATAATGAGTCCAGCAATAGCAATAACGACCACACCAATAAAGGAAACAAAGCCCAGGATAGTGAGAAGAATACGAACTGATGGATTGATAATACCAAATGGATCTCCGAGAGTAATGGCATCTGCTACAAAGAATTTAATAGTAATAAGCAGGATTCCCATAAGGACAGAGAGGACAGCTTTTTTGAATGCCCCAAGACCTTGCTCTCCGTTGTAGTCCACAAGGGCTTTAATCCCATAGGCAATAATCGTAATGATTGCGACAATGGCTGCAGGTGTTTCAAGGAAGGCGATGATACCAAATATTTGGAATCCAATACTTTGTGCGCCTCCGACAGGATCTGCTCCTCCATCGAAGTTGAATGCTTGCATGAAGCCAAGGGAAAATGCAGTAGCGAGGTTTATAAGAATGATTCCAACCAATGACATCGCAACAACTTTTCTTGCGTTAGCGATACGGCTTTCATCCTGAGCAACAACAGCAAGAATGCCAGAAATAACGATTACAAGGACAGCAATGGCATTCACAAAGGGTAGTGCGCTAACCGCTAGTGCCTCTGCAATTCCACCAAATGATCCAAAGCTTAACCCCGCAAGACTTCCAGCGACATACGTTCCACCTTCTCGACCGAAAAGTTGAGCGGTAGTATTTGTAGAGAGCGAAGCCGATAGGAGTGCAAGTGCATTCATGTTTAGAATGGAGCATCGTGAGTGATATTAATCAGAGCCAAAGACATAACAACAACAACCAGTACAATAAAGGCAGCAGTAAGTATTTTCTTTGCTTTCTCGGCATTCTGTTCGTTCACTGCAAAGACTAAGTATAGACCCGCAACAAACATGGCAATAACAGAAAATGCTCCAAGAATAGTTCCAATAAAGTTAGCAATTCCAACAGCCTGAAAGCCGATTGCCCCAGAGTCGCTGGTAGAGAATCCAAAGACGATCGGTTCTGCAAGTAGTACGATAGCGGCTCCTACAAGACCGTAGATAAATTGCTTTTTGGCCTTATCCGATTGCCCATCATCTTGTGAGGAGACCAGTCGGAACCCCTGATAGAAGATATTAAAGACAAGAGCAGAGTAGAGAATTGCCCTAAAGGCAACTATCACGCCAATGATAACACTATTCGTTGGAGCGGCATTCACCAGTACTCCTTGAATGGCAAAAGTATTGGCAAATGCAAAAGCTCCACCTGCAAGGATAGTACCAATAGCTGCGTACGCGTAAGAGGTATAGGATTCAGAAATAGTGCTATCGTTATCTGCTCCCATAATAAGCTTCATACCATAATAGGTAAGCATCGCAAACAAGACGCTTCCAAATGTTACTTTTGCTCCATTGATAAACATCGACAGTAGAGCATTACTTGTTCCTCCTCCTCCACATGGAAGAATAGAGCTATCCAAAGGGCATGGATCCACTCGTGCATATGCTTTGGTTACGAGGCCCATGAGGAAGAAAGATATAACGTGCATAAATCTATCTATTATAGCAAATATTGCATTGTTTTGCTATATCTTATGGGAATCCCTATAGTGTGCTCACTATGCAAAACACATCGTACAACCCAGTATCACGGCCTATTTCCCTCACACAGAGCACTGAATCTCAGGTTTACGGACTATTCGCCGTTGCAATGGGATTGACAGTATTCGGAGTTTATATTGGGATGCACTTTATAGAGAGCATTATGAGCTCTGGAATACACATTCTCTTCCTTGTGATAGAACTTGGAATTATCCTTACTGCACGAATGTGGATGGATAAAAGCCCTCTCAATTACCTATTATTTGGTGCATTTCCTATCTTTTCAGGCCTCATGGTAACCCCATTTATTCTGTCTGTTCTGACAGGGTATGCCAATGGTGGAACAATCCTTGTAAATGCACTGAGTGCAACAGGGTTCATGGCGGCATCTGCTGCAGTGTTTGCAAAGACAACAAAATGGAACCTCGGCGTTATGGGCAAAGCTTTGTTCTTCGCAGTTATCGGACTTATAGGATTTGGATTACTCCAGTTCTTTGTCCCAGCTTTAAGAACAACACAAATGGAATTGATGATCTCGGGTGCTGGAATTGTCGTCTTTGCACTCTTCACTGCATACGATGTTCAGCGTATAGCGAAGCTCGGAAAGGCTGGGGCAAACCCTTTCATGCTCGCAATCAGTTTGTATCTAGATATCTTCAATCTGTTCCTCTACATTTTGAGGTTCATGTTGATGCTCTCTGGGAACAGAAGATAAAACCTAAGACCAACCTTGTGCAATAAGACCAGCTGATGCTGCAGCAGTTTCTGCACGCTGCTTACTATTCCCTTGCCCTTCTGCAATCTTCTTATCACCAATAAATGCTGCACACGTGAATACCTTCTCGTGGTCAGGACCTTCTTCGCTTGTGACTTCGTAGTGCGGTGTTGTGCCATGTACTTCCTGTGAATTCTCTTGGAAGGCGCTCTTTTCATCGCGGTGCTTTCCAGCTGCCTGCAATGCTTGCAGTCTTGTGAGGATGAACTCTTTACAGAAGTCTTGGGCTTTATCAAAACCTTGGTCTAAGTAAATGGCTCCAATAAGTGCCTCTACACCATTGGCAAGTGTGGAATCTTTGTCGCGCCCTCCGCTTCGCTCTTCTCCTTTACTCATAAAGAGGTACTGTCCTAGCTGGATTTCGTTAGCGACTGATGAAAGATTCTCCCTGTTTACCAAAGCAGACCGAAGGTTTGTCATTTCACCCTCTGTCTTTTCACCAATACGAAACAAGTAGTCTGTAGCGACCAGCTCTAGGACTGCATCCCCTAAGAATTCGAATCGCTCGTTATGTCCACGAGAACGAGACTCCCGCACAGCGCTTCTATGTGTAAGGGCTGTAGCAAGTAGATCTTTGTCTTTGAAGACGTAACCAATGGTTTTTTCAAGGTTTACAAAACTTAGAGCAGTCATAGCCACAGTGTAGATGATGGGTACGGTGGATGGAACCTCTACTTTTAGGCTTTTGCAAGAGCGTTTAATACGCCATTCACAAACTTGCTCGTTTCGTCTGATCCATATTCTTTTGCAATTTCAATACATTCATTCATGACGACAGCTGGTGGCGCATCGTCTGCGTAAAGGAGTTCGAAGGCACCCATAATAAGTACAGGCCTAGCGATAGGATCCATACGGTCGAAAGACCACTCAGGGGCCTTAGATTCGATAACTTTCTTGAGCTCATCTGCCATAGAAATACTTCCTTCAAGAAGGGTAAGTGCAAACTCTTCGTCTGCATTACCAAGTTCTTTTATGTTCTTTTGTAGCGACTTAATATCGTCGATTTCTCTGTACTCTCGTTCAAAGAGTACTTGCATAACTGCAATACGAGAAAGATGGCGTTTGCGAGCCATCTCTAGGCTTTGACGCGAGTAATAGTCTTTGCAGTTTTACTCTTAGTGCTCTTTGACTCTGCTTTTACAGCATATGGAGAGTTAGCACGGTTCTCAAGACGGCGAATCTGCTTCTTTTGGTACTCGCTGTGCTGAGCACGTCCGGAGCTCTTGGCTCTGCGTTTCTTTGGTGTAGGTCTCTTAGCCATAATACAGGGTACTGTAAGGAGTAAAAATTAGCCCATCTTGATCTCGATATCCACACCTGATGGAAGTGAGAGACTTTGAAGGCTTTCGATAGTCTTGAATGTAGTTTCAGATAGGTCGATAAGACGTCGGTGTGTACGCATTTCGTACTGATCACGAGCATCTTTGTGCTTAAAGGTACTACTCTGAACCGTGAATTTCTTGATCTTTGTTGGAAGAGGCGTTGGTCCGTGGACAACAGCACCGCTACGTTCAGCTGTCTCTACGATCTTAGACGCTGCTTCATCGAGTACGATATGGTCAAAAGCACTCAAGCGAATGCGAATAGACTGGACCTTCTGGTCTTCTTTAGTATTTTTTTTACTACTATCTTGCGTAGCAGTTTCCGCTATATCCTTTGTAGAGGACTTCTTTGTAGCTTTAGAATCTTTGGGTGTCATAGCGGTTGAGGGGAAAGAGCAGGGGGGTAATAAAGGTCGGGGGCGAATGAACGCCCCCTAAGTGCAATTATTTATTCGATGATCTTTGTAATAACTCCAGCTCCTACAGTACGTCCACCTTCACGGATAGCGAAGCGAGTACCTTCTTCAAGAGCGATAGGAGTACCAAGTGTAACCGTGAACTTTACGTTATCACCAGGCATAACCATCTCTACGTTCTCAGCGAGCTCAACTGTTCCTGTAACGTCAGTTGTTCGGATGTAGAACTGTGGCTTGTATCCTTTGAAGAATGGAGTGTGACGTCCACCTTCTTCTTTTGTCATGACGTATACCTCAGAGTCGAACTTTGTGTGAGGAGTGATAGATCCTGCCTTAGCAAGAACCTGTCCACGCTGGATTTCTTCACGCTCAATTCCACGAAGGAGAAGACCAACGTTGTCTCCAGCAAGACCTTCATCAAGAAGCTTGTGGAACATTTCAACACCAGTAACAACAACCTTACGTGTTTCACCTCCACCAACGAGCTCAACTTCATCATTAACGTTTACTTTACCCTGATCGATACGACCAGTAGCAACAGTACCACGTCCTTTGATAGAGAAGACATCTTCAACAGGCATAAGGAAAGCCTTATCTGTTTCACGTTCTGGCATTGGGATGTGCGTATCAAGAGCGTTTAGAAGCTCCTTTAGCTTTTCGATTTGTTCTGCATCACCTTCTGTAGCCTTCAAAGCAGAACCCATAATGATTGGAGTATCGTCTCCAGGGAATTCGTACTTAGTAAGGAGTTCACGTACCTCAACTTCTACGAGTTCGAGAAGCTCTGGGTCTGTGACCATATCAACCTTATTAAGGAATACTACGATGTATGGAACGTTCACTTGGCGAGCCAAGATGATGTGCTCACGAGTTTGTGGCATCGGTCCATCTGCAGCAGATACAACGAGGATAGCACCGTCCATTTGGGCAGCACCTGTAATCATGTTCTTAACGTAATCGGCGTGACCAGGACAGTCAACGTGCGCGTAGTGACGTGCCTCAGATTCGTACTCAACGTGTGAAGTAGAGATAGTAATTCCTCTTTCGCGCTCTTCTGGAGCGTTATCGATTTTAGAGAAATCCTTTTTTTCTCCCTCAGGGGAGAAGTTCATAGATAGTGCCGCAGTAAGAGTTGTCTTACCGTGGTCAACGTGTCCAATGGTACCAACGTTAACGTGGGGCTTTGTGCGGTCAAACTTCTGATCAGCCATGTTTAATTTTGGGAAAAGTTATCAAAATGTAGGATAGAGATTACCCTATCAGCCGCGAAAGTCTAGAGAGATTGCAGTCTTCCGTCAATATTCTCTTCAAGAAATCTCTGGTCTAATCATATATAAAGAGGGCGCAGGCCAATAAATGGGATATACTGATGCCATGAAGCAATCAGAACGATCACAGATTTTTGTCGAAGAGATCCACAAATGGTACCTCAGGCATAAGAGAGCTCTCCCATGGAGAGATTTAGCAATAAAAGATGACTCACAGCGCGCGTACCAGGTGCTGGTATCAGAAATTATGCTGCAGCAAACACAGGTAGAAAGGGTAAAGATTACGTATAAAAACTTTCTAGAGACATTTCCTACAATTCAGTCGCTTGCAAAAGCATCCAATGGGGAGGTTATTATGGCGTGGAGGGGAATGGGGTATAACAGTAGGGCACTAAGGCTCCGTGATGCTGCCATATCTGTTGTAAAAAATTACAACACCAATTTCCCAAAAGAGATGAAAGAACTACAGTCTCTGCCGGGTGTTGGGCACTACACAGCAGCAGCAATACGGAATTTTGCATTTAATCTACCAACAGCATGTTTAGATACGAATATTCGACGTATTTATCACAGAACATTCATTGGGCCAGAAAAAGCTGATGGTACGTGGAAAGAGCATGACCGTACGGTGCTTAAAATTGCAGAAAAGACATTGGAGCACGCTACTACATATGGTTTTACCGCAGCGGACTGGCATGCAGCCCTTATGGACTTTGGTTCATTGGTGTGTACGATGCGTAGTCCAAAGTGGGACATATGCCCGTTAACGAGTGCAGGCATTATGAAATCTGCCTATAAAAAACCTACCCCCAACCCCCAACCCCCAACCCCTAAGCGTGAGCCAGGCCGCATGGTAGGCAGTACCTATATACCTAATCGTATCTTTAGAGGAAAGTTCGTCGAAGAGCTTCGAAACGTTCCAGATGGCTTAAGTGTGACAGAAGTTGGTAGGCGTATTTGTATTGATTGGGATGAAGCAGAGCATGCCGAGTGGATAGAAGAGCTGGCAGAGAAGCTCAAAAAAGACCAGTTGATCCGAACATATAAAGGAAGGGTCTTACTGGCTCACTAGATTTCGTGTCATGCGCCTCTTATAAACGTATGCCAGTAGCCCAATAACACCAATCCCAAGAATTACTTGGGGGATTGAAACATCTGTACCTTCCTCAAAGACCTGTGTTGGAGGGGCTGGGTGTACTTCTGGTAGTGCAGTTGGAATAGTATCGAAAGTATCTTCCGTTGGCTCTGTAACGACTATTGCTTGTGAGGATGATCTTGTGTCTCCATTGGGAGCTACAGGTAGAGCAACTGTTCTTTCACTTGAAGATGCCTTTCGCACTGGTCGACGTACTGGAGATTGCACATCCACACTTGTTGATGTTGATGATTTGGAGGAAGAAACCTTTTGCGGCTGTTGAGCCTTCTGCACAAACTGTGCAAAGTCTTTTGCGGTATCTGCCTTCTGCTCCACTTGTTTTCTACGAGAAAGAAAGTATTCCAGCGGCTCTTTGCCTCCGATAAGTTCAATGGCATAGGCGATAGATTGTTCTTTTGTATTTGGAACAAAGAGAGAGTGTAAAAGAGGGCTGAAGTAGAGAATTTCTTTTTGGGCGTGAATAGTCAGCTTTGGGTCGTCGAGCATTGCAAGTGATTGTATTTCCCCGAGGTATGAGCAGTCAGGTCCAATGACAAACGGCAGAGCACCAGGGCTTTGCATAAAATGCGTCATCGTAAAAAAAGTTCTTTTTTCTTCTGTGCTCAGTGCAGTGAGTGTTGCACAGTCTGCTGTACGCATGTCGATTGCTGCAAGTCCAAGCGTGTCTGAAAGTCTAGCCAGGTTAGAATTGGCAGACGCAGAAAGCGGAACAAGAAGTATGGCTAGTAGAAAATAAACACGCATAATAAAAAGAAGGGCACTTACAGTATAGCGCCCTCTTTGAATGCTGACTATTGTTCTGGGTTAGTCGATGGTGGCTCGGTAAACGAGACCGTGTCATCACTGACCTCTTTAAGCCTTTCACCAGCAGCATGGATACCTTCTTTTTCCATAGCCTTGAGGGCTTGCTCAAGTCTTGGAGAAGACTCCTCTGGCTTTATAATTGTTTGTGCTGGAATGTTGCCTGGCATACCCGCAGCACTCGGCTTCTTTTTACGAAGAATAAAGAAGAGGAACACTCCAAGCAATACTGCAGCACCTGCAATGTAGTATTTTGAATTTTTTAGTAGCTTCATAAATAGAGAGCCCTCTGCAGCAGGCTGTACGACTTCTGCTACTTCTTCTTCGAGCACTTCTTCTTCATTAATCTCAGGCAACTCTTCTTCGACTACCTCGGGTAACTCTTCTTCATCCTCAGGTTCAACAACCTCTGGCTCTTCTACCTCTTCTAGGTCGAATACCTCGAGAGGCTTTGTAGCAGGTTCTTCTATAGCATTTTGGTCTAACGTTTTTCCTGAGCGGAAGAATGAAGGAGGTGCGCTATCACCACTTGGTGGCTGAACTGTTGGTTCTGGAATAGAAGGACTAGGTTCTGATGGCTGTGTCTCTCCAATCTCTGGAATATCAAGGTCGGTAAAGACTTCCTGAGGAGAAAGGTATGCAGTGGTAGACCCTGTAATGGTAACAAGAGAGAGCCCAGCGAGTATGTAGAGGTTTTTCATGAGAGAAGAATAAAAGACTTAAGAGTTGTATGAAGTAGATTTCACAGATGTCTCTGGATACTCAACCCAGTTAAATGTTTGGTCTGTACTTTGGTCTTTGTCAGCCCAGATAATATTGTCATTATCAGTGTCATACATATCGAATTTTGTAAGGGCTGCTTGTAGCACAGAAATCCCACCATTACTCGCTGCAATATTTGGCGAGACAATGTCTGCCTGCAGAACAAGGGTGATATCCCGGCCGTCATCAATTTCACTATCTACAGCAGAACTGTCGATACCTGTACAGAGAACAGTGTATACACCACTGATATTGTCAGAGGTGAATGGTTGCCCCCCAATGTAGAACGGCTGACATGAGTGTGTAACGGTCTGGTCTGCCTTATTGTAAAACTTGAATGAGCTTGCATTAATCGCAACGTTTGTTCCATTAACGTCAAACCGGATAGTTTTTATTAATACATCGTTATCACCGTTTTTGGAGTTGTTGTGTCCAGCAGCTGAAAACTTAAACTGTCCAATAGGACTTACCCCAGTTGGAACTGCTGTTCCGTTTGCATCAGGGTTTGCATTCCTGATAGAGGTAATTTTTGAATGAACAGAAACATTATCTTTCCCCCAGATGTCACTTAGTAGGGCTACTGTTAAGTTATTACCTGAAGAGTCTCCTCGTGCTTCAACGGATGTATATGATGATTCAAGTCCTACACGAACTACTTCTCCGCTAACACCACCTTGTTCATCGGTCTTCATGCGAGGTCGTACGATGACATCAACATCATATCCTCTCGGGATGATTAGTTGGGCATTTTCCATATTTGCACAGTAATCCCCAGGGTCTGACTGACATCCCCCTTTTATCGCCTCAGCGAATTTAGTAGATTCTCCTTCTCGGTACAGTTCAAACCTGTCGACACTGCTCACATCACCATTGGTATCAAGTCGAATATCTGTCACATCAATATCTTCATCTTCTGCATGGAACTCAAGTCGAAGTATTGCTTCTGCAAGTGTTCCTCCAAGGAGCTGACGATGTCGAAGTGGCGTTGAATCTTTCGTGACAAATAAAGAACCCATAGAGGCAAAGCTCCAGATGGTAGAGTCTGCTGTTGTTACAGAGATAGAACACTCGGGTCCTGTAGCACCACGACACTCCCCATCATCCGTTTGTATTCCATTAAGATTAGAGCCGTCTCTAAGTTTTTCCATTTCAATATATCCATCCAGACCAATTTCAAACCGTAGCTGAATTGGGCCACCACTAATACTCGAAGCTACATCTCCATGTACTTCAAATACTATCGATTCATCTTCTGGAAGTACGTATCCACCTCCTGCCATGTCATTAAAGGTAACTCGGGAACCATCTGTAGCTACTCCATCTTCTAGGATAGTATCTACAGTTCCGTCGCCATCAGTATCTACCCAGAAGGTATAGTTCTGTACGTCACGAAGGTCACCTTGGGCAGCTTCTACTTGTGCCTGTGTAATAAGAAGATCTTCTCCATTTGCATTTGCCTGAAAACGTAGAAGAGTAATATCTTTTTGATTTTCTACTGCAGAGTTTGATGAGCCAGTTTCTTGCTGAGCTATATCTACAGAAGGACCACTCGAAATTGTCCCGTCTGTAACAGTGACATAGTTACTACAAAGGTCACCGTTATTTCCGTGACAGATTTTTATTCTGTCACCTACAGATAGAGTGTCGTTAAAATCACTTTGATTAGCTCTTGCCTCTAGGTCTTCACCAGTCCCGCAAATGAAATTAATTCTCTGGTTGAAATAACGATTGTCTTTATAGATATGGGCACACGTATTAAAGTTTTTTGAGTAAGCTAGTACGAGTTCGTTTCCACCAGTAATTTCTGCACTCAGAAGAGAGACGGCATCTGCAGGCGTTCCAGGACTACCAGGACCAGGTCCACCATTGTCACCACCTCTCGTACATGCACCATCATCACAGCTGAATTCACAACTGTATGTGAGACGTTCGAGGAACCCGTACTGACAACTATATTCATTAAGGGTTGTACTTGTTGAACAATTATCAGTACCAGATTGACCTCCGATAGTTGCAGTTCCTTTTGTGAAGAAGTCATCTCCTCGGTCGGTGTCATTACAAACAGGATTATTACCACTAGAGCTTCCACCTCCACCTCCTGGAAGAGTAGGGATAAGTAGCTGACATTCACTTGGTTCTCCTTCGCAAGAGTAACCAATTTCTATTTCGCATGAGTCACTACATCCAGGTCCATCATTATAGTTATCACACTCTTCGATGCCTCCTACAACACCATCACCACAGACTCCAGGACGACATGCGCCGTCTTCACATCCATTTGCACATGTAGCGTTCGTAACGTTTGTTCGTGTCCCTTCTAGACATCCAAATTCCATGAGGGTGTTCTCATTAATACAATTATCTGTTCCTGTGTAGATACCACCTCCACCTCCTGTCCCTTCCATAGTTCCCTTTGTCTCAAAGTTTCCAATACCTCCTGGGAACGCATCTGTTTCATCTGTATCATTACAGAAATCGTTTAGACACTGCGTACATCCATCATTTGGTGTGCTATTCCCATCATCACATTCTTCATCACCATGGACTTGCCCATCTCCACACGCATTACAGTCGACAAGACAGCTATCTGCATTCTCATTTTCTTGGCAAATATTATCCCCACAGTATGCTTTAGATGTAATAGATTCTCCGCAGGTAAAGCTTAGGTCCTGCTCTGTCATAACGTAATACCTCTTTAGCTCTGAAAGCCTTTCGAATTTTGGCAGACCATTAAGTTCAGGATTCACTTCGAGCTCTTTGTCGGATACATAGAAGTTTCCATTAAATGGAGGTTCATTACCTGTAAATTCATATGCCCAAAATCGAACACCAACACTAGTACTTGTTGTAGTTATGAAAGTAATTCCACCTGATCGACAACTAAAGAAGTTATGCGAGTCTGCATAAAGCGTTACCCCTTCAGCAGCCTCTTCTGGAGAATAGTCGTGTATCTCAGTGGGATGAGATGGAACCGACTGTCCGAGAATAGAATACCCATCAAGAGTAGGGATAAGCGCAATCTCTTCTGAAGAGAAAGAATTGTGCACTGCAGTTCCACTAATGGTTACTGCAATAAGTGCAAAGGCGAGAGCGCCAACAGTTTCTAGACGGTTATTCATATGAGTGTGGGTATTTTTAAATATCATATTATTATAGCAAAATACGCCATTTAATTCAATCAAATGACGTATTTCAGGAATCTACGTTGTGGGGCTACGTAGCCTGAGTCTCTATTCGTCGCTCGCGGATCACGTTTACTCTGATGACACCTGGGTAGGTGAGTTCATCTTCGATCTTCTTCGCGATGTCTTTCGAGAGCTTTTCTTGTGCAAGATCGTCAATTTTTGCAGTATCGACGTAGACACGGATCTCACGACCAGCTGAGATAGCGAACGCTCTGCGGACTCCGTCAAAGCTCTTTGCAGCTTCTTCAAGTTCCTTCAGCCTCTTTACATATGCTTCCATAGACTCACGACGAGCACCAGGGCGAGCACCAGAGATGGCGTCTGCAGCTGCAACAACGAATGCTTCTGCAGTTTCGATCGGAATGTCTTCATGGTGAGCAGCAACACAGTGTGTAACCTCATCGCGTATTTTAAACTTCTTACAGATCTCAACCCCGATCTCTACATGCGTACCAGAAACCTCGTGGTCGAGTGCTTTACCCATGTCGTGAAGGAGACATCCTTCAACAACAATCTGTGGATCTGCACCAATCTCTTCGGCCATACTTCGTCCAATGTGTGCCATTTCAACTGAGTGCTTAAGAATGTTTTGTCCGTAACTGGTACGGAAACGTAAGCGTCCGATAATCTTTAAGAGCTCTGGACTGTACCCAGTAATACCAAGTTCTTCTGTTGCACGCTTACCAAATTCGATCATCATCTTTCCAACTTCTCCTCGCATCTTTTCAACAACCTCTTCAATGCGTGCTGGCTGAATACGTCCATCCTTAATGAGCTTTTCCATTGCAAGCTTGGCTACATATCGACGAGCAAGGTCGTAACCAGAGATAATAATAGCTCCTGGAGTGTCATCGATAATGATGTCTACACCAGTCGCTTGTTCAAACGCTGTAATGTTTCGACCTTCTTTACCAATGATCTTTCCTTTAATGTCATCGCTCGGAAGCTGCACAATAGTAGAAGTAGACTCTGTTGCTACTTCAGATGCGTAACGTTGCATGGCCTCTGCCATGATGTTCTTAGCATCCTCTTCGTATTTGTCTTCCATTTCCTTCTTTTTGATTTTGATCTGACCTGCGAAGAATGTAGAGAACTCTGATTCTACTTCCTTTGTAAGCTGCTCCTTCGCTTCTTCTTGTGAGAGCTTTGCAACCTTTTTAAGTGCACTGCGATGCTGCTCGGCAGCGTCTGTGAGTTCTCCTTTAAGACCTTCGACTTCCTGATTCTTCGCTTCGACGGCAGTACGCTGGCGGTCGATCTCTTGTACTTTTTCGTCGAGACTTTTTTCCTTTTCTTCAAGGCGAGCCTGGCCTTGCTCAAGCTTTCCTTCAATTTCTGTAGCCTGAATTTTTGCCTCTGAAAGAATTTCTTTAGAGGTAGCGCGTGCTTCTGCTTCTGCAGTTTTGATCTGCTCTTCGGCGTGAGCAATCTTACTTTCAACCTTATTGAGCTCTTGCTCCTTTTGATTGATCTGAGATTGTACTTTGTCACTGACCTTCCTTCCCTTAGAGAACCAGAAGAATCCGACGAGTAAACCAAGGCCAGATCCTGATAGGATTCCGACAAATACGATGATGTATTGGGTTGTATTCATGTGATGAGTTAGCAAATAGTAAATGTACTATTGCCACAGCCTGGACACGGTGAAGTCAATCTTCATGTATCGATGATTTGATCCGATTATGTTCATGTGTGCCCATTCGGGCGTTGGAATCAAACAAAGACTTTACCGACATCTTCTCCAGTTCGTGACAACGTTTGTCTATCGATATGATACCGTAATGGCCACGAAATTGCGAATGACCGAAAAGCCCCTAGGGAAGCCATATTCTCCGTTCTCAGATAAAAAAGCATTGTTTTATTCTGATTGTTCCCTGAAATACAAGAACTGGCTTTCTGTTTTCATACAGCCAAAAAACTCATTCAGCCCTGTCTATAGCCATAACATTCATCCAAAAGGAGGAGAAGAAATGGTCTAATACTTTGCTATGCGTACTATCTTTTTTTGCCTTGGCATACTTCTTCCTTGGACTACTTGTGCCCAAGTGGTGATATCTGAAGTCATGTGGGCAGGGACAGAGGTATCGTCTGCAGACGAGTGGTTAAGAATCGTCAATACATCAGATGAAGAAGTGTCACTCGATGGATGGAGCATTACAAAGAAGGGGAGTGACGGTAGCCAAGTGCCGATGATCCTCTTTGAAGAAGATGCAGAGCTGAGTCCAGGACAAGTATTCCTTATTAGTAATTATCCCAACAGTAAGTCCGCACTAAAGGAAGAGCCAGACCTCGTGTCGTCTTCAGTTAGCCTGACCAATACCAAATTACTTTTGCAAGTTCTAGACGAGGAAGGGGAGATAGTAGACACCGTAGACGACGGAGTGGGTGCACCTTTTGCTGGTGGCAAAAATCCTTTTGCAACAATGACGCGCATTGACCTGCATGCGTCAGGTGAGCAAAAAACAAACTGGAAAAGTGTCGCACTTGTACCAGTGCAGTCGTCGCAGTCTTCGCAGTCCTCGCAGTCCTCCCAGTCCTCCCAGTCCTCGCCTTCCGTCATCATCTCCGAAGTTCTTCCAAGTCCCAAAGGGAGTGATGACTACGAATGGATAGAGATTGCAAATGTTGGTGACACCGAAATAGACATCCAAAACTGGATGATAAAAGTGGGAAGTCGGTCACATATTATCCCTGCAAGAAATACTGATGGATACGTGCTAAAACCACAAGAGCACACACTGTTTTTTCGGCATCAAACAGGGCTAAACTTGCCATCAGATGATGGGCATATTTTCCTCTATAAGAACGATATTTTAGTTGATGATCTGCCGTATTCTGCGACTGGCGAACAGGTAAGTTTTGGAAGAGGGGAGGACTATTCTAGAGAGCTTTATTGTCTACCTTCCCCACGTGAAAAAAATATAAAAAAAGTGCAGTCGCCAGAAATATTAGAGCAGTCTGGCCGGAGTACTGACTACACAAAAGTAACACTAAACTTGAAGGCAGAAGTATCCGAAGGTTCATTAAAATCTGCTGAATGTTTTTGGGATTTTGATGATGGTACAAGCTCTAAAAGTTGCAACCCGCCATCACACAGTTGGGACAACATTGGTGTCTATAATGTTGAACTAATAGTGAAAACCATGTGTGGAGATGAGATAAGAAAAACAAAAGAAGTTGTTGTGATGCAGAAAAAGAAAAAGCAAAGTGCATCGTATAAGGCAAGTTTTCAGAGCTCTGCATCTGTCACGCTTTCGAGTACCTTTAGTAGTTCGAGCTCATCTCATTCTTCGCAGTTATCTGTTACTGAACAAATAATGTATACAATAAAATCAGAGGTTGAATCTAGTGAAAGTAGTATCCTTGCTCTACCTATTCGTCATAGAAACATAGGCAATTCTCAGAGTCAGAGCTCTGTATTTACTAGTATTCCAAATGTTTATACAGAGATAAAAGCCCTATCTGTTGCCAAAAAAGTTGAAAATATTCATCATTCATCATCAAAAAGTGCTGGTTTGCCGTGGATGTTACTCTTTTCCCAGTCTGCATTGTGGGGGATTGTTGCCGGAAGACGACTACTCTAGCTATTGAGAAAATATCCATTTTAGGCTATAATAATTAGATTTATGACAACAAACAGACCACCAGAAGGCGTACCAGATTTTACTGATCTAGTAGATCAATACCGAGATGCGGATCAGGCAAAAGTTAAAAAGACTATTAATGATGCAATGGATCGTTATAGAACTTCATTAACTGCTGCTGGAACACCAACAACTCCTGAGGCAGCTCCTACAAGACCAAGGCAAACTTCTTCTGCAGGACAGGAAATTGCAAATGCAGGAGAGGCATATGCTAATGAGTTAGCTCGTATTAATAGAGAAGCTCAGGCTGAACAAGTGCAACACCAATCTCGAATGCAGGGAGTGGAATACACCAACAGGGATAACTGGGGTGCACTGGCGAAGGTTGGTGCTACTGGTACTGCGATAGCTGGACTTGATGTTGCCTTAGGGTCAGCATTATTGCCGGCAGCTGGTACTGTTGCTACTGCAAGCGCAGCTGGCTTGGGTGCCATTGGTGGCGCAGGTGCAGGAGCATTGTATGGACTTGGAAGACTGGAAGGACACTTGTGGAACAAGCGCAGAGCAGGTTTCTTAAAGAATGCCTTCGTTCGCGGCCCATTAAGTGCTGTTACTATTCCTGCATGGTTACTTACAAAAACTGGTAAGACGCTGTGGAATAGTGGAAGTACAGCAGTCCAAAATAATATAGAAGCTCTACCAAAAATGTATAAGGGTGAAAGTATTATTCCAAAGGTTCTCACAGCACCAGCATGGTGGCCTGTTCGATCTACCTGGAGAATTGCTAAAGGGGTGAAACAGGGATGGGGAGGAGGTGATATGACCCAATCAAAGGGCATGGGTAAGATTGGAAATGGAATTGGAAAAGTTGCTCACTCGCCAATTGATGCGGTCAAGTACCTTCTATCACCTGCAAATTCATAATAAATTATGGGTAATCCTGAAACACCAGACTCGGCTGATAACAACCTTATTCACTTCGAACAAGGAACGCTCAACAAGCCAAATGAGTCGTTACTATCTGCTCATCTAGAGGTTGCTATTAGACAGGGTGATATCGCACGTTCTGATGTTGTTGGCTGGCTAAGCCGACCATGGACGGTTATAGACTTTCTTGAGGGGAAGACTTTGTCTGACAAACAGGTAAAAGATTCAGTCAATTTAAATTTTCCAAAAGAAATGCCAGTACAAGAGGAGCTGAAGTTGCGTAGTAGTATTCAGGATATGCTTGAAAAGAAGGGATTGCTTACTGGATTGCGTAACTGGGCAGAGGCCGCAGACGCAGGCCCTATTAAAAGAGATGAATGGGAGAGGGATGAGAAGAACATAGAGTTAAAAAAGAATATTACAGAGGCGGTGATTTCACTTCATGGAGAGTTAGTCGCAAATCTAAAAGTATTTGAAAAAACAGAACGAAACCTGAAGGCTGCAAAAGGACTAAACCTTGTAGAGAATGTTCTGCGTGGAACAAAGGAGTATGTATGGGATGAGTTCTCGGAACATCCAGAAATGAGTATTGGTTTAGTAATTGCTGGTTATATGGCTATCAAGTCATTAAAGGGAACTAATCTTATGAAAGGGCTTGGCTTTACGGCAGCAGGACTGGTTGGATATACATTCCTTCGGGATAAGTTCGGTATCCGTCCTGTAGAAAAGCTTGCAGAAATGGCAGATACCCTTGGTGGAAAAGGGGTAGGAGATGCTATGCGCGGCACAGCCGATACGGTAACTCGTGCTTTGTTCGGGGACGAAGAAGCAGGAACAATTAATGGATACTATTACGACAAGCTTTCCTTAAAGAGGGAAAACGACACGCAAATGTTTAACTATATGCTAGGTCAGAAACCAAAAGAGCTAGTGCAATGGTATGACGATGCAACAAAATGGTCTGTAGACAGAGGTGGTGCAAATGACATTCCACCAAAGAAAGTTGCTGGGTTTGCAATGCAAATGGAAATGAACATGGAAATGTCATCACACTTTAGTGATATGACTGAGGCAGACAAGATAGACCACATGCTTGGGCTAACAGAAAAAGTCTTTACCCACATTGCAGTACAAAATGATAGACCTGCTACATCGGATGAAGGACTCTCTATGCTGAAGCAGAAGTATATAGATGGTGAGTACTTCAACGTAAAGTGGAACCAAATGCGCGCAATGGAGATCTATCTTGAAGAACAGTACTTCGGTGAAAGCCCTGAAATGCAAGCAAGAATGCACTCTGTCGTAAAGCAGTCACAAGAGTTCTACAAAAATATGGCAATAGCTGTGCGTAGAGGAAGTGACGAGATCACAATGAAGCACATCATGTTCCTCGAAGCAGAGCCAGCAGATATCCAAAGTTACAACGGCCCTGGGGTTACTGCAGGTGACATTGGTACACAGATGGAAGCTATCTGGAAAAAGATTAGTACAGAAATGGCACCTGGTGCATGGGATGCAACGCAGGAATTCCTTGGGGATACTGTCCCAGAATACTGGTCTGAAGTATGGCATGAGGACGTTCTACCATTCCTTGGTAGCCGCCTTACTGACTTTGAAGGATACAAGAAGCAGCTTACAACATGGTACACAGAGGAGGTTACCCCACTTATTGAGAGAGCAAAAACAAAGGGAATGGACTACATAGTGATCCCAGTAAAGAATTCAAAGATTGCAGAACTCCTTTCTTCAGCAGGTGTTGAAGGGGGATTGATGGAGATTAAGATTGACGAGATTACTACCTGGGCTGGAGAAATGTATAATGCCACAGAGAATTCGATTAAAGATGGTTATGGAGCTTTTCAGGATTGGAGACAAGAGTATGGAAATAATCCTGAAATAGATGCACCTTCAGAAGAGCAAAATCCTGAAATAGATGCACCTTCAGAAGAGCAAAATCCTGATATAGATGCACCTCAGTAATAGTAAAATCCTTACAAAAGGATGTCGATCTCCATATTTATAGAATCTGTTCTATATTGCATCAATATGAACTCGTATGAATTCAGGTTTACTATCTTTTATGGTCAATGCACATACTAATTCTCCTCCCTTAGGAAGAATGGTGTCATTCAAACGTATTTCTTTTCCACCAGGATCAACACTATATTTTTTCATTCCTTTTGCACCTGGGACATCCATCTGAAAAACTACTGTTTTATTCAGTACCAGATCCGTATCTTCTGGAAGCTGAATATTTACTTTTACAGTTCTTCCATCGACTACTTCTACAGTAAATGTTGGCTTTAATACTTCTGATGCCTCTGCTTCCCCTGTAACTTTTTCTTCATTACCTTCTTCTGATCCATCTCCTGATAACAGGGAATAGACTCCTAGCGCTGTTGCTGTACCAATAGCACCTTGTAAGAACCGACGTCTGCTTAGGGTATTTTTAAGGGTAACATTCTTTGTATTGCTATCAATAACTTGGTCTAAGACCTTAGTAATCTTCTTGCGATTACTATTCATTCCAAAGCTAGTAGCGTGTTTGGCACGCTTGCCAAGTGTATTCCCCATTAAAACACCATGTACCTTAGACAAGGTATTCTTTCTCCAAGAATCGGGCGTTTCCCCAGGAAATTTCTGTTTCAGGATTGCCCTTAGCAATAACTCAATACTTTCTAGTCTTTTGGTATTTCGTGGATCTAGATGAATGTCGATACCTTCTTTCTTAAAATCAAATTGATCTACAATTTCATCGACAATAGCTTCTACTCCAGCAGCATCTAATGCATCAGTACCTGTTGCATGCAACCCTTCAATGAGGCGTTTGCAGGCACCAGTAAAAGCAATTAAGTTTTCATCTGAAGACCTGTTTAAAGAATTTAGTGCCGTTTCTTCTTTAAGCTCAATGATATCTTTAAAGTTATGATTTGTCATAGTAACTATATTATAAAATACTAATAAATATTAGTCAATAGCTAGAAATGGCTATATACACTAAAAAAACACCCCTGAATCCGAAGATCAGGGGTGTTTGGCGTAAAAGGAGCAGCAGTCCTCAAACGCCTTAGTTACTGCAGTTTCTGGCAAGCCAGAGACTACGGGTCCTGTACCACGTCCGATTGCCGTGACACCAGTAGGCTCCACTGGAGTGCCGATGGCCACAGTAATCATGCGATCGTGCAGGCGGAGGAAGGTTCACAGTAGTAGAAGTATTGTGAGTCTCCTCGTGGTTGTAGGAGTTGGTGACTTCGTTATGGTTAATTTCGATGTCACCTTCCTGGTAGTAGGAGTTACCGATATTATCGACCCTCTGACCACCAGCACCACGCACACCACCAGTAAACCGCATCAGCTTAGATCCATTTGGACCGCGACTGATATCCACCGTAGTTTTTGGCGGCTGGGCATACCAAGCGCCATTGATGAACATTCCGCTATTGGAAGCGGGAACACCAGGAACAGGGGTGTAGGCTCCAGTAGCGACGCCGAGCCTCTGGGTCCGAGCAGCGTTGTAGCCGCCCCTGTTAAAACCAGGGGAGGGAACTGACACATTGGTGACACTGGTATTACCGACACTGGGGTTACCCTTGGCCCGTGCTTTGCAATGTGGGCAGGTACCCCGTTCATGAACACCGATATCCGCTTGCAGCCACCCATTTACTGGGCGACCACCTTCTCGAAGAACAGTTCGGAACTCGGCATCATCGCGGACGCCATCAGGTCGAGCCGTGGGCGTTTTCGGCTTTGTCGGCAGCAAGTATCCACATTGGAAATTATCCTTGCTGTTGTACACGGTTCGCCATTCCAGGGAGGTTCCCTGGGCAAAGGTTTGGTTGACGGAGAAGGCGCTGCTGAGCAGCGCCACGACGATCAGAAGCGACGTTTTGTTCATTAAAGAACTCCTTGTTACGCGTTGAGAATTGTACTCCCCCCACTATGCCCTTATCATTGGTGCTGCACTCCTTTCGGAGCCACAATGATAATGGCACGAGAGGGAGCAGCCTTTAACATAAAGGCATTGGTAGGGGAATCTGCTTCATAATAATGAAGCACAATGTTGTCAAAGGGCATCTAAGTGAATGCTAAAATATAATATTTACTTGATTATGTCAATAGAATAGTGCAGAGTGCTAAAGGTTTCTGATCTTTAAAATCACAACAACAATTACTATATTCAAACCGAGTGGAAAGGAGCCTATCATGGCTGAAGAAAAGAAGACTGCGATACTGAAGTCTGAGGTAGCTGAAGGGGAGAAGCGCATTGTGATCTTGGGTCACGGCATGGTGGTGTACACTTGGCCGATCCTACTGCTGGGGATCCTGTTTATGATGTTGGCATCTCTTAACCTAAAGGGGGAATGGATGCTTTGGATATACCTTCTTGTAGGTGTATTTGTAGTCGCGACTATCCTGGTTGATTTGAACAGGAACGTCGTACTCCTACTGGGGTTTATCTCTCTCCTCTTTGGAGTGATATGGCTTCTCATCTGGTACGCATTTGATGTCAACCTTGTATGGGGACCGATTGCGTTCGTGAGGGGTTTTGATCTCCAGTACTCGGCACCAGTGGGCGTCCTGATATCATTCGTTCTATTGCCATTCTGGATTTACGACTACGCGGATGCGTATCTGAACAGGAGGTATGCTGTAGAAAACGGAGAGATCTTCAGGCTGAAGTGGGCCCTAAAGGATAGTAACTATCGCCTCGAAGGAGTAAACATTCAAGTGGTCACTGACGACTGGTTGGAAGTTGCCCTATGGGGTGGGGATATTACCCTCACACGTCCTCAGTCCGGACTTGATCTCCAAATAAAAAATGTCTGGAGACACCAGGCAGTCTATGAGCGGATTCGTACTCAGGCCCCAAAGGACCGGTCGAACCCAGCATAGTTAATCAGAAACCTAGGACCCCGTCTTTACAGACGGGGTCCGCTTTTATATATGGTAAAAATAGAGATGATAGATGGATACACTTACATCTTTCCTGTAGGCTACCTCAGATCCATGGCTAAGCTTGTCCTATCTGACCCGCCTTCGCTTCTGAGCTTCGGACGGGCAAGTGGCACCATGATAGAATAGAAAAAATGGCTACTCTTATACTAAGCGACGGCACACGATTCGAAGGTGAATCCTTCGGTGCAGCAGTCGATTCCGATGGAGAGGTGGTATTTAATACCGGTATGGTTGGGTATCCAGAAAGCATGACGGACCCAAGTTACAGAGGTCAGATTTTAACATTCACATATCCTCTTATTGGAAACTATGGAGTACCAAGCGAAGAGAAGAACGATTATGGCTTCTCTGAAAACTTTGAAAGTGAGAACATTCATGTTCGAGGAATTATCGTGACGCAAGTCAGTGATGACCATAGTCATCATAAAGCTGTCAGTTCTTTACAGCGGTGGATGGAACATCACAATATTCCTGGAATCACCGGAATAGACACAAGAGCACTAACGAAGAAGCTTCGTGAGCATGGCGTCATGCTTGGACGTATTGTTCAGGATGACAATGCCGCTGGAACAGAAGCAGTCGCAGACCCAAACGAACTAAACCTTGTTGCAGAAGTAAGCTGCACAGATCCCGTAACGTACGAACCAACAGGAGAAAGCATTGGTAAGTCTATTGTATGTTATGACTGCGGAGTCAAAAGAAACATTCTTCGTTCATGGCTTGAAAGAGGTGTCACGGTGCATCGCGTTCCATGGAACTATGACCTCGCAAGCTCTGACCTAAAGTACGACGCTGTGTTTATTAGTAACGGACCGGGAGACCCTAAAAAGTGTGATAAGACTATCGAGAACATCAAGTGGTGTATCGAAAAGCAGATTCCTACCTTTGGTATTTGCTTAGGTAACCAGTTGTTGTCACTTGCTATTGGCGGAGACACCTACAAACTAAAGTATGGGCACCGAGGATGTAACCAGCCATGTAACGAAGTGGGAACAAAGAAGTGCATCATCACGTCGCAGAACCACGGGTTTGCCGTAGACGGAGAAAAGCTACCAGAAGGATGGAAGGTCTGGTGGAGCAACGCTAATGACGATACTGTTGAAGGAATAAAGCACGAGTCTGGAAAATTCTTTTCTGTACAGTTTCACCCAGAAGCAACGCCTGGACCAGAAGATGCAGCGTATCTATTCGACGAGTTCTTGAAGGTGCTATAGTGAGCTTATGCCAACTCCATCTTTCATATTCGAGTGCATTCGCAACGACATCATCGCAGATGGTATTTACGAACTAGAGTTTACAAAGCCCGAAGGACTAGCTTTCAAAGAAGGTCAGTTCTTGTTGCTGGATGCGCCACTTGTAGACAATCCAGAAGATGTACAGCCACGTGCGTATAGTATTGCGTCCAGTCCAAACGACGACACGCTACTACTCGTCATCAAACTTGTACCAGATGGCAGGTGTAGTAATTGGGTAGAGAAGGTCGTAAAGAAGGGGACCAGTACCAGAGTGCAATGCCCTTTTGGAAAGTTTCTACTAAATGCAGAGTCTGACAAAGAATACATAATGATGTGCACCTCTACAGGGATTGCGCCTTTTCGCTCGCAGCTAAGAACCATTCTCCCTGCGGGAGAAACGCGAAAGATAGACCTCTTCTTTGGTGTGCATAACGAGAAAGAAATGTTCTGGGAGGACGACCTCAAAGAGCTCTCTGACCAGTATCCAAACTTCTCGTATCATATTTCTATCGGAGAGCCGTCAGATGCATGGGAAGGGTTTGAAGGATATGTCCAAGAGCAGGCATCAAGCATTATTGATGACTTTAGCAACAAGCAGATCTACATTTGCGGAGCGCCGGTTATGACAAAGTCCGTCAAAGAAATCGCCTTGAACGAATGGGGTATCCCAAAAGAGGATGTCCATATGGAAGGGTTTATTTAGAGTTCAACCTCTCCGTTCTCTATCATCTGCAGTACCTTCGGGTACCATTCTCTTTCGAGTAATTGGATCCGGTCTTTTAGTGCTTCTTCATCGTCACCTGGAAGAACAGCACATTCTTTTTGCAATATAATTGGTCCGGTATCAACCCCTTCATCAATAAAGTGAATCGTCATACCAGAAATATCGTCACCAGCTTTAAGAGCATCTTCTATACCATGAGCACCTGGATGCTTTGGGAGTAATGCTGGATGCACATTGATAATTCTACTTGGCCACTTTGAAACAAACCAAGGAGAAAGAATAAACATCCACCCGAGTGCTGCAACAACAGTATCTTCGGGGCTTCCTCCAGCTTCGAGGATCATCTCATGTATTTTCTTATCGTAGTCTTCTCTGCTTTCTCCTTCTTCTCTATCTACTCTGTAAATAGGAAATCCTGCATCGCGAACAACACTGACACATCCTCTATCATCACTGTCTGTGACGAGGCCAAGGCATTCCATCGTAACGTCTCCGTCGTTGACGCGTTCAAGTACTACTTTTGCAGTAGAGCCACGAGAGGAGGAAAGAATAATAAACTTCATAAATATACTCTAAATATATCACACTCCCTTACCCCTTAATACCTATCCCTTAATACTTATATGACTCCATGATATATGTCTTTCTCTCTTTCAATACCTGGAACCCAGCCAGAAAAGCCTGTGAACGATACGTTGTGACCACGAATAATGGCTGCAGGAGTGGATTGGTCACTATTGCCCATAAGGAAGTTAGCCGCTGTGGCTAGCTGGTCTGCAATAGCTTCCTCGGTAATGCTTAAGTCTTGGCCAAAGAGGTCGGGCTTTCCGACCATGCTACTTAGCGGGTCTATTCCTTGAACCGTTAGTGCAAAGGCCATAACTCCGGTGCGCCGAGGACAAAGTCCAGAGTCAGTCATAATAATTGCCGTACGTGGAATATCGAAATCTTTGTGTAGTTCTTTCACAGAGGCAACGCAGTCTTTTGGCCATCCAATAACGTGACCTTCAGAAACATTACTTCTGTCGAGTCCTGCATTTGGTACCAGGATGGTTCCTTCTTTCATTCCATTGGGCTTAAGCTCTGTAAGGACAACACCATTCACAGACTGAACAATAGTACCGTTCATACGACTAGTTTCGTTTATAACTGCTTGGTAGTACGCAGGTTCTTTATCGTATTTCTTGCCAAGTGCCTTGGCTTCTTTACTGGCTTCAATGTCTGCAAGTGCAATGGCAGTACCTTCAACTGTTGCAATCGCTTTTGATGACACGACAACAATATCCCCTTCAGCAATGTCACCTCGTTCGCGCAGGATGTCTGCGAGGTTATCGCCTTCTTGAAGAAGCGGAGTTATGATTGGGAGAATTTCCATTAATACAATTTCACAGAACTATCTGTCACAAGGATAATATTTCGCTCTACGGTTTCTGCTTCAATTTCGATGTTTACAACATTTACTTTCAGCTGAACTCCGGAAGGATTATGAAGCAAGATGGATTCTGGACCATTGAAAGCATAGAACGATGCACCAGAGTGTGGCGGCAAGTACCAACGAGAGAAACCAAAGGTTGGTTCGTCAGAGGTAATGTCTGCAACAGTCGCATTGCGGACCTCCCGAAGCCTCCAGTCATCTGGAACGCTTATCTTTACCACTTCATCTCCATCAGAAAAAATATCTATCATTGCACTGTTACTAAGCCTCCCCACTTCGACATACAAAGAAAGAGGGGACAGATGTTCTACTCCTATGTCTGCAGTGTCACGCAAAAGCACACCACCAAGTTTCGAGAATTCAAGTGACGTAAGAGAAAATACCATCAAGAGCGCAAGTCCCATGAAGGCTGCTTTGCTATGCTTACCAGTGGACATTGGAAGAGAAAGTAGTGACACGAAAACATAGTACATAAAAATATCCAAACACAGGAGTTTTTTCTGTTGCGAGTGAGTCGTTCTGGTATACTTGCTTATATGGATATCGACCCACATACATTGCAGCAAATACTTGATCGTATTAAACAACAGATGCGATGCCCGCAATGTGGAAAGCATGTACCAGTAGATTTTTCTTCTGTCCGTGTTATGAGTGACAACGCACTTCTTCTTCAGTTGAAGTGTGACTCGTGTAATGCATTTATTGTGTTACATGCATCACTCCAAGGTGTAGACCAAATAAGTGACGAAGTCTTTAACGACGAAGAAGGAACAACAAACGCATCATCAACATTACAAATGAGCGAAGACGAAATGAAAATGCTAAACGCTGCCCTCGAAGAATCTGATGGATCATTCGGAAAGCTATTTGAAAAATACGACGAAGATACTCCTTCCAAAGAAACAGATGAAGATTAATCTTCTCCTCATGCTCGGGATCACACCTGTGCTTGTCGCATGCTCATCTGCCGAAGACCGACGAAATGCAGCTCTCGATATGTTTAATAATGCAGGGGAGACAGCATCGGGTACCGTAAAAGAAGTTCAGGGATCAGTAGATTCGTTATTAAATATGGGAAAGTCAGTCACAGATGGTGTTACAGATATGGTTGAAGATGCACAAAAACGCATTAACCAGGTACAAAGTGGGGTAAACATGTTGCTCCAAGGAAAGGAACTTATTGAGTCTGGTGTAACAGGAGAGCAATAGCTTCACTAAGCCAAAAACACGCTGTGGATTGAAATAATGGCCTATTTCTGCTATAATAATGAGAAATATAAATTTCTAACACACTCTATGGATACACAAACATTTATCACAGCAGTCGGAGAGCTAAAAGGGCTTACACCAGAAATGGTAGAGCACCTTACAGGGCTTGCAGACACTCTTACAGATGAGCAGCGCGAAAATGCTATTACTGAACTTCGTGATGCTGATGAAATGATTCAAAAAGGTAAAGAGGAAATAGAAAAAGTGAATGAGAAAGGCGAAGAAAAATTAAAGCAGATAGAAAAAGAAGAACTTCCGAAACTGCGTAAAGATGCAGAGGATGCAGAGCATTCATCTGATCTTGGGGATGCAGAATCTAAGCTAAACCTTTCGTAACCAACACTTCTATGAACAGACGCACACCACACAACGGCGAAAAGAGAATACTCTTTTTTGCAATGGGTAATACCCCAAACAACAATCCTCATGCGCAGGAAAACTTTTCTGAGAATGTTGAAGATATGTACAGCATGGAAACAGGTGAAGGAGGAACAATGGACTTGTACGATAAGCATTACCAAGGAAAGGTAGACGCTCTTAGTACAGAGATTGAGTCTCATATTGCAAATATTGATACATGTAATTTTGATAAATCAGAACCGCTAACTGCTAAGAAAGAATACTGGAGTGGATATTACACAGAGCTTGGAGATTGGATGCAGGGGTTTCGAAATGAAAAACTAATGGCTCGTGAGCAGTTTGATAGAGGTATGGATTACGCAGAAAAAGTAATTGCAAACCTCGATGACATTGCAGACAAAGCAGAGAGTCTTGCAACTACCGGACCAACTGAAAAAAGAAAGACATACAGCGAGAAAATGGCTGAGCACTTTGAAAAAGATGCTCTTGATAAAAAGGAAGTTGCTGGACAGGTATCAAGCGAGGATAACATGTACATTCTTGATGTACCCCAAAACTGGCTTGTACATTCAGATGCAGTATTAGAAGCACGACCAAATGAAACTGGTAATGCTGCAAATGAGCGCGCTGTTGCTGCAGGTCGAAACCGTGTTTATCTTAGAAATGACATCACTGAATTCCAAGTAAATACATCTGAAGGACTAAGAGTCGTTGATGTAGATAATACAGATGTGTTACATCCTGTATTCCGTCTACGTGACCTAGAGCGAAAAGAGGTATTGGAAAATGGTTCTGAGTCCGTAAAGACAGCAGTCGATGCAGTTATTACTGTAGAGACAGCAGAAGGTGAGCCAAAGCCTACGATTCACATCGAAATTGATGAGGAGAATAATGAGGCTCATGAAAATACAGAAGAGCTAGCAGAAAAAGATCCTGTTGCTGATAACAACATTACAGAAGCTTCAATCGAAGCTATTCCATCAGACGACTTAACAGTAACAGTAGACGAGAATGGAAATACTGTAAAAATGGATCTTGAAAATGCAGACGTTAACTTGCCTATTCAAGCATCAGCTATTATAGACAATGCTCTTACAAAGAGTTTGGACATTGGAAAAGAGGAAACAACTATTACTCTTGACAGTGGTGCTGATGAAATCATCATTGAAACAATAGATGACCGAGATCAGGTACTACTCGACCAGACTGTAGACTCTCTTATAAAAGCAGATGTTGCAAAGGTGGAGCAGAAGGATGGAAAGATCATCATTAAAGATGCAAAAGAAAAAGCAGATGACGTTGTAAAGCATGTGCGTAAGATGGCTAAAACTGACAGGTCAGTAGCAAAGGAATTCTTTCCTGGTGTAGAGCTTCCAGATGAACAGAAGATTGTCACAGAGGCAGAGGCGAAGGCTATTGATGAACAGATAAATATCGATAACAAATATCTCGCATATGACGGATTGCAAAGACTACTTATTGGTTCTGCACCGTATAATCGAAATCATGATGATGTAAAGGAGCCATCAGACATTGGAGTAAAGCTTGTAAAGAGACTCTATTCTGATAAAACAGGAGACGTATATCTTTCTGGTTGGAATCTAACAGAAAATGAAGATTGGGGTGTTGATAACAAGATGACATCAGGAATTGTAGAGCTTATTAAGAAGGACCCTGAAGCTGCATTAATAAAAATCAGAAATATTGAATATAGTAATTCTTATGCGCCATCAACAAAGAAATTCTTGGATAAGGCTCATCAGGAGTACAGCAAATATAGTATGGAAAAAGCACTCACATACGAGGAGCTTAAAGACTCTAAGCATGTGAAATCTGTAATGGGGCATGTTAAACAGATTGGAGATAGTGTACGAGCAGGTTCCGGTGGTGACTTTGTAGAAAAGCAAATAGCTATAGGAAATACTATTCTTGAAAATTTCAGCTCACTTGCTTCAAGGGCAGGACTTGGTCTTGCGCTAGAAGAGTCTATGCTTCCAGCAATGTCTAAGGACGGAAAGACTTTGTACAGGTTCAGTTACGATAGTAAGACAAACGTTATGTCTTATACAAAGTATGATGTTGATGCAGGTGGCGTTCTTCATAAAGAGGGATACCATAAGGAGCAAGAAGGTGTTAAGGCAAAAGAAGCACAGGATAATAAGCCAATAGATCCTGAGTTTGCACCAGATGACAATTCGTCAGCTCTTACAAAAGCCTTCCGTACAGCAATGGAGAACATTGATAGCGACAGCCAGGCATACGATGAAAGTATGATTAACGCTCTGAGCGTTACAATGAATGCTGATGGAAAGTATGATCTTGCATGGAATATCCAAGTTGGTGATGCGCCACGTTATCCAGCGATTCAGGGGATTATGGAACATGGTGGAGTCTATGAAAATGGAGCATTCGTCTATAAGAATGCTGTTGAATCAGAACTTCAATATTTCATCGACAATATTAAATAAAGCATAAACATTGAGACCACTTCGTACCCGGAGTGGTTTTTTTGTATAGTTTTTTCTTGCGTATACACCTGTTCTCCTTATAATACTGCTCGAAATCACGGACGCACCTCTCCCAGGATAGACGACTGGGCCGGAGGAAGCGGCTGTTTTCTGTGTATTACCCTTCCTATCAATATTATGCCGCCACCAGAAGATAATAAAAAATCATCAGCAACAGACAGCTTTGATGCTGTGTCACTTTCTATTGCTAGTCCAGAGGACATCCTCACATGGTCTCGCGGAGAGGTTACAAAACCTGAAACTGTTAACTACCGCACACAACGTGCAGAGCCAGACGGTCTTTTCTGCGAACGTATCTTTGGACCTACAAAGAACTTCCAGTGTTTCTGTGGTAAGTACAAAGGAGTGAGGTACGCAGGAGTAATTTGCGAAAAGTGTGGTGTAGAAGTAACACGCAGTATTGTACGTCGAGAACGAATGGGTCACATTAACCTTGCGGTTCCAGTCACTCACATCTGGTTCCTTCGAAGTTCGCCTTCTCGTATCGGTCTTCTGTTGGATCTTCCAATTAAGACTCTAGAGCAGATCGTATACTTTGCAGCGTACATTGTTATTACAGTAAACGATGAAATGAAGCAGCAAGCAGATGAAGAGCTCACTGCATCTATGGACCAAAGAAAGAAGCAAATGAAGAGCGAATACGATACAGCAAAGAAGCAGCTTCAGGAAAGTTCTGCTACAAGAGACCAGATGGATGCTCTCGATGCTGAATACGCAGATAAAATGGACGGAATCAAAGTGAATCACAAAGAGGCACTCGATGACCTTAAGAAGCTTCACGTTGGTGGAGTTCTTTCAGAGCTTAAGTTCCGTGAGATGAACATGAAGTTCGGACACGTGTTCCGCGCTGGTACTGGTGCTGAGTCTTTGAAGGAGATCATCGCAAACATGGATCTTCCACAAATGGTTGTACAGCTACAAGAGATGCGAAAGACAAGTAGCGGACAGAAGCTTAAAAAGATTATGAAGCGTATCAAGTTGGTATCATCACTCGATAAGGCTGGAATAAAGCCAGAATGGATGGTACTTAACCGTCTTCAGATCATTCCACCGGATCTTCGTCCGATGGTTCAGCTAGATGGAGGACGTTTCGCTGCATCTGACTTGAACGACTTGTACCGAAGAGTAATCAACCGTAACAACCGTCTAAAGAAGCTGATGAGTATCGGAGCGCCAGAAGTTATCTGTCGTAATGAAAAACGTATGCTTCAGGAAGCTGTCGATACATTGCTCAATAACTCGGCCCGTGCCGGAAAGACACTCTTTACTGCAGGAGACAGGCGTAAGCTTCGTTCTCTTTCAGATATGCTTAAGGGTAAGCAGGGTCGATTTAGGCAGAACCTACTTGGTAAGCGTGTGGACTACTCTGGACGATCAGTTATCGTTGTTGGACCGCACTTGAAGCTATCACAGTGTGGAATTCCAAAGGGAATGGCAATGAAACTCTTCAAGCCATTCGTTATTGGTCGTGTTATCCGCGATGAGCTTGCACATAACGTAAAGGGTGCAGAACGTCTCGTTCAGGAAGGAGGAAAAGAAGTATGGGATATCCTAGAAGATGTTATTCGTGACCGTCGTGTGCTCCTTAACCGTGCACCGACACTTCACAGACTTGGAATCCAGGCTTTCCAGCCACAACTTATCGAAGGGCTTGCGATCCAGCTTCACCCACTAGTGTGTGCAGCGTTCAATGCCGACTTCGATGGAGACCAAATGGCTGTTCACGTGCCACTTTCAGACAAAGCACAGAAAGAAGCAAAAGAATTGATGGCAGCGAACACGAACCTCATCAAGCCTTCTGCTGGTGAGCCGGTGATCAACCCATCACAAGATATGGTGCTTGGTATGTATTTCCTTACACGTGCTCATAGAAAGAAGAAGGGAGAAGGAATGATATTTGCGGATGCAGATGATGCAATACTCGCTCATGAACATGGCATTATCGACCTTCAGGCATACATCAACGTTCGAATGAAGAACGAAGAGGGCGAGAATGAAATGGTAGAAACGTCTGTTGGACGATTGATCTTTAACTCTATTATCCCAGAAGAGCTCCCATTCTTTAACATGACGATGCAAAAGAAGAGCCTTCAAACTCTTGTTGCGGATTCTATTCGTCTCGCAGGAGATGCCAAAACTGTCATACTTGCTGATGACCTAAAGGACATGGGGTTCAAGTATGCTACAAAGTCTGGTGTATCCATTGCGCTTTCAGACATGGTGGAGCCTCCAGAAAGAGATAAGTTGCTAGAGGAAGCAAACGAAACAGTTCGTGTGATTAATAACAACTACTACAAAGGACTTGTTACCGCAGAAGAACGATACAACCATGCAATTAAAGTATGGGCAGAGACAAAGAATAGTATTAGTACGTTGATGATCGATATGTTTATGAAGCTTGAAGAGAATGACATCTCATACGTTATTGACTCTGGTGCTCGTGGTAACTGGGGACAGGTAACACAGCTCTCTGGTATGAAGGGACTGGTGGCCAGTCCATCTGGACGAACTATCGAGCTTCCGATTCAAAGTAACTTGAAAGATGGATTCTCTGTTCTTGAATACTTTATCGCGACGCATGGAGGACGAAAAGGTAAGTCCGATACAGCGCTTAAGACTGCTGAAGCTGGATACCTTACACGTCGTCTTGTTGATGCGGTACAGGATCTCCTTGTACGAGAAGAAGACTGTGGATCTGACCAGGTTCACATGATTACTCGCGTTGATAGTGAGCGCATTGGAGAAAAGTTCGAGAGTCGAATCTTCGGTCGTATGCTTGCAGCAGACTTGGTGCACGGAAAAGATACTATCGGAAAGCGTAACGAAGAAATTGGTGCAGATATGATTAAGATCATTGCTGAAAAGAATGTTTCAGAAATGCCAGTACGGTCACTGATGACATGTAAGACACGTCGTGGAGTATGTCGAAAGTGTTACGGTTGGGACCTTGGTAATAACTCTATGGTAGAGCCAGGTACACCAGTTGGAATTATCGCTGCTCAGTCTATTGGAGAGCCGGGAACACAGCTTACTATGCGTACGTTCCACATGGGAGGAGTAGCTGATGGTGCGGATATCACACAGGGTCTAACGCGTGTTGAAGAATTGTTCGAAGCCCGTAGTCCAAAAACACCAGCTATCCTTTCAGATATCTCTGGTCTTGCGAAGGTATCACGTAGTGGTAACCGGACAACGGTTCATATTATGGAAACGGAAAAGGGAGAGCATACATACCTTATCCCAACTGGATACGAGGTGATGCTTAAGAAGGGTGACGAGGTAAAAGAACGAACAGTTGTTGCAAAGGCGACAACAGACAAATCTACCATCAAGGCAAAGATTGCTGGAAAAGTATCATCTGTTGAAAACGGTATTGTTAAGGTGAAACATGCAGAGCTCCAAGAGCGAATCTACGAGTTCGGTGCACGAGAGTCACTTCTTATTAAGAACACTGATACTGTTAAAATGGGACAACCAATTAACCTTGGTCACTACGACCTCCAGGACCTTCTTGCAAAGCAGGGTAGTTACGCTGTAGAAAACTACATTGTTCAAGAGGTACAAGGAATCTACGCTTCACAAGGTCAGACGATTAACGATAAACACTTGGAGATCATCGTACGAAAAATGTTCTCTAAGGTACGTATTATCGATGCTGGAGACACATCATTCCTCTCAGGTGAAACGGCAGACTACGGAGATGTAAACTTCGAGAACGAGCAAATTGCTACAAAGAAGGGTGTTCAGGCTACATACGAACAACTTCTTCTCGGTATTACTCGTGCGGCGCTTGCAACAGATAGCTGGCTTGCAGGAGCTTCCTTCCAGGAAACTATCCGTGTTCTTGTTGAGGCATGTACTACTCGTAAGGTAGACGCCCTCCAGGGACTCAAAGAAAACGTAATTATCGGTCGTTTGATCCCAACTGGGCAGGTCTACAGAGACCGGTTCGTTGACGGAGAGTACGATAAAAACGGTGAACGTTCTACAGGACTGTCTATTGCGGAGCAGGAAAAGGCTCAGAAAGCAAAAGATGCTGCTGTAGATGGTGAAATCGTTGAATAATTGGATATGACATAAGAAAAGCCCGCTTCGGTGGGCTTTTTTTATTAAAAACGCTTTACTAAGGCCGTGAGAGCCATTACTATTTGTCCGCCTTGATTCCTAGCTGCGATAAATGCAGCTGATCGGGTGTTTCTCTCTATATATCATGCCTACCCTTCGAATCACTCAGGGCAAGCACACTACTAAACAATCATGCCTACAATTAACCAGCTAGTACGCAAAGGACGCAAAGACAAGACTCGTAAGTCTAAAGCACCTGCCCTTCAATATGGGTGGAATGCGCTCAAAATGCGTAATGTGCCTATGCCTAAAGGAGCACCATT
>Ga0257121_1000185_pt1 | contig 54892 bp, 43 predicted proteins | sample SI106_100metaG_FD_190180 | JGI IMG/M metagenome (GOLD analysis project Ga0257121, IMG submission 190180) | Marine microbial communities from Saanich Inlet, British Columbia, Canada - SI106_100 | ecosystem: Environmental > Aquatic > Marine > Inlet | place: Canada: British Columbia | collected...
CACACATGTGAAGCCGTTTGCGCCAATCGCACTGGCACACTAACATCAATCTGCGGCGGGTTCATGCGGATGCCCGCTTTACGCCATTCGTCAGCTAAGTGCAAACGTGAGTGTATGTCTTGGCGCGTTGTAGAAACGGCTTGCAGCGGGCTAAGCAAGCCAGAGGCTTGTTTATCACCAGCGTTGGCTAAGTCAATTAATAGCCGGTCCATGGCGAATTTCGGACCAGACAAATTGACTTGGCTGTGATTAACAAAACGAGTGTTAGATATATCAACAAGGTGAGTAGTCGCAGGAGAGCCAACAACATTAATGTCGAGTGCATCTAAAACATGTACTGCCTCGGTAACTCTTTCGAAGGTAAGCTCTTGCAGTGGTTGAGCTCGATTAACGCGATCCAACAAGTATTGAGCATCACCCGGGCGCAGCCAGTCTAGGTCGCTCGGAGACACACTGAAGTCAATACGATGCTGAGTCTCGTCAGCGTCAAAGTGAACATCAATACTTGCAGCACACTGGCGTGCTGTGAAGTCTTGAAGTTCATTACTCGAGCCGCGTAACCAAATTGATATTGTGTCGCCACTAACTGGCGAGGTGAGTTTCCATCCGTCCGGCGACTTGATTCTGAGGGTGAAGTTGTTGGCACCTAAGCTTTGCTGTGAAAGAGTAGTGACGTCAAGCTTTATTTCGCGATCAACTGCAATGCGGCCTTGAACATCAAACCACAGCACAAACGCAAAGAAGATTGCAAGTACTTTGCGGACCCAATCTTCAGTGAAGATGCTTGCTATTTTGTTCATGCCTCACCCCCGGTTTCATTGTCGTCGGCTACTGGCGCTGCTAAAAATTCATTTAATCGCGCTTCGACCTCATTGTGCATAATAGGTTTGTGTATTACACCTTCGACAGCAATGCCGATTTCGCCGGTTTCTTCACTAACTATAATTATCACTGCATCCGTCTTTTCGCTGAGACCTAGTGCAGCGCGGTGCCGAGTGCCATAGTTGCTGCTGACATCAGTTGCGGTGGTCATAGGCAATACACACTTAGCCGCAAATATTTCTTGTCCGCGAATAAGCACGGCGCCATCGTGCATTGGCGCTGACGGGAAGAAAATTGTTTCTAGCATCATTGAGCTAACTGGTAATTCGAGCTTTACACCATGTTCACTAAAAGGTTTTAACGAGTGTTGGCGTTCGATGGCAATGAGCGCACCAGTTCTTTGTAAAGCCATTCGTTTACAGGAAACTGCAATCATTGCCACGGAATTAGCGCTATTCCCACCACCACCACCGAAGCGCTTGATGAACCGCTCGCTCTGACTGAACCGCGAAATGCCCACGCGAATTTCTTCTTGGAACAAAATTACGATAATCACAGCGAGGTACGGAGCAACAAGGCTCAGAATGAATTTAATCGAGCCAAGTCCTCCGGGAGCTAAGAATTCTAGAGCGCCAAGGCAGAAGAATGACAGCACTACAAAGTTGAAAAGTCCTTGCAACAAACGCGAACCGCGAGTATTGCGAATGAATCGCAAAATCGCGTAAATCGCCACACTGAGGATTAAAATCTCGAGGGCGTCAGAAAAGTGAAAAGCACTTAGTTGCATGCTTGAGCTATTCTAACCGCATCCCAATTGCTGCCGCCACTATGCAGTCGCAAATATTCTGCTTCATTGTAGGCGCAAACACTTGCGGCACCCATTGTTGCGCCATCACGTTGCTGTGGTTCGAGATGTGGAAGCACACTAGCGATGAATGATTTTCGGGATGGACCCGCTAGCACCGGAAATCCGAGGCTGCGAAAAGCTCTCAAATTGCCAATGATATCGAAATTTTGTTGTGCAGTTTTCGCGAATCCAATTCCTGGGTCAATGATGATGTTAGCGGCGTCAATTCCGGCGTCAATTCCGGCGTTTACACGCAATGACAGCTCGTCACATATCTCGCCAATCAAATAGTCGTAATCACAATGTTGTCGCATCGTTTTTGCGGTTCCTCGACTATGCATTAGCACCACTTGAGCTCCAAACTCGGCGATTGTAGCTGGCATTTCTTTATCACCGAAAGCAGAAACGTCATTGATGATGTTCGCGCCTCGTTGCAAGCAGTGCCTCGCCACAACCGAGCTGCGAGTGTCGATAGATAAAGTCACCTTTAAATCACTAAGCACTCGCATTGCATTGCTAAGCAATTTTATTTGCGTTTCATCATCAACTTCGCATGCGTTAGGTCGCGTTGACTCGGCACCAAAATCGAGGATATCTGCGCCTTCGGCAATGAGCTGCTGACAGTGATTTCGCAAGGCCTCGTCATTTATTTGATAGGTGCCACCGTCTGAAAATGAATCTTCGGTTAAATTGACAATTGCCATTAACTTCAATTTTCCAAGCGGGCGCGAACACGCCTGCCCAGCAAATGAAATAGAGCGATGTACCGCGGAAGCCTCGACGCAGGTGAACTCATTATCATCCGACGCGCCATTGCTTGAATAAATAGCGCTGCCGTCACCCAGCAATTGCTGCCACAAGAATCCATGTGCAGCAAGTTCTTCACGGCCAACAGTGTCATTGATCGACGCCGCTCGCCATTGGTAATTACTCAGCTTGAGGGCTGTCGTCTCCGGCAACATTGTCAGGAGTTGAGTCAGCAGGTGGCACCGGTGGCGGTGAAGACGGCAGAGGTTCTTCGCCTTCATCTGTATCTGGACGCAAGGTCTCGGGGTCAGCCCCGCCCATCAAGGCCTCAAATTCATCACGATCAAGTGTCTCGTGTTTTATTAACGCATCAGTGATGTTTTGAATGAAGTCATGTTTGCTGCTGACGATTTCATCGGCGCGCCGCTGCTGTTCAGTAACAATTTTCGAAACTTCTTCATCGATTAATTGCGCAGTTTTTTCGGAGTACATTTTTTCACGCATTCCCCATTCGTTTTGTTGTAAATCAAGGTTGATAGGGCCCAAGGCACTCATGCCGAAGCGTCTCACCATGGTATGCGCTAAGTTGGTTGCACGCTGCAAGTCATTTGAAACTCCGGCAGAGGTGTCATTCAAAAATGGTTGCTCAGCAGCGTAACCACCGAAAAGCACACATATTTCATCTAATAGCTGCTTCTTCGACCAGTTGTAGTGATCTTTTTCAGGTAAAAAGAAAGTTGCTCCTAGTGCCTGCCCGCGAGGAATAATAGTGATTTTATGTACGGGATCAGAATGTTCCATGAAGTAGCTGACCACTGCGTGACCAGCTTCGTGAATTGCCGTCTCGCGCAAATCTGTTTCATCCATGGCGTGCGATTTTTTCTGCCGCCCAAAGCGAACTTTATCACGCGCCTCTTCAAGGTCAGCCTGGGAGACGTGCATGTGTCCTGCCATGGCGGCGATAATCGCAGCTTCATTTAAGAGGGCAGCAAGTTCTGCTCCGGAGAACCCAGGAGTACCTTTTGCCAAATCTCGTAGGCAAGTATCTGGGTGCAATTTAATCAAGTTTGCATGCACGTCGAGAATAGCTTCGCGTCCTTTGACGTCAGGCAAATCAACTGTTACTTGTCGGTCGAAGCGGCCGGGGCGTAACAGTGCGTGATCGAGAACATCAGCACGGTTGGTTGCGGCGATAACAATTATTCTTTCGTCAGAGCCGAAGCCGTCCATTTCTACCAGGATGGCGTTTAGGGTTTGTTCGCGCTCATCGTTTCCACCGCCAGTTCCTTGACCTCGTTTGCGACCGACGGCATCAATTTCATCTAGGAAAATAATGCATGGCGATTCTTTGCGGGCTTGCTCAAACAAATCACGCACGCGGCTTGCGCCAACACCGACAAACATCTCGACAAAGTCAGAGCCACTAATGCTGATGAATGGTACATCAGCTTCGCCGGCAATCGCTTTGGCCAACAAAGTTTTACCGGTGCCTGGAGGGCCCACAAGGAGTACGCCACGAGGAAGGCGCCCACCAAGGGAGGTGAACTTTCCGGGGTTGCGTAAAAATTCGGTAATTTCGGAGACCTCTTCTTTCGCTTCGTCTACCCCAGCCACGTCGGCGAAGGTGACACCAGTGCGATTCTCTTTGTTGTAAAGAGTAGCGCGAGATTTCGGGAAGCCCATCATTCCACCTTGGCCGCCGCGTTGGCGCATAAAGATGAAGTAGAACAGCAACATGAACAGCAGAATTGGCCCGAAGCTGAAGAAGAAAGTGCTGAAGCCACTGGTGGTTTTAGTCGTTAGACCGTGCGGCAGATTTAAGGAAACTCCGTCTTCGATTGCAGCGCCCGCAAACTTAAAGGCTTCGCCTAGTTTGACCATATCAATGGCCGAGTCGGTAGTCGAATCAGATTCGACTTCGCAATACACGAGACCGGAGTGGGTCATGTATTCGGTAAAAAATCGCTGCTTCGTTTCAGTTGGTCCGTCGACTTGCTCAGAGTTTGTTAATTGCGTAATGCGTAACGGATAGCCATGCAAAGGAGTAATTGAACCGGCGTTAACTTGTTCGACAAAATTATCTATGCCAATTGCAGCATCCATGTTGCTGCTCTTGGCTAGCATTTCGCTTAGCTGTTTATAATCAATTCGGGCGTCAGGAACAGAGACAGTGTATTTGCGGCCTTTTTCGCCAGTATTTAACTCTACTTCGTAAGTGCTGCCGTCGGCGCTAGCTGAAATGCTTTTAACTTGGCCTGTATAAAGATTGCCAATCAGGGCATCGCGGGTAAGATTTTTTGCAGCGGGGTCGCTACCAAAGATGGCAAGGGCAATTAGTGCTGCGAGAAAAATCAGGATGAAAATACCCGATTTGTTTGGTGGCGTTTTTTTGCTATCGCCAGGCTGGTTAGGTTGTTGATCTTGTGACATCAATTAATGGTTGTCAGGTGCTCGGCTATTTCGAGCACAATTTGCTGAGCAATATCGGCAATTGCTTCGCTAAAGGCATGGTTGGTGTTTTCGTTGTTGCTGAACAAAAATTCTTGGTTACGAGAGACGCTTTGGTCTAAGACAGAGCTGCCATCGTGGATGCTTACTAATTTATAATTGACAGTCAAGGCAATGGTGCCCATGTTGGCTCCACCGCTGCGTGACCAAACTCGCGCTGCCCGCCGCGCTTTAGTAATTGACAAATTCAGAGCGTAATCACTTGAGCGGGAATTCAATTGAGCGCCAATCATAGAGTGAAGTTGCTGACGAGTAGATTGAGTTAACTCGGCCTCGATACCAACAAATTCACTCGCATTGCTGGCGGTAGGGACGGCAAAACGCAAATCAGAAGCGATGTCGCCACGCACTAATTGATACCCACAGCTATTTGTAAAAAATAGGCAGACGATAATTAGTGCTAGAATTTTAATTTGCATAAGTGTCTAGTTGTTCAGAGGCTAGCTTAGCAACACTGTTGTCGCGGGGAATAATGCTACTAAAAACAGATACTCCTTGAGACTCTTGACCGCTTGCAAGTTTAAAGTGATGCACTGCGCCGAGTTCATTACCAATGGTTTGATAGTACTCGCCAATCGTAAAGTGCAATTTCGCTAACCGAGTTACGCAATCGTCGGCAATGATCTGCGCATCTACACGGTTTAAGCCACCAGGAAAGTTGCTTAGATATGCTTGCGTTGAGTTATAAGCGTACATGATCGATTGCTCGTCAGATTTGCCTTCGCGAAGTAACAAGTAACGACATTCCGCGAAACGAAATGAAGCGCGATCTGCCCATCCAAGTGAAGCGAAGCGCGGGTTAAGGAGCATCGAATAGTAAGGCTCAGCGAGTCTGATGCGCCCAATATCGAGGTAGTGCTCGGCAAGCCGAGCAATGGATTGCGCTTGAACGTCGATTGAAGTGCCAAAAATGGCTAAGGTTTCAAGAATGTCGAAGCCATTTCCTGGGCTGGAAAAAAGCCAGAGGACTTTTATTTCTCCGCTAATATAAGAATCGGCGTAGTCAAGCAAGATTTGTTCTGCAACGCGCATTTTGGCTGGCACCGCACCGGGTAGTTCTAGATAGTCGGACAAGAAATAAATTGCCAAGCTGCTTTTGCCGAGATGGTAAGAGCACATTCCGCGTAAGTATGAAAATTCATGTTGCGCGCCGAGTATGAAGTCTTCTGTGTCATAGACCGAAAGCAAATCATCGCACTCGTCATAATTGCCAGCTTCGAAGGCCGTCAGAGCCGGCTGCAATTGAGTAGAGTTGTGTTGCAGATAAGTCATAGCACAAGAAGCAGTTAGACTCGTGAGCAAGCATATAAGTAAGGTTTTAATCTTCATCGTTGTTTGGCGGATTCGGATTTTATGTACATTTGCCACGCCTTGGGCAAACGCTCTAGGTGGTAGTGTAGAAAATCGCCTAATAGTGTAATGCAAGCCGGCAAATTGCCCAAGTCATAAGGCAGATTTGTATTGTCTGCTTGGCTAATCTTCTGCAAGCTCGAAATTTCACTAGCTGAAGCCCTACGCGCGGACTGATCGGGGCGCGGGGCACTAGAATCTATAATGCACCCACCATCTGCGGGTGAAAACCAGTATTTCTCGTGGGCGAGTTCCTTTGGCAACACTAATGACATCCCTAAGATGTCCAATATCTCTAGAGTGGAGCGACATAAAACCATTCGGTAGTTATCGCCTTCAGAGAGCCGTTGCAGCCATTGTTGTAGCCATAGAAAAACATCAGTAGATTGCTGTCCAGCCGGCGATGCGGTTTCAGCCAATTCGGCAAGAATACCCGCCACATTTAGGCGCTGGACATCATCGCTCAAGCCACTCATGCGATCTAAAAGCTTACACTCAGTCAGGTTAAACATTTCTGCCTTGGGACGCCGACTAACATCAATATCGACTAGCGCCCATGTGTCGATAACTCCGATTTTGCCACTCTTCAATTTATGAACACCTTTTGCCAAAATGGAGATAGTGCCGAGCTTGGGGGTAAGGGCGCGAAACACTAGTGACGATTCGGAATAGGGCCAACGCCTTAGTACGATTGCCGCGCTAGATAATTTATTCAGCATCGTTGCCGGCGACGGTGATTTCTATCTGCAGGATGCGACGCTCGTCTGCTTGCAAAACTCGCATAGTGATGTCGTCAAGAACCAGCTCTTCGCCATGAGTAGGAATGTGTCCGAGTCTGTCAAATAGCAAACCGGCAATAGTGTCATAGTCTTCGTCGTGCGGAAGATTAGAGTTAAGCAATTCGTTTAAATCGGACAATGCCATTTTGCCTTCCACTAACAATTTGTTTTCATTTACATGCACTACCTGAGCTTGCTCTTCTTGCTCGTCGTGTTCATCTTGAATTTCACCAACGATTTCTTCAAGAATATCTTCGATTGAAATTACGCCAGCAGTGCCACCATACTCGTCAACCGCAATTGCTAAGTGCACTCGCTTGCTACGCATTTCATCGAGGAGCTCGCTGACCGATTTGGTCTCAGGAATAAAGTATGAATGCCGGAGATGATCGCTGATAAGGCATTTGCTTAAGTCATTACCATTGGTCATTAAAGTCATGATGTCTTTTAAGTAAGCGATACCCAAAATATCATCAAGGTTTTCTCCATAAACCGGGATGCGCGAGTGACCGGCGTGGTTCATAACTTCGAGGCACTCTAGCAATGTCGCGGTATTTTCAACAGCAGTTAATTCGGTGCGGGGAGTCATTGCCTTAGCCGCATCGGCTTCTCCTAGCTCAAACACCCGACCAATCATGCGTTGCTCTGATTCAGAAAGCATGTCTTCATCATCGATGACGTCGGCGTCGAGGGCATGCAATGCTTTTTCAATCAGCAGAGTTAGGGGGCGCATGCCTAATTCGCAAACTCGCGCAAGTGGCAGGAATAAAAGTACTAGATGGCGTCCGCGGTTGCGTAGTACTAAGGACGGCACACCTTCGAGCAATAGTCCGGCGCATAAAGTTATGGCGACGGTGATAAGGACACGCGATGTCGCAGTCTCAGTGTCTTGCAGTAATTTAGCAAAGATAACTGCCGAGGCGGCTACAAGAATTATGCGCGCCAAACCGCTAGCCCGCGCTAAATTAGGGCGGCGCTCAAGCTCGGCAGCCAAACGCGCGCGGATGGCGTCGTCGAGTAGGTTTGTTGGATGCTTTGAGCCGGCGGCTTGTAATAAGCAACGTAGTCCGCCGAGAAGAGCGCCGAGCATCAACAACAGGATGGGTATGGCTAACACATCTCTATCATACTACAATGTAGTGATGAAGGACAATTGCCAGATGATTGTGCACAACACCGGAGCCATTTGGGGTCATTCAGGTGCCGAGGCGCTTGCAATTGCCGATGGTAAAATATGTGATGTTGGTTTTACCGAGGCGCTGCGCGAAAAGTGGCAAGCCGAAACCGAGCTTGACGCGCAAGGACTGCTGATTACTCCCGGTTTCGTTGACGCACACACTCACCCTGCTTTTGCTACTGGTCGCGCCGAAGAATTTGATTGGCGGGCTGAAGGTGCTGATTATCTAGAAATTGCTAAGCGCGGCGGCGGTATTTTGTCGAGTGTGGCGCATGTGCGTGATGCAAGCCTTGACCATATGATTGCTATTTGCACGTTGAATTTTAAGCGAATGTTAAAGCATGGCACTACAACCTGCGAAGCGAAGTCAGGTTATGGGCTGTCAGTCGAATCCGAGTTGAAATCTCTCGAGGCAATCAAGCAAGGTGGCGAACGCGCAGGGATAACAGTAGTGCCAACATTTTTGGGTGCGCATATGATTCCGCTTGAATATCGCGATGATCCGCAAAAATATGTAGACCTTCTCTGTGAAGAGATGTTGCCAGCCGTAAAAGAACAGGGCATTGCACGGGCCGCTGACATATTTATTGAAGATGGCGCTTTTGACTTAGAACAAGCACGTCAATACTGTCAAGCTGCAGTCAATTTAGGGTTTGAGTTGCGCGTGCATGCCGATCAATTCAACAACCTAGGCGGAGTAGAGTTGGCTTGCGAATTTGGTGCGCAAAGCGTTGATCACCTCGAAGAATTATCTGATGCGGGGCTTGAATGTCTGGCAATGAGTGAAAAAACTTGTGCGGGATTGCTGCCTACAGTGCCTCACTTTTTGCGACAGAAAACTGATGCCCCGGCGAGAAAGATGATAAAGGCAGGTGTTAAGTATTTTGTTGCGACTGACTTCAACCCGGGCTCAAGTTATACACCTTCATTAAGCGAGGCAGCTCACTTTGCTCGAGTGCGCTTATGTATGTCGGCGCAAGAAGCAATTCATGGTGTAACTGCCGGTGCTGCCGATAGCCTTGGCATGGGTGAGTCGAAAGGGCGTATCAAAATTGGCCATGATGCCGACTTGCTGTTTTTGAACATTCCAGACTTCTTTCACTTTGGGTATGCTTTTGGCGAAAACCCCGTGGTGAAAGTGTTACTCGGCGACAAAATCTAACTGCTGCAACACTCACGCTTCAGCCAAAGAGTTGCCCTCAGGTTGTGGTGACCTCTGCATGTCGAGTAGAGCAGGACAGTTGGTAAATGTGAAAGGAATCTCACACATTGTTTCACAGGTTCTTAATAATGTAGTATCCTTGACCATGCGTTTTTTAATAGTGATTGCACTTTACGCACTTTCTGCACCGATTTTCGCGCAGGTGGTGGTTAGTGAAGTATGCCCTGCTAACGTAAAATCAGCTGTTGATGACTTTGAGCAAGGCAGTGATTGGATAGAACTGCATAACTCGGGTTCGAGCACGGTTAATTTGGCTGGGTACATGCTCAGTGACAATGTTTTAAAGCCAGACAAATTTGTATTTGGAGATGTTGACCTTGCTGCTGGTGATTATCTGTTGGTGTGGGCTTCGGGCCGTGACATTGGCAATAATCTGAATTGGGACACTCTAATAGACTATGGCGCCCAAGTTCAGTATTACTCTGCAATCGCTTCACCTGCTAGCGATTGGCGTGAAACTAGCTATGACGCTAGCACTTGGCAGTTAGGAGCTTCACCGCTTGGGCAAGGATATTCACACATCGCTACTACCGTTCTAAGCCAACGAGTAGCTTTACGCGTAGAATTTGTCTTGACCGCGCAAGACATTGCTGATCTCGAGCAATTGCGTTTTCACGTCGATTACGACGATGGGTTCGCCGCACACATAAACGGTGTTGAAGTCGCGCGAAACAACTTGGGTATTTACGGAGTAGACCCGCAGTGGTTATCTGATGCTCCATCGCAGCATACAGGACGCTTGCAGTGGGGAGGTGATCCAGAAGCTTTCCGGGTTGAGAATGCTAAGCAAGTTTTAGTTGAAGGTGTTAATGTCTTAACCGTCGAGGTGCATAGTACCGCAAATGACGGCACTCTTAGCCTGACGCCATTTTTGTCGATTGGTAAAAAGCACACTGCCGTGCCAGGAACGCCAAGCGCTTTTATTGATTTCTCTGAAGGTAGTGATTTACATGCTAGCTTTAATCTCAAAGCGGGCGGAGAGGAAGTCGTGCTGTCGGATTCCAGCGGAGCTGTTTTAAGTACATTTTCCTATCCAGGGCTGTGGGCCGACCAAACTTATGGCTTTGATATGTCGAATAATTTAGTGGTTTTCCATGAAGCCACTCCGGGTGTAGCGAATTCGTTGACAGGTATGGCAGACGTCGTTGAGGAAGTCTTGATTGTTCCAAACGGTGCGGCTCTTGGCGGCGGATCTCAGACCGTTACATTGACTTGCCCAACTCCAGGCGCAGACCTTTGGTACACCATAGACGGCTCTGAACCCTTAGAAAACGGTGCTGCGAGCTATCTTTACACCGGACCATTTGATGTATCCGCTGGTGTAAATCCTGTTGTTGGTGTGCGCGCAACCGCCTTTGTTGGCGGATGGTGGCCATCACGGACGGCAACGGCTTCATTTTTGTTTGGATTGCAACACGATATGAAGGTTTGGTCAATAGTTACTGACCCTTACTACATGAGGGATCCCAATGAAGGGATTTACTCGAACTTCCAAGCCGATTTGGAACAGCCCTTTCATGTCGAGTTGTTTGACGTCGATGGCACTAAAATGTTTGGCTCTGACGTAGGTGCAAAAATACATGGTGGAGCTACTCGCAGTAACGCTCAGAAAACTTTAGCAATCGTGCTGCGCGGCGCTTATGGAGAGAGCGAAATTCCGATCCCATTTTTTGGTGATGGCAAGCCAAGTGTCTACAACAGGCTTCTTTTGCGCAATTCAGGCCAAGACTGGAAGCACTCCTTTATTCGCGATGGGCTTGCCCACACACTTTTGCAAGAAGCTGACTTAGATGTTCAAGGATATCAACCCTCTGTAGTTTATATTAATGGCGAATACTGGGGCTTGCACAATATTCGTGAGCGCATGGACAAGTTTTACACTCGCGGAAATCACTTTGTCGATGAAGACAACATCGATTTACTTGAATTGTCGGGATGGGGAACACACGAAGGTGATAACTCGATATGGTTTGAGTTGTTAGATTACATTTCAACCAACCCATTAAGTGATCCAATTGCTTACCAAGCGGTGAAGTCGCGAATTGATGTAGAAAGCTTTGCTGACTACATCATTGCTGAAGTGTTTATGAATAACCAAGATTGGCCCCACAACAATGTTAAATATTGGCGCTCTCGAGAGTTAAGCGGTAAGTGGCGTTTCCTGTTTTACGATTGTGATGGCGGCGTGGGGAATTGGGGGCTGGATGCTTCATTCGACAAACTTGCATTGGCTTTGTCGGGCGGATTCACTGCTACTGACTTGTTTAATGATTTGCTTCAATCACCCGAATTTGAACAGCTGTTCTTGAATAGATATGCTGAATACCTAGCGACAATATTTGATTACTCGTTTACTTTCTCAACTTTGCGCAACATCGCACGAGGCATCTACCCTGAAGTTTACGACTCTTTTACAAGATGGGGTGGCTCAACATCAACTTGGATACCCGAGCTTTACGACATTCGTTATTTTTTACGTGATCGTGTGCCGCATGCGCGGGCGCATGTTAAAGCCCACTTCGGCCTCAGCGGCCCGGCTTGGACATTAACTACAGGCGCTTGGCCTACAGCTGCAGGAAGTGTAAAGCTTGCTGCAATAAGTGTTAGCGAGCGAGCGACTATACCTTATTGGAACAGCGTGCCAGTTATGATTACTGCTGTTGCTGAGCCAGGCTATGAGTTCGAGCGTTGGTCGGATTCTAGTTTGCCGCAACTTCCGACTATTGAAATACCTCCAACTAACAGAGCGGTCGGCGCAATTTTTAGAGTAGCACAAATCCCTGCTGATGCTGTTATTAACGAAATTAATTACAATTCTGATACAGCATTTGACCCAGGTGATTGGATAGAACTACATAACCCAGGTGACGTCGATTTCGTTTTAGATGGGTACGAGTTGCGCGATGATAATGACACACACCATTATTACTTTACTACAGGCACTGTGATCCCTGCACATGGTCATCTTGTTGTTTGCGAAGATCTTGCTGTGTTCCAAACATTATTTCCTACGGTTGCGGCAATTGGTGATTTGGGTTTCGGTTTTGGCAAAGGTGGCGACTCAGTCCGTTTGTTTGATGTGACAGGACTGCTATACGATAGTGTGGCTTACGATGACGTAGCTCCTTGGCCAACTGAACCAGATGGGCAAGGCCCGACTTTAGAATTGATTGACCCATATCTTGATAACACTCTTGCATCGAGTTGGCAAGCATCAGCCGGGAACGGCACTCCGGGCTACTAGAAATCAGTCGTTTTAGCGCTCGAATTTATGCAGATGAGTCGTGAGAGCTGATTGCCTAAATGGTATATAAAGTAACGACTTAGGGCGATATACGCAGAGAGGACTAATTTTTTTTGAGAATATCCGCCTAAAATAGCAATTTTCTAGTATAGTTATCCAAATGGCATTTTCCAAAGAAATCAATTGCTTAGGTTAATGTGCAATCCCCAAATTAACTTAAACCCCAAAATCGATTTAATGAAATCATTCCTTTCTCTTTTCGCAGCAATTTGCTGCATTGGCGCTCTTAGCGCTCAAACGACTACGGTCTTGTCGGAAGACTTTGACGCTAACGTAGTGCCACCTGCTGGTTGGTCAACACAAAACCTAAACGCATCTACAGCTGCTGGTTGGGTCTCTGACCTAAACGGTAAGGCTTATCATGCTGACGAGTATGGCGTAGGCATGTGTGATGACATCCTTGCAACACCTGCAATGGACTTGTCTGGCCTTGCTGAGGCTTATGTCCACTTCACCACTTTCATGGGGTATATCTCATACCTTGACGCTCAAACTCTAGACGTATCTACAGATGGTGGAGCTACTTGGACCGTTGTATGGTCTGATCTTGGCTATAACAATCCTGATGAAACAATAGATATTTCAGCATATGCTGGTCAAGCTAGTGTCATGGTAGGATTCCACTACGTCGGTGATTACGCTCACAACAGCAATCTTGATGATGTTGTAGTTGACGATGATGACGGAGCTACCACAGGCCCTCCTTCAATCTTGTCAGAAGACTTCAACGCTGGCATTGTGCCTCCTGCAGGTTGGTCAACTCAAAACTTAAACGGCTCTTTATCAGCTGGTTGGGTTGCAAGTACTGGTAAGGCTTATCATGCTGACGAGTATGGCGTAGGCATGTGTGATGACATCCTTGCAACACCTGCAATGGACTTAAGTGGAGAGACTGAAGTTGGTCTTCACTTCAACACGTACATGGGATATATCTCATACCTTGATTCTCAAAGTGTAGACGTATCAACAGACGGCGGAGCTACTTTTACCGTTGTTTGGTCTGACCTTGGCTTGAACAACGCTGATGACACAGTAGATCTTTCAGCATATGCTGGTCAAGCTAGTGTGATGGTAGGATTCCACTACGTCGGTGATTATGCTCACAACAGCACAATCGACAATGTTGTGGTTGACAACGACTCAGGTGCTGGAGGCGGCGGATTAACTTACGCTATTGGTGCAATGACTGCAGGTTCACCTGTAACATTCACTATTACAGGCGCAGACGCTAACTCAAACGTACGTCTTGGTTACTCGCTTTCAGGCGCAGGTCCTATCAATACCGCATACGGTATTGTTGACATGACTCCACCGATTACGACGCTTGCTGTTCTAGCTGCAGACGCAAACGGTGATGCATCACTGACAGTAACTGTACCGGCTAACGCTTCTGGTGTTACTCTTTACACACAAGGCCTAAATAACGGCGTTCTTACTAACTCGCTAGCAGAAACAGTTCTGTAATTAGTCTGAGATAGTTCTAGATTCTCCCTCCCACAACGGGGGGAGAATCTTTTTTTTATTAGCCCCACTTTGTTGAGAAGACGGCTATATAGTGGCTAATAAGGCCATTCCGGCCATCCCTCTTTCTCTTTAAACCTTTCCCCATGAAATCTTTACTTTCCTTAATTGCAGCAACTTGCTGCGTGGGCGTACTAAGCGCTCAAACAACAGTCTTAACAGAAGACTTTGACACTAACGTAGTGCCTCCGGCTGGTTGGACTACACAAAACCTTAACGGCAACACGATGTTTAGTGAGCCATGGAACAGCGACGGTCTCGGCCGAGCATGGCACGGCGATGGCGGCTCTGCAGATGGTCAAGCTGAAAATCTGCTTGTCACTCCACTGTTTGACTTAACGGGCATGACTGAAGCGTATGTCCACATGGACATTGAAACAAACTATGTGGCATACATGGCCCACTCAAACCCTTCATCCGGCAATGGTGTTACTACTCTTGAAGCATCCCACGATGGTGGAGTCACTTGGATGGTTTTATGGACTGACGACATTTCTGTCGCAGATGAAGATGTAGTTCTGACACGTGATATCGATATTTCAGGACATGCTGGACATACCGGCATGATGCTTGCTATTCACTTCTCGGGTGATTGGGCTCATGAAATCTGGGTAGATAATTTTGCAATCGACGATCAAGCAGGTGGCGGCGGTGGTGGCGGATTAACTTACGCCGTTAGTACAATGACTGCAGGTTCACCTTGTACATTTACTGTTACAGGCGCAGCTCCTAACTCAAACATACGTCTTGGTTACTCGCTTTCAGGCGCAGGTCCTATTAATACCGCATTCGGTATTGTTGACATGACTCCACCAATCAATACGCTTGCAACTATATCTGCAAACGCAAATGGTGATGCATCACTTACAGTAACTGTTCCAGGTAATGCTTCTGGCGTTACTCTTTACACGCAGGGTCTGAATAACGGTGTTCTTACTAACTCGCTAGCAGAAACAGTTCTGTAATTAGTCTGAGATAGTTCTAGATTCTCCCTCCCGCAACGGGGGGAGAATCTTTTTTCGTGGTGTAGTCGTTTAGTTAAAAGCTAAACGAAACCGACACCGTTGGCGATTTGCTATCAAGTAAGATGAAGCTAGTACGGAGGTTTTCGGTTTTGTAGGTGACAATCGGATGATAGTTGTCACCGTCATACATAATGCGGCTCGACCAGCTGTCGTTGATATAATAATTCAATCCAAAGGGCATATACCACGAGTCATTATCTGGTGCATAGCTTGCAGCAATATAGGCACTCATATCATAGCCAAGAGAGTTAGCAATGGTCAGCGAATGTGCATTGCCGCTGACTTTTGATGATGGCCAAGCAGAGCTAGTTCCAATAGCCATTGCGGGTTGCCATCCGTCTGCTTCAAGGAAGCGCCAGTTGGCCACGGGTGAATAGCGTTCACTGGCGGGCTTGTATTCAACTCCAACGTTTAGCGTCGGTAATATTTGTCGAGTATAAGAAAACTCGAGCGCTGAACGCGGGGAGTTGTTATCTATTACCCAGCGTGAAGTGAGAATGTTGGGCTTGGCTTGTGAGTCTCCTGCACCCCGCACGGGGGCACCCTCACCCGGTCAGCCAACTCACAACGGGATAATAACATTGTTGGCATTATAGCCAGTAATCTCATTCTCTACAGCCGCTTCCTCATTCTCTACATAGACCGCCGGCACTGCGCAGCTAGTGAATACCTTCGCGCACGCCACAAGGCAGAGAAGCCTTAGTGATGTGATTCGGGGTACGCTGAGCATAAACATAGCCTAGAACATCTACATTACAGGGTCGATGCCCAGTTCCGCAAAATTCTTTTTCCTGTAGTTCTCTTGAAACATTGCAACTAGCTTGTTTGCCGCTATGTCGTATGCCTCTTTGTCTTGCCAGGTGTTGCGAGGATTTAAAATCTCGCTAGGGACACCAGGGCACTCTGTCGGCATGCTCAGCCCCAGAATTGGGTGCTGCTCGGTAGGCACATTGTCTAGCTTGCCGTAAAGCGCCGCGTCGAGTAGGGCGCGAGTGTGGCCGATACTAATTCGTTTGCCGACGCCATAAGCGCCGCCACCCCAACCAGTGTTTAGCAGGATACAACGGGTTTCGTGCTGTTCCATTTTCTCAGCGAGCAAGCGCGCGTAAACCGATGGGTACTGCGACATGAAAGGCGCACCATAACAAGCACTAAACGCGGCAACTGGCTCAGTGATGCCAACCTCGGTGCCAGCCAACTTTGCAGTAAAACCAGAGACGAAGTGATACATAACTTCTTTTGGAGTTAAAATTGAAACCGGAGGCAGCACACCAAAAGCATCGGCAGTTAGCAACACAATGGTTTGCGGGTGTGGCCCCTTTGCACCTTCAGCAACATTTGGATTCGCTTCAAGCGGGTAAGAGAAGCGCGTATTTTCAGTAACCGAATCGTCAGTTAAGTCAAGTTCTTGCGGATCGCATTCGCTCATTTCTTTACCTGGCAACGGCGGTACGTTTTCAATTATCGTACCTGGCATTGACATGGCTGCGGCAATGACGGGCTCGTCATCTTTATTCAGATCGATTAACTTCGCGTAACATCCACCTTCGAGGTTGGACACACCAATACCTGTCCATGCGTGCTCGTCGTCGCCGATTAGCTCGCGGTTAGCATCGGCTGAAAGTGTGGTTTTACCTGTGCCAGAGAGGCCGAATAGGATAGCGCCGTCACCGTCAGGGCCAACGTTTGCTGAGCAGTGCATGCCCATTTCACCCATTTCTGGGAGGAGGTAATTCATAACGGTGAACATTGATTTCTTAACTACACCACAGTAATCAGCGCGGCCAAGCACTAGTACAACTTTGTTTTTGAAGTCGAGGCAAGCGAGGCGCGTGCCGTCAGTGCCGTCGCGTTCTGGGTCGCAGTGAAATGAAGGAACGTTAAGCATTGTCCAACGTTTTGCATCTTCGTCGCTGACGCCTTCGATGCCGTGCATGAACATGTTGTGGCAGAAGAAACTGTGCGTCGCGTATTCAGAAACCAAACGGTAAGGCCGGGCGTATGAAGGATCGGCGCCAGCGTAAACATCTTTAACGTAAAGGTGCTTGCCGCGTTGGTTAAGGTGTTCGACAACGCGTGCAGTTAAAGCCTCGAATTTTTCAGGGTTAAACTTTTGGAAATCTGGCTTCCACCAAACTTTTTCGTCGAGCTCTGGCCAAGCAACACCAAATGTGTCTTTTACCGGGCGCCCTGTACATGTCGGGTCAGTGTAATAAACCAGTGGACCATTTACGCCAAGCTTGGTGGCGAAGGCTTTTTGCGCATTGTCGTCGCCATCGAGGCTGACGCGCCCCCGATCGTTAGCAATCGCTTCGTGGAAAAGCTCTTCTTTACTGAGATTGTGGCGGTATTCGAGGTCGCGCAAGCCGAAGGCGTCTTCGAGCTGTTGCGCAAGTGATGAATTTTGTGGTGCTTCACTCATTGTTTTAATGGCAGTCATGCCTTGAGGGGCGAATATTTTACTCTCTATCGGCGCAGTTTAGTTATCATGTTAAGCCGAAATGTCAGAATCACCCATTGTCATAGTTAGCGCTGTTCGAACTCCAATCGGACGCTTCGGCGGCAGCTTTAACAACGTACCAGCCACAGAGTTGGCTACATTTGCGACGAAACACGCCTTGTCTGAGGCAGGACTGTCGCCACAGGATGTAGATACGGTGATTTTAGGCATGGCGCGGCAGGCCGGAGCGCGTCCAAACCCGGCGCGGCAAGTGGCTTGGCATAGTGGTGTGCCTGAGGCATCGACAGCGTTTACAACCAACATGGCTTGTGCTTCAGGGCTAAAAACCATGCAACAGGCCGCGGACGACATCCGCCTTGGTCGGGTAAAGATTGCTGTGGCTGGCGGAATGGAAAACATGTCGATGGTGCCTCACATGCTCGACCGTATGCGTGATGGCTATCGTTTGGGCGATGCGAAAATCGTCGATGGCATGTACCGTGACGGCTTTTTGTGCCCACTGTCTGATATGTTGATGGGTGCCACTGCCGAATTGTTGGCAACTGAGCGCAATATATCGCGCACCGAGCAAGATGAATTTGCCTTGGATTCGCAGAAAAAAGCTGAGTCAGCATGGGCGAACGGCTATTTTGATTCACAGATTGCCGCGGTTACGGTTAAGTCACGTAAGGGCGATATCGTGGTTGATCGCGATGAGCACATGCGTCCGCAAACTACTCTTGAAGGTCTGGCGAAATTGCCGGGTGTGTTTGCCGAAGAAAACGGCACTGTTACGCCGGGTAATGCTTCGGGTATTACTGATGGAGCGGCGGTGTTGGTGATGATGGCAGCTGACGAGGCTGAACGCCGTGGCATTACGCCGATGGCCGAATTTGTAGATTGCCAAACTGCGGGTACCGATCCTAAGAGAATGGGTTTAGGTCCAGTGCCGGCGACTGCACATTTGTTTGAGCGCAACAGTTGGTCATTTGACGACTTCGGCTTGTTTGAATTAAACGAGGCCTTCGCCGCGCAGGCGATTTCATGTTTGCAAGAAATGCCTATTGATAGGTCCTTGTTAAACGTAAACGGTGGTGCGATTGCTCTTGGTCATCCTATTGGTTGTACTGGTGCGCGAATCGTAGTTACTTTGTTGCACGAGATGCAGCGCCGCAAGGTCGATATGGGTCTTGCTTCACTTTGTGTTAGCGGTGGTCTTGGTATCACTGGCGCATTTAAATTAATAAAATGAAAATCTTAAGCCTGATAATTTCTCCGTTGCTGTTTTTAGCATGCGACGATGCTCCTACTACTGATCTTCTTGTTGCTCAAGATGATGGCCGCACTTTGCCGCCTGTTGTCGTGGATCAAAATCCAGCGCCTGCTAGTAAAAAGGGCAGTCATCGCTTCGAAGACGCAACTATCGTTAGTGACGAGCAGTTAAAAAACTACTACATTGAAATGGATTGTGAAATTGATGGAGAAGCTATCGGCACGATGACATTTGAATTGTGGGTAGAAGCTGCACCGATTCATGTGCGTAACTTTTTGCGTTATGCCGACGAAGGTTTGTACGACAATCGGAAGTATCATCGTATTTTACGCGACTTTATGATTCAAGGTGGTTCGTCAGACAACACGGGCGCAGGCAAAGGCATTCATGGCAGTATTCAGGCAGAGTTTTCTAATGAGAAAACACGTGCTCACCGTTACGGAGTACTGTCAATGGCTCGCGGCGGCGATCCGAACTCTGCTTCTTCACAATATTTTGTCATTACCGACTCCTACAACCCTTCTGTGAAAAATTTAGATGGCAAGTATTCTTCTTTCGGTATCATGGTTAATGGAGTTGCGGTGCTTGAGAAAATTGCAAATATCAAGTGCGTCAAGAACCCGATGAGTGGCGAACCATCTAGCCCGACTCAAAAGGCTATGGTTAAAACATGTCGCGTTGTTGAGGGAGCAGTGCCACAATTCGACGAAATTGTGCGTCGCCCATTGCCGGATATCGGTGATGAACCAGAGGCAATTCGTATTCAGCATGTTTTGATTTCATTTAAGGGGACACGCACGGCTGCTACTCGTACGCAAGAAGAGGCCGAAGCTTTGGCTGCCGAAGTTCTTAAGCGCGCACAAGACGGCGAAGACTTTGGCAAGCTAGTCGAAGAGTTTACTGATGACCCCGGAGGCAAAACTATTACCCCGCGTGGCACATATTCAATGCTGAATAGTGGTCGTCGAAATGCCGAATCAGAGGAAGCTACTGCCGCAATTGAACAAGAGGCCAAGCTGTTGCAAGAAGCGTTAAGGGAAAGAATCAATGCTAAAGAGATAACTCTAGGAGAAGCGCAAGCCGAATTCGAAAAATCCGTGGCCCCTTTGCGGTCGCGCTTAGCGAAGGTCCAATGGGTTCCGCGTGGACAAATGGTTCCGGGATTCGGCAACATTGGTTTCAAATTAAATGTAGGAGAAGTCGGCATTTCAAACTACAGCAAAACAGACAGCCCATTCGGCTGGCACATCATCAAACGTTACGAGTAATAATAATGACATCAACCACACAAACATTAGTTGACATGACTGTTTCAGTCGATGGCAACACCGTTGGCACCATGACTTTCGAGTTCTGGCCACACATCGCACCGGCAACTGTCGAAAACTTTTTGAAGTACGTCAACGATGGCTTCTACAACGGTAAAACTTTTCACCGCGTAATACCAGGTTTCATGATTCAAGGCGGATGCCCTGACGGTACTGGTATGGGGTCGGGGCCTAATGGTAATATTAAAGGCGAGTTTACTGACAACAAAGATTACTCGCATAAGCGCGGTGTCCTTTCGATGGCACGCTCGCAGATGCCGGATTCTGCCTCTTGTCAATTTTTTGTATGCCATGCCGACGCAGAATTTTTAGATAACCAATACGCTGCTTTTGGCAAGCTGACGGCTGGCGAAGATGCACTTGATGCAGTTTCTGCTGTGCAAACTTTACCTGGCGATAAGCCAACACAGCCATGTGTAATTGAAAGCATGGTCGTTCGCACTGAGGATTAATCATGAGCGACGACACATTCAACTGCCTCGAGCTCGAAGTCGATGACAATGGCATCGCTTGGCTAACGATTTCACGCGAGAAAGCGCTCAACGCGTTGAACGTCGAAGTGCTTTCCGAACTTAACGATGGCTTGCCAGAGTTGTTCGAGTACGAAGATGTTAAGGCGATTGTGATTACTGGTGCTGGCGACAAAGCTTTTGTTGCAGGTGCTGATATTTCAGAATTCGTTGGCATGTCTGCACTTGAAGCGCGTTCGTTATCACAGTCAGGTCAAGAAGTGTTTTCAATGATTGAGGCGGCGCCGGTTCCGGTTATTGCAATGATTAATGGATTCGCTCTTGGTGGCGGCTTAGAGTTAGCCATGGCTTGTCACTTGCGCGTGGCGGCCGAAGGCGCAATGCTTGGTTTGCCAGAAGTTACTTTGGGTCTAATTCCTGGCTTCGGTGGCACTCAACGCCTTTCACGTTTGGCTTCGGCTGGCGTGGCTCGCGAATGGGTTTTAACTGGCGACATGTACTCAGCCGCAGAGGCGATGCGTGTTGGTGTAGTTAATAAAGTGGCCAGTGCCGACGACTTAAAAGCAGTTACCACTAAGTTGGCGTCGACAATTGCTAAGCGTGGGCCGGTTGCGGTTAATGCCGCACTCGATGTAATTCGTCGTGGCCTTGAAGTAGGGCAAAGCGAAGGCGAAAATCTCGAGTCAGATGCGTTTGGCTTGTTGTTCACTACTAAAGATCAAGTTGAAGGCGCAGAAGCTTTCCTTGAAAAACGGAAACCAAATTTCAGCGGCGAATAGTCGCATAGTTAAATGTCAAAACAATTAGTAATCGTAAGCGGTGCACGCACCGCGATGGCCGAATATGTCGGCACTCCCGGCTACGGCCTTTTCAATACTGTTTCTGCAAACGACCTTGGGGCGCATGCAATTAAAGCCACGCTTGAGCGCGGTGGAGTTGACGCTTCTGTAGTTGATCATGTGGTAATGGGTAATGCGATGCAAACTTCTGCTGATGCCATTTATGGCGCGCGTCACTCAAGTCTGAAAGCAGGTATTGCTAATGAAGTTCCAGCGCTTACGGTTAATCGTTTGTGCGGTTCTGGCATTCAGTCGATTGTTTCTGGCGCGCAGATGATTATGTCTGGCGATGCCGAAGTAGTCGTTGCAGGTGGCATGGAAAACATGTCGCAAGCGCCGCACATTATTCGTGGTGCGCGTCAAGGTTTTCGTTTAGGCGGCGCACCGCAAATCGAAGACTCGTTGTTTGAAGCGCTAATGGATCCTTACTCAGGGTTCTTCATGGCGCAAACTGCCGAAAATTTAGCGACCAAATATGGCATCACTCGTGAAGAGCAAGATGCCTATGCTTTCCGCTCGCACGAGTTAGGTGCGGCGGCGGTTAAGGGCGGTTTGTTTGCCGAAGAAATTGCACCACTGACTGTTAAGCGTGGCCGCAAAGAATTTGTGGTTGATACCGACGATCATATTCGTCCAGAAACTACACTCGAAGGCTTGGCGAAGTTGCGCCCTGCGTTTGGTAAAGAGGGCACAGTCACTGCAGGTAACGCCAGTGGCATTGTTGATGGTGCGGCTGCGTTGTTGATTACTACTGAAGAGCGTGCGGCTGCAGAGGGCTGGAAAGTCCGCGCTAAGATTCGTTCTTGGGGTATTACCGGTTGTGAACCTGAAATCATGGGCATTGGCCCAGTTGAATCAATTAAGCAGGCTGCGGCTAAGGCTGGAGTTGCGGTTGGTGATATCGACTACGTTGAAATTAACGAAGCGTTCTCTGCGCAATATTTGGCATGTGAAAAGGTGTTAGAGCTTGACCGCGATAAGTGTAACGTTAACGGTGGCGCGGTTTCTATCGGCCATCCGCTTGGTGCGACTGGTTCGCGTTTGGTTTTAACGTTGATGCACCAGCTCGAGCGTAGTGGTAAGTCTTTGGGTATGGCGTCGGCATGTATCGGCGGCGGTCAAGGAATTGCTATGCTTATAGAGCGTAATGCATAACGCTAACCTCATTGCAAGTTAACTACTGGAAACAACGTTGGGCCGACGGCCGCACAGGATGGCATCTAAGTGATGTTAATCCGCGTTTAATCGAATACTGGCAGCATCTAGGGATAGATGCTGCCAGTCGCGTTTTGGTACCACTGTGTGGCAAGACGCTTGATTTGATGTGGCTTGTTGAACAAGGGCATGAAGTGGTTGGTGTTGAAGCTTCTGAATTAGCCGTTGATGACTTGCCAGAGTGTGAAAAGTTGTCGATGCATTGTGGCGACTTTTTTGAGTTCAGTGACCCGACTGTTGATGCGTGGTATGACCGCGCGGCTTTGGTGGCGCTGTCTCCTGAATTGCGGGAGCGTTACTTTGCGCACTTGGCTTCATTTTTACCGCGTGGCGCGCGTGGCTTGCTGGTTAGTTTTGAATATCCAGAAGGTGCGCGCGAAGGCCCGCCGTTCTCCGTTGAAGAAAAAGAAGTTCGAGAACTGTGTGGCGACAAGTTTAGATGTGAGTTGATTGATAGATTAGGTTCTGCAGAAATTGAAACAATATATGTCCTTGAACGCATTTAAGTCTCAACTCGACCGGCGCCCAGCTTTATGGATACTGCTGGCAGTGGTGGTGGTAATCAGTGATATGGCTTTAGTGCATTATGGTTATGCATTAAGTTGGCAACGCTTGGTTATGCCGTTGTTGTCGGCGAGCTTTTTTAGTGAATATGCACAGCCCGGATGACTGAATAAACGGTTAGCGGTCGCTAGCTTGTTAGTAGTGTTATCAGTGGCAGCCTTGTATTTTTTCAGTGAAAGCGAAGAAATTATTAGTGTGATTATTAACCGCGTATTTTATTCACCTTTTGTTGAAGAAGGAGTTTATCGCGTGATTGCAATGGGCGCATTTTTGCGGGTGATGAACAGGCATGCGGCTGTGATATTTAGCGCATTGCTGTTTGCCGCACTGCATTTTGCGGTTTACGAACCTGGCGTGTTTTACCCGATGCATCTTGCGGCTGGCGTTTGCATGGGTTATGTGTTTATATGGGGTAAGAGTTTGGGACTTAATGCTGCCGTCCACGGTTTGGGTAATTGTGCCTTAATGCTGCCGACGCTGCTGTAAAATGCTGCTATGACTGAATCATGGCCACCGTCATCAATTCGCTTGTCGGCCGCTAAGCGAATTCTGTTTTTAACTAAAGACCTCGAGCTCATTCGTAAGCAGCTGCACGAGGGTTTGAATTTGCGCATGGAAGATTTGTCGATCGACGATTTGCTCGATGATATTAATACCGATGTGATGACTCCAGCGTGGGTGTGTTTTCGGCATCGCCCTGAAGATATTGCTACAGATGCTTATGCTGGACTACTTGATGAAAATGGTAAGCGGGTGATTGATACGCGCGAATTACTTGACGGCGGTTTTGAGGCGATTGTTTCTGGGTATCGTAAGGGCACTGGCTCGTCGCGCGAGACTGCGGCACAGTGCGAACGTTTTAGTGGTATCCGCTATGTGTTTGCGGCAAGTTTTGCGCCGATTCACGAGCGCAACAATATTAACCTTGGTCAGCTAATGGGTGACCACTTGATGCTAAGCCGTTTGCAGAATGGCGAGGCGATTGGGCTTGACGAGTTTACCGGTAAATACGATGCAGTGACTAAAGTTATTCTAGAAAGCGGCGGTTTGTTTCCGTTTTCTAATAAGGTGGCGGCTAACGAAATTAATTTGCCGGCTAACGAAACTGGTAGGCGCGGCATGACCATGGCCGAAAAAATGGTGGCGGCTAAAATGCTTAATCCTGGTGCTGATGGCGCTTTTGTTAAGCCGAATGATCCAGTATTGGCGAATGTCGATGGTGGTTATTCTCATGAATTTACTACTGCTCAAGTGCACGAGTTTTTACGAGCAGAATATGGCGATGATTATAAAGTTCAGAACCCTGAAAAACTCGGCGTATTCGAAGACCATTTGCTTTACGCAGATTCGGTTAAACGCTTTGCGCCTTTCGTTTCGCAGATTCAAACTTTGCGCGATTTGCAAAATGAGTTTCAGCGACATACTGGTGTGCGTGATTACCAAGCTAAAGACGGGGTAAGCCCTGGTATCTGCCATCAAATTGCGCGCGAAGAATTTATCGAGCCGGGCGACTTTATTCAAGCGACCGACTCGCATACATGTATGGGCGGGGCATCTAATGCTCTGACTTACGGCGTGGGCGCGACTGAATACGCGGCGTTGATTTACTCTGGTTTTACCTTTGTTAAAGTGCCAGAGACTATCCGTTTTGATTTGATTGGCGAGATGGGTGACGGAGTGACTGCTAAAGATGTGATTCTGCACATTCTTGACACTTTTGCTAAGCGCGAAGACACTCTGAATCGTTCGATGGAATTCGGTGGCGCGGGCATGACCTCGATGTCGGTCGATGAGCGCGCGACTTTGTGTAACATGGCGACTGAATGTACTGCGCGAACTGGTATTTGCGAAGGCGACGAAAAGTTGGCTGAATGGTTGATGAGCGCGCGACCTGAAATGAGCGCCGATGCTATTCGCGCCAACTTTGTGATGCCTGATGATAATGCCGAATATGCTGGCGGACGTCACACTATTGATTTGTCTGCAATCAAGCCGATGGTCGCCACGCCGGGTGATCCTACTTATGGCGCTGATGTTGCCGAGTTGGGCGAAACTAAAATAGATATCGCTTATGGAGGTTCATGCACGGCGGGCAAGGTTGATGACTTTGCTTATTACGCGCAAGTGTGCCAAGAGGCCGCTGATGCGGGTTTGTCAGTTGCTGATGGTGTCGAGTTTTACATTCAATACGGTTCTTACAATGTTCAGGCCTACGTCGAAAAGATGGGCTGGGATAAAGTATTCGCCGCGGTGGGCGTAAAATTAATCCCTCCAGGGTGTGGCGCATGCATTGGTTGTGGTGACGGCGTTTCTGAAACCTCCGAACAGGTTACAGTGAGTGCCATCAACCGTAACTTCGCCGGACGTTCCGGACCTGGGCAACTTTACTTGGGTTCACCGCTAACTGTTGCCGCTTCTGCCTTCGTGGGCAACATTGTTTCTTACAAGCAAGGTATGTTTGCACTAGCTACAAAATGAAAACACATAAAATCGCAGTAGTTGCCGGAGACGGCATTGGCCCTGAAGTTGTCGCTGAAGGTTTGCGCGTGCTAAATGCTTGCGCCGACAAGTTTGGCTTTGGTGTCGAATTGTTAGAGCTGCCTTATGGCACCGGACATTGGCTGGCCACTGAAGAAATATTCCCTGACGACGCATTCGAAAATGTAAAAACCTGTGATGCGATTCTATTGGGTGCGATAGGTGATCCACGTGCACCGATTGGTTTAATTGAGCGCGGTATCATCGGTAAGCTGCGCTGGGATTTAGATTTATGGGTAAACTTGCGCCCGATTAAGTTACTCGACGAAAAGTTTTGCCCGTTAAAGGGTAAGGGGGTTGACGATATCGACATGGTCATCGTCCGCGAAAACACCGAAGACGCTTATGTGCAAAAACCGCAGTTCGAAAACAAGGGTACCGAAGACGAAGTGGCGCAGCAAGCGATGCTTTACACCTACAAAGGCACCGAGCGCATTATTAGATATGCGTTTGAGGTGGCGGCAGGGCGTCCGCGTAAGCATTTGACTTTGATTGATAAGGCCAATGCGGTGCGTGCTCAAGATTTATACTCACGAGTGTTCGCTGATGTAGCTAAAGAGTTTCCGGATGTGACTACCGGGCATTTATATGTCGATGCAGCTTGTATGCGCATGATTGAATCACCTGAGTCTATTGATGTGGCGGTGACCACTAATTTGTTCGGTGATATCGTTACTGATTTAGGTGCGATGTTGCAGGGCGGAATGGGTGTCGCGGCTTCGGCTAATTTACGCCCGGGCCATGTTTCTCTTTTTGAATCGGTGCATGGTTCATTTCCTGAGGCGGCTGGTAAAAATATTGCTAACCCGATTGCGACGATTAATGCTGTATCGATGATGCTCGATTATCTTGGTGAAGATGCAGCGAGTGCTGCGGTTTCTAATGCAGTTGCAAGCCTTTTAACTAGTGGACGTATTCGTTCGTTAGAGGTGGGCGAGCATGCTACGGATGAAATCGGTGAGATGATATCTGCCGAGCTGTAGTTCGGCCTTCTAGAAATGAAAGCCAAGGCCCAAGTAGCCAATAGTTCCGTTGAACGAATGTTCAAGATCGGAAGGCAACGATGTGTTGCCACTAGCGTAACTTGATGTCGGCCAAATCGTCTCATGAAACACTGAAGCCTCGACAGAAAAGCTTTCGTTGAGTGCAAAGTTTAGGCCTGCGCCAATTGCCCAACCGGGCCCTCCTTCAAAATCTATATCGAGAGTAGGGTGGTTGAAATTAAAAGTGTAGATACCCTCGGCGGCAATGAATGCTGTTAATGCACGGTCACCAAAATAGCGTCTAACACCAGCATGAATTTGGTTGCCGTTTATGGCAGACGAATCGCTTTCGCCAATTGTGTATTCGCGCTTATGAATTGAAAACACAGCCGACAATTGGTCGCGAAGTATTTTTTCTAATTCAATAGCAGTAGAGCCAGTGTCGAAAATAGAAACCTCGGAGGACGCCCCAGAGCTTAGGGTTTCTTCGCGCATAGTAGTTGACGCAAGCGTAGCAGAACTTAGTTTTAGAGTGTAGAACCCTTTTACGGCTTGCTTGTTGACAGATGAATAAGGAGGGATTGCTCCACAGGAAACACCCATGGCAATCACTAAAAACAAAAAGACGGCTCGAGTGCTGCGCATATATACAGCATAACGAGTCGTCATGATAAAATCTAAACTATTGAATAATTAGAACTGCTGGAAGCGTTGTGCGAATAACTGAGCCGTCGCTTACTGCCCCTTGCACATAGAAATGTCGTCCACTCAAGGCACTATTGGTCGGCACTGTGCGCCCCATGAAGTAAGTGGTGTTTCCTGAGCCGTAAAGTGATAGCGTAGGGCCGATTGCAAACTCAATGCCATTATGAAAAGTAGCGGTTGAAGTTGAGCCGCCAACCAACCAAACAGGTTTGCCGACATTGCCTGAAAGAGTAATTCCTATTTGGTCGCCTAAGGATGGCGCCGAGTTGTTAATCACCAAGGTGCCATCATGTTCATTACGGTTAACAAATGATGGAAGTTGGTCATATACCATTACGCGCTCATTGGCCTGATCGGTCACGTAGAGCTTGTTTAGGGCAAATGCTGCATCATTCGCCATGCCAGCGAACGATACTTCGCTGAAGTACTCTTCATTTTCGGCGTCAAAGAAAACAACTGTGCCGGTAGCTAGTTCGCACATGACAACGAGAGAATTGTCAAAGCTAGTTGCGAGGCCATATCCATTATGCCCATGTGCATCGATAGCGCGTGCAGGAGTGCCGTCTTGATTGACAATGTACAGCTTCCCATCGAAGTCGATGCCCGTCATAAATATTTTGCCGTTAGCCAAGCTGAGGTCGCTTGCAGAGGGGAAGGCGCCAACATTGTCTTGGCTAAAGTAATTGACTTGTCGATCAGCATTGTTGCCATTAATGCTGTGACTGAGCAAGCCGCCAGTCGAGCCCGACCAAGAAAAATTGTACTCTGTTGTTGTTACCAATAGGTCAGCCGGGTTCATACTAGCCATACGCCCTATTGATTTGTAATTTGTAGAGAACCCCATGCTCGGAGTAAGCAAGTTGGTGGTTGCATCGATAGCGTAAACTTCTCCGCTGCCATCTACTGTGCCCACAAAGTAATAACCGTTGGCATAAGTCATGCTGAAAGGGTAACAACTACCAATGCCGAAAGGGTCAGGTAGTTGTAAGGTCGATGACACAGTGTTGTAGATGTTGAAAAAAGTTACGGTTCCCGATGTTGAATTGGTTACTGCTCCGCCCCCGGTCATTGGATTGAAAGCGATGTCTTCGGGGAACAACCCAACAAAGATAGTAGAAACAACTGCATCGTTCGTTGGATTAATTACTGCAACGACATTGTTATTTGCGCCAAAGCTACCTGCAATTGAAACATAAAGCAGGTTGTTGCTGGGGTTGAATGCTATCCCAAATGGCTTGGCAGTAGCATTTGGATCGCCAAATCCACTTAGCGAGATTTCTTGTTTGAAATTTTGTGCACTCGCGCTTGCACAAATAAAAATCACGGCACTTAAGCAGCCAAGTAAAAGCTTATTCATTTTTTCTCCTCTGGGGGAATCGCCCAGGTTAAAGAGTTAAGAGGGAGTGTTTAGTTTTCTGACTTAGCTGACGCATCACAGTGGCGAACCCGCGGAGGAATCTTACCCCCTTGCCTAAACACGGCTTGCGATATCGTAGCAGTGCCATTTGCTACAGGTCTAGTTATTCCTTCTCATATACTCTTTAGTTAACTCTTCAAGAACCGTTGGGTCGGCGAGTGTCGTTAAGTCACCAATGTCTTTGCCTTCAGCAACATCACGCAGTAAACGGCGCATTATTTTGCCACTTCTAGTTTTTGGGAGCTCTGGAGTAAAGTAAACGTTTTCTGGACGAGCTAAAGCACCGATTTCTGTTGCAACAAATGCGCGTAGTTCTTGTGCCAGTTCGTCGGAAGCTTGCTGGTCACCAAGTAAGATTACAAAGCCAACCGGTGCCTGACCTTTCAAGTCATGCGACATGCCAATAACCGCAGCTTCGGCAACGGCAGGGTGTGCCACTAACGAAGATTCTATTTCCATTGTTGAAAGCCGATGTCCTGAAACATTCATCACGTCATCAACGCGTCCGAGCACCCAAAGGTTGCCATCTTCATCACGCTTGGCGCCGTCACCAGCAAAGTATTTGCCAGGGAAGCGCGACCAATAGGTATCTTGATAACGTTCGTTGTCGCCCCAAATTCCGCGCAGCATCGACGGCCATGGGTGTGTGAGCGCTAAGTAACCGCCACCAGCATCTTCAATCTCATTCCCATCATCATCAACAAGGACGGCCTCGACACCAGGGAAAGCTTTAGTAGCTGAGCCGGGCACTGTGTGAGTGATGCCGGGCAGCGGCGTAATCATGATGCCACCAGTTTCTGTTTGCCACCATGTGTCTACAATCGGACAGTTCCCACCACCGATGTGGTGTGAATACCACATCCACGCTTCGGGGTTAATCGGCTCACCGACAGTTCCAAGAACGCGCAACGAAGATAAATCATGCGCAGCAGGATGCTTGTCTCCCCATTTCATAAACGCTCTAATCGCAGTAGGCGCAGTGTAAAAGATACTTACTTTGTACTTGTCAACCAACTGCCAGAAACGATCAAGCCCAGGATGATTCGGCGCACCTTCATACATGACTTGCGTTGCACCATTTGCCATTGGTCCAAATACGATGTAACTATGACCGGTAATCCAGCCGATGTCGGCCGTGCACCAATAAATATCTGACTCTGGTTTTAAATCGAAAACCAATTGCGTAGTGGCGTAAGCGCCAGTCAAATAACCGCCGGTGGTGTGCACAATTCCTTTTGGCTTACCGGTGGTGCCCGAAGTGTAAAGAATAAACAATACGTCTTCGGCGTTCATGGATTCTGGTTTGCAAATATCGCTTTGCTTATTGATTAAATCGTCCCAGGCTATGTCTCGATCCAAATCTGTTGCGGCACTAACGCAATGGTCGCCGCGGGTATAAACCAAAACGTTTTCGATAGTTGGGCATTGCTCGACGGCTTCATTGACAACGGTTTTTAAATCTAAAATATTGCCGCGCCGCCAAGTTGCATCTGCACAAATAACCAACTTCGCTTCTTGGTCATGAATCCTGTCTTTAAGTGAAGTAGCGCTGAAACCGGCAAATACCACCGAGAAAATAGCTCCGATGCGCGAGCAAGCTAAAACGGCCATTGCTAATTCAGGAACCATCGGCATGTACAAAGTGACGCGATCGCCTTTGCCAATACCCAACTCTTTCAAGCCATTAGCAGTCTTGCAAACACCATCCAGCATGTCTTGATAAGTTAACTCGCGCGTATCGCCCGGCTCGCCTTCCCAGAAATAAGCAACGCGATTGCCTAAGCCAGCATCAACGTGGCGGTCGAGACACTGCACGCTTGCATTAAGCTTGCCACCATCAAACCACTTGGCGAATGGCGCATCCCATTTAAGAACGCTATCCCACTTCTTGTCCCAAGTCAATTTCTCTGCCCACGACGCCCACCAACCTTGCCAATCAACATGTGCGGCATCAACAACCTCTTGCGAATTAATATTCGCTTGCGCACTAAATTCAGCGCTAGGCGCAAAATGACGATTCTCGGTTAACAGAGTGTCGATGGTTTTAGCATTAGAATCAGACATAGTTATTTATTAATCGGAAGACCGCGAGTGGACGCACGAACGAACTGCGCAATTTCAACAACAGAATCATAATCACTTTGCGCTAACTCATCAGCGACACTCTCGCGATTAATTCCTTTGACAAACAGCTTGCGCAGAGCATTACGGACGGCGTCTCGCTCTTCGCTACCAAAGCCATTTCGCTGCAACCCAATTTTATTTGCACCGCGCCATTGCATTGGATGAGAGCCTGTAACAATCGAAAAAGGTGGCACATCGCGAGTGACCATGCAAGACCCCGCGACCATAGTAAGCCGTCCTATTTTGCAAAACTGGTGCACGGCAGATTGGCCAGATAAAATTACTCGTTCGCCAATATGTGCATGTCCGCCAACTGCAGAGTTGTTTACCAATACTGAGTGGTTACCAACTTGTGAATTATGCCCGGCATGACTACCGGCCATCATTCTTACATCGTTGCCAATTACAGTTTCGCCACTGTCTGTTGCCCGATGGATGGTAACGTGTTCATGAATCTGGCAGTTGTTGCCAACAATTACCCTAGTTGCTTCGCCGCCATAATCATCGTCTTGAGGTTCGCCACCAATAACGGCACCACTTCGAATGACGCAGCCATTGCCAATAGTTGTATGCCCAAGTAGGTGAACGTGCGGGCCAATTCTGCAACCTTCGCCAACAGTAACTGGAGGCTCAATTACACAGTACGGGCCAATTTCGCAGCCTTCGCCAATGGTTGCGCCAGGCATCACGACTGCGGTCGGGTGAATTGCGGTTTCTAGAGGAGCAGGACTCATGGCTTTATTGTATCGCGGTAATTAATGCGATGGTTGAACCTAAAGCAAAAAGCTGACATAATCACCGCAATGGTCATAGTTCTACTCGTATCTTTTTTTGCGGCTCAACAGTCAGCCGTCGCCGTCCCGCAACAGCAGTTACGTGGCCTGCACGGCTACATTAGCTATTCTGCTTCACGGCCCGAAGAGGTCAGCGCTTACGGTATGGGTATGGGGTTTTACTCAGCGGCTTGGTCGTTAATTGATCAGCCATTAAGAGATTTCCAAATCGGCTTGGCTAGTGGCTGGATATCGCCGGACAACCGCGATAATAAAGATTACCCACTTGCTCCAGAAGGAACTTTGGCGCGAACATGGAGTGAACGTGGCCCAACCTACAGCAGCGTTTTTCAAACAGTAGAAGGTGGCCTTGGCTATTGGCGTGGAAACCGTTTTCGCTACGGACCACCGAAGTTCAGTATGAATGCAACACCACAGTGCTATGACTACGAGGTCGGTTCACCCGGATGGTCGTTTTTCTATGACACTGATGCTTTGCCCGATAACCGTCTAGGAATTGCACAGTTGAGTAATCGTTTATTGATTCCGCCGGATGCTTTGCCCTTCGCGGGCAAGCCCCAAGGTAAGTTTTTTGGCTACACCTATATGGCCTTGCCTTTTACTTCTCCGGTGCCAAGCGTGAATGGAAAAGCTCCCACGGGTGATCATTCTTGGACATGTTTCATTAGTACCGCAAATTTTAAAGGACCGATCGCCTATTATATTCCTGAAACATGGAGCAAAATTGCCGACGTGTTCGATGAACCCTTTTTGCACAACCGCGGACTTGATTCACGGCTCGGATTAATGGGTGGTGGTGCAATGGAAATCAACACTGTGCCGCAGCTCGTCGCGCAGGACAGCGAGGGTGTCGTATATTCAAAAATACCCAAACTGAATTTCCCAGTAGACGACTCCGGACGCGCGATCCTAGTGCAAGATGTCACTTACTATTCCAAGCAGGCGCTCTATGATGCCTTTATTGCGTGGCGTAATGGCGGTGTTATCCCAAGTGGTAGCTTTGATATGCAAGGTGCTTTTGTCGCTGAGCTAAGTACAGGTACGCCAAAATTTTCACAGGATGACCTGCCATTGGTCGGTGTAGCGAATACTTTTGATACCAAGGTTTTCGCCAACAACACTTGGGGTTTAGTTTGGAAAGAATCTGATAATGCACCACCCGGGCAGTTCCCACAGTACTACAAACACCAAGACGGGCAGCGTATCGCAGTTGCGATTAATGACGTTCCTTTGTCGACAGGCTTAGTCGAGGCTGAATTTGCAAACGCTGAGACCGGCGAGGCTTTTGTTTCACCAGTCAGTGGGGCTTGGTCTCGCCAGCACTCGGCTGAAAAAGTGTATACGGCAGTACTTGGCGATGGCTCTCAGGTTAGTTACGTTTGGTTTCGTTTTGTTGATCAGCCGTCGTTTCAGCAGTACTCTTTCAGTGAGCAAAAAAAGCGTGAGTTGCAGGCTTTGGTTGAAGGAATTCATCGCTCGTGGCCGCTAGATCGTGCCTACATGGCGCCACCAACATTTGGTGAGCTGGTGACTCTAGATGCCGGGCTGATTGTTGAGCCGCCATCTGGTTACGAAGTCGGATACGTGCCGATTGTAGTGAGACAAGAAGTCGCGATTATTGACTAATAATAGCTGAACATTATCTAAGTCGTGCGTATGCTCATTTAATCAGCGTTCTTAGGAAGCACCTCTTGATTACAGTCTCACCAATCATCCTCATTGCGGCAGCCTTTTCGGCCCCGCAGCAAGTAGAGTCTGCAGCAACGGGTTACGACAAAACGTACGTAATTCAGGCCGATTCTGCATGGCTAAGCCCAGGGAAGACCATTTCCCCGGCGTTTATCCAAATCAATTCTGGTCGCATAGGTTGGATATCTACCTCCGATCGGCGGCGTGAGAGCACCAACATACTTGGTCAATCACAAGGCAAAGGCGCGCTTATTAAAGTAAAAGGCTCGCTTGCTCCCGGCATAGTCGATGCCTGGACGTCATTTGCGCCTGCAGGTTACCTCTCAGATCGCCGTTCTGCGGCAGCGCGCGATGTTCGCGATTCGCTGCCTGTGCAGGTAGAAATTGCTGATTATCAGCTATATTCGCAAGTAATTGCCGCTAGAGAAGCGGGCGTCGCAGCGGTTTATTTATCACCCGGATGGTCTCAGCTGCGCCTTGGCGTAGGTAGCCCAGCTGAATTTAGCAAGCTTGACTTGCCGCTCGTTGCGGCTCGTCCAATGCTTGACTTTGCTGTAGGCACCGCAGCAGGAGACCTATTCCAGGCAACTTACAATGCCGAAGAGTTGTACGACGCCTTTACTGAGGCTCAAGAATGGCGCGATAGCTTTGCTGATTACGACGAAAAACTCGAAGAGTTTCCTGATAAGCTCGAGAAATACCAAGAGAAGCTGCAGAAATTCATCGACGAGCACGGGCCAGATGCTCCAGAAAAAGAAGACGAAGGTGAGGATGAAGAGAAAGAGGCTCCTAAGCCACCTAAGCGTCCAAAAAACCCATCAGCACCGAAGGTTGATGCGCAGCGCGACCTTCTACTAGCCGCTATTGACGGCAAATACTCCGTCCGCATTCAAGCTGAGCGCCTGGCAGATATTCGTACTATCTTAAGGTTGCAAAAAAAATTCGGCCTTGATGTCATCATCCTTGGCGGGTTCGAAGCTGATTTGCTTGCTGACGAATTGCGTTTGGCGCAAATACCGGTGGTGCTCGCTGCGACATCTAGTCAACACCAAAACCACTATCCGCGAGACTTTTTTAGTCGTTACCAACGTTTGGTCAAGGCGGGAGTGAATGTCGCTATCGCTAGTGGTGGCAGCGACGGGCATCAAATGATGCTGCTGACCCGCGCCGGCGATTTAATTTCTCGTGGCGCAGACCCCGCAACTGTGTGGGCGTCCCTAACCTCCGTGCCCGCAAAAATCCTGGGCATGAATAATTACGGCGCGATATCTAGAGGCTCGTCCGCAACGATGTTGTTATTCGAAGGTAGCTCACCGTTCGATGCCTCTGCTACTTTTAAAGTGCACAAACCAAAGTAATATGTTTACAACTCTTTCATTAATTGCTTCGTTTGCGTTGTTGCCTCAAGCGCAACAGCCGACTACTATTTTGGCACCAGATGCAATCATCGCCGAAGATGGCAAATTGCTTGAAGGCTATAAGGTAGTAGTAGCTAACGGCAAGATTGTCGAAGTATCTGCAACTCCGCGAACTAATGGCGTCGAGGTAAAACTTAACGGAATTCTCGCCCCAGGATTCGTCGATGCTTTTTCTCAGGCAGGCGCCGAACGTTTTATTACTGAGCAGTCGGCAAAAGTAACTCCTGAACTTCGCGCTGCAGACGGCGTGCATTTAAGTGATGATGCATGGCAAGAGTTGGCCAAGCATGGTGTAACTACAGCACACTTGGTTCCTGATCCAACAAACGTGCTGTCAGGTAGTGGGGCGTTAATCGCTACTGCAACTGAGGCTGGTGTTGCAAAAATTGCTGATGCAACAACTGTGCAAATTGCTTCTTTGCTTTCATCATCAGTAAGTGACCGCCGCGTCGGGCCGTCTTCTTTGGCAGGAGCACTTGAAGTCCTACAGCAATCAATCGCTGACCATGGAGCACGCGCTTTAGGTCATAGCCCTTGGTTTTTCGTTGAGGATGCAGCTGGGGCACGCGGTGTCACCAGCTTAATGAGTGATCTCAAAGTAACTACTGCCAAATTTATATTGCTTGGTGACCAGGGTGATTACGCAGGCTTGTTTGCCAATCAATTAGTAGGCTTACCCGCATTCGGTATGGGCGGCTTAGCTCGCCGAGCTGAAATTTGGCGACGCATGGCCAAAGCAAATATTAGTGTCGCCTTCGGCACTCGTATGTCTTCCAGTGAATACGGCGCATTACGTTCATCGGCAATGGCATGGTCGCGCATCACTCGCGACCCACAAGGTGCATTCGCAAGCATCACAACAAATCCTGCTGCAATGCTTTCGCGTAATGATATCGGGCGCATCGCTAGAGGGTCTCGTGCAGATTTAGTTCTCTGGAGCGCACACCCACTTGATGCCCAAGCTCGCGTGTTAGCAACAATGATTGCTGGCGAAACTGTTTACCGCGCTGACGTCAGCACAAACAACTAATGATTTTTAGCTCACTATTAATTACAACCACCGCATTGCTCGCACAGCAATCATCGCAATGGGCAGTAGATACTGTGCATCTTGGCGATGGACAAACGATGCACAATGTGCTGATTACCATTAACGATGGCAAGATCACCGCAGTCACGCAAAATGCAGACGCTGATGATGCGCAATCAGTTGCCAATGCCCACATGACGCCAGGCTTAATCGACGCCTACTCATATATGGGGGTCGACGGCGCAACACTAGAAGAATCACGCGAGTCGACGGCATCCTTGAAATTGTCTAACTCATTGCGGTTTGACGCACCTGCTTTCGGGTATGCCTCGAGCGAAGGTGTTACTTCGGCCTACATCTCTCCGGCATCGATGAATGTTATCGGTGGCTTAGGTTGCATGGTCAAAACTCATGGCGGGCAAGTGGCTTCGTTGTTTGGCGACGCAGGCGCTGCAGCGCGCCTTATTAGCGATAGCGCCGCACTAAAAGTCACCTTAGGTGGTGATCCCTCGATGGGCAATCACACTGGCAGCGGCAAATGGACTACATCCTATACCGCACGCCGCCCAAACACTCGTATGGGTACAGTTTGGGTAGTGCGTCGCGAATTTTACCGCGCACTCGAGTATGTCGAACTGCGCGATCAAGGACAAGTCGCATACAACGCCGACCTAGAAGTTCTGGCTGCAGCATTAAGCGGCGACATTCAGGTGCGAGTTCAAGCGCGCGAAGCTCACGACGTTGAAACAGCGCTTCGCCTCCAAGAAGAATTTGGATGGCCACGCATGCTAATTGAAGAGGCGACGAACGCTCATAAAATAGCTGAGATGGTTGCGCGCGAGCACGTGCCAATTGTTACAGGACCAGCATTTGATTCTTCAAGCCGTTCAATTGCGCGTGGGCCGTCCGCCGCTGAGTTGGCGTATGCCGCTGAGCCAGGGCAAATCTGTTGCGAAGATTATCATGCGCCCGGCGAAGAACATGTTAATGAAAGTGGCAAACTTGAGTTGAGCGAATTCGCTTTGAGCTTGTTGCCAGCTGTCGCACCACGTTACGAAGCTGCACCAGGTTTAGCTCGCGGACGTCGCTCCGAAGGATCGGGTTCGACTCCGGCACTTCCGGCTTTGTTAGCTGACGCTAGTGTTAAATTTGCAATGGGTTCTGCAGAATCTCACGATTCGCCTCTAACCGAATCTTCTTTGATTTATCAGGCTCGTCGCGCTGTGCGCTGGGGCTTAGATAAAGACATCGCCTTAAGTTTGATTACTTCTGTGCCAGCACAATTGTGCGGCTATGGCGACTCACTAGGCCAGATAAAAACTGGCTTCGACGCCGACCTCGTTCTGTGGTCTGGCGACCCTCTCGACCCTACATCTCTTCCATTGGTTGTCATTGTTGATGGCCAAGTCGTTGCCGACAACCGTTAATAGAAAATGCGTTTACTAACTACTCTTTTAGTTTCATCTTGTTTCGTTGCTAGTGCTGCTGCACAAAGCGGCTCAGTCGCCGTGAAGGCGGCAAAAATTATGCGTGCCGATGGCAGCGTCATTGAGCAGGGCACCTTGGTCATAGAAAATGGGCGTATTACTGCGATTGGCGGTAGCGATACCGAAGTTCCTTTTGATGTGTTACTCAATGAATATCCAACAGCGGTTGTGTTCCCAGGGTTTTTCGAAGCACACTCTAACTCCGGCATGGATCGTGCTAACGAAAATGTGCCACTCGCGCCATTTTTGAATGTTAAAGATTCAATCGACCCTGTTTCGTTTTACTTCGAAGACGAGCTGCGTGGTGGAACAGTTGCAATTGGTGTTATGCCTGGCAACAACACAGTCATCGGCGGTCGCGGCAGAGTTGTTGCGCCAAGTGGTATGACGATTGAGCAAATGACTTTGTCTGACGACCTTGGCATGAAGGTGGCAATCGGACCAAAGAATGGTTGGTCACGTTCTTCGCAGCTAGCTGAGTTGCGCGAAGCAGTTGCAAAGCTTAACTTAGATTTGCGTGAGTTAGGCGAAACTTTGACTTACGATGGCGTCGTCCGTGAAGACCGCAAGAAGGCTGGCGTAGAAGATGATGACGAGGCCGCCGATGGTGATATGTACGATAGCGCAGGTGGTTACATTCGTTTCGGAGACGACTTCGCTGGTAAAGAGCTAATCTCGGAAGAAGATCTTGATGACACCCAGCGTGGCATGGTTGACATCCTTAATGGCGATGAGCGGCTTTGGGTTTATGCGCCAAGTGCTACAGATATTATGCACGCTCAAACTTGGTTGACAGCGCATGGCTTATTAGATAACACTGTTTTTGTAGTTAGATCTTCGGCGCATAAAGCAGCTTCTTTGTTGGCCGAAATGGAGCGACCGGTTGTAATTTCTGGCGACCTATGGCATGTGCAGACTAATCCAATAACTGAGATTCAAACCAAAACATTTGCGCCATTGGTACTTCATGAAGCTGGTGTTAAGTTCGCAATTTCGTCTGAAGAAGGACGTATGGGGCCTGACCGCTTAGCTTACCAAGCAGCAATGTGTATGCGCGAAGGTGTGCCTCGCGAGGCTGCTCTAGCTGCTGTCACCACTAACCCGGTTGACTTTTGGGGACTGTCCGATGAGCTTGGTGATTTTAACTTAGGCGCCGACGGTACCTTTGTTGTCTTTGACCGCGAGCCTTTACACGCCCAAGCAAAAGTTCTTGAAGTGTACATTCGTGGTGACAAAGTTTATGACCGCAAAGATGATACGCGCTTGCAACGCTTACAGGAGGGCACTAAGTAGTGAGACTAATTAAATTTTTCTTAGCTGCTAGCGCGGCAAGCTTGTTGGCGACGGCTGCGGTCGATGCTCAAGCTTATCACGCTGCCGTGATTCATCAACCCGGGGCCGAATCTGTCGAAGATGGCTATTTGGTAGTTAGTGATGGCAAAGTTGTTGGCGTGGTTACTGCCGAGCAGCTGCCAGCATTGATGCCAGTAGTTGAACTAGGTGATGCACATGTGACGCCTGGTTTGGTCGCTGCCGACTCTACGATTACCGGAGCGAGCAAAAACTCTGACCTGTCACTAGCGGCTCATCACCTTGCTTTTGACAACTACGACCCGTGGTTAGATTACTCAAAGGTGCTCGAACATGGGGTAACAACGGTGTACCTTTCACCAGACCGTTCGCGCTTGATAGGCGGACGCGGTGCGGTGGTTAAAACTGCCGGCGATAACCGCGTGATGAGCCAGCAATCTGATTTGTTGGTTAACTTGACGAATTCAGCGCTTAACCCACCTGATTATTTCCGCCCGCCAATTCCACCAACAGCAGAAAATCCGCTATTACCATCTGAAAAGCAGGCGCCAACTTCGCGTCCCGGCGCTATGCGTGCCTTGCGTTCAGCAATTGCCGGAGAGGCTGACACTTCCGGTTTAGCAAATCAACAAGGATTGCAAAACTGGAAAGCAAGTAACCAGCCACTTCGTATTATGGCTGATGATGCTAATCAGGCGCGGGCCGCGCTGCAGATTGCAAATGAATGGAACAGCCCACTCGTGCTGCAAGGGATGGCATCCGCATCGCTTGAAAATTATCAAGCGCTTGAAAGTTCGGCCAAAATAACGGTCGTTGAAATACCGATGTATGCCAGTCTTGATGGCAGCGCATCTAGACTTGAAGATGGCTTGTTGAACGCGATTGCCGCGAATTCTTCTGTGGCTCTTAGAGCCGGACGCAACTCGTCATGGGTTTTATTGTTCGAGGCTGCTGCAATGGCGAGTGGCATGGGTTTAAGCGAAGGCGCAGCATTGCAAGCAATTACTTCAATCCCTGCGCGAGTGCTAGGCGTTGAAGATCGCGTGGGGCAATTAAGTGCCGGCTTTGATGCAGACTTTGTGGTGCTCGATGGCTCACCTCTTGATCCAGCGAGTTCGGTTCGTGAAGTTTATGTCGATGGCGAGCGCGTCTGGAATCGCCAAAGTGTTAAGTCGCTCGAAACCGATGCCGTTGTTGTTCGTGCCGGCACTCTTTGGACTGGCGAAGGGGCAGCAATTACTGGTGGCGTCGAAGTTCTGATGCAAGATGGGCGCATCGTTGCTGCAGGTCGGAGCGTGCCACACCCAATGGGTGCGCGCTTTGTTGAAGCAGGCGCAGATGCACACATTACCCCTGGTTTTATTGATGCTAAAGGATATGTGGGCATGACTAATGGCACACGCTTGTCGTCCAAATTGAATATTGCGCGATTGGCAGACTCGTCGTTTTTCTCACAACTATGGCAGCAGGTGGCTCGTCAAGGGGTGACTTCGGTTGTTGTTGGTTCATCGCGTAATGAAAAGTACGGCACTCGCGCCGAAGTGGTAAAGACGGCCGCTCAAGGCGACGCGCACTCTGGTTTGTCAGAAAAAGCAGTTGTGTTCTTTGATGCAAGCACTAGCGATCACGCTGAATCGTCAAGCCTTGATTCGAAATTGAAGAAGGGCAAGAAGTATGCCGACAGCTTTGTCACTCATGCTGAAGAGTATGAAACATGGCAGAGCGAGGACGCTGCCAAAAAGAAAACTGCACGACAAGAAAGTGAACGAGAGTTGCGCATCAAGTTGGCGCAGGGCGTTGCGGTTGAAGAAGAAGTCGCTGAAGAAGAAAGTGAGGACGGAGGCGAGTCAGAAGAAGGAGTCGTTGAAGAAGAGGTAGTTGTTGACCCTATTAACGGTATGTGGGAAGGCGTGATTGAGCACGAGATGATTCCTGAGCCAGTGAATGTGAATATTTATTTGCACCACGAAGGCCGTGATGTGACGGCGATTTTGAGCTCCCCCGATGACCCGTCTGGCGAGACTCTAGAGGTCGATGGCGGTGTTTTTGAAAACGACACCATTCACTTCGAAATGTCAACAGAGGTTGGGCAGGTGATGATAGACGGAATTCTTGATGCTCCAGACTCAATGAGCGTTTCTGTTTCGTTGGCAGGCATTGGTGGCGTTGATTTCGTATTAGCGCGCACAGAGATAGAGCAGACCGGAGATTTTAAGCCTAAGAAAAAGAAGGCCAAGGCTGCAGAGGGGCCACCTGCTCCAGACATCAATCCAGACCTAGAAGGCATGCGTGCTTTGTTTGAGCACCGCGCGGTTGCAGTAGTTAGCGTGCTTCGCATTGACGAAGCAGCTGCAGCTATCGAATCTTTTACTAAGCACGGCATAAAAATGAATTTAATGGGCATTGCATATGATGCAGAGCTCTCAAAATTGATGAAGGCCAATGATGTTGGTCTGTTAGTCTCGGCAAATACTGTTTCGCGCCGTGGCTACGCTGATGTAGTCCCGCTTACACAAATAAATGCGGATGGCATCGCCACTGCTTTTTACAGTAATTCTCAAAGTGGTTCAGCTGGGATTGCGCAAGCTTTAAGCCTTGCTACTAGCTACGGACTTGGTGCCGAGCAGGCTCTTGCAAGTTTGACATCGCAAGCAGCTGATATCCTCGGTGTTGGTGACAAGGTGGGGCGCATTAAGCCTGGCCTCGACGCAGACATTGTTATTTTCAACGGCGCACCATTTGATCTGCGCTCTCAAGTGCAAACTGTTTTCGTTAATGGCAACGAGGTGCCTCGCAACTAATGTTTTCTTTACTACTAGCATTCGCTGCTTCACCGCTGCAACTTGAAGACACAACGGTTTATTTTGCCTCTAAGGTTTATACTGCAGATGAGCAAGGCATGATAAATAATGGCGTGGTAGTCACTCAGGGCGATAAGATTGTTTACGTTGGCAAACGCTCTGAAATTGAAATTGAAGCCGGTGTTACTATTGTTGACCTTGGCCGTAATTGGTTAGTTCCTGGTTTGGTAGAACCGCACAATCATGTCGCTGGTAGTTTGCGCGATTTGAACGACACGGTGTTTCTGACGAACCCAGAATTGCAAACAGCAGAAGTTGTTGTGCCCAATAATCCAATGATGCGTGATGCAGTTGCAGGCGGTGTTACTAGTGCCTTGTTCATCCCAGGTTCAGGCTCGAACATGGGTGGTTTCGGTATGTTGGTTAAGACTGCCGGAGGCGATACTGTCGAAGAAGTTACAGTCCGCGGCCCGGGCTCACTGAAAATCGCTCAAGCTGGCAATCCCGAACGATATTCATTCGGAGTCGGTCGCGCTTTGATGAATTGGAATACCCGCGACACTTTATCTAAAGGGCTAGAGTGGGCTAAAGATTACGATTCCGGGAAAGCCAAATGGGATCCGCGCTATGCTGAGTTTCTCGGGCTGGGCAACGGAACAGTGCCTGTTAGTGTGCACACGCAAATTTACCAAGTAGTATTGATGACTTTAACAATGCAGGTAAAAGAATTAGGCTTGCGTTCTTTCGTTGACCACGGCACTTTCGATGGTTATAAAACTGGTCCAATTGCTGCGGCGCTCGGAGTGCCGGTCATGAACGGTCCTCGTCAGTTCTGGTTTGATCGCTCGAACGCGCGCATTATGGGCAATGCTGCTGGTTGGTCGCAAACAGAAGGCTTGATTCTTGGTTACAACACCGACTCGCCCGTCGTGCCGCAAGAAGAGTTGTCGTTGCAAGCAGCGATGGGCGTGCGCTTCGGAGCAGGTACTAACGAGACCGCACTAAAAGGAATGACCGCCAACGCTTCCAAAGCATTATTGATGGAAGATGTGGCGGGACGACTAATCGAAGGTCTCGACGCCGACATGGTGTGCTGGACTGGCGATCCAGTTGACCCTCGTTCTTCAGTTTTAAAAGTTTGGATTCGTGGTGAAAAAGTTTACGACACCGACACTGATAAACGCCGTTTTTAATTTAGATGTTTAGCTTACTCGTTCTTAGTTTAACCACTCCGCAAATCGCTTTAGATGCGGGGGTGGCCTTAACTATGGACGAGCGCCGTGTTGTGCATAACGCGCGAATTTTAATTGATGCCTCGGGTAATATCGAATCAGTAGCGCGTCAAAGCGAGTCTCAAATACCAGATGGTTACCAACACCTAAGTTATCCAAATTCTTTTGTGTGGCCAGGCGGGGTAGATTTGCATTCGCACACCCAAACTGGGGGATGGGGTGATATTAATGATATGGTCCATCCGGATAATCCAGAGTTGCGGACACTCGATACCATTCGTGCTAACAATCAACTCCACAAAATCGGACGCGCTGGCGGTGTGACGATGGTAAATGCCATTCCCGGCTCTGGCACTAACATTTCTGGCGCAGGCACCTTAGTGCAATTAGTTAACTCCAATCGCGTTGAAGACGTGGTTTATAAGTTCCCTGGCTCGGTAAAAGTTGCGCAAGGATACAACCCTGAGCGCGGCGATGACCTAGGAGCTAGCCGTATGGGCATGTGGTGGATGTTGCGTTGGTACCTAGATCGCGCTGATGAAGTTGCGCGAGAAGATAGCTTAGATAAACATCCTGACGTAGCATCTATTGCGGGAATCTTTCAAAAGAAACATCCGTTCTTGGTGCATACTGCTGGCGCACGTGACACATACGGTACTGTCCGAATGTTTCAGTTAGAGGCAGGTGTGCCCGTGATTGTGAGTCACGGATCGTTTAACGGTTTTGCAGTCGGCAAAGAGTTGGCGGCGATTAACGCTAAGCTTAATATAGGTCCGCGTAATTTTGATTTTAGTGTCGCAAAGAATGCGCAAGTGCGTGGCTTAGTTGAAGCCTATGAGTCTGCCGGCAATATCGATATTTCTGTCCAAACAGATGCGTCAGTTATTCCGCAAGAAGAATACATTTACCAAGCCACATTAGCTGAGCGCTTAGGCTGCTCAACCTGGACGGCACTTGAGTCAATCAATGTGCGCCCAGCTGCTCAAATTCAAATAGATGATCGACTCGGACGCATTGCCGTTGGCTTGCGTGCAGATTTGGTCATTAGTTCAGGACAACCATTAGACCCGCGCGCTGCTGTAGAAATTGTGATGATTGCAGGCGAAGTTGTTTACGACATTAGCGAGGGTCAACTTTACTAATCTTAATCGATGATAATCTCTTCACTTTTAATCACGCTAACTAGTTCACTCGCCTGGCAGCAAGCCGACGAACGTGAGCCTGTAGGGCGTGCCACTGCTTATCGCCTTGACCGCATCGAAACTCTTGACGGTGATGCTTTAACTAATGCTACTGTTCTTGTGCGCGATGGTGTAATTGAACGCTTAGGTAAGGCTGTGGTTATTCCTGAGCACGCGACCATTCATGATTTGCGAGGCACTGGCTCGGTCATGACTCCACCTTTGGTGTTATCACATGCTAACTTTTTGCAAAGTGACCGTCGTGGTGGCGGCAACAATTCGCGTTTCATTGCAGCTGACTCACTTTGGATGAATGAATCATGGGCCGAAGACCTGTGGCAATACGGTGTGGGTATGGTTGCAATCGACCCTCCAGGTAGCGGTGCTCCAGGGCGGACTTCGGTGTTAAGAGTCGAGCCTGCAAGTAAGCGTCCTGAAACTTTGGTGGATGACTTGCACTTAAAACTGAACATGGCTACTAATTCGTCAGCAAAGAAACTGATTCGTGAGGGGATTAAAGCTGCCGAGGCTGCGATCGAAAATGAAGTCCAAGCAGAAAAAGATTGGAAGAAAGCGCGTAAAGAGTGGCAAGAAAAACAAGATGCCAAGAAAAAGGCAGACGAAGAGGCTAAGGCCAATGGAGAAGAAGTAGAGGCTAGCGATGACGAAGAAAAAGGGCCGTCCGAAACTTTTGAAGCACCGACTATTAAAGATAACGAACAAGCTTTTGTTGACTGGGTGCGTAAAGAGCGTGTTGCTCAAGTGCACATGCGTTCGGCATCTGATTGGTTGCACTGGCAGCAGCTGATGGGCGAGCGCGAAGAGAGTTACGAAGTAGTGCTCTCGATTAGTAGCTCGACAAATTTGCATGAAGTGATTGATGATATTGTTGCAGGTGTGCGCGTTGACGTTCCTGCGCGAATGAGCTTTTTGCCTTACACTCGTAACCGAATAAATATCGCTAGTGAGCTTGTAGCAGCAGGATGTGAAAAGATAGTGCTCTCGCCATCTTCCAACAGTTCCAGAGGAGTTAGTGATTTCCGTTTACAAATTTCGCGTTTGCTAGCCGAAGGACTTGATGAAGCTGTTGCCTTACGCGCGATTACTCTCGAACCATCCCTGGCAATCGGCCAAGAAGAGGTAATGGGCACCATCGCCATTGGCATGCCAGCCTCATTCGTTATTTGGAGTGGCGATGTATTCGATCCATTCACCGAAGTCACTAGCTTGGTTCTAGATGGCGAAGAAAAATTCAACCGCGAACAGTTCGAACTAGAGCAACAACGATGAAAACAATCATTCACTTATTTTTAGCATTAGCGTTTTGTGCAAATGTAACAGCGCAAGATAGTAGTTACTTGGCGATTGTTGGCGGAGATATTCACACTGTTACTGATGGTGTGATAATGAAAGGTGTGGTGCTGTGCAAGGACTCACGCATTCTCAAGATCGGCAAGCGCGTTCGCATTCCAGAGGGCGCAGAGGTCATTGATGCTAGCGGGATGCAGGTTTACCCTGGTCTTATCGCTGCAGACGCCTCTGGCATTGTTAATGGCCGTGGCGTTGATGTGGCTGATTCTTACGACCCTTACAAGCTAAATCTTGACTTGGCACTGGCGGGCGGAATCACTACCATTCAAAATGGCGGCATGGTTGTAAAGTTAAAGCATGGCACAATTGACAATGTTTTGGCAGGTCCAACCAGCTGGATTAACCTAAATTATTCTTCTACATCACCCGCCGGACGCCGTCGCGTACGCGAAGAATTCTCTAAGGTGCGTGACTACATGCGACTTCACCGTGGATGGAAGCTGACATCCTCAATGGGTGAAGATGCTGGTGACGAGCCAGAGGCTAAAGGGGTAAAGGAAGATTACTTGGCGTTGTTAAAAGGCGAAGCCACTGCACGCTTTTCGGCAAATAGTCTTAAAGACTTGCTCGCCACTTGTGAGTTGCTCGAAGAGTATCCAATGCAATCGGTTATTTATGGTGGGCAAGAAGCTTGGGCTTGTGCCGGACGCCTTGGCCGAGTAAATGCGCGATTGATTATTACTCCTCGAAGTAAGAAGTGGGCTAGCGATGATTTGAATCGACCGAGCGGTTGGACAATTGAAAATGCTAACATTTTGTGGGAACATGGCGTAAAGTTTGCCATTCTGCCTGGTGAAAATTCAATTTCATTGATGGGCTTGGCGGGGCGTGACTTGATGACTCTGCCAATGGAAGCCGCCTTTGCTATTCGCGGCGGTTTGCAACAAGATGCTGCACTGCGTGCGATTACTATAGATGCCGCTGAAATACTTGGCGTTGACCATCGCATGGGCTCTCTTGAAGTGGGGAAAGATGCCAACATTATCGTTTGCGATGGTGATCTTTTTCACTATCGTAGCTTTGTGCAGTGGGCAGTGGTTGACGGAAAATTAATGTATGACAAGCAGAAGGCATCGTATTTTGCTCATATCCGTCCGCGGGCCGAAGAGGTGATTGACGAAATGGAAGAAGTGATTGACGAAATGGAAGAAGTGACTAATATCGACGCTCCTGAAGTAGTCGATAATCCCTAGTCCCTAATTGGCAAACCCTAAACTCTCCCTCGAAAAACGCGCCCCGGCGTTTACCCTCAAAGATGATCAAGGCCAGCGCTTTCGCTTGACCGAGCATCGTGGGCGCTGGCTTATAGTTTTTTTCTGTCCGGTACACACTTCCGCTTCTTGTCGTTCCGAAGCGGCTGAGTTTAATAAATATTTGGTAGAATTTAAAAAGGCCGGCGCGTTTTTAGTTGGTATTAGTAACTCACCGGCTGCCAAGTTGGCTGAGCTGCGTGCCGAATCAGGATTGCCTTTTCCTTTGCTTAGCGACACTACATTAAATGTTGCTACAAAGTACGGCGCCTATCGCACTGTTAAACGCGGTGGCTCCGTTTACGAAACTAATGTTCGCTGCACCTTTATTGTCGACCCATCGGGTAAGATAGTATCCATGTGGGACAACTGCCGTGTCAAAGGTCACGGCGAACGCGTTCGCAAAACTTTTTTAAAGGTCATCGAAGAAGAATAAATGTCTGAGAGAATACGTCCATGGTTGAAGCGCATTATCGGCGCGATTACGGGAGGACGAACATACAACCTCAGCGAATCAGAAGCCCAAGAGTTGTTCCATTTATTTTTAGATGGTGCTGGCAGTGATGCACAACTCGGAGTTTTCCTGTCAGTGATGCGCAGCAAGGGCACTACCGCCGACGAATTGGTTGGCGCCGCACGTGCAGCCCGCGCGCGAATGGATTTTCCCGAGCTGCCAGAGTCGTGTGTAGTTATTGCCACTAGCCGGTTGGGCAAGCGCGATTCTCCACCATTGGGCTTGGCCGCCGCCACTGTTGCCGCCGCCGCTGGCGTCCCCGTTTTATTGCAAGCTTCTCCGGGTTTGAGATGGGGCGGCTTAACTCCAGGCGATATGTGGCAAGAGATGTGTGGCCAATTGACAGGTGATCCTAAACATGTTGAGTCAATGTTTTCTGATGGCCCACTCGCCTGCTGGAATCCAACTATAGCCGACAGTGGTTGGCAGCGATTGCAGCGTGTCGAAGACGAAACTCTGTTGCGGGGCATCCCTGATGTGGTTACAAAGCTCTTAGTCCCAGACGGATGCCGTTCGATGTCAGCAGCAATTCCAGGCCCAGTGCTTGGCATTGCCGCAAACGCGCAAGAATCTCTATGTCACGATCACGCTTTGATTGTGCAGGGTGTTGATGGCTCACTCGATCCATCCGCCCTTGAGACGACACGTGGCATGCGTGTGGTTGCAGGCGTAAAGGCGCCGTTCCGCATCCATCCAGGCGACGTAGGTCTTTTTGAAGCCGAAGAACCTATTCTTACTTCAGGCAGCCATTTGCGTGAAGCTTCAGACATCACACGCCAAGTGTTGCTAGGTGTGCCAAGCCCGGCTTTGTCTTCAGCCCTGCTCAGCGCCGGGCTTATTATTTCTTTGGCCAAGCCAGATGAGTCAGTCGCCACCTGTGTCGCCGCAGCAAGCGAGGCAATTAGTAATGGTTCTGCTCAACACCTTCTCGATTCGTTCCACAAAGGGAACTAAATACACCTTATATTGGCGAATACGTTGGCACAATTGTTGCATTGGGATGGCATGAGAGTTTTGTTTAACTGTTGTTTACTACTGGCGTCGTGCGGCATGGCGACGACGGTCTCTCAGGTTGCTAACGGTGATATTAATCGTTTGCTCAAACTTGAAGACGGTATTTACACTGGTGCTGCACCTGAAGGAGCCGCAGCTTTTGAAGCGCTGGTGGAGTTAGGCGTCAATACTGTAGTGTGCGTTGATAGTGCTCAACCAAATGTCAAACTCGCAGCAGAGTATGGCTTGAGCTATGTTCATATTCCCGTTGATTACGACGAGATTAGCGAGCACGCTTTGCTGAGCATTAAGCGCATGATTGTCGAGCGTCCCGATGATGTGTTTTATATTCACTGTCACCATGGTAAGCATCGTGGTCCGGCAGTAGCTGCGATTGCTTGGCGTCAACGCAGTCGATGTTCGACAGCAAGCAGTCTATCTGTACTTACTGCGGCAGGAACATCCAAAGATTACCCGGGTTTATGGCGAGCAGTAAAAGAGTGGCAAGACCCAGAATCTTCGCGAGCAGAATGGCCAGAGTTGCACTCCATTGCCCCAATAGAATCCTTTGCCGGAGGAATGGCAAAACTTGACCGCAACTGGGATCGCATTAAATTGTTGCATAATAACAATTGGCTAGTACCGGCAAGTCATCCAGATTTGGTCGTCATTAATGAGGCACGCCAGACGCGTGATTTACTGCGCGGTTGCGCTGACGACTTACCACACGAGTTAATTGATGACGCTGACTTTGCTAAGCGCATTAATAAGTCAGTTGCCTTGGCTGATGATTTATATATGGCGCTTGTAAATAAAAAAAGCGAGGCAGTAGAAGTTAGTTACAAAGAATTAAAATCTTCGTGTGTCTACTGCCATCGCAAATACCGCAATGACTAAATGGTGGGGTGGCTTAGTATTCGCTGAAGGCGATACCGCGGTCGTCCACACCTGCTAGGTCGGCGAAAATCTCGCCAGTGTCAGCTACGTACACCCAACCTGCAGTGCCATTGAATATTGGCTCGCTGACACCAGATGGCATGACGCGCACAGTGCTCTGATGATTAACTGGATTCATCGGAATCGAATTTAGGTATGGGCCGAAGAAGCGGTCTTCGAAACGCCCGCGCTGATGGGTGCTACCATCGCTGCGAGTGCGGCCGAGGACCTGCAAATCAAAGTCTTCGCCGTTTTGAGCAGGACTGACTTCGATGCCGTTCATGTCGTGATCCATGCTGAAGCGGAACACAGCAGTACGAATTAACGAGAGGTTGTCTTGAAGGTCAACATTGCGCTCACCAGTCTCTTGGATAGCTGGTAGAGCTGTCATGAATGCGACTGTGGCTACGGCAAATACCGCAGCGAAAGATTCTAGTAAAGGAAGGCGTTTTTTCATGGTTTTAGTCATTTAGTACTAATACTTCGGCTATTTGCGACTTAGTACTGAAGAAAAAGGATGTTTTTATTAAAAATAGTTGCATATAGAGGTAATACAGCCTAAGTTTCTTGTCTGTGGGGGCTTCTGACTCCCCGTTTGTCTCTGGGTAAGCCAGAATGGGCAGTAGCCAAAAACCAATGAAACTAATCATCGCTGAAAAACCAAGCGTTGCTAATGACTTAGCAAACGCACTTCCAGGCAAGTTTAAGAAGATCGAAGATTCTTACTGGGAGGGTGAAAACCACCTTATTTCCTGGGCCGTTGGCCATTTGCTCGAACTCGCCGAGCCTGAGCACTACAATCCTGCGCTTTCAGGGTGGTCTCTTGCTGATTTACCGGTTATTCCTGAGCAGTTTGTACGTAAGCCGCGTGAGGGGGCTACCAAACAATTGCGCTTGTTGAAGAAGTTAGCGCAACGAGATGAGGTAAACACAATAGTCAACGCTTGTGATGCCGCGCGTGAAGGCGAGTTGATTTTCCGCGAGATTGAGCAATTTGTGTCTACAAATAAGCCTTCGGAGCGTTTGTGGCTACAGTCTATGACGAAGGACGCGATTTTAAGCGCGTTTGAGGATATTCGGCCGGGGGCTGAGTTCGAGGGTCTCTCTGATGCTGCTTACTGCCGCGCAGAGGGCGATTGGCTTGTTGGTATTAACGCAACTCGCGGTATCACAAAGCGCCTAAAAGGGCGCCGTGAACGCGGTGTGTGGTCAGCTGGACGCGTGCAGACACCGACATTGGCTGTTCTTGCTCATAAAGAAGTCGAGGTATTGGCGCATGTCCCGGTTGATTTCTGGCGATTGAAGGGCTCGTTCAAAGCGAATGGACACAAATACGACGCCACTTACCGGACATCGCGTTCTGGTAAAGATGGTGACAAAATCTGGAATGAAGCTGATGCCGACGCCATGGCTAAATCTTGTGAAGGGCAGCCGACGGCTGTTACAGAGAAGGCTTCCAACTCTACGCGTAACGTGCCAGCTTTGTTTGACTTGACCTCACTGCAAAAAGAGGCTAACAACCGTTTCGGATTTTCTGCGATTCGTACTTCGGGTGCTGCGCAACGTTTGTACGAAGGTCACAAAGTGTTGACTTATCCGCGTACCGATTCAAAAGCCTTGCCAGAAGATTATGTTTCTAAGGTTGACGAATTGCTTAGCGGAATAGCTAGCGGCGAATTTAGCAAGGCTTTTGTTGATGACAAGCAAGCTCTTAATTTCTCTGATGCGGCAAAATTGGTTATTAAAGACGGTAAGCAAAATTCCAAACGCAACTTTGATAATTCAAAGGTGGGCGATCACTTTGCGATTATCCCAACTGGGCAATTGCCTAAAACAACTTTAGGTGGTGACGACGCTAAGATTTTCGAATTGGTTGTGCGCCGTTTCTTGGCCGCATTCATGAAGCCATCGAAATGGGAGAACGTAGTTCGTGAAACCGTGATTTCGCCAGCCGGTAAAGACCCACTCACTTTTTTCACTGAATCAAAACGCATGGTTTACCCAGGTTGGATGTTAGTACACCGCATGCCGAAGGAGGCTGAGCAGTTGGGCGACTTAGGTGTCGCAGTTGGCGATACCGCGCAGGGAGCCATCAACCAAATTGCATGTGAGGCTGACTCAACGCGCCCTCCTAAACGTTATACCGAAGCGGGATTGTTGCGCCAAATGGAGATCGCAACTGACGTTGCTGCCGGCTCTTTCGAAGACATTGACGATGAAGAAGTCTTGGCGTCAATGCAAGGTAAGGGGCTCGGAACTCCTGCGACACGCGCTCAAACAATTGAAGCTTTAGTGCGCAAGGGGTATGTGCTGCGTAATGGTAAAACACTGCGGGCAGCGGCAAAGGGCATTACTTTGATTGACTTTTTAGAGCGTGTAGGTGCGATTGATTTAGCGAAAGCTGAACAAACTGCCGAAATGGAATCCTCTTTGTATAAAGTTGAGCATGGTTATATGAACCGCGAAGACTACATGGCTTCGATCGAGTCAACCACCCGCGTTCTGGTTGACAAATTTGTCAACTTCTCATATGAAGAGTTGTACAAAGATGAAGACTCTGTTGGCAAGTGCCCGCTTGACGAGCATGATGTGCGCGAGGGGCTTAAGGGCTATCGATGTTCGCGTCGAGCCAAAGGCGATAATTTCAAGTTGACAATTAAGTCGATGGGTAAAGATGCCAAAACGCCACTGGCTGGCATCGCCGAAGTTGTTCACGAATTCTTGGCGTCTCGTGATGAAGTCACCGAGGTCGAGGATGACCTCAAGCGAACTAATGGCTATATTAACTTTAAGATTAATCGCATTAGCTTTGTTGATGATTATATATCAGAGTTGTTGCCGGCGGTTAGTGCGATTGCTCCGCCAGAATCTCTTAAAGAAGATTTTAAAATTGAAGCCGTTGAGCCGGACGCTTGCGGTTACACCATTTGGAAAGAGTTCAGGGGGCGTTTTATTAATCGCCCATTGGCTAGTCGTTTGCTTGAGGAGCGCGATTCGGGGCCGATTGAGGGCTTCGTTAGTATGCGTGGCGAGTCTTATGCTGGGCGAATTAAGGTTGACTCCGAAAATAAACTTGAGTTTGAACCAGTGAAGAACTTCAAGTCAGACGACGAAAAAGGTGCTGTCGGCCAAGAAGAAATTTCATACGAAGTTGATGATTCACCGTTTGTTGAGTGTCCACTTGGTAAAGGTATGATCATTGAAACGGCAACCCACTTTGTTTCTAGTGAACCGAAGGGTGTAAAGTTTCCGCGTACAGTTTGTCAGCGAGAAATGAAGCGCGTTGACCTAATCGCTTATTTTGGTGAACAAGGGCATACCGACTGGATTGAAGATTTCATTTCCCGCAAAGGACGTAACTTTACTGCCAGATTAGTGCGCAAGCCAAACGGTCGCCATGGCTTTGAATTCAAGCCTCGCGAAGCTGGTGCTAAGAAGAAGAAATCGACAAAGAAGAAGTCGAGTAAGAAGAAATCTAAGAAGAAGGCGAGTAAGGAAAAAGATTAATGACCAAGGTGACAAAACGCATCGCAATGTGGGCTTGTCCGCGCACAGTATCTACTGCGTTGCTCACTAGCTTTAGTCAGCACTCGCAAGTTTGCTCAGTCGACGAGCCACTTTATGCTTATTATTTGCGACGTAGCGCTAAATTGCATCCAATGCGTGATGAAGTATTGGCTTCGCAGGCACAGACTCTCGATGAAGTTGTCTCGGGCGTGCTGCGCGCTGATTGCGAGCGACCAGTGCAATATGTAAAGCACATGGCACATCACATTTTTGGTGACGAAGATTTGTCATTTGTTGATGATGACGATGTGGTCAATGCGTTTTTGATTCGGCATCCACGCGAGATGTTGCCTTCTCTGTATAGCGACCTTGGGCAACTTGATAAAGTTGACATTGCTTATGGACAGCAATTGCAGATATTTGAAAGATTGTTGGCGCAGGGTAAGACGCCAGTTGTAGTTGACTCGCCAAAGTTGTTAGCTGATCCACAAACTATGATGCCGCGACTTTGCGCAGCCCTAGGAATCGAGTTTGAACAGCAGATGATGAAGTGGGCTCCAGGCAATCACAGCTTTTACGGAGTTTGGGCGCCGGCTTGGTACGACAAAGTGATGAAGACTAGCGGATGGCGTCCGCATGAGCCTAAAGTCGGTGAGTTGCCGCCTGAGCTAGAGGGGCTTTTTGAGTTTGCTTTACCGGCATACGAGCGCTTGTTAGAGTATAGTTTATAGATGCAAGATTCAGAACTTCTCGCCATTGCCAAGGCCACTGCTGCTAATGCCTACTGCCCATACTCTAAGTTTGCGGTCGGAGCAGCTGTTTTGTGGCAAGATGGAAGCATCAGTTTGGGCGTGAACGTCGAGAATGCGTCTTACCCTCTCGGAGTATGTGCCGAGCGCAATGCTATTGCCAATGGTGTAGTCAACGGCGGCCAAAAAATTGTTATGTTGGCTGTTTGGGCGGCAGTTGAAGGTACTGTCGCGCCGTGCGGCGGTTGCCGCCAGGTAATACACGAGTTTGTTGAAGCTGACAGTGCCAAGATAATTATGGGGGGCAATACTGAAGTTGCCTCTAGTTCTATTGGGCAGTTACTACCTAGCGCATTTTCCTCGAGTGATTTGAATAGATGAGTTTGATACTTTGTTGCGCATTGTTTTTTCCGCAGACAGACAATCCTGTTGATGCTATTCGGAATCCTAAACTAGAAGTAGTTGAGCTACCTGAGCTTGCTATTGAAGGTGGTAAATATCCAACCATCACCCAGGTTGGTGAAGTTTTATATGTGAGCTACTTTGCGATTAAAGATAATATTGCACGGCTTGAACAACGGCGATTAATTGACGGTAAGTTCACAGCCCCTACCTTAATTAGTGCTAGTGAAAACCTAATGGTCAATTGGGCTGACACACCACGCTTTGCAGTTGGCAAAGATGGTAGCAGCATCATTACTTGGCTCGAAAGTAACGGCCACGGTTATGGTATCAAGTATATGTTTTCACGTGAAAGTGGGGCAGCTTACACCGATGCAAAATGGCTACATCAAGATCAACGGGGTGCAGAGCATGGCTTTGTTTCTTTAGTCGCACTGAGCGACGGTGGTTTTTTCGCGGCTTGGCTGCAAGGCGGTGACTTTGGCGTAGATGGCGTCTATCAAACGTCATTGATTGGATTAGTTATAAATGCAGATGGCAGTCTGAGAGAAGAGTTCGTGCTTGACGATAAAGTGTGTGATTGTTGCGACACGGACGCCGAGATATTTAGCAGTGGCAATGTCGTCGTTACTTTTCGTGATCGCAACGACGATGAAGAACGAGATATTTATTACGTTCGCGGGAACCCCCTAGAGCCGAAAAGTTTTAGTGCTGCTAAGTCACTGGCCCTCGACAACTGGAAGCCGGATGGTTGCCCTGTAAACGGCCCTGCGATAGCTAGCTTTGGGCGCCATACTTCGGCATTAACTTACAGCGACAAAAAATGGAGCACTCCACGCTTGCAAATCGCTCAGTCGAAGGGCGGTGGTAAGAAGTTCGGGATAGCTAGTATATTGTCAGCGAAAGACACAATCGGTCGCGCAGATATCGCATATTTGCCGGAAGGGATTCCTGTTGCGGCTTGGCTGCACACAATTGAAGATGAAGTTTGGTGGGTGGCAAAGGCCGTCCCGCGGAAAGGTATGCCGG
>Ga0257121_1000188_pt1:0-12500 | contig 54545 bp, 58 predicted proteins | sample SI106_100metaG_FD_190180 | JGI IMG/M metagenome (GOLD analysis project Ga0257121, IMG submission 190180) | Marine microbial communities from Saanich Inlet, British Columbia, Canada - SI106_100 | ecosystem: Environmental > Aquatic > Marine > Inlet | place: Canada: British Columbia...
ATTCTTCTTTTTTAACCGATGGAGCAGCTGCGACATTGATTATGACGGAAGAAAAAGCAGTCGAACTCAATTTAAAGCCTAAATCAAGAATTGTTGATTTCGTATTCACAGGCCAAAGCCTAGAGGACGAATTGCTACTAGGGCCTGCCTATGCAATTCCCAAGGTATTACAAAAAACTGGGCTCAGTTTGGATGAAATTGATTTCTTTGAGTTGCATGAGGCTTTTTCTGGCCAGGTGCTTGCGGTATTAAAAGCCATAGAGTCGGATGAGTTTTCAAGAGATAAACTTGGCTTAAAGAAAAGCATAGGGAAGATTCCAATGGAAAAAATTAATACCGAAGGCGGTTCACTTTCTATTGGTCATCCATTTGGAGCAACTGGCTCACGCCTACTTACAATGGCCTCTAATAAATTAATCAGAGAGAATGGAAGGTATGCTTTAATTGCCGCTTGTGCTGCGGGTGCTCATGGCCATGCGATGATTATTGAAAAATATCAATGATAACAAATATGAACTCAGATCAAAGTAAAAATGTAACGATAGAAATTAGGGACAATATAGCTGTTATTTGGCTTGATAAATCGGGTTCAGAACAAAATGTTATGTCCTTTGATTTACTCAGTGATTTTGAAGATACCTTTCTCTCTTTGGCTAATGATGATTCTATTGAGGGTATGGTATTGATCAGTAAGAAAAAGGATTTTATTGCTGGTTTTGACATTCATTCGTTCAAAGCGGAAAAGAAAGGAGATTTCATTCCCATCTTTGAGGAAGGACATCGATTTCTTCAATACTTAGAAGATTTTCCAAAACCAATTGTCTCTGCAGTTCATGGTGTTTGTTATGGGCTTGGCCTAGAAATTACTTTGGCTTGTCAGGGTAGAATAGCTTCAGATGATAGTCGGACAAAATTTGGCTTACCTGAAGTAAAATTAGGTATTTTACCAGCAGGAGGAGGGACTCAAAGACTTCCTCGATTAATTGGTGCAAGTGCGTCGTTGGATATGATGCTCACGGGTAAGAATATCTTTGCAAAGAAAGCCTTAAGAATGGGCCTGGTTGATGAAGTAGTTAACCAAAACAAACTCTTAATTGCAGCTTGCTCCATGGTTAAAAAGCTAAAAGACAATGCATTCCAAAGGAAGCGTAAGAAAACCTTAATGAACCGATTTTTGGATCATACATTTTTTGGCAATCGTTTGGTTTTTAGTCAAGCAAGAAAGACCATTCAAAAGATGACCAAAGGACATTATCCAGCACCGTTAGCCATTATTGATTGTGTTGAGACAGGATTAAAGAAAGGCATCAAGGCAGGGTATCAGAGAGAGTCTGAATTGTGTGAAGAACTGATTATTGGTGACGTGAGTAAAGAATTGATGAACATCTTTTTTACATCCACAGAGAAAAAGAAAAATCCTATTACTTCATCTTTTTCAAGGATTGAGTCCATGGGAATTATGGGCGCTGGATTCATGGGCGCTGGCATTGCAGAGGTCTCTATAAAAAATGGATTGGATGTATTAATAACAGATGTAGCAGATAAAAGTATCTCACATGCAAAAACAGAAATATGGAAGCGACTTTCGAAGAAAGTAAAAAGAAAAGCCATGACATCCTTAGAAGCTAAAAAGATCATTCATCGCATGAGAGGCAATGTTACTCTCAGCGAGTTTTCAAAAGTTGATTTAGTCATAGAAGCTGTTTTTGAAAACATGAATTTAAAAAAAGAGATTATTGCAGACCTTGAAGCCCAAACAAACAGCAATACAATTATTGCATCGAATACATCATCTTTGTCTATTTCAGAAATGGCTGAATCTGCTAAGAGACCTGAGAATATTATTGGAATGCACTATTTTTCTCCTGTGCCACTTATGCCTTTATTAGAAATAATAAGAACCCCATTCACTTCTGAACATGTAGTGGCCGCGAGCTATGATCTTGGTGTTAGACAAGGTAAGACTTGCATCATAGTTAAAGACAGTCCTGGCTTTTATGTGAATAGGATTTTAGGGCCTTATATGAATGAAGCACTAAAAATGTTTGATGAAGGTGTAGACGCAAAGTCAATAGATAGTGCCATAATGAAAATTGGGTTCCCTATGGGACCACTAACACTTATGGATCATGTAGGCTTGGATGTTTGTGCTGATGTCATTAGTGAAGATCGACTTTTAGCAATGGATGAAAAAACAAGGAAGGAAGTCTCTTTTACTGCTAAGAAGATGCATGATGAAGCAGGCTTGCTTGGAAAAAAAGGCGGTAAAGGTTTCTATCTCTATGATCCTAAAACGGGTAAAAAATCGAGTGTTAATTCCTCTGTTGATTCTTTGATTGAAAGAGGGAATCAAAATAAAATTCCATTGAAAATTATTCAGAATCGATTACTTTTCTCCTTGTTAAATGAAGCAGCATTAACTCTTTCTGAAGGTATTATAAGCAATCCAAAAGATGGGGATATAGGAGCTATATTTGGTATGGGTTTCCCTCCTTTTGAAGGTGGCCCATTTAGAATGCTTGATAAAAATCTTGAACTCATTTTAACTCAGATGGAAGAATTAGTTGACCAGTATGGAGAGAGATTTAAACCGGTTGATTTTTTGAAAGAGCATCAAAAAACAACTAAATATTTTTATAAAAGCTAAAGAATCTTATTTATGGAACATCAAAATATTTTCGGACGAATTGCTTATACATCAAAAAAAGAAGAATTGATGAATCAGCCCAGAGGGCATGAAACATTTCATATAACCAAGCATAACGATGGTAAAGTCACATTGAGAGCTCATTGTGAAATTGAAGAGCCACAGCCATCAGTCATGCGAGATGTAATTCTAGCTCAAGACAAGAATAATAAACCAACGGATTGTTTTATACGTTTGACAGTCGGTGATGAATTCATGGGTTCGGGCTGGTTTCATTTTGATTTAGATGAAACGGGTGATGGGATTATAGAGTGTGAATCTTTCGGACCATCCATAGATCGTATCTCACAAAAAGAAAAAACAAATGGGTCTTTTCATGCATTTGGAACACACCCAATAGTAGGAGATGGCTTTAACTGTAAATCAATTGACATCAGTAATGGACCTGTGGTTGAAACCATGAGGTGTTTTATGCCATCACTCGATCATAGAGGTGCCACACCACCATTAATCTCAGAATTAACCATAGGTTGTCAATATCATGGTATGGAAGAGATCACAGTTCAAGCAGGGGTATTTAATTGCCATCACTTTAGTTATATTGATGATGTTGGATTCAATAAAGGTGTCAAACATCCACCCTATGATATTTGGCTTACTGAAGATGATTTTATTGTCGTTCAGGCCTCAGTCACTGGCTATATGCAGACTTGGTATGAATTAGTTGAATTAAGATACGACTGAAAAATTATAGCTGGACTTTAATCAATTCTTTTTCAATTAATTCAATGCCATCTTTATTGGCTTGATAGCGTATTCCAATACCACCAGCTTCTTTCCATTGAATAATATTATCAGGGCGATCATCGATTAAAATATTTTTTGTTCCTTGGTATTGAGCAAAAGGAGATTTCTCTCGAACAATAAATATTTCTTCTGGCAAGGGAGACAAATTATTTTGAATCCATTTCTTTTTTTGGGCGATTGTATTCTCTTCATCGTTTCTTAATGGCGATGAAAGTATTGAATACGATCCAGAAAATCCAAGAGCTAATTCAATAATGTGATCACAAGAAGAGGTCTTGGGTATGTTTGCAAAAAAATCACTTCCTATTATTCGATCCAGTTGTTCTGCCAGCTCCTCTTCAGAAAGTTCTTTCCAATGATTGACTCCTGCCCAATCAGCAAAGGCTCTGAAAAAATCTGCTAGGACACCATCCATGTCCAAAAAAACAATGGCTTGATTGTGCATAGAAATCTATATTCTTGATAGAAAACGCTTGCCTAGTAAATTGGAGATGAAAATAATCGGCCTCCATTGCCACGGCAAAATATAGGTTTTTTTACCATTATCAATCGCTTTGACAATCTTAGTTGCAGCCACATCCGTATCCATTAAAAAAGGCATATCAAATTCATTGATGTCTGTTAATTCACTTTTAATGTAGCCAGGGCATATAGTCGTTACTTGGATATTGTATTTTTTAAGATAGCCTCTCCAGGTATCAGCAAGTCTTCGAACCGCTACTTTTGACGCTGCATAGCCTCCAAAGAACGCTGGCAAACTAAAACTTGCGATTGAAGAAATAATTACAATTTTGCCATTTTTTTTATCTTTCATGGTCGGAATGAACGGTAATATTGTATTTGTTACACCAAGTATGTTGGTAACCAATGTTTGATTGATTTGTGAAGCATCCCCAGAAGATAAATGATCTGAATACGCTATACCTGCATTTGCTATGATTGTATCAATTCCATTTTCAGAGTGCTCCATGAATTCGTGACAAATACGATTGGATTTTTCTTGATTGGTAACATCAAGTGAATAAGTGATCACTTCTTTAGCACCTGCATCCAAACATTGTTGTTTTATTTTGATAAGTTTTTCTTCACGTCTAGCAGCCAAACCTAGTATGGCTCCTTTTTTTGAATACTCAATAGCAATGTAAGCACCAATTCCACTGCTCGCTCCAGTTATAAATACTTTTTCATTTTCTTTCATGATTAGGGTTTTGATAAGTTAAAAATTGTTTACTAATTTATATTATTTATCTTTATCTTTCATTAAATACATTATTTCTTCTATTAACCATATTCTATCTTGCCCCCAAAGATTTGTTAGAACTTCATTGTTTTGATTTTTTACTGCAAAACTAGGTGGACCCCATTTGCCAATGTTATACATAGCTTTTCTATTGTTTTCTATTTCCTCTCTCCAGTAATTTGTATCCAACTCTTTTTTTGCATCATTCCAAGATAAGTCAAGTTTTCGTATTATATTTTTTAAAGTTTTATTTAAATAACCATGTTGTCCATTTGACCAAACAGCGGTAAGGAATAGGTTAAAGAATTCTTCTTCTTTATTGAGTCTTTTAACATATGGAAATAAAGAATAACAACGTTCAACGGCTCTTCCTAAAGGGTCAGTAATATTACCAAAAGCAATTTCTTTTTGATTTGCTATTCTTTTGCAATCACTCAATATATATAAACCTTTCTCAAGATCAATTTTCATCCCTCGCATTACCATAGGCATAATTGGGCGGTAATTTATTTTCAGTGGCAATTGTTTTTTGAGTTCTATCAGTTGCTTTAGAGCTAGATAACTATAGGGACTTCTAGCTGAAATGAAAAAATCAATTGTCATTTTTTGGGAAGAGGTCAAGGGTGTATTTTTTTTCAAAGAATTCCGTTTTATCACTAATTCTTTATTATCTTTTCTAACATTTAGGTGTTTCAATCTTTCTTCTAAAAATGGTAAACGATCAATGCTCCAGTAACATTCTCCTTCATAAGCAAATACAGCACCAAGGTAGTGACCAAGTTGTTTTCGTTTTTTATTATTGATCTCAATCCTTTCTTTTAGCTCTTCATTAGTAATTGGTTTTATATTTTTCATCATCTCATCAAGAGCTATACTATTGTTCTGCCAAAGTGCTTCACCAACCCTTTTGGCTTTAGAGGCAAATTGGCGAGAATTTGTTGATAACAGAATTGATTGTGCTTTCTCTACCATCTCTATAGGTATCTCATTTCTCTTAGTAGAAAAATCCAAACCGTAGTACGGAGCAATAATAGTCGCATCATCAATACTGTGTTGTTTTAAAAGCTCTATCTCAGGTGTGGTTGATTGAGGTGGCATTCCTACAACCAAAGGTATTATTTTTATTTCATAGCTAGCAATCAATTGATCTAGAACTTGGCAACAAAGATGACTGTAGGGGTCATCAACTTGATGGAGATAAAATACCTCATGAGGCTTGTTATCCTTTATTCTTAAAACTTCTTTTTTATTTCTCTTCTTATGTTGTGTTGATTGAGATAAGAATTTTTTTAGATATCGTCGTCTAACTTCAAGTATTAACCAATCGATAATTATCATTACTTTTCTGGCTCTAGAATTATTTCTATATTCATGTATTAAAAAAGCTTTTCATTATTTTCTTTCATGATTCCAGATTTCTTCTTCACCTTCTTCTCGTGCTAAAGTCCTAGCTATGACAAAGAATGCATCCGATAATCGATTAATATATTTCAGTGATTGTTGATTCACCTCTTTTTCTTCAGCCAATTTGAATAATTCTCTCTCAGCTCTTCTACATATTGCCCTGGATTGATGAGTAAATGTGGAGCTTTTATTTACTCCTGGGACAACAAAATCTTTCAGTGGCGGTAATCTCTCATTCAATTCATCGATGAACGTTTCAATAGCAATTACTTTTTTTTCATCAATACTTTTGAATTGAGGGGCTGATATTTCACCAGAGAGATTGAATAAGTTTTGTTGCACTCCATTAAGGAAGTCCAGGATATGTTTGGGTATATTTTCTTCAGTTGTTATCAATCCGATAGCAGCACTTAGCTCATCAATTGATCCATAGACTTGTATCGTTTGATCGTATTTAGGCACTCGTTGATTGCCACCAATATCAGTGGAGCCATCATCGCCCTTTTTTGTGAAAATCTTTGTTAATCTATTGGCCATATTTTATCCTCTTTCTTATAGATATCTTATCGTTTATGAAGCTATAGAAGCAAAAAATTTTTACAGCGAAGGCCTGTAGTTGAATCCTACGAATATTTTTCTTGTCTCTGTTTTATAGCCATTGGCTAATGTGTATTCTTCATCAGTAAAATTATTTAATGCTGCTTTAAAAGATAAGCGATCATTCATTCGATATCGCATGACTATATTTCCAATCAAATAAGGATGTAACTTCACATTTCCAAAATCAATACGGGATGAGTTTTTTGCCATATTCAGATTAAGGTCTAGTTTCCCAAAGTTTCTTCTTAAGCCAATTCCAATGGAACTTTTAGGCCTTCTCAATAAACGACTCTGATTGGTCAAGTTATCCGCTTCTTGGAGTGTCGCATTAACATTAAATTCCCATTTCATGATTAAGGTGGAGAACTGAAGATCAAAGCCTTGGATCAATGCTTCTTCAATATTGTAGAGTTTGAAATCAGAATAGTTAAAAGCTATTAACTCATTGATCTTATTTTCATAAAACCTCAGTTCAATACGGCTCAATCCTTCTGGTGAATATTGAATGCCAATACTTTTATTATTTGATACTTCAGGAATTAATGTTTGATTTCCACCAAAGCCATAAAGATCAAAATTAGAAGGATCACGAATTGCTTTGCCTAGATTGGCAATAAACTTGATACTGGTATTTACTTTATAGCCATACTCCAAATTCCAAGTGGTTTGATCTTGGATCTTTTCTTTATTATTTAACCTTACAGCCATTAATAATTGATGTTTATCAAGCAATGTAAGATTTTCTAAATAAACTGCATCACTCGATATCTCAGTATCTACAACCAGTCCATAATTGCTGGCATTAAAGTCTTCTTTTTCATGAATATAACCAATAATTAAATCATTGGAAGGATTCCATTGAACAGTATTTTGCCATTCCAATGATAGTTTTTTGCTGTGATTAAAGTCGGCGGAATAATTTTGATCAATTTTATCTTTACTTAAATTAAGATTAAGACTGGATGACCATAAATCATTGATTGGATTTATTACATTAATTGCAGAGACAAGATTATCAAAGTCCTGACTGATTGGACTGAGAAAAAAATCCATATATTCAGTCGTACCTGATGAACTCCAGATACTAGTTTTGATTATCTTATGTGTATCTTTGATTTGGAAGTAGCCATGCAGTGAATTATTATCATAGCCATTATCAATAGTACTATTAAGCTTAGTAGGAAAACCATCGGTTTGATAATGACTCCATTGCAAACCACTTGTCATATTCTCTTTATTTCTAGAGGCCATGAGATTTATATTTTTCATATTATCCGAGCCAGTTGTGAGAGTGGTTTCTAAATTATTTCCATTATCTTTCTTAGTGAAAATATTAATGACACCACCAATTGCATGAGAGCCATAGAGGCTGGTTCTAGGCGCTTTAACTATTTCAATTTTATCAATAAAGTCAGGATTAATATTCTGAATAGCAGCTACTCCAGTGGCTGAATCATTGATAGCAACACCATCAAGTAAAACAAGGACATGATTGCTATTTGAACCTTGAAGAAACAAAGACGTCAGCTGACCAGGTCCACCATTCATTGAAATATCAATTCCACCTACAAAACGGAGCAACTCTGCTAAATTATTCGCTCCTGAAAGAGCAATATCTTCAGAAGAGAGGATGGTGATTGGTGCAGTTATATTATCTTTGGCAACACTTGTTTTTGTAGCAGTAACAACAAGATTCTCAAGATCATCAATGTTTTCTGAGAATGAAGGAGCAGTATGTATTGAAATAAAAAGAGCTGAAAGAATTGTTCTTTTTATAAGCTTGATCATAATTATTCCTCATAATGAAGTAAATATGTAGGAAAACGTCAAACTTAATGAACGTACCCACCCGTACTATAATTTATGTTAAGTCGGTCTCCGGGCTAACAAGCAGTTACCTAAGCAATAAACCTTCCCATCTTTTGATAGTGGCTTGAATAGATTACTATTCAGTTATTGCCTTTAACTTGATTACCGTTGCGGGGGCAGCGTTGGAATATTTTATTTCACCAACTTCCCAATCAGCTTTCACTGAAACTTAATAAATTTATTAAACCCTAAAAGTGCTCACTTGTAAACTTAGGGCTGAAGCCTTTTTTTTATCCAACCTTGAGTTGAAATGTATGCATTACCTTTTAATGATAAGTCTCTTTGAAAAAGTAAACGATCATGAAATCGATCATTCTGATTTAACCAAATTTCTATTTGATGAATCCAGATTCTATAACCACCCCAAAATGGCGGTCTGGGTAATTTTTTGTCATTGATAGCAAGTTGTTTGCGTTCAATATTAAATTTTTTTAATGCTTTATCAAATTGACTTTCAAGATCCTTTCTACTGCCAATACTATTGCTTTGCTCACTTGCCCAAGCCGCAACTTGACTGCCCAGAGAACGTGATAAGAAGTAATCGTCGCTTTCATCTTGTGGCGATTTTAAGGCGTATCCTTTAATTCGTATTTGATACCCATAATTATCCCAATGAAACACACCACTGCATTTAGGTTGGTAAGCCAGCTCAATTGCTTTGGTGGAATTATAATTGCTATAAAACACAACATAGCCATCCACAATATTAATCTCTTTACAAAGAACCATGCGGACGTTCGAAGACCCTTCTTGATTTGTTGTAGCAATAGAAAAACAATTGGGATTGGGTTGTTTTTCAGCCTCACTGACTTCCTTCATCCAATCGTTTAAGACCTCCATAGGATTTAGGATATCTGATTGATTTAATTCCATGCTCATATAATACAATTTAAGATTTGTTATAATTTAATTTCTGATTCAATGATAACAATCAGAGTAAGAAGAAGAAAAATAATCTTTCAAATAAATAGAGATTCAATGAGGTAATCATGAGTGATTTAAAGAAACTAAGGTCAAAGCTTTCAGAGATTGATTTAAAAATCATAGATCTGATTCATCAAAGACAATCCTTATCGCAAGACATTGGAATTCTTAAGAGAACAAAAGGAAAGCCAACAAGAGACTACAAGAGAGAAAAAGAAGTTATTGAATTGGCAAAAGAACATGCAAGTAAGCTTAATATAGAATCAGAGATGATCGTTGATTTGATGCAATTACTGATAAAGAGTTCTCTCAAGACACAAGAAAAAGCTAGAGTGAAGGAAGAGGGATTAGGATCAGGACAAAAAGTTTTGGTTATTGGAGGCTGCGGGAGAATGGGTAACTGGTTTGTTGAATTTCTAACTTCTCAAGGATATACAGTAGAGATAGCGGATCCGAATCAAGAAAGATCTAGTGATAATTCTTTTCAAAACTGGAAAGATGCTGATGATAACTATGATATGACTGTTATTGCAGCTCCTTTAAGAGAGTCAGTTACAATACTCAGTGACATGTTGGAAACCGGAAGAAAAGGCATTGTCTTTGACATTGGTTCTTTGAAGTCACCTGTTAAAGACCTATTAAAAAGAATGGCTCAAAAAGGAATTCAAGTCGCATCCATTCATCCTATGTTTGGACCTGATGCTGATTTACTAACAGGCAAGCATATTATATTTATGAATATAGACTCGAATAAAACCTTGTCAAAAGTCAGACAACTGTTTGAATCAACCACTGCTCAATTAATAGAAATGTCCATTGATAGCCATGATTTTGCTATTTCCTATGTACTTGGATTGTCACACACTCTTAATATTGCTTTTGCAAAGGTATTGGCTAGCAGTGGAGAGAATAAAGATCTACTTTCTGAACTATCAAGCACGACCTTTAAAGATCAATTGAGTGTTGCTAAAAGAGTGACGGATGAAAATCCACATCTATATTATGAAATTCAATATATGAATAAGCACAGCTCAAAGATGATTAACGAGTTAAGCGCTGTGATAGAAAATATTTCACAATACATAGAACAGGGAGATGAAGCTGCATTTGTGGCAATGATGGAAGATGGTAAATCTTATTTCTCTGTAAAATAAATAATCAATTTGAAGGTAAAGAGCAATGGCTGATTTAATCTATGATGATGGCTATAGAGCTAATGTTGGTATCATTATTTCCAATCAAAATAATAATTTATTTTTTGCAAAAAGACGTTATCAGTCGGGTTGGCAATTTCCTCAAGGGGGGATACATCTTGGAGAAAAGCCTATCCAGGCAATGTATAGAGAACTGAGTGAAGAAACGGGATTGAATAAGAAAAATACCAAGTTTATTAAGGAATCTGAACATTGGTATCAGTATCAAATACCAAAAAAAAATATTAGAAAAATTAAAAATGGGATCAAAGTTATAGGGCAAAGACAGAAATGGTATCTTTTAAAGTTTACAGACGATGAGGAAGTAATTGATTTGGAACATCATAGTGAACAGGAATTTGATTCTTGGAAATGGGCAACACCTGAAATTGTTATCAAGCAAGTCATTGGATTTAAAAAAGATGTCTACAGAAAAGTATTAGAAGAATTTAAACCTTTCATTGAAAAATAGAACTGGTCTATAATGACGGTACAAATTATTAATATTAAATTATGGAACAAGAAGCTTTAATTTTTACAGATGCAGCCGCTATGAAAGTTGGCTCACTTTTAGCCGACGAAGACAATTCAAAAATGAACTTAAGAGTCTATGTGACTGGAGGCGGTTGTTCAGGCTTTCAGTATGGCTTCTCTTTTGATGAAAATAAAGATGATGGCGATACTGAGGTAACTAAGAGAGGCGTCAATTTAATTGTGGACCCAATGAGTATTCAATATCTAATGGGAGCTGAAATTGATTTTCAAGAAGATCTACAAGGAGCTCGATTTGTAATTAAGAACCCAAATGCAACCACAACTTGCAGCTGTGGTTCTTCATTTTCCTGATTCAACGACCTCTTAGTTTATTAATTTTTTCTGGTGGTAGAAATACTCCTCCGAGCATAGTTGGAGCATTAGAACCAGTAACAAGCCTCAAGTCAGAATAAATTTTATCGATCCTTTTTTTTGATAAGTAGGAAAAGCCAGCAGCTTCAACCCATTTAGATTCAATACCCCAGTCGGAAGTAAGATTAATTTTCTTATTTAGTTTGTGTTTTATCCTACTCATTAAGAAGTTATTTTTAATACCCCCTCCACAAAAAGCAATTTCACTTTCTTTTGGATATTTTTTTATAGCATCAATAATCATATCTACTGTAAGTTCAGTAAGGGTTGCTTGCACATCAGCAGTTGCTATAGATTCATTATTAATCGATATTTTCTCTTTTATCCATTTGAGATTAAAGTAATCTGTGCCCGTGCTTTTTGGAGGCTTTCTTTTAAAGAAAGCATCTTTTTTGAATTCACTTAATAGTCGATGATTAATATTACCAGTGATAGCCCATTGACCTTTCAGATCAAAGTCTCCTTTCTTATTTGCTATTGACCAGGAGTCCATCAATATATTTCCAGGACCAATATCATACCCTTTATAGTTACCATTCTTAAGAAGAAGTGAAATATTCGATACCCCTCCAATATTAATTAATATCCTATTTACTTTCTTATTTAAAAATAACCACGAATGAAATAATGGTGCAAAAGGAGCACCTTCTCCGCCTGAGGCAATATCATTATTCCTGAAATTAGAAACAACTGTAATGCCTGTTTCTTTTGCAACCAATGCTGCATCTCCTATTTGAAGAGAACCAGGAAAATTTGTTGCCGTATGATGCATGATAGTTTGCCCATGAAGGCCTATAGCTTTTACACTGGATGGATCGATACTTTCCTTAAATAATAATTTATTCACACACTTAGCAAATAAATGCCCTGTTTTATAATTCAGTTCAATTAAGGTTTTCAGGTCTATTTT
>Ga0257121_1000188_pt1:17500-54545 | contig 54545 bp, 58 predicted proteins | sample SI106_100metaG_FD_190180 | JGI IMG/M metagenome (GOLD analysis project Ga0257121, IMG submission 190180) | Marine microbial communities from Saanich Inlet, British Columbia, Canada - SI106_100 | ecosystem: Environmental > Aquatic > Marine > Inlet | place: Canada: British Columbia...
GAAGTGAGAATGCTGACATGAGTAACGATAATGCGGGTGAAAAACCCGCACGCCGAAAACCCAAGGGTTCCTGCGCAATGCTAATCAACGCAGGGTTAGTCGGTTCCTAAGGCGAGACCGAAAGGTGTAGTCGATGGACAACAGGTTAATATTCCTGTACCGCGTTTACTGCGATGGGGGGACGGAGAAGGCTAAGCATACCGGGTGTTGGTTATCCCGGGAAAAGTATGTAGGTAGGAAATTTTGGTAAATCCGGATTTCTATTACCGAGGTACGAGACCATCGATTTTTTAATCGAGAAGTTGCTGACGCCATGCTTCCAAGAAAAGCCCCTAAGCTTCAGGTAAAACGTGGCCGTACCCCAAACCGACACAGGTGGGTGGGATGAGAATTCTAAGGCGCTTGAGAGAACTCTGGTGAAGGAACTAGGCAAATTGGTACCGTAACTTCGGGAGAAGGTACGCCTTGATTGGTGATGGAACTTGCTTCCTAAGCTGATTAAGGTCTCAGATACCAGGTGGCTGCGACTGTTTAATAAAAACACAGCACTCTGCTAACTCGTAAGAGGATGTATAGGGTGTGACGCCTGCCCGGTGCCGGAAGGTTAATTGATGGGGTTAGCCCTTGTGGCGAAGCTCTTGATCGAAGCCCCGGTGAACGGCGGCCGTAACTATAACGGTCCTAAGGTAGCGAAATTCCTTGTCGGGTAAGTTCCGACCTGCACGAATGGCGTAACGATGGCCACACTGTCTCCACCAGAGACTCAGTGAAATTGAAATAGCTGTGAAGATGCAGTTTAAACGCACCAAGACGGAAAGACCCCGTGCACCTTTACTATAGCTTTACATTGGACTTTGATCCTGTTTGTGCAGGATAGGTGGGAGGCATTGAAGCATACACGCTAGTGTATGTGGAGCCACTCGTGAGATACCACCCTGATATGATTGAAGTTCTAACCTAGACCCGTTATCCGGGTTGGGGACATTGTATGGTGGGTAGTTTGACTGGGGCGGTCTCCTCCTAAAGAGTAACGGAGGAGTACAAAGGTTACCTCAACTCGGTCGGCCATCGAGTTATGAGTGCAAAGGCATAAGGTAGCTTGACTGCGAGACAGACATGTCGAGCAGGAACGAAAGTTGGTCTTAGTGATCCGGTGGTTCTGAATGGAAGGGCCATCGCTCAACGGATAAAAGGTACGCCGGGGATAACAGGCTGATTCCCCCCAAGAGTTCACATCGACGGGGGAGTTTGGCACCTCGATGTCGGCTCATCACATCCTGGGGCTGTAGCAGGTCCCAAGGGTACGGCTGTTCGCCGTTTAAAGTGGTACGCGAGCTGGGTTTAGAACGTCGTGAGACAGTTCGGTCCCTATCTGGTGCGTTCGTTGGAAAATTGAAGGGAGCTGCTCCTAGTACGAGAGGACCGGAGTGGACGTACCCCTGGTGTTCCGGTTGTCACGCCAGTGGCATTGCCGGGTAGCTACGTACGGAAGGGATAACCGCTGAAAGCATCTAAGCGGGAAGCCCACCCTAAGATAAGTTTTCCCAGGATCCCTTGAGATCCCTGAAGGGCCATCGTAGACTACGATGTTGATAGGTCGGGTGTGGAAGCTCAGTAATGAGTGAAGCTAACCGATACTAATTACCCGTGAGGCTTGGTCTTATAACAATCAAATAACTTTACACAGTGTAACTTTTAAGCTAAATTCTTTTTTCCTGGTGACAATAGCGTGTAGGAACCACCCGATCCCATTCCGAACTCGGAAGTGAATATGCATAGCGCCGATGGTATTATGGGGTTTCCCCATGTGAGAGTAGGACATCGCCAGGTCTTTTTTTAACGAAGATGATTTATGATTAAGTCATCTTCGTTTTTTTTATCCAAGGTCTCACAAAAATTGTAATGATTGATACCCCATTATTATTACAAATCTAATATTAAAATAATTTATAATCAGACTATCTTTTTTATGTGCCAGTAAACATGAATAAACAGACTACATCAGATTTAATGATGGTCAGACCGGCCAATTTTTCTAGTAATTTTGAGACAATTGATACAAATCAATTTCAAACCTTTATTGGAAAAGATCACAATTCAAAATCTTTAAGAAATAACGCTTTAATGGAGTTTGAAAACATGTTGGCTATTCTTAGGGAGAATAATTTAAATGTTATAGATTTTGATGATGATCTATCTCTACAGAATTCGGACGCTATATTTCCTAATAATTGGGTAACATTTCATGAAAATAGCACAGCTATAATTTATCCAATGATGTCTTCATCAAGAAGGAATGAGAAGAGAAAAGATCTATTAGAAAAACTTGTTACAACATATTCATTCGATATAGAAACAATTTTTGATCTTAGCTATCTAGAACAAGAAGACATATATTTAGAAGGAACAGGTAGTGTAATCTTTGATAGATTGAATAAGATATTTTTTGCCTGTTTATCATCTAGGACGAATTATAAAGCTCTAGAAATATTGGCAGACAAGATAGGCTATAGTTTTTTTAGCTTTGAAGCATTTTCTAAATCTCTTCCTATATACCATACAAATGTGATGATGAGCTTAGGAGAAAAATTAGCATTTATTTGTCTTGATTCCATCAAAGATGATAACTCCTCAAGAAAGTTATTAAGTTTTATTGAGATTAACGATAGAGAAGTTATAGAGATTTCAATTGATCAAATGAATCATTTTTGTGGAAATGTACTAGAGGTATCAAACATTAATAGTGAATCACTAATAATTATGTCTACATCAGCATTTCATTCATTTACAGAAGAGCAAAAAAATAAAATTAATAAGTTAGCTAAAATTATAGAAATACCCTTAGGAACAATCGAGAAATATGGCGGCGGCAGTGCAAGGTGTATGATTGCAGAAATATTCTTAAATAAAAGTAATTGATAAAAGTGATATCTAATTATTTTATAAAAATATCCGGACCTCTATTCGTTCTTACTGGAGCTTTTTTAATTAGCTTTTCTTCTGTTTTTGTAGCTACAGTAGATTTAGAGCCTACTGTAAGTGCTTTCTATAGAGTATTTATAGGCTTTCTAGCATTGTATCTATTTTATTGTATTAAAGAAAAAGAATCTCCATTCAGGACAAAAATATCAAAATATCTTTATATTGCAGCAATAATATTTGTATTGGATTTGTGGTTTTGGCACAGGTCTATAATTTATATTGGACCTGGTTTATCAACACTCTTAGCTAGTCTGCAGGTACTAATTATTCCTTTTCTTTCTTATTTTATTTTTAAGGATGTTATAAGAAAACAGCAATTAGTAGCAGTGGTAATTGGGGTTAGTGGATTATTTTTATGCTTAAGTGATAACTGGCAACTGGCTGGTTCTCAATACAAGTTAGGTATACTTTTTGGTGTTTTGACAGCTCTTGCATATAGTGGATATACTGTAACTCTCAAGAAGGCCTCCTTTCATAATAAACAATTAACAAATCCAGTACATACTCTATTGATAGTTTCACTCTTTGCATCAATTCTTTTAGCAGTTACAGTCCTTATTGAGAATAACTCTTTTACTATTAAAAGCAGCTCAGATTTATTATGGATGCTTTGCTATGGTGTAATTTGCCATGTTTTTGGATGGATATTTATACTAAAGGGTATGCAAACTATATCAGCTGTTTCAGTAGGTGTTATTTTAATAGCTCAACCCATATTGTCATTTATTTGGGATGTATTGCTTTTTAATAGAGGTATTTCATTAATTGAAATAAGTGGTATCTGCATAGTTATTGCAGCATTATTTATATGTGCAAAATCAGAAAGTACAACTAGCAGTAATGAAATGGAGTAAATTAAAATAATGTATTTTTTAGCGATCATTATTCTTATCAGTTATACATTAGGTAGTCTTAATGCCAGTTTAGTAATGAGTAAGATTAAAGATCTTGATATTAGAAAAAAAGGCAGTGGTAATGCAGGGGCCACTAATGCAATTAGAATTTTTGGTCTTCAATATGGCTTATTAGTTTTCTTTTTTGATGCTTTTAAAGCATTTCTGGCTGCATTCTTAACAATGAGAATTTTAGAGGGAACGACTTCCGGCTTAATATTTAGCCATGAAATCTATTTATACTTTTCAGCTATAAGTTGTGTTCTAGGGCATTGTTACCCTATCTGGTTTAGCTTCAAAGGAGGGAAAGGTGCTGCCACAGGACTGGGTTCTATGATTTATATAGAGCCTATGCTAGTTATTCCATCATTAATTATTTTTTTAATAGTGTTGGCAATTACTAGGTATGTAAGCTTTTCTACAATTACTGCTTTCTTAGCTTTATCAGTAGCATCAATTTTCTTTAATAGAGATTTTATTGATTATATTTTCTTATCATTCACCTTCACTTTATTTCTAATTATTTTATACACTCATAAAGTAAATATATCTGCGATTATTGATAAAACAGAACATCGGATTTCATTTAAGAATGAGTAATGATGATCAATTATCTTTAATCATAAGATCTTTATCTCTGACTGATAACAGCCTAGAACATCTGATAACCAAACAAGATGAGCTAACTTTAGCATTAGATTTAGCAGAAAACTATGGATTAATGATAACTCATAATAATGGTTTATATTCATTGGAGAATAATCTAAAAATACTAGATAAATCAATAATATGTAAACACTTGGAACTACTGATTAGTGAATATGATATTGAATTATCCATTAAAGATTTTGTTAATACCACCACCGAAGAATTTAATCCAAAAGAGATTAAGAGCAATGAGCTTAAAATTAGTATTGCAGAATTTCAAAAGCAAGGAAGAGGTAGGCAAAATAGGAAATGGTTTTCTCCATTTGGAGCTGGTATATCTTGTTCAATATTCAAGCATTTGCCAAAAAATACAAATCCAATAGGTTTGAGTTTATATCTTGGTATTAGCATTATAGACGCATTGGGTGAGATTGGATTTCATGGCATACAATTGAAATGGCCGAATGACTTATATTATAAAGATAAGAAATTAGGAGGAATCCTGGTTGATATTTATCAAAATTCAGATTTAGAATCTGTGGTCAGTGTAGGCATGGGTATAAATTATTGTCTACCTAACAATAAAAACTTTAATTATGATACTAAGAAAAGCCCTATAGATCTTTGTAGTATTGTAAAAGATGAAACTATAGATAGGAGTACAGTGACTGGCCATCTTCTGAAAAGAGTTTCAGAAAACCTCAATTCCTTCAATGAAAATTCTCTGAAGAATGAACAACAGAGATGGAAAGATATCGACTATCTTTATGCTCAAACAATTACAATAGAGGTTGTAGATAAGCAAATAACTGGAATTAATAGAGGCATCACTTCTGATGGAGAGTTAATTTTAGAAGTCGATTCAAAAAGAATCAAAATAATCACGGGACATATAGTTGGATAATAGCTTTTAATCCCAATCAAAATGATTATAATTCACAAAAAATAAATTACTTTGTTTGATTTTTAATGCCGGAATAGCTCAATTGGTAGAGCAACCGCCTTGTAAGCGGTAGGTTGGGGGTTCAATTCCCTCTTCCGGCACCATAAAACTATTTAACAAATAAATGTTTTTTTTGTTGACTCTAATAACCCTTAGTCAGAGAATAGTGGGTTATGTCCGCGGAGGGGTACCCAAGCGGTCAACGGGGGCAGACTGTAAATCTGCTGGCTTAGCCTTCGTAGGTTCGAATCCTACCCCCTCCACCATTGATAACAAAGGGTTATAGAGGTGGAGAAAGGTTAAAAATAGGTTGTTAGGAATATGATGATAATGATGAATGTAATAGTAAAATTTTCGGGTTTAGCCGCATCTTTCTTGCGCGGGCGTAGTTCAATGGTAGAACCTCAGCCTTCCAAGCTGATGATGTGGGTTCGATCCCCATCGCCCGCTCCAAGTTATGAGGCTCATACTGATGCCCACATAGCTCAGCAGGTAGAGCACTTCCATGGTAAGGAAGAGGTCACCGGTTCAATTCCGGTTGTGGGCTCCGTTAATTTTCAATATCAATTTAAATTTTAGTTTAATTAGGAGTTATAAAAATGGCTAAAGAAAAATTTGAACGTAATAAACCGCACATTAATGTTGGCACTATTGGTCATGTTGATCATGGTAAAACAACATTAACAGCTGCACTTACAAAATGTATGGCTGCAAAGCATGGCGGAGACGCCTCTGCATTTGCTGATATAGATAATGCTCCTGAAGAAAGAGAAAGAGGCATTACTATCGCTACAGCTCATGTTGAGTATGAAAGCGAAGGCAGACATTATGCTCATGTTGATTGTCCAGGACATGCTGATTATGTTAAAAATATGATTACTGGAGCTGCTCAAATGGATGGAGCAATTCTAGTTGTATCAGCTGCAGACGGCCCAATGCCTCAAACTAAAGAACACATTTTACTTGCGAGAAATGTAGGCGTAAAAGATATTATTGTTTTTCTAAATAAGGCTGATGTAGTTGACGATGATGAATTAGTTGAGCTAGTTGAAATGGAAGTCAGAGAACTCCTTTCTATGTATGACTACGATGGTGATAATATTCCAATTATTCCAGGAAGTGCTTTAAAAGCCCTTGAAGGGGATGATAGTGAAATAGGATCATTATCAGTTGAAAAACTTGTTGCCACTATGGATGAATATTTCCCAGAACCAGAAAGAGCGATTGATGGTGATTTCTTAATGCCTATTGAAGATGTATTTTCAATCTCTGGTAGAGGAACGGTTGTAACAGGAAGAGTTGAAAGAGGTGTTGTTAAAGTCAATGATGACATTGAAATTGTTGGGATAAAAGACACAGCAATGACAACATGTACTGGCGTGGAAATGTTTAGAAAACTTCTAGATCAAGGACAGGCAGGGGATAACGTTGGTGTTCTTCTTCGGGGTACTAAAAGAGAAGAAGTTGAACGTGGTCAAGTATTAGCAAAACCAAAGAGCATTAATCCTCATACTAAGTTTGAAGCGGATATATACGCACTAACCAAAGAAGAGGGTGGAAGGCATAAGCCATTTTTTAATGGCTATAGACCACAATTTTATTTTAGAACAACCGATGTCACTGGTGCAGTAACCTTACCAGAGGGAACTGAGATGATTATGCCAGGAGATGATACTCACATAACTGTAGAGTTGATTGCACCGATTGCTATGGAAGATGCATTACGTTTTTCTATTCGTGAAGGTGGAAGAACTGTTGGATCAGGTGTAGTAACTAAAATTGTAGAGTAAAAAAAAGGCCAGTAGCTCAACCGGTAGAGCGGCGGTCTCCAAAACCGCAGGTTGGGGGTTCGAGACCCTCCTGGCCTGCCAAGAGGAACATTTATTGTGAGTGATAACGAGGGACAAATACAATCAACATTAGTTGATGTGGGTAAATTGATTGCTTCAATTGCAATTCTTTTGTCTTCTATTGTCGTTTATTATTCATTCCCTCAAATCTCTATAATCATTAGAGCACTTACTATTATTTTTTCCCTAGTTGTTTCATCTTTTATATTTTTACAAACTATTAGAGGGAAAATACTTTGGGATTTTCTACAAGGCTCTCGAGTAGAAATTAGAAAAGTTATCTGGCCAACAAAACAGGAAACAATCCAAACTACACTTACAGTATTTGTTTTTGTTCTAATACTGGGAATATTTTTCTGGCTATTAGATTTCCTATTACTTTTTATTACAACTTCAATTACATCATAAAGGTATTAAAAGATGGAACATCAATGGTATGTATTACAAGTCTATTCGAACTATGAAAAAAAGGTTCAAAGGACACTTGAAGAAAGAATAAAGATTAAAGGTCTTTCATCTAGTATTTCAGAAATTGTGGTTCCTATGGAAGAGGTTGTTGAGCTAAAGAAAGGCGAGAAAAAGACTACAGAAAGAAAATTCTTCCCTGGCTATGTATTAATGAAAATGGAAATGAGTAATGATGTTTGGCATTTCATTAAATCTGTTCCGAATGTAATGGGCTTTATCGGCGGCACTAATGAGAGTCCAGCTCCAATTCCAGAACATGAGGCTCTAAGGATCTTAAACCAAGCTGAGGATTCAAAGGGGATGCCAAGACCAACTATTACTTATCAACCAGGAGAGGTTGTGAGAGTAATTGATGGACCATTTAATGACTTTAATGGCGTTGTTGAAAACGTTAATTATGAAAAAAGTAAAGTCAGCGTTGCTGTACAAATTCTAGGAAGGCCTACACCTGTTGAACTTAATTTTAATCAAGTAGAAAAATCATAATGGCAAAAAGAAAAATAAAAAAAGTTGTAAATGTAGTAAAGCTTCAAATACCAGCAGGACAAGCAAATCCAAGTCCACCAGTAGGACCAGCTTTGGGTCAGGCAGGAGTAAATATTATGGAATTCTGTAAAGCCTTTAATGCAAAAACTGCTGATTCTGAACCAGGAGTATTAATACCTGTCGTAATTTCTGTTTTTGGAGATAAAAGTTTTACATTTATTACTAAAACACCACCTGCATCAACTTTATTAAGGAAAGCTGCTGGTATTAGTAAAGGAAGTGGAACTCCTAATACTGAAAAAGTAGGAACAGTTACTAAGAAACAAATAGAAGAGATAGTAAATACTAAGTTTGAAGATCTAAATGCTATCGATATGGAAGCAGGCATTAAAATTATTGAAGGTACGGCTAGAAGTATGGGATTAGAGGTTAAATAATATGAGCACTATTTCAAAAAGATATATAAAAAATAAAGAATTGATAGAAGAGAACGAGAAATACATGGTTGATGAAGCAATTTCTTTACTAAAAAAAACTGGGAATGCAAAGTTTAAAGAGAGTATTGATGTTGCTATAAATCTAGGGATTGATCCTAAGCAAACAGAGCAAAATGTTAGAGGGTCAGTGGTACTACCAAATGGAACAGGAAAAAATATGAGAGTCATTGTTTTTGCTGAGTCAGAAGATGCGGAGACTGCTAGAACTGCAGGAGCAGATGAAGTGGGAGCTGAAGATCTTGCAGAAAAAATTAAAGCAGGTTTTAGTGATTTTGATATTGTAATTGCAACACCATCTGCTATGAAAATAGTGGGACAACTAGGGCAAGTCCTAGGCCCAAAAGGTTTGATGCCTAATCCGAAAGATGGAACTGTTACTAAAAATATTAAAGAAGCAGTGACTAACGCGAAGAAAGGTCAAGCAATGTTTAGAAATGATAAAGGAGGCGTTCTTCATTGCTCAATAGGCAGTGTTGAATTTACGGAAGAATCCATCAAAGAAAATCTTTTATCATTAATCACTCAAGTCAATAAAAGCAAACCATCAACAGCAAAAGGAATTTTTATAAAAAAAATTACTCTTTCATCAACTATGGGTCCAGGTATTCATGTTGAAGAGTCTTCAATTTAAGTTATAAACTAATCGAGAAAAGATATGCCATTAAATATAGATCAAAAAAAAGAAGTTGTAAAAGAGCTTCATACAATAGCTGTTAATTCGGTATCTGGAGCTATTGCAGAGTATTCTGGATTATCTGTTTTAGATATGTCAGATTTGCGCACTAAGGCAAGAGAATCAAATGTATATCTCAAAGTTGTAAAAAATACTCTAAGCAAGAAAGCATTCTCTGAAACTAACTTTCAATGCCTTTCCGACAGTCTTAATGGACCAATAGTAATTGCTCTTTCTAAAGAAGACTTAGCTTCGCCAGCAAGATTATTCAAGGATTTCAATAAAGAACACGAGAGCCTTAAGACAGTTGGTTTAGCTATAAATGGAGATGCATTTCCTGCTGCTGATATAGATAGAATTGCTAAACTTCCAACCAAAAATGAAGCGTATTCTACCTTACTTGGACTCATGAAAGCGCCTGTAGAAAAAACAGTCAGATTGCTTAATGAGATACCAACAAAAATCACGAGAATTACTAACGCGTTAAAAGAAAATCAAGAAGAGGTTTCTTAAAACGAATTTTTTATATATGATGCCCAATCTTTTGGGTTGAGATTAGGAGTAAAAAAATGGCTAAAGCTACAGTGTCGTCAAGAGAGGAAGTATTAGAAGCAATTTCACAAATGTCAGTTATTGACTTAGTGGAATTAATTTCAGAAATGGAAGAAAAATTTGGTGTAACTGCTGCAGCACCTATGGCAGTCGCAGCAGCTCCAGTCGCAGGTGGATCTGAAGAAGCAGCTGAAGAACAAACAGAATTCGAAGTAGTGCTTACAGCTATGGGTGAAAATAAGATTGCAGTTATCAAGGCAGTAAGGACAATTTCAGGGTTAGGACTTAAAGAAGCTAAAGATTTAGTAGAAGCAGCTCCTAAAACACTAAAAGAATCTGTATCAAAAGAAGAGGCGGAAGAAATGAAGAAGCAGTTAGAGGAATCTGGCGCTTCTGTTGAGCTGAAATAATATTTTAGCTAACCATTTATTCTGCATGCACTCTAATTATAAATATAACTAGCATTAAACGACTATTTTAATAGTCGTTTAATGCTTATCAATGCTAGGCGAAGAAAAAATATGACTTTTTCATTTACCGAAAAGAAACGTATTAGAAAAGATTTTGGCAAACAAGATTCTGCTTTAGACGTTCCTGATTTACTAACACTTCAAGTTGGCTCTTACGATCGTTTTCTTCAAAGTGATATCGATCCTTTGCAAAGAAAAAATATAGGACTACAGGCGGCATTTAATAACTTATTTCCTGTGGAAAGCTTTTCCAAAAATGCAAGATTAGAATTTGTCAGCTATAGATTAGAAGAACCAGAATTTAGCGTAAGGGAATGTCAGCTTAGAGGATTGTCATATGCTTCTGCATTGAGAGTGAAAACTAAGCTAATTACTTATAACAAAGATACTAATAAGGAATCAGTAAAAGAAGTTAAGAATATAAAGCAAACAGGCGATACTACAGATGTTTATTTTGGTGAAGTCCCATTGATGACAGAGTATGGCACTTTTGTCATTAATGGAACAGATAGAGTCATTGTATCTCAGCTTCATAGATCACCAGGAGTATTCTTTGATCATGATAAAGGAGCTGCAACTTCAGGGAAGCTTCTTTTTTCTGCAAGAGTTATTCCATATAGAGGGTCTTGGTTAGATTTTGAATTTGATGCAAAAGATACGATTTATACAAGAATTGATAGGCGAAGGAAGATCTCTGCAACTATTTTGCTTCATGCATTAGAGTTTACCAATGAAGAAATTCTAGATCTGTTTTTTAGTAAAGATAGATTCACTCTCTCCAAAAAAGGTATAAAGGTAGAAGTCAATATTGATCATTTAAAAGGTAATATTGCAGATTTTGATCTTGTGGTTGGGAAAACAAACATAGTCAGTAAAGGAAAGAGAATAAACCTTGGACATATTAGGCAGCTTGAAAAACTTCTTAAACAAAAAAAATATCTAGATTTATTACCAGAAGATCTAGAGGGTAAAATTGCAGCTCATGATGTTATTGACAAAGAGACAGGAGAATTAATACTTTCAGCTAATGACTACATAACACAAGAGCTATTAGATATTTTAATCGACAAAGGAATTAAAGAGATTGAAACTATTTATATAAATGAACTAGATCAAGGATCTTACATTTCAAATTCACTAAGGGTCGATGCATCCAATACTAAAGAAGAGGCTTTGGTTGAGATATATAGAATGATGAGGCCTGGAGAACCACCAACAAAAGAAGCTTCAGAAAACTTATTTACAAATCTATTTTTTAATGCAGACAGATACGATCTTTCTGAGGTAGGGCGTATGAAATTTAATAGAAGAATTGGACGATCCTCAGATAAAGGCGATTCAATTCTTTCTAAAGAAGATATTATTTCTGTCTTAAAGACTCTTATAAATATTAGGAATGGTTCAGATACAGTTGATGATATTGATCATCTTGGGAATAGAAGAATAAGAACAGTTGGGGAAATGACTGAGAATGCATTTAGAGTTGGCCTAGTAAGAGTGGAAAGAGCTGTAAAGGACAGGCTATCATTAGTTGAAACTGATGAGCTTATGCCAAGAGACTTAATTAATTCAAAGCCAGTCTCTGCTGCAATTAAAGAATTTTTCGGGTCTAGCCAATTATCACAATTTATGGACCAAAATAACCCTCTTTCTGAAATAGCACATAAGAGAAGGATATCTGCACTAGGCCCAGGTGGACTAACAAGAGAGAGAGCAGGGTTTGAAGTAAGGGATGTTCATCCAACACATTATGGAAGAGTTTGCCCTATTGAAACACCTGAGGGACCAAATATTGGTTTAATTAATTCAATGGCTATTTATGCCAGAGTTAATGGATTTGGTTTTCTTGAAACGCCTTATAGAAAAGTTACTAATAATAAGGCCACAAAAAAGATAGATTACTTATCGGCTATAGATGAAAGTACTTTTGTTATAGCTCAGGCAAATACTAAGCTTGATGAAAAAGGAAATCTTCCAACAAGTGAGCTTATTTCTGCAAGATTTAATAATGAATTTACATTAATGCCAGCAGAATCAATAGAATATATGGATGTTTCTCCTAAGCAAATTGTTTCTATAGCAGCTTCATTAATTCCATTTCTTGAGCATGATGATGCCAACAGAGCATTGATGGGATCTAACATGCAAAGACAAGCAGTTCCAACCTTACTTGCAGATAAACCACTAGTAGGGACAGGGATGGAAAGAATCGTTGCAACTGATTCTGGAGTTACAATAGTTGCAAAAAGAGGAGGCATAGTTGATTCAGTTGATGCATCGAGAATTGTAATAGCTATCAATGATAAGGAAGCAACAATAGGTGAATCTGGTGTTGATATCTATAACCTCACGAAGTATACAAGATCTAATCAGAATACATGTATCAATCAGAGGCCTTTAGTTAATGTTGGAGATATAATATCTAAGGGTGATGTCATAGCAGATGGTGCTTCTACAAGTCTTGGTGAATTAGCTATTGGACAAAACTTGTTAGTAGCTTTTATGCCTTGGAATGGATTTAATTTTGAAGACTCGATACTTATTTCAGAAAGAGTAGTTCAGGAAGACAGGTTTACAACTATCCATATTGAAGAATTACAATGTATTGCTAGAGATACAAAACTGGGTTCAGAAGAAATAACATCTGATATTCCAAATGTAGGGGACTCTGGATTAAGGAAATTAGATGAGGCTGGTATAGCTTATATTGGCGCTGAAGTAGTTGGGGGGGATATTCTTGTAGGTAAAATAACACCAAAGGGAGAGACTCAACTTACTCCAGAAGAAAAATTACTGAGAGCTATTTTTGGTGAAAAAGCTTCAGATGTTAAGGATACCTCTCTAAGAGTTCCTTCTGGTATGGATGGAACAGTCATTGATGTTAGAGTTTTTTCTAGAGAAGGAGTTGAAAAAGATGAAAGATCAAATGCAATAGAAGCTTCAGAGATTGAATCAGTTAAGAAAGATCTTCAAGATCAAATGAGAATCATGGAAGAAGATATCTATAATAGAGCTGAAAAATTACTTCTAAATAAAATATCAAAGGTTGGTAGAAAACAGATAAAGGTAAGTCAAGAATATCTTGATTCTATGCCAAAAAGTAAGTGGTTTGAGATTAAATTATCCAATAAAGATGTAGTTAAGGAGTTAGAAGATTTTTATCTTAAGCTTAAATCTAATAGGAAAGCTTTCAATGAAAGGTTAACAGCAGCAAGCAAAAAAATCGAAGCTTTTGATGATCTACCTCCAGGCGTTTTAAAAATGGTTAAAGTATTTTTAGCTGTAAAAAGAAGAGTTCAGCCTGGCGATAAGGTTGCAGGAAGACATGGAAATAAGGGTGTTATATCAAGAATTGTTCCAGTAGAAGATATGCCATATATGGAAGATGGGACACCTATTGATATAGTCTTAAATCCATTAGGTGTTCCATCAAGAATGAATGTAGGTCAAATACTAGAAACTCATTTAGGATGGGCAGCAAAAGGCCTAGGTAATAAAATAAAGGCTTTAACTAAAGATGAAAGTAAAACAGGTATTAAAAAACTTAGAAAATTCTTGGATGAAGTCTACAACACAAATGATGCTTCTGTAAAAATTAAATTATCACAATTTAGTGATTCTGAAATCATAGAACTAGCCTCCAATTTAAAGGAAGGGGTTCCAATGGCTACTCCAGTATTTGATGGAGCTGATGAGCATGAAATTAAAAGTTTATTAAGGCTTGCAGATTTACCAGAGAGTGGACAAACAAGATTAATTGATGGAAGAAGTGGCGAATTCTTTGATAGACCTACTACTGTTGGATATATGTATATTCTTAAGTTAAATCATCTTGTTGACGATAAGATGCATGCCAGATCTACTGGACCATATAGCCTAGTAACTCAGCAACCCTTAGGAGGAAAAGCCCAGTTTGGTGGCCAAAGATTTGGAGAAATGGAGGTTTGGGCATTAGAAGCTTATGGTGCAGCTCATACATTAAAAGAACTTTTAACTCTAAAATCTGATGACGTTCAAGGAAGAACAAGGATGTATAAACAGATTGTTGATGGAACCAATGAAACAGAATCAGGAACTCCTGAATCATTCAATGTACTTATGAAAGAGATTAGAGCTCTTGGTTTAAATATGGATCTAGTTCAAGATCCAAATAATATAAATAAATAGGTTTTTAAAAGTATGAGAAATTTACTAAATATTTTCAATCAAAAACCATTATCTGAAGATTTTGACTATATCAAGATAGGGTTAGCTTCACCAGAGATGATTAGATCATGGTCTTATGGGGAAGTTAAAAAGCCTGAAACTATTAATTACAGGACGTTTAGACCTGAAAGAGATGGTCTTTTTTGTGCGAAGATATTTGGACCTGTTAAGGATTATGAATGCCTATGTGGCAAGTATAAAAGACTAAAACATAGAGGTGTTGTATGTGAGAAATGTGGAGTTGAGGTTACCCAAAGTAAAGTAAGAAGAGAAAGAATGGGTCATCTAGAATTAGCTAGCCCAGTAGCACATATATGGTTCTTAAAATCGTTACCTTCGAGAATAGGCCTGCTTTTGGATATGACTCTAAGAGAAATTGAACGCGTTCTTTACTTTGAGGCATACCTTGTTACCGATTCAGGCATGTCAGATCTTACTCAAGGAGACTTAATGAGTGAGGAGCAGTATATTGATGCTCTAGAGGAATTTGGAGATGATTTCTCTGCTTCTATGGGTGCAGAAGCTATCTATGAAATTCTAAAGAATATTAACTTAGAAAATGAGATATCAAAAATTCTAGAAGACATGAAAGGGACAGCTTCACAAATAAAAATTAAAAGGTTTCAGAAAAGACTAAAGTTAGTTGAATCATTAATGAATTCAGGTAATAGACCTGAATGGATGGTAATGCATGCTTTACCTATTCTCCCACCAGATCTTAGACCGCTTGTGCCATTAGATGGAGGAAGATTTGCTACCTCTGATCTTAATGATCTATATAGGAGAGTTATTAATAGAAATAACAGACTCCAAAGATTACTCGATCTTAATGCTCCTGAGATTATAGTAAGAAATGAAAAAAGAATGTTACAAAAATCTGTTGATGCTCTCTTAGATAACGGAAGAATGGGAAGAGCTGTAACTGGTTCAAATAAAAGACCACTGAAATCATTAGCAGATATGATTAAAGGAAAGCAAGGAAGATTCAGACAGAACTTATTAGGAAAAAGGGTAGATTATTCAGGGAGATCTGTAATTGTAGTAGGCCCAACATTGAAATTACACCAATGTGGAATACCAAAGAAAATGGCTCTTGAACTCTTTAAGCCCTTTGTTTTCAGTAAGCTGATATATCAAGGTGAGGCTACTACAATTAAAGCTGCCAAGAGACTTGTTGAGCTTGAAGGACCAGAAATATGGGATATTCTTGATAACGTTATAAGACAGCACCCGATACTATTGAATCGTGCACCAACACTACACAGATTAGGCATTCAAGCCTTTGAGCCAGTTTTGATTGAAGGTAAAGCTATTCAATTACATCCACTTGTTTGCAAAGCATTCAATGCTGATTTTGATGGAGATCAAATGGCTGTTCATGTTCCGCTATCTATTGAGGCACAGCTTGAGTCTAGAGCTTTGATGATGTCAACAAATAATATTCTATCTCCTGCTAATGGCGAGCCAATAATTGTGCCCTCTCAAGATGTAGTATTAGGCCTGTATTATATGACTCGTGAAAAATTAAATGATCTAGGCGAGGGTTCTATTTTCACTGATATTTCAGAACTTCAACGGTCTTTTGATAATAGATTTGTAGGATTGCATGCAAAAGTAAAGGTAAGGGTGGATCGTGCTCTTTCTGATAATGATGAAGAAGGAATTTCAAAGCTAGTAGAAACAACTGTTGGAAGAGCTATATTTTCTTCAATAGTGGCTCAAGAGATACCGTTCTCAGAAGTCAATAAAACAATGGACAGCAAAGAGATATCTAGACTCATTAATAAGACATATAGAGAAGTTGGTTTAAAAGCAGCAGTAATCTTTGCTGATAAGTTAATGTATCTGGGTTTTGAGTTTGCTACAAAATCTGGTGTCTCTATTGCTTTGGATGATATGATTGTTCCAGAAGAAAAAGGTAGTATTTTGTCTAATGCTGAAGACCAAGTACAAAATATACAGAATCAATTTTCATCAGGACTCCTGACTCAGGGAGAAAGATATAATAAAGTAGTAGATATATGGTCTAGAACAAATGATCAAGTTGCCTCAGCAATGATGGATAAACTAGGTAATGAAATTGTTACTGATGCGGATGGAAAAAAACAAACTCAAGATTCGTTTAATTCAATTTTTATGATGGCTGATTCCGGTGCTAGAGGATCTGCAGCACAGATAAGACAGTTAGCAGGAATGAGAGGCTTGATGGCGAAACCTGATGGTTCAATTATTGAAACACCTATTACGGCAAATTTTAGAGAAGGCTTAAATATTCTTCAATATTTTATATCCACGCATGGAGCAAGAAAAGGCTTGGCAGATACTGCATTAAAAACTGCAAACTCAGGTTATTTAACAAGGAGATTAGTAGACGTATCTCAAGATTTAGTTATAACGGAAGAAGATTGTGGTACAAAAAATGGATTGACTGTTTCAGTAGTTATTGAAGGCGGAGAGATAGTTGAGAAGTTGAGTCAAAGAATTCTTGGAAGAGTATTAGCAGAGCCTTTAGTAGATCAAATTAATAAAAAAACAATATTAAAGACAGGAACCATGATCGATGAGAGTAATGTTGATTTACTAGAAGAATATGGAGTTGATTCTATTATGGTTAGGTCAGCAGTTACCTGTGAAACAAATCATGGAATTTGTATCAATTGCTATGGAAGAGATTTAGCTAGAGGTAATATTGTCAATATTGGTGAAGCTGTGGGAATTATTGCTGCCCAGTCAATTGGTGAACCAGGAACACAACTTACTATGAGAACTTTTCATATTGGCGGTGCTGCTTCAAGTTCTGCTGCTGATAATTGCGTTGAAGTAAATAATGATGGTAAAGCTTCATTCAATAATATTAAAACTATAAAAAATATTAATAAAGACTTGGTTGCGGTTGGGAGATCGGGTGAAATCAAAATCAGTGATTCATTTGGCAAGGAAAAAGAAAGCTATAAAATTCCTTATGGTGCAGTAATAACTATAAAAGATGGTCAAAAAGTTAAAAGTGGTGAAATAATTACTACATGGGATCCACATACACATCCTATTGTTGCTGAAGCAAAAGGAATAATAAAATTTGAAGATTTCATCGAGGGAGTTACAACTTCTGAACAGGTGGATGATATGACTGGCTTGTCGAATATTATTATTACGGATACAAAAAAACAATCTAGTTCTACCACATCATTAAGACCTCAGGCATCTATAGAAGACTCTAAAGGAAAACCTGTATTTTTTAGTGGCACTGAAACACCAATAAAATATACATTCCCTTCAGGAGCAATCATAAGTGTTCAAGATGGATCAAAAATAAATGCTGGAGATGTTATTGCAAGAATTCCATTAGAGTCATCAAAAACAAGTGATATAACTGGTGGTCTTCCTAGAGTGGCAGATTTATTTGAAGCACGCAAACCAAAAGATGCAGCGATACTTGCTAAATATTCAGGCATCACAAGTTTTGGCAAAGAAACAAAAGGTAAAGTTAGGTTAGTAATTACCGATGAAGATGGTAATAGCTATGAAGAGCTTATATCTAAGCTAAGAACATTGAATATTTTCGAAGGAGAAAGTATAGAAAAAGGAGAAATTATTTCAGATGGTGAACTAAGCCTGCATGATATTCTTGAGATACAAGGTGTTGAGCCTTTATCAAAATATCTGGTCAAAGAAGTGCAAGATGTTTATAGACTCCAGGGCGTTCCAATTAATGATAAACATATTGAGATAATTACAAGGCAAATGATGAGGACAGTAGAAATACAAAATCCAGGTGATACAAATTTATTGGTTAATGAGCAAATTAATAGGTCTGAATTAGAAGATATAAATAACAAAATTAAAGATAGTCAACTAAAACCAGCAACATTTAAACCAATTCTAATGGGTATTACAAAAGCTTCATTAGCAACAACTTCATTTATATCTGCTGCATCTTTTCAAGAGACTACAAGAGTTCTAACGGAGGCAGCTGTCAAAGGAAGTATAGATAAACTTAGAGGTTTAAAAGAGAATGTTGTTGTAGGAAGATTGGTTCCTGCCGGAACAGGCTATAAAAAAGAAGATGATGTAGAAGCAATTGCTGCACAAGAATTTTCAGAAGCATTAAAAGATCTAGAATCTTCAAATGACTCTGAGAAAGAAATTGTGGCATAAATCGAATAAAAGCTACTAAATTACTTGAACCAAACCTAATAGAAGAATAGAATCCCACAACAATTTAAATATAGATAATATATATGGCAACTGTAAATCAATTAGTAAGAAAATCTCGAAAGAGAAAAGTAGTGAAAAACAACGTACCTGCTCTTGAAGGAAAGCCTCAGAAAAGAGGGGTTTGCACACGTGTTTACACCACTACACCAAAAAAACCAAATTCTGCACTTAGAAAAGTCGCAAGAGTGAGGCTAACAAACGGATTTGAAGTAACTAGTTATATAGGTGGCGAAGGCCATAATTTACAAGAACATTCAGTTGTATTGATTAGGGGAGGCAGGGTAAAGGACCTGCCTGGAGTTAGATATCATACGATCAGAGGCACCCTAGATTGTTCAGGCGTCAGTGGAAGAACACAGAGTAGATCAAAGTATGGAACAAAAAAACCAAAAGGTTAAAAAATGTCTAGAAGAAATGTAGCAATAAAAAGAGAGATCTTACCAGACCCTAAATTTTCAAGTCGCTTACTGGCTAAATTTATAAATATGATTATGAAGGACGGAAAGAAATCAACAGCAGAAAAGATTGTTTATGATGCATTGGATACCTTGATAAGTAAACTCGGAGAAACTGAGGAGAAAGCACCTGAAATATTTTCAGATCTTTTAAATAACCTAAAACCAGTTGTTGAAGTAAAATCAAGACGTGTGGGTGGTGCAACTTATCAAATACCAGTTGAGGTTAGACACGAAAGAAGAGAAGCGCTTGCAATGAGGTGGTTAATTGAAGCTGCAAGAGGAAGAAGTGAGAAAAATATGAAGTCTAAGTTAGCAAATGAACTTCTTGATGCCTCAAATAATAAAGGCAATGCAATGAAGAAGAAAGAAGACACCCATAGAATGGCAGAAGCAAACAAAGCTTTTTCACATTTCCGCTGGTAAAAACTATTTAATTGGATAAATAATGGCTAGGATAACCCCAATAAATAGGTATAGAAATATAGGCATAATGGCCCATATTGATGCTGGCAAAACTACTACTACAGAAAGAGTTCTATTCTATACAGGTATTTCTCATAAAATTGGAGAGGTTCATGATGGCAATGCTGTTATGGATTGGATGGAACAAGAGCAAGAAAGAGGAATAACTATTACATCTGCTGCAACAACTTGTTTTTGGCAAGGTATGGATAAGCAATTTGATCAACATAGAATTAACATTATTGATACACCAGGACACGTGGATTTTACAATTGAAGTTGAAAGATCTCTTAGAGTTCTTGATAGTGCTGTAGCAGTTTTCTGTGCAGTCGGTGGGGTTGAACCACAATCAGAAACTGTATGGAGACAAGCGAATAAATATTCTGTTCCGAGAATGGCTTTTGTTAATAAAATGGATAGAGCGGGAGCAGACTTCCTTAGAGTTGTTTCTCAAATTAAGGAAAGATTAGGTGCAAATCCTATTCCAATTCAAATGGCAATAGGCGCTGAAGAAAATTTTAAAGGAGTCGTTGATCTAATTCGAATGAAAGCTATTAATTGGAGTGATGAAGATCTTGGCGTAACGTATAAAGAAGAAGATATTCCTGATGATATTATAGATATTTGCCAGGATTTGAGAGAAAAATTGATAGAAGCTGCAGCAGAAGCCAATGAAGACCTATTAGAGAAATATCTTGAGAATGGAGATTTATCACAGGAAGAGATTATCGCTGGAATAAGAACTAGAACCCTTAGTGGTGATATTGTTCCAGTAGTGTGTGGCTCTGCTTTCAAAAATAAAGGCGTTCAAGCTATGCTTGATGCTGTAATACATTTCTTACCTTCACCCTTAGATAAACCTGCTATCACAGGACTTGATGAAAGTGATGTTCAAGTTACTAGAAAGGCTGATGATGATGAAGATTTCTCAGCTTTAGCATTCAAAATAGCAAATGATCCATTTGTTGGAAACCTTACATTCTTCAGGGTTTATTCTGGCGTTTTAAATTCTGGCGATACCATCTATAACCCTCTTAAGTCTCAAAAAGAGAGAATAGGAAGGATTTTACAAATGCACTCAAATACTAGAGATGAGATAAAAGAAGTTAGAGCTGGAGATATAGCAGCAGCTGTTGGCTTAAAAAATGTAACCACAGGCGATACATTATCTGATTTAAAAAGTGTTATCACTCTAGAAAAGATGGAATTTCCAGCTCCTGTTATATCAGTTGCTGTAGAACCAAAATCCACTGAAGATGAGTCAAAGATGGGCATAGGTCTTCAGAAATTAGCAAAAGAAGATCCATCATTTAGTGTGAAAACTGATGAGGAGTCTGGTCAGACAATTATTTCAGGCATGGGAGAACTCCATTTAGATATTATTGTTGATCGTTTATCTAGAGAATTCAAAGTCGATGCAAATGTGGGTAGACCACAAGTAGCATATAGAGAAACCATTAAAAAACCTGTGGAGCAAGAGGCTAAATTTATAAGACAGTCTGGTGGTAGAGGACAGTTTGGTCATGTTTACATAAGAATAGAACCTCAAAAACCCGGGGATGGATATGAGTTTGTTAATGAAATTACAGGAGGTGTTATTCCGAAAGAATTTATACCAGCTGTAGATAAAGGAATTAAACAACAAATGGCAAATGGTGTAATTACAGGTTTCCCAGTAGTAGATGTAAAGGTTAGCTTGTATGATGGTTCATTTCATGATGTAGACTCTAGTGAAGTTGCCTTCAGAGTTGCAGGATCTATGGCATTTAAGGAAGGCGCATTAAAGGCAAACCCCGTTCTGTTAGAGCCTGTTATGAAAGTTGAAGTAGTAACACCAGAAGATTATATGGGCGATGTTAATGGGGACCTGAATAGAAGAAGAGGGATTCTTCAAGGCATGGATGAGTCACCATCTGGAAAGATAATAAGAGCTGAAGTTCCATTAGCTGAAATGTTCGGGTACGCCACTGATTTAAGATCTATGTCTCAAGGAAGAGCAACCTATACAATGGAATTTGAAAAATATAGTGAAGCACCAAAGAAACAAGCTGAAGCTATGTCAACTAAAGAGGGATAATTAAATGGCTGATAATCAATCAATAAGAATTAGGTTAAAATCATTCGATCATAAATTGATTGATACATCTACACAGGAAATAGTCGATACCGCTAAAAGAACGGGATCGAGTGTTTCTGGTCCAATCCCACTTCCTACATCAAGAGAGCGTTTTACATTGCTCATTTCTCCACATGTTAATAAAGATGCTAGAGATCAATATGAGCTTACAACCCATAAGCGAGTTATGGATATTATTAATCCAAATGATAAAACCATTGATGCTTTGATGAAGTTAGAATTGCCAGCGGGTGTTGATGTTCAAATAAAATTGAACTGAGTTTAAAAGTTGATATACTTCCCGAACGCTTTATAGCCTATAGGATCTTGGGGAGTAAATAGGTAGTTTTTCTAGGAAGTTAGTATAGAAAAAATAGTGTATTTGATTAGTTGATATCAAGAGATATATATATGATTAAATGCTATATAGATCAATATCTTAGATATGTTAATTAGTTAAGATAATTGAATGAAAAAAAATATAAGAAATAAAATAATTAAATTGTTGGAAATAATAGATGATAGGTATCATTGGAAAGAAGTGCGGAATGACAAGGATTTTCACGGAAGATGGAAAATCTATACCTGTGACTATTGTTCAGGCAAATCCTAATGTAATCAATCGAATCAAGACTAAGAAGTCAGATGGCTATGATGCAATACAAGTAACATCTGGAATACTTAAGAGTAAAAACTCAAAACCTAATAAGGGTCAATTCAATATAAATAATTCTGAATCAAGCACTAAACTTCATGAGTTTAGGATTAGTGATTATGAATTAGATAAAGTTGAAGCTGGCAAAGAAATTAGTGTTGGATATTTTAGCAAAGGGGAAAAGGTTGATGTTTCAGGAACAACAATTGGTAAAGGTTATGCAGGCGTAATAAAAAGACATAACTTTAGTATGCAAGATGCTACACATGGAAACTCACTTGCACATAGAGCTCATGGCTCAATTGGACAAAATCAAACACCAGGTAGGGTTTTTAAAGGTAAAAAAATGTCTGGGCATATGGGGAATGTTAGAAGAACCATGCAAAATCTAGAAGTTGTTGAAATTGATTCTGATAGAAATCTTTTGTTTATAAAAGGTTCAATTGTTGGTCATAATAATTCTGATATTGTAGTTACACCAGCAATAAAATCAGAATTTAAGGAAAGGGAGATATTCCCTATAGTTGAAGAAGAAACAACAGAAACAACAGAAACAGCAGCTCCAGAAGCAGAAGAAACAACAGAAACAACAGAAACAGCAGCTCCAGAAGCAGAAGAAACAACAGAAACAACAGAAACAGCAGCTCCAGAAGCTGAGAAGAAAGACAAATAACTATGAAAACTCAACTTATTAATCAAGACAAATCTGAGAGTAAAAATCTTAGCCTTAATGAAGCTATTTTTGGATCATCTGTTAATGAAGCATTGGTTCATGAAGTTGTAACTTCTTATATGTCTAACTCTAGATTAGCAACAAGAGGACATAAAAATAGATCTGCTGCAAGTGGAGGAGGAGCCAAACCATGGAGACAAAAAGGTACTGGTAGAGCAAGAGCAGGAACCAACAGAAGTCCTATATGGGTTGGTGGCGGTAAAACACATACAGCAAACAACAGGTCATATACAAAAAAAATAAATAAAAAAGTACTACAGAAAGCAATTAAATCTATTTTTTCATCTCTTGCAAAAGATGAAAGAATTATTTTTTTAGATACACTCGTTCTCCAAGAACCAAAAACAAAAGAAATGATAGATATTCTTAATAAACTAGAAGTAAAGAATGCATTAATTATACTAAAAGAATATGAGAGAAACATTGATCTAGCTTCAAGAAATATTCCTCATATAGAGGTAATAACAACAAGTCAAATAAACCCCGTTAGTTTATTAAATCATGATTGCGTAATAATTAACTCAGATGCCTTAAAAGAAATAGAGAATACATACAAATGAGTCAAGTAATTAGACATGATCAAATCAGGACAATTATTATTGCTCCACATGTATCTGAAAAAACCACAGATCTAAGTCAGAAACATGGACAAATAGCTTTTAAAGTTAGGCCTGATTCAAATAAAAAACAAATAAAAAAAGCAGTTGAGGAAATGTTTAGCGTAAAGGTTGCTTCGGTAAAAACAGTCTCTGTTAAAGGAAAGAAAAAGAAAAGAGGCTTAAAGGTAGGGAAAACAAAAAATTGGAAGAAAGCTTATATAACATTAGCTGAAGGCCAAAATATAGATTTTATGAATAATGAAGTTTAATTTAGATAAATTATGGCAATAATAAAAACAAAACCAACATCACCAGGAAGAAGATTTGTACAAACAATCAAATCAGATCATCTCCATACTGGAAAGCCATATAAACCATTAGTTAAAGGACTTAGGAAAACTGGTGGTAGAAATACACATGGAAGAATTACTACCAGACATATTGGTGGTGGTCATAAGAAGTTATATAGAATGATTGATTTTAAGAGAAATAAAGATGATATAGATGGAATAGTTGAAAGAATTGAATATGATCCAAATAGATCTGCTCATATTGCTTTAATTCTATATAAAGATGGAGAGAGAAGGTATATCATTGCTCCTAAAAAATTAGCTCAAGGGGATACTATTGTATCTGGAGAAAATGCACCACTCAAAAATGGAAATACATTACCATTATCAAAAATTCCAGTTGGTACTGTTGTTCATTGCATAGAAATGAAACCTGGGAAGGGAGCACAATTAGCAAGATCTGCTGGAACCAGTGTTCAAGTGTTAGCTCGTGAAGGTAATTATGCAACTCTTAGATTGAAGTCTGGAGAAGTAAGAAAGGTTCTTACTGCCTGTAGGGCAACTATTGGTGAAGTAAGTCATTCAGAGCATAATTTAAGAAAATTAGGAAAAGCTGGTGCTAGCAGATGGAGAGGCATAAGGCCCTCTGTAAGAGGAGTGGCAATGAACCCAATAGATCATCCACATGGTGGAGGTGAAGGTAAAACATCAGGCGGTAGAGATCCAGTCTCACCTTGGGGAATGCCAACTAAGGGATATAAAACTAGAGCAAAAAACAATCCAACAGATAAGTTTATTGTAAGAAGAAGAAGTAAAAGATAAAGAGAATAAAGATGCCAAGATCAATTAAAAAAGGACCATTTGTAGACCTGCATTTACAAAAAAAAGTAGATCAAGCAGTTTCTGCTGGTGGAAGAGCAAGAATTAAAACCTGGTCAAGAAGATCAATGGTTACACCTGAAATGGTTGGTATGACAATGTCTATCCATAATGGTAGAGAGCATATTCCTGTCCTCATTTCTGAGAATATGGTGGGACATAAATTAGGCGAATTTGCACCAACTAGATTATTTAGAGGTCACTCAGGTGATAGAAAAACAAAATCATTATAAAGTATGAAAGTTTCATCAACATTAAAGTATGCAAGAATTTCTCCCCAGAAAGCTCGAATGATTGTAGATATTATTAGAGGGAATAAAGTTATGAATGCTACAAATACTATAAAGTTTATGCCTCAGAAAGCGGCAGGTATTATTCGAAAAATATTGGATTCAGCTATAGCAAATGCAGAAAATAATAATGGAGCTGATATTGATGATCTAAAGGTTTCAAAAGCATATGTAAATGAAGCACCTACTTTTAAAAGATTTAGAGCAAGAGCAAGAGGAAGAGGAACTAGAATTTTAAAAAGAAATAGTCATATAACAATAGAACTTTCAGACGAGTAATAATTATGGGACAAAAAGTACATCCAGTAGGAATAAGATTAGGCATCAGTAAAGACTGGGCATCTAAATGGTATTCCAATTCAGCTCAATTTCCAAAAAATGTAAATTCGGATTTTATTATAAGAAAAGAGTTAAATGCTAAATTGAAAGATGCAGCAATTAGTAGGATTGAAATTGAAAGAAGTTCTGAAAATGTAACAATAAAAATATTTTCAGCCAGACCGGGAATTGTTATAGGAAAGAAAGGAGAAGGCATAGAAACTTTAAGAAAAGATTTAGCCAAACTCCTAGGCACTACTATAAACAATGTTTTGCTAAATATTAATGAAATAAAAAAACCAGAACTTGATGCAAAACTAGTTGCTTCATCAATTACTCAACAATTAGAAAGAAGAGTGATGTATAGAAGAGCAATGAAAAGAGCAGTTACAAATACAATGAGACTTGGAGCTGAGGGAATTAAAGTCAAAATTTCTGGAAGATTGAATGGAGCAGAAATTGCAAGAACAGAATGGTATCAGGAAGGAAGAGTTCCGCTTCATACATTAAAAGCAGATATTGATTATGGGTTAGCTGAAGCACTTACAACATATGGAATTATTGGTGTTAAAGTATGGATCTTCAGAGAAGAAGAGAATAAAAAAAGGTAGTTTAAACTAAATGTTACAACCAAGAAGAACAAAATATAGAAAACAAATGAAAGGCAAGAATAGAGGCTTAGCCTCTAGAGGAAGTAGTGTCACATTTGGAGAATTTGGTTTAAAAGCAACTGGCAGAGGTAGGATTACAGCTAGACAAATAGAAGCTGCCAGGAGAGCAATGACTAGACATATCAAAAGGGGCGGAAAAATATGGATTAGGATGTTCCCTGACAAACCGATAACAAAAAAACCTTTAGAAGTTAGACAAGGTAAGGGGAAAGGTAATGTTGAGTATTGGGTTGCACAAATACAACCAGGGAAAATTTTATATGAAATGAGTGGTGTAGAGGAATCTCTCGCCAAGGAAGCATTTGATTTAGCAGCAGCTAAACTTCCAATAAAGACAAAATTTGTTAGTAGGCAGATTATATGATTGATATCAAAGAAATAAGACTGAAGAAATTTGATGATATAAAAAATATATTAAATGATCTTCTAGATGAGCAGTTTAAGCTAAAACTTCAGGCTGCCTCAGGTCAACTAGCAAAATCAAGCGAGAAAAGAAGGGTTAAGAAAGATATAGCAAGAATTAAAACAGTTTTAAAAGAGATGAAAGAAAATGGTTGAACAAGATAATAAAGAAGCAAAAAGAACAATTACTGGCAAAGTAGTTAGCAATTCAATGGATAAAACAATAACGGTTGTCATTGAAAGGAAACTAAAACATCCACTTTATAATAAGTATATCTTTAAAACTTCAAAAATAATGGCCCATGATGAAAATGGTGATTCTAAAGTGGGTGATATTGTTGCTATAGAAGAGACACGACCAATTTCAAAAAATAAGTCTTGGACATTGAATAAAATAATAAAAGAATCACAACAAGAGAGTTAAATATGATTCAGACTGAAACAGTTTTAAGTATTGCTGATAACAGCGGAGCTAAAAAAGTTCTTTGTATTAAAGTACTAGGAGGCTCTAAAAAACGATATGCAAGAATTGGCGATGTAATTAAAGTTACAGTTAAAGATGCTATACCCAGGGGTAAGGTAAAAAAAGGTGAAGTTTATGATGCTTTAGTTGTAAGAACTAAGCATGGTGTAAGAAGATCTGATGGTTCATTAATTAGATTTGATGGCAATGCTGCTGTTTTACTTGATAACAAGAAAGAGCCTATAGGAACTAGAGTGTTTGGTCCCGTAACTAGAGAGCTTAGAGCAAGAAATTATTTAAAAATAATTTCATTAGCACCAGAAGTAATTTAAGGAGTCTAGATTGAAAAAGATAAAAAAAGGCGATGATGTAATTATCTTGACTGGAAAAAATAAAGGTCAGACAGGACAAGTATTGAGTGTTTTATCCAATTCAAAGGTTCTTGTTGAGAATATAAATATTGTAAAGAAGCATCAGAAAGGAAACCCAAATACTGGCCAAGAGGGTGGAATCATAGAAAAAGAGATGCCAGTTCATATTTCTAATGTTATGTTGCTCAATCCCTTAACAAATAAGGGAGATAAAGTCGGTATAAAAAGGTTAGAAGATGGTAAGAAAGTTAGGTTTTTTAAATCAAATAATGAAGTTGTAGATATATAAGATTATGCCAAGATTAAAAGAAAAATATTTAAAAGAAATACTACCAAATCTCCAAAAGGAATTGGGTCTTTCTAATTCAATGCAAGTTCCTAGGATTAAAAAAATTACATTAAATATGGGAGTTGGAGAAATACTGCAGGATAAAAAAGCTATAGAAAAGGCACAATCAGATTTAGAAAAATTATCTGGGCAAAAACCACTTATTACAAAAGCAAAAAAGTCAGTTGCATCTTTCAAAGTTAGAGAAGGAATGCCAATTGGTGTAAAAGTTACACTCAGAAAAAATAGAATGTATGAATTTCTAGATAGGTTAATCAATATTGCCTTACCAAGGGTTAGGGATTTCAGAGGTCTAAGTATGAAGTCATTTGATGGAACTGGTAACTATTCATTGGGTATTAAGGAGCAAACTATATTCCCAGAGATAGACTATGATAACGTTGATAGAATTAGAGGTCTGGATATCACAATTACTACTTCAGCTACAAATAATGAAGAAACTTTAGCATTACTCAATGCTTTCAATTTTCCAATTAAACAAAGAGCAGTTAAAGAAGAAACAGCAGCTCCAGAAGCAGAAGAAACAACAGAAACCCCAGAAGCGGATAATAAGGAAGAGAAATAAGATGACAAGAAAAGCTTTAGTTGAAAGAGAAATAAAAAGAGCGAAAACTGTAAAACGTTTTGCCTCTAAAAGGGAAGAATTAAGAAAAATACTTCAAGACCCAAATGCAAGTTATGAAGAAAAAAGTGAAGCAAGAATCAAATTTCAGAAACTGCCTAGGAATGCGAGTCCATCGAGATTAAGAAATCGTTGTTCAATTACAGGAAGACCTAAGGGGTTTTATAGAAAATTCGGATTAGGTAGAAATAAACTTAGAGAGCAGGCAATGGAAGGAAATATACCAGGTCTTCATAAGGCAAGCTGGTAATTACTGAGAGAAAAAAATGAGTATGACAGATCCAATAGCAGATATGCTTACAAGAATTAGAAATGCACATAAAACAAATGCATTATCTGTTTCTATACCAGCATCAAAAGTAAAAGAAAATATAGCAAGTGTTCTTTTAGAGGAAGGCTACATAAAATCTTTTAATGTTGAAGATTTAGATAATAATAAGAAAGTTTTAGTAGTAGAACTTAAATATTTTGAGGGAAAACCAGTTATTGAGGTTATAGATAGAGTTAGCAGGCCTGGCTTAAGAATCTATAAGGATAATAGCCAAATACCAAGAGTTATGGGCGGTTTAGGAATAGCAGTTGTATCTACATCTAATGGAATTATGAGCGATAGAAAAGCTCGAAAAGAAGGACATGGTGGTGAAATACTATGTGTAGTTGCTTAATAAATTTATAGTAGATATGTCAAGAATAGCTAAACAACCCGTTAATTACCCTGATTCAGTAGAAGTTTCAGTCAAGGATGACAATGTACTTTTCATTAAAGGTGCAAATGGTGATATGGAATTAACACTTATTAGTGCAGTTAATGTAGATTTTGATAAGGAATCTTTAACTGTTAAACCAACATCAAGTTCAAAGTTTGCAAGATCGGCAGCAGGCACCTTTAGAAGTTTGATTAATAATATGGTTATAGGTGTCACAGAAGGATTTACTAAAGAGTTAGAACTAGTGGGCGTTGGATATAGAGCAAAAATGGAAGGCAGTAAGTTAAATTTAACATTAGGGTTCTCTCATCCTGTTTCTTATCAAATTCCAGAGGGGATTAAGGTTACTACTCCAACTCAAACAGAAATTAGTATTAAAGGCGTTGATAAGCAAAAAGTAGGCCAAGTTGCAGCTGAACTAAGATCAATAAGACCTCCAGAACCATATAAGGGAAAGGGAGTGAGATATAAAGATGAAAAAATTACTCTTAAAGAAACTAAGAAGCAAGTATAACCATTAGGAAAAATTGTGATTTCAAAATTAGAAAGAAGAAAAAGAAGATTAAAGAAGACTAGAGCTAAGATTAAGCAGTTGAAAGTAAACAGGCTGAGTGTCTATAGATCCTCTAACCATATTTATGCCCAAATTACTTCACCATTGGATAATACAGTTATTGTCTCTTCTTCAACTTTAGAGGCAGATGTAAAAACCTCACTTAAAGATAATTCCACAGGCAATATAAATGCAGCAAAAATTGTTGGCGAATCAATAGCAAAAAAAGCTAAGAAAGCAAAAGTTAAAGTTGTTGCTTTTGATAGGTCAGGGTATTTATATCATGGAAGAATTAAAGCTCTTGCTGAATCAGCTAGAGAAAATGGACTTCAATTCTAAAGGTAATTTATATGAATATGGATAGACAATCAGATGATTTAATAGAAAAATTAGTTGCGGTTAATAGAGTAGCTAAAGTAGTGAAAGGCGGTAGACAATTTGGGTTTGCAGCAATAACAGTAGTTGGTAATGGAAATGGAAAAATAGGCATGGGTTATGGGAAAGCGAAAGAGGTTCCTTTAGCGATTCAGAAAGCAATGCAAGCTGCTAGGAACGATCTTCATTCTGTAGCTCTAAATAAAGAAACTATTTTTTATGCAGTTAATGGTAATCATGGTGCCTCTAAAGTTTATATGCAACCTGCAGCAGATGGAACAGGTATTATTGCCGGTGGTGCTATGAGGGCAGTATTTGAAGCTGTAGGAGTTAGTAATATTTTAGCAAAAAGTTATGGGTCTAGAAATCCAATAAACCTAGTCAGGGCTACAATTAATGCACTTGACAGCATTAGGTCGCCAAGAAGGATTGCCAAAAGAAGAGGCATTGAAGTATCAAAAATATATAGTTAATTTGATGAATAAAAAAGTAAAAAAATTGAGAGTTAAGTTAGTCAAAAGCCGTTTTGGTAGGATTAAAAAACATAAAGCATCCATTGCAGGGATTGGGCTAAGAAAAATCAATCAAGTTGTTGAAATTGAAGCCACACCAGAGAATTTGGGTATGGTTAATAAGATTAATTATTTAGTTGAAGTTGAGGAGATTTAACAATGAGACTCAATACATTAAAACCCAATAAAGGTAGCAGACCTGTTAAACAGAGAAAGGGTAAAGGTCATGCCTCAGGGTTAGGAAAAACATCTGGAAGAGGTCACAAAGGACAAAAAGCAAGATCAGGTGGTTATCATAAGGTTGGATTTGAAGGCGGGCAAATGCCATTGCAAAGAAGAGTGCCAAAAAGAGGGTTTAGATCAAGAACAAAAAATTATACTCATGAGATAAATCTGAATCATCTTTCTTCTTTGGAAGCTGAAGTCATTGATATAGAATTCCTTAAGAATGCAAATATTGTTCCACGATTTATTCAATATATAAAAGTTATTGCAACAGGAGATATTACAAAACCAGTAATAGTTCAAGGCTTTTCATATTCTGCAAATGCTAGAAAAGCTATCGAAGAAGCTGGTGGAGAAATAAGAGATTAGTTATGGCAACTAATTCAAATTCTATTCTAGGAGAAATGACTCGATTCGTTGAGTTACGTCAAAGACTTTTATTTTTGATTGGTGCACTGATTGTATATAGGGTTGGAACTTATATACCAGTTCCAGGAATAGATCCAAATGCTCTGCAAAACTTCTTTCAGGAACAGTCAGGCACAATTTTAAGTATGTTTAATATGTTTTCTGGTGGTGCTCTTGAGAGACTTAGTATTTTTGCTTTAGGCATATTTCCATATATTTCATGCTCTATTGTCATGCAAATGGCTAGTGTCACAGTACCATCACTAAAGGAATTAAAAAAAGAAGGTGAATCGGGTAGAAGAAAAATTACACAATACACTAGATATGGAACAGTGTTCTTGGCTTCCTTCCAATCTATAGGTGCTTCAATTGCTCTACAAAATCAAGGCGTAGTAGTTAATCCTGGTTTTAATTTCTTATTTACGGCATGCGTTACTTTAGTTACAGGAACAATGTTTTTGATGTGGCTGGGTGAACAAATTACTGAAAGAGGGATTGGTAATGGTATATCTATGATCATTTTAGCTAGTATTATCTCAGGACTCCCATCAGCTATAGGGGGTACTTTAGAGTTAGCAAATACTGGCGAAATCTCCTCTGCATTGGTTTTAGTGCTATTAATTCTTATTCTAGCGGTTACAAGTTTTGTTGTTTATATAGAAAGAGGCCAAAGAAGGATACCGGTTAATTACGCAAAACGTCAGCAAGGAAGGAAGCTTTTACAAAGTCAATCGACTCATTTACCTTTTAAGATCAATATGGCAGGTGTTATCCCTCCTATTTTTGCATCTAGTATTATTCTATTCCCAGCCACTATTGCCAGTTGGTTTGGTACATCAGAGGGATTCGATTGGCTTCAAGATATTGCAGCTCAATTGTCTCCAGGACAGCCGGTTTATATACTTCTGTACGCATCATTAATAATGTTCTTTTGCTTTTTTTATACTGCTTTAGTATTTGATTCCAAAGACACAGCAGAAAATTTACAGAAATCAGGTGCATTTATGCCCGGTATTAGGCCAGGACATCAAACTGCTCAATATATAGATAAAGTGCTAACAAGGTTAACTTTTTGGGGAGGATTGTATATAGTGCTTGTCTGCTTGATACCAGAACTTATGATATTACAGTTTAATGTACCATTTTATTTTGGAGGAACATCACTATTGATTATTGTGGTAGTTACAATGGATTTTATGGCACAGATGCAGGCATTAATGATGTCTAAACAATATGAAGGACTTCTTAAGAAAGCCAATCTAAAAGGATATGGCAAAAGCAGTTAAATGAGATAGAGATTAGTAAAGTTTATGAAAGTAAGAGCGTCAGTAAAGAAAATATGTCGAAACTGCAAAGTTATTCGGAGAAAAGGTGTTGTTCGAGTTATTTGTAAAGACCCTAGACATAAACAGAGACAAGGATAAATTATGGCCAGAATAGCGGGAGTAAATATACCAGATAATAAGCATGTTAGAGTGTCACTTACTTATATTTATGGTATTGGTAATACATTATCTAGTCATCTTTGTGACAGTGTAGGGATAACAGGAGATACAAAGGTTAGTGAACTCTCTGAGCAAGAATTAGAAAGTTTGAGAACAGAAATTTCTAATCTAGTAGTTGAAGGTGATCTAAGAAGAGAGACATCAACTAATATTAAAAGACTTATGGATCTTGGGTGCTATAGAGGAATTAGACATAGAAAAGGACTACCGGTTAGAGGTCAAAAAAGTAAAACGAATGCTAGAACAAGAAAAGGGCCTAAAAAACCCATGAGAGCATAATCACAGGATAAGTTATGGTTACAGCAAAAAAGAAGAAAGCGAAGAAATCTGTTGCAGAAGGAGTGGCTCATATACATGCTACTTTCAATAATACAATTATTACCATTACGGATAGAGCGGGCAATACAATTTCTTGGGCTACTGCTGGTGGTTCAGGATTTAGAGGTTCAAGAAAAAGCACACCTTTTGCAGCTCAGGTAGCAGCTGAAAAAGCAGGAGCTAAAGCACAAGAGTTTGGTTTAAAAAATATAGATGTGAAAGTAAAAGGACCAGGGCCAGGAAGGGATTCAGCATTGAGAGCACTTAATGGATTAGGGCTCAAAATAACGAGTATAGAGGATGTAACACCACTTCCACATAATGGGTGTAGACCACCCAAGCAAAGAAGAGTTTAAGGAAAATAAAATGGCAAGATATTTAGGACCCAAATGTAAACTATCAAGAAGAGAAGGAACAGATCTTTTTCTTAAGAGTGGTATTAAGCCGCTCGAAAATAAATGTAAGCTGAATACTATTCCTGGCTCCAAAGTTGGATCAAGAAGGGAAAGACTATCTAATTATGGTATTCAGTTAAGAGAGAAGCAGAAATTAAAAAGAATGTATGGCGTATTAGAAAAACAATTTAGAAATTACTTTAAGAAAGCATCAAAAATAAAAGGATCTACAGGAGAGAATTTATTGACACTTCTTGAGTGCCGACTAGATAATATGGTTTATAGAATGGGGTTTGCAGTAACAAGAGCTGAGGCAAGACAATTAGTTAGCCATAAATCAATTTCAGTCAATGGCTCAGTAGTGAACATTCCTTCCTATCAGGTCTCAGAAGATGATGAAATTTCAATTAGCGAGAAAGCAAAGGATCAACTTAGAGTCAAGAATGCAATGAATATAGCTACACAATTAGGAATCAGCGAATGGTTATCCGTTGATGAAAAGAAACTTTTAGGAAAAGTAAAATCGATACCAGAAAGAGAAGATATTCTTCCAGATATCAATGAAAATCTTGTGGTTGAGTTTTACTCTAAATAATTAAGAGGGAGTAGATAGAATGAATGAAGAAGTAACAGTGGTAGAAGAAGAAGTTATTGAGAAAGAGGAGATCGTTCTAGATTTGCTTAATCCTTTGGTTATAAAACTAGAGTCTCAAAGTGAGCTTCACTCTAAAGTATCAATAGAGCCATTTGAAAGAGGGTTTGGCTATACGTTAGGTAATGCCATGAGAAGAGTTCTCTTATCAAGTTTACCAGGTTATGCGATAACTGAAGTTCAAATAGATGGAGTTTTGCATGAGTATACAACTATTGATGGTGTCCAAGAAGATGTCGTAGAGATACTTCTAAATCTAAAAAATATAGCTATTAATCTTAATGGAAGAGATTCTGCAGATTTTGTAATTAGTAAAAAAGGTCCAGGCGAAGTAACAGCCGCAGACATTCAAGTGGATACAGATACAGAAATTGTTAACCCAGAACATCATATAGCGACTATAAGTTCTAAAAAAGAACTTAAGATGCAGTTAAAAATTGAAAAAGGTACTGGTTATAAACCTGTTGCAAGGCAAACAAAAGAAAGCGATTTAACTATTGGTCTGCTTAAACTGGATGCATCCTTTAGTCCAATTAAAACTGTGACTTATTCTGTTGAATCAGCTCGTGTTGAAAACAGAACAGACTTAGATAAGCTAATAGTTGATTTAGAAACCGATGGAACAATTCAACCAGAGAGTGCAATTAAATATGCTGGAGCAATCCTTCAAAATCAATTGAGTATATTTGTTGATCTAACAAGAGTTCAAGAGCAGCAAAAAGTAGAAGACGAGATAACGATTGATCCTATTATGTTAAGACCGGTAGATGAACTGGAGCTTACGGTGCGTTCTGCAAACTGTCTAAAAGCTGAGAATGCAAATTATATTGGTGATCTAGTTCAGAAAACTGAATTGGAGCTTTTAAGAACTCCAAATTTAGGAAAAAAATCATTAAATGAGATTAAGGAAATATTATCTAGTCATGGCTTGTCTCTTGGTATGGACTTAGAAAATTGGCCTCCTAGAGAAATATCTCCAGATGATGCATCTTAATCATTTAAAAGTTTATAAAATTTAAAGATCAATTATGAGACATAAGAAGATAGGTAGAAAGCTAGGAAGAAACAGTAGCCATAGAAAGGCTATGTATAGAAATATGGCTTCTTCTCTTATTGAGCATGAATCTATAACGACTACTATTGCTAAAGCAAAAGAGTTACGTAGGACTATAGAGCCATTGATCACTTTAGCTAAAGAAGATGGCGTCTCTCAAAGAAGAAGAGCATTTGATAAGTTAAGGAGCAAGGTAGCTGTAGGTAAGCTTTTTGATCAAATAGGACCTCGTTTCAAAGATCGCCCTGGTGGTTACCTAAGGATACTTAAGAAAGGCATTAGGCCTGGTGATACTGCACCAATGGCAGTAGTTCAGTTATCAGATTATGTTCTTGATGCTGAAGAAAATTCAATCGAATAAATAAAAAAACTTTATATCAATCGTTGTTTATCTTCATTTTTCATAGATGAGATTAATCTCGCGACTCTTTTCGGCGATCCTGTATTTTTAGTTATTAAGAAATAAGCAATTGGCACTTGTATTAATAATTATTAAATCTAGATTAAAATAGCCTTTAAACTTCTTAAAAAAATCTTTATGTGTATTATAAAGTCTAATAATGGATTGTTTTAATGATTAAGAAAAGAGTTCTCACAGGCATAACCACAACAGGATCTCCTCATCTTGGTAATTATGTGGGTGCAATAAAACAGGCCATTGATTTGAGTCGAATAAAAGAGCAAGACTCTTTCTATTTTTTAGCAGATTATCATGCTTTGGTTAAGAATAAAGACCCCAAACAAATTGAAAGATCATGTCTAGAGATTGCAGCTACCTGGCTTGCATTGGGATTGGACCCTGAGAAAACATTCTTTTATAGACAATCAGATATACCAGAAATACTTGAGTTGAATTGGATATTAAGCTCTGTGACAGCAAAAGGACTAATGAATAGGGCGCATGCTTATAAAGCAGCAACAGATGACAATCAAGTGAAAGAGAATAGAGATTCTGATAAAGGTATTAATATGTCATTATTTTCTTATCCAATCTTAATGGCAGCAGACATACTCATGTTTAAAGCCACACATGTTCCTGTTGGTCAGGATCAAAAGCAACACATGGAAATGGTCAGAGATATAGCTCAAAAATTTAATCATCATTATGGTGATATTTTTATTATCCCACAACCAGTTATTTCAGAGGAATCATCAATTCTACCGGGTTTAGATGGACGAAAAATGAGTAAGAGTTATCAGAATACAATTCCACTTTTTTTACCCAGTAAAAAACTAAGAAAATTGGTTATGAAAATTAAAACAAATTCATTAGAGCCAGGCGAACCAAAGTCCACAAAAGATTGTGCACTATTTGATATCTATAAAGGAGTTGCAAGTAAAAAAGAAGCATTAGCTTTTAAGAAAAAACTTGAAGAAGGTATGGCTTGGGGTAAAGCAAAAGAAGAATTATTTACCTACATTGACCAATTATTTGCCAAGCCTAGAGAGGATTATCTACGATTGACTCAAGAACCAATGCATCTTCAAAAATTATTAACAGAGGGTGCTGACAAGGCTAGGGAAATTTCCCTACCTTATATCAAGGAAATTAAAGAGGCAGTCGGTATTAAATCTTTGAGCTAGTTCAGCAGCATATTTTTTAGATACTGACCTGTATAGGAAGCCTTAACTGAAGAGATTTCCTCAGGAGTCCCTGCTGCGATAATCTCTCCACCTTTATCGCCTCCTTCTGGTCCTAAATCAATTACCCAGTCAGCTGTTTTTATAACATCAAGATTATGCTCAATCACGACAATAGAATTGCCATCGTCTCTTAATT